>ERZ1292633.5737-Hain-H41-02um-R1-5737-length-11095-cov-4_pt1 | contig 11095 bp, 5 predicted proteins | sample MGYA00564406_ERZ1292633 | MGnify/ENA primary metagenome ERZ1292633 (study PRJEB36523, sample SAMEA6512639) | groundwater metagenome | collected 2019-01-08 | study: AquaDiva: Metagenomics assemblies of 32 groundwater samples
CAAACTTGGCAAAGATGTGAAGATTTTTGCTTTCGTTAATGCTTACGGCTGTGAAATTGATGATGGCGCAAAAATTGGAACATTTGTCGAAATTCAAAAAAACGCCTTTATTGGTAAGAATTGCAAAATCTCCAGTCATTCGTTTATTTGCGAAGGCGTGACGATTGAAGACGATGTTTTCATTGGACACGGTGTAATGTTCACCAATGATTTGTTTCCTCGGTCAATCAATGAAGATGGCTCAGCGCAAACCGAAGCAGATTGGGAAGTTATCCCGACTTTAATCAAAAAAGGTGCGAGCATCGGCTCAGGCGCAACAATCATTGCCGGAATAACAATTGGCGAAGGCGCAATTATTGGCGCAGGAGCAGTCGTGACAAAAGACGTTCCGCCGAAAACGATTGTCGCGGGCGTTCCGGCTAAAAAACTTCGGATGATTGGCTAATTTTTTTAACATAGGCGCAAAGTTTGATAATTATTTTGTTGGAAAGCTACCAAGTTATCTCTTAAAACCTTTGCGCCTTTGCCACTTTGCATCTTGGCGTTAAATTTTCTCTTTTCTCCTTTCAAAATCAAATGTGCGGAATTACAGGTTTAATTTCTCAAAATCCCGAAAATCACATCGGCGCGATGCTCAAATCAATCGAACATCGAGGCTTTGATGATGAGGGTATTTTTATCTCACAAGTCTTTGGCAATGAACAAATTAAAACTTGTCTCGGACATCGCCGACTTTCGATTATTGACACTTCTTCTGCCGGACATCAGCCGATGTTTTCTCACGATAATCGTTTTGTTCTAACCTTTAACGGCGAAATTTACAATTACAAAGAAATTCGTCAAGAATTAAAAGCCAAAGGTCACAAATTCAAAACTGAAACCGATTCGGAAGTTATTCTCGCCGCTTTTCAAGAATGGGGAACTAAAAGTTTTTCGCGGCTCAATGGAATGTTTGCCTTGGCGATTTGGGATGAATTGGAAAAAACTCTGACCATGGTGCGCGACCGTGTAGGAATCAAGCCGCTTTATTACACTAAAATCGGTGCGAAATTTGTTTTTGCTTCGGAAATCAAGGCGATTCTCGCTTCAAACTTGATAAATGCCGAAATAGACCCTGAAGCACTTAATCAATATCTGACCTTTCTTTGGACACCCGATCCGCACACGCTTTTCAAAAACATTTATAAATTACCTCCCGCGCATTTTTTGACGTGGAAAAATGGCGAAATTTCCGTCCACGAATGGTGGGATATTTCCTTTGACCAAATTGAACATAACAAAAGTGAATCTGATTGGTGCGAAGAGATTTTATCAACGCTTGAGCGGGTAGTTGCGATGGAAATGGTTTCGGATGTTCCGCTTGGCTCTTTTCTTTCGGGCGGAATTGATTCTTCGTCAATCGTCGCTTTGATGAAAAATCATAGTAAAGGCAAACAAGTTTCTACTTACACCATCGGCACCGAACAAGAAGATTTGCGTTACGATATTATTCCCGATGATGCGGTTTGGGCGCGAAAGGTCGGCAAACTTCTGGAGACGGATTATCACGAAATTATGCTCAAACCTAATGTCGTGGAATTATTGCCGATGCTCGTTTATCACACCGATGAACCGATTGCCGATCCCGCTATTATTTCGAGTTATTTGATTTCCAAAGCTGCCAGAGAAACTTTGACCGTTTTACTTTCGGGAGTTGGCGGAGATGAGATTTTTGCCGGGTATCCGCGTCAATTAGCAATGAAATTTGCCGGAGTTTCTGATTTTATCCCGCAATTTATTCGCCAACCTTTGATGAAAACCGTTTCCAATTTTTTACCCGGCGGACTTCCGGGAAAATTTACCGCTCCTTTGCGAAACGCAAAAAAATTCACCAAAAGTGCGGCAATGAATTTTGAAAATCGTTATCTTGGTTTTGGAACATATTTTACCGATGAAGCTAAACAAAAACTTTATTCCGAAGATTTGAAACAAACGACCAAAGATTTCAATCCCTACAAATATCATCACCAATATTTTGAACGAGTTAAGGATGCCGATCCTTTGAATCGTCTGCTTTACGTTGATCTCAAAACCTTTTTGCCGTGTTTGAATTTGGCTTATACCGATAAAACTTCGATGGCGGCAAATTTGGAAGTGCGTGTGCCTTTTTTGAATGTCGAAATGTTGGAACTTGCGGCAAAAATTCCGGTTGAACTAAAACTCAAGGGAATGAAACGTAAATATATTTTTAAAAAAGCTACTGAAAAACTTTTACCGCACGATGTCGTGTGGCGAAAAAAAGCCGGATTCGGTGCGCCTATCAGATCGTGGCTGCGTGGCGAACTTCGTCCGATGGTAGAAGATTTATTGTCGGAAGAAAATATCAAACGGCGCGGACTTTTTGACGCAAAAGAAGTCCGTCTGGTTATTGATTCAAATCTTTCGGGCAAGGAAGATTTCAATCTACAAGTTTTTCAACTTTTGACTCTTGAACTTTGGATGCGGAAATTTCTGGATTAGAATTTTGGCTAATTCTTCTTTCAACCTTTTTAGTCTTAAACTTGAGCTTTGAAATATTTTTTGATTCTTGTTGTGGTAATTCAGTGCTTTTATCAAGTCTTTGATCATTTTATGCTAACTTACAAATATCTTGTTTAACATCATTCATTTTTTGACTTGTTTTTTTGCTTTATGGAAGAAAATAGCCCCCAACAAAAGTATTCTTTTTCCAAAAAGATTTTATTGTTTTGTTTAATTCTATTTGTTTTTTCTGCTTGTGTTCGCCTGATTGTATGGCAAAATCATGAAAGCGAAATTAACAATGCCTTAAGTCTCATTGTATCCGAATATAAAGAAGAAGCCAGAACTTTATTAAGCGGAGATATAACCACATTTCTTTGCGGAAAAAATCCACCAAGCAATGCAGATATTTTGTCGCATCCGCCTGGCTATCCAATTTTTGTGGCAATTGTTTTTGCTATTTTTGGCGAATCCGAAGCATTACGAATTATTCAAATACTTTTCAGTTCATTTGCTCCTTTGCTTATTTTCCTAATTTCAATCAAGCTCTTTGATTTTAAGGTAGCAAGTATTGCTGGTTTTCTTGTCGCAGTTTCACCACAAATTTCTTATAATTCGGCATTTTTGTTAGCAGATTCTCTTTCTATCCTGCCAATTCTTCTGGCAATTTATTTCTTTATTAAGGCTTCCGAAAAAGAACTTTTGCTTTACGGTATTCTTTGCGGAGTATTGTTAGGCATCTCTTGTTGGTTTAGATCAAATGGGCTTTTGATACCCGTTTATTTTGCTGTGTTTTCTGTTTTTTTATTCTCAAAAAAATTTCGGCTTCGATTTGCTTTAATGGTTGTGATGAGTTTTGTAGCAGTAATTTCTCCTATAACAATTCGTAACTATTTAGTCTTTCACTCATTTATCCCGGTATCTTTGGGAAGCGGTTGGAACGCATTGGCAGGAATTGCTGATTACGATAAAGAGGGAAAATTTGGATTAACTAATACAGATACCGGTCGGATGAAATATGAAGCAAAAATTCACAATCGTCCTGATTACAAATTATCTTTATATAATCCAGATGGAATTGAACGCGAACGTGAAAGGACAAAAACGACTATTGAAATCATTACTTCAAATCCTTTTTGGTTTGCCGGTGTCGTTACCCAACGCGCCTGGATGATTATACGGCTTGAAAGAGTTCCGCCGATGTCATGGACTAATCGTGAAGAATCAATAAATATTTTTGCGTATTATTTGAATATTCCACTTAAACTTTTTCAAAGACTTTTCATTACCGCCATTCTATTGCCAATCTTTGTGGCTGGAATAATTCTTTTATGGCGAGAAAAAAGGCAACGAAAAAAATTACTTATTCTCCTGATAGTCCCACTTTATTACATCACCGTTCATGCTTTCGTCCATACGGAATATAGATATGTAGTAGTAATTCAACACATTTTTTTAATTTTCGCAGCAGTTGTTTTAAGTTTTGTAATAGAGAAAATCAGGAATCGTTTCTTTGGTCAGACTGAGAATTTTGCGAATTCTGACTAGTTATTGCTTCTCCCAGACAGTAAAATCAGCCATTTTTTGACGTGACTATCTTAATTTCCCAGTAAATACTTTAAACAGAAAAAGCCTGCCCTGTTCGTAATGATTCACGGATTCGGAAAGTTGCGCGAGTTGTCGCAACCAAGTCTTCCAAATTTATCGGCACGTCTTCCTTTCCTAAAACAACCGAACAAACTGCACGAATTTCTTCCGCCTGTCCTTTATCTTGTCCGCTCATTTTTTTTGTCGTTTCTTTTCCGCCTTTGAACATTGAAGCACGTCGAAAATCATCTAAGACAAAAGTTTTTCCTTCGCCGTAAATCTCTAAATATTCTTTAGGAAATGCTTTATCGCCTTCAGCTAAATAGGCAATCGTCCCGTTTGAACCATCGGCAAAACGTAAATTGATAAAAACCGAATCTTCTCCGACAATTTCGTGATTGCGGCTGACGATACTTTCCGCATAAACGCGAGTCGTCACGGAATCGGTTAAATAGTGCATCAAATCTATAAAATGGCAGACTTCGCCAATGATTCGTCCGCCGCCTTGTTTTTCGTCTTGAATCCAACTATTTTGGGGAATTCGTCCGGCATTAACGCGATACAAAATTGAAAGTGGCGATTGGCGATTGTTAAAAAAATCTTTGGCAGTTTTTGCTAAAGGGGAAAAACGACGATTAAACCCGACCATCAATTTTCCTTGAGAATCTTTTGCTGCTTCAATCACGTTATCAAGCTCTTCATCATTCATCGCCAAAGGTTTTTCGACGAAAACGTGTTTATTTTCTAAAAGTGCTTTTCGTGCCAATTCAGCGTGGGAATCGTGACGGGTAGCAATGACAACTAAGTTTGTGTTTTTATCTTGCAAAATGTCGTCTGAATTTGAAACGCACGAAGTAAAACCATATTGACTGCCGATGTCTTTCGCAGACAAACCTGAAGCCGTGGCAATTGAATTAAATTCAACCCCGTTTGATTTGAGATTAGGCAACAAAAACTTTCGGGCATAACTTCCCGCGCCGATCATACCAACGCTGACTTTACCGGCTGAAACAGATTGTTTTGGTTTGAGTTCAATTTTGTTTGAAAGTTCTTTTTCGGCATCATATTGCAAAAGAATTCCCAAATATGGCTCTTTTCCTTTGCCTTCGATGAGATTGTAAGCAGTTTCTCCTTCTTCGATCGGGAAGCGGTGTGTGATGAGTTTTTCGAGTTTGAGACTTCCATCTGCCACTAAATCCAAAAACGCTTCAATATTTCGGCTTTCCGTCCAGCGGACATAGGCAAAAGGATAATCGTGACCGCGTTCTTCGTATTCCGAATCGTAACGACCGGGACCGTAAGACATGGACATTTGCAAGGTTAATTCTCGTTCGTAATAAATTTGACGCGGAATGTCCATTCCAACTAAACCAACAACGACAACTCGCCCTTTCAAACGCGAAACTTCTCCGGCTAATTCAATCGGATCATTTGAGGAGGTTGCCGCCATTATCAAAACGCCGTCGGCTCCTCGCCCGCGTGACCACTCTTTAATCAAATGTTTGGCTTCATTTGGAGTGGAACAAAAATCAGCTCCAAATTCTTTGGCAAGATTCAGTTTTTGCTCATCTACGTCAACGCCAAATACCCGGCAGCCGTTTGCTTTTAGAAGCTGAACCGTTATTTGCCCAAGCAAACCTAAGCCAATCACGACAAAGGCTTCGCCTAAAGTCGGTTCTGCAATTCGAACTCCTTGTAAAGCAATTGCGCCGAGTGTTCCAAATGCTCCGGCTTCAAAATTGACGTTTTCCGGCAGTCGGACACATAAATTTTTTGGAACTGAAATCATTTCAGCGTGCGAAGCATAACCTCCGCCGGCACAAGCCACGCGGTCGCCAACGCGAAACTCCGATACATCTACTCCAACTGCAACCACAATTCCCGAAGAACTGTAACCTAAAGCATTTTCGGAATTTAACTTTGCCTGAACTGCGGTAAAGGTATTCCGAAGTCCTTCGCTTTTTATCTTTTGAAATACTTGTTTAACTAAATCAGGACGTTCTTTGGCTTTTCCCAAGAGGCTTTTTTTACCTAAACCTATTTTCGATTTTTCTGTTCCGGCACTAATTAAAGAAACCGCGTTTCGCACCAAAACTTGTCCGCGCTGCACTATTGGAAGCGGAACATCCGCCACAGTGAGAACGCCCGACCTCATATTTTGTAAAACTTGTTTCATATTACTATTTGATTTTCGCTTTTATTGAGATTTGAATCAAATTACCTATTGGCTCAAAAAACAGTTTTTTTAATCTTATTTGATAATTCGCGTAGTTCCTTTGCCGAGACAACAAAAATTGTTTTCATCGAACTTTGTGTTTTATGTCGGAAAAAGGCAGTTACTAAAACAAAAATCAATCCATAGCAAATGCTTGATGAAATCGCGGCGGCAAAGGCTCCGTATTTTGGAATGAATAATAAATTCAGAGTTAAATTAGCTATTAAAACGATAACCCAGAAAGCCGGGATTTGAGAGGGAAGTCCCGTCCCGTTAAAATATTGGACAACCACCGATTCAATCCCCAAAAGATAAACACCCGGTAAAAGTAATAAGACTAAAATTGTCACGTCCTTAAATGTTTCACCATAGATCATAGGCAGAGCAAAACTCAGTGGAATTGCTAAAAGACTAATAATCAGAGTTAGAAAGGTGGTTTGCCTGGTTACTTGGCAGGTTAAGTCGGCACTTTCATTTTGAGATTGTGCGACTTTGGGAAAAAGTAAGGGATTGATAACCCACGGGAGCATCATTAATAACAAAGAAAATTGCGAGGCGACAGCATAAACTCCGGTTTCAGTCGCCTGACGATAATGATTTACCAATAAAAGATCCGCCCTGATAATAATGAATGGAATCAAAATTGTAATATATGATTTCACTCCATATTGAATCATTTGCTTGAATAGCTTTAATTTTGATTGAAAATTATCTGCCAGATTTACTTCGGAAAGAATTCGCCGAACTAAAAACAACCCGAAAAAGCATAATAAAACTGTCCCGATTAAATTAAGAATCACTATTGAATCTAAATTTTTGTTGATAAAAAAAATTGCTATCAGGGCATTTAAAACTAAAATCGTCTGACTAATTGCATCCAGTAAATTAAATTGTGAGACTCGATTCATTCCGAGCAAAATATATTGATTTAATAACAATAAAAGTTGACATGGGATGGAAATGCTGGCAATGATGACCAATTTATTTGGTAAATTTCCAAATAAATCAGGCTTAACTTGAACTAATACAACTAATAAAATCAATAAGAAACAACCAGCTAACAAACCGAAGATTAGCGTAATGTGAGCAACCGAATTAAGATTTTTATTATCTTGAGCAACAAAAAAGGTGTTTGCCGTAGTTAATCCAAAGGCTCCAAATTGAACAACCGTTCCAATTAAAACAGTTAAGGCTGCCAGAATTGCCCAGCTTTCCGCTCCCATTAAACGAGAAACCAAAAGACTCAAAAATATTTGACAGGCAATCACCCAAAAACGCGTTCCAAACGACCAAATTATATTATGAATAAATGATTTGGAAGATTTTTGTGCAGATATTTCTGTCATAAATTAAGCGGTGACAGGCTGAGTTTCTTCCAGATTTTCTTTTAATCCCCGAATGACAGCAAAACTCAAACCCATTATCAAATAAAAAATCATTACTACTTCAGAATCGCCCCAATTGTAATGAACTAAACTGCTAATTAGAAAACCTATCGTCCCGCCCATAGCTCCCAGCAAAATTCCGCGTTCAATCCAATCTAAATTGTTCTTTCGCAGCGATTCCCAGAGCATTTTCAGATAAATAAACATCCATATCAGCCAAACTAAAAAGGTTGGCAACCCGCGTTCTAGCGCAAATTGAAGAGGTGTGCAGTGCATATGTCCCATCGGAAGATTTCCATTATCAAACAATTTCCATTCCTGCCAATGAGTAATTAGCGAATCCATTCCGACACCGACTGCCAAATGCCGCGGATTACTCACTAATAAATTAAATCCTTCCCGCCAAACAACTAATCGCCAAATGGTTGAACCGTCTTTTGTATCAACAAAACCCACATTTCTCTTTTGCTGTAAATAAAATAGTCCGCCCAAAATGAGAGGAATTGCACAAGCTACACAAATTAAAATCGTTCGTTTGCTTGCCCCGAAAAGAATTATCACACTCGCCGAAATTACGAACGATCCCCACGAGGCTCGTGTCACGGTCAAAAATAAAGCAAAAGTGTAAAGAATCAAGGCAAACGTCAGCAGAATTTTTATCCTTCCGTTGGTGCTGATTATCAAGAGACCTAAAGCTAATGAAGCAATTAGTTGTAAAACTTCAGCGTAGGTTGTGTAATGACCGTAAAAACCCGCCGCCCGAATGTCGCGTCCGCGTGACCACTCAACAATTCCAAGTTGTTCTGCACTATTATTTCCTGTTAATAAAGGTTCTTTTGTAATTTCATAGTCAAAAAACAGTTCATAACGATAGATTTTTAAGTTTACTTTGCCCGTTTCATTAACTAATTTTAAGATTTCTTCAGGTGAATGGATTTTTTGCCCGTTTGCTCTGATAATCGTGTCGTTTTCCTTGACCCCAATCATCCTTAACGGACTGTTTTCCGTCATTTGCCAGACTTTGACGTTTTTCCCAAGAGCAAAATCTCCGGCTGCATAAATTGCAACAAAGGCTGCTGAGATTAACAAAACCGCAACAATTTGATGAAGAGTTTTGCTGTTTCTAATATTCTCCGCAAATATGTAAACAATTGTGACCAGCAAAACTGCGACCATTTTTTTCAATGAAACTTGCGGTTCATACGAAAAAATAGAGCTGACCAATGACAGCAACACAAATGCTAAAATTACAAAATCTATCTTCTTTTTCGGTAAGTTTTGTTTGCCTAAGAAGCAGCGAATAATAAAACACAATAAACATATTGACCAGGCTATTTGCGTCGCGGCAATCGAAATTGGTGCAGATAAGGCGAATAATAAAAGGCTGCCTTTTAAAATATAATCAATATATTTAGCAAATTGACTCTTTTTTTTCATTTGAAGATTACTGATAAATAAAGTTGATTATGTGATATTGTCGCCTTCAGCGCAAAATAAAATGCACTTTTTTGCACACTCAAACAAAACCTTATTGCTGATAAAAATTATAGAATTAATTTAAAATAAACAACTTCGAGAGAATATGTGTAGTAAAAACATACAATTTGGAAAACAATTTTACCGAAGCTATTGCAAATGAATTTATTAAAATCTACGAAAGTGTCTTAAAATCATAAAATGTGTGGAATTGCCGGTCTGATTCATCAAAATCCTGAAAATCACATCTCGCCGATGCTCAAATCAATCGAACATCGCGGACGCGACAATGAAGGTGTTTTTATCTCACAAGCATTTTCCAATGAACAACTTAAAACCTGCCTCGGACATCGGCGGCTTTCAATCATTGATACTTCTTCCGCCGGACATCAGCCTTTTTTCTCGGATGATAAACGCTATGCTTTAACCTTCAACGGTGAAATCTACAATTACATTGAAATCCGTGATGAGCTCGAAACAAAAGGAGTGCAGTTTCAAACAAATTCTGATACCGAAGTTTTGCTCAAATCATTTCAGCTTTGGGGTGTTGAATGCGTTCATAAACTCAATGGAATGTTTGCATTCGCTATTTGGGACGATTTGGAAAAGACGCTAACGATTGTTCGTGACAGAGCAGGAATTAAACCGCTTTATTACGCTCAAGTTGGAAATTCGTTTCTTTTTGCGTCTGAAATCAAAGCGATTTTAGCTTCAAAACTCATTAAACCAGAACTCGATCACGAAGGTCTGCATCAATTTCTGACATTTCTCTGGACGGTTTACGATAAAACTCTTTTCAAGAATATTTTCCAGCTTCCTCCATCACATTTCTTGATTTGGAAAGATGGCGAAATCAATATCAAGCAATATTGGGATTTAGATTTTTCAAACGAAGAAAGCGGAAAAAGCGAAGAATATTGGCGGGAACAGGTTTTGGAAACGCTGGATAAATGCGTCCAAATGGAAATGATAGCCGATGTTCCGCTTGGTGCATTTTTGAGCGGTGGAGTTGATTCTTCTTCAATCGTCGCTTTGATGGCAAAGCATTCAAAACAAAAGATTTCCACATACACAACCGGAATTTCTTCGGAAGATTTGAAGTTTGATATTATTCCCGACGATGTTGAATGGTCGCGGAAAGTCGCTGAGATTTTGCCGGTTGATTATCACGAAACTTTGCTGACTCCCGATTTAACCGAACTGTTACCGAAGCTCATTTACCAAATGGATGCTCCGGTAATTGATATGGCGATTCCGTCGTTTCTAATTTCCGAACAGGCTCGTAAAACTCAAAAAGTAATGCTTTCAGGAATGGGTGGCGACGAGATTTTTGCGGGTTATCCGCGTCAGTTGGCGATGCAATTAGCAGGGAAATTTGATTTTATCCCGACAGCGGTTCGTAAACCATTGATGAAAACGGTTGATTCGATGCTTTACGGCGGCGTGAAAGGAAAACTCACTGCACCTTTGCGAAACGCGAAAAAGTTTGCCCGAAGTGCGGCGATGGATTTTGAAAATCGTTATCTTGGTTTTGGAACTTATTTTACTGATGAGATGAAACAAAATCTTTATTCGCAAGATTTACGGGAATCACAAAATCAATTTGACGCTTACCGCCAACACCGAGAATTCTTTGAAAAGTGTAAAAATAATTCGCCTTTGAATCGTCTGCTATACGTTGATTTCAGGACGTTTATGCCCGCTTTGAATCTGGATACGACCGACAAAACTTCGATGGCAGCGAATTTGGAAGTTCGTGTTCCATTTTTGAATCACGAACTTGTCGAACTTTCGGCGAAAATTCCCTCAAACCTCAAAATCAACGGAATCAAACGAAAATACATTTTGAAAAAAGCGGCGGAAAGTCTTTTGCCGAAAGAAGTTATCTGGCGAAAGAAGGCGGGTTTTTCCGCACCGATTCGGAGCTGGATTC
>ERZ1292633.5738-Hain-H41-02um-R1-5738-length-11093-cov-5_pt1 | contig 11093 bp, 10 predicted proteins | sample MGYA00564406_ERZ1292633 | MGnify/ENA primary metagenome ERZ1292633 (study PRJEB36523, sample SAMEA6512639) | groundwater metagenome | collected 2019-01-08 | study: AquaDiva: Metagenomics assemblies of 32 groundwater samples
ACCAGCGCCACATGATGCCGCGCTATGCCCATCAGAGTCGCCGTTTCGTCATCGTTCAACCTTTGGGTCGGCGGCCGAGTAAAGGCTAGCGACGCGATCCGTTGCTGTGAGCGCTCTAGATCAATAGCTTTTAACATGCCGTCGATCAGCGCGCCTTGCGCGCCAGCAAAGAGTTCACCAGCCTCGATATCCGCTTCTTCTGGGAAGGCGGCGAGTAGCATGAGATCGGGATTTGCTGGGCCGGTCGGCAGAACCGGGCGTGTTGACCAATGCAAAAACGGCAAGTTTTCGGGACTCTGCAGCCATTGGTCAAATGCGTCGAGCGTGCTGGGCATTGGCTTTGCTGCGCGCACTGGCGTATCAATAAACGGTGCTGTCGCGGTAGGGGCGTTAGCCGCAATAGCCTGCTCACTTATGGCAGATGGAGGGCTGCTCTCCTGCAGCCATGGAGACGGATTATCGCTGACCGCTTCGTTCAATCCGGCATCTTGCCACCAACCTAGATAGCTGGAAATAATATGATTATTGTTGTGAAGCACAGTATCATGCAAACAGCCTGTTGACCGCAGGGTCAATTGCAGGGCATCGCCTAAACGACCAGATGAGTGTGGCATGCGGCGACAGGTTAACGAATGCATACCAACTGCACCGAAACGGAGTGACGGGCCAAAATGCTGTGGCCAATGAGGGTAAAGGGGTGGTGTTATGAGTGAACGGGAATCCATGCCCTATGACGTGGTGATCGTCGGAGCGGGACCAGCAGGTCTTGCGGCAGCAATCCGCCTTAAACAGCGCGCCGCCGAATCGGGCGCAGAGATAAGCGTTTGCGTGCTTGAAAAGGGCAGTGAGGTGGGCGCGCATATCTTGTCGGGCGCAGTCATCGACCCCAAAGCGCTCGACGAATTGCTCCCCGACTGGCGCACCATGGGCTGTCCACTCGCCGAAACACCCGTCACTGAAAATTTGCATTGGGTGCTGACCACGACGGGCAAGTTCAACGTCCCGCATTTTCTGACCCCACCTTTCCTCAATAACAAGGGAACCTATACGGCGAGCCTAGGCAGCCTGTGCCGCTGGCTGGCGGAGCAAGCGGAAGCGCTGGGTGTAGAGATTTTCCCTGGCTTTGCGGCGGCAGAAATCCTTTATGATGAGGCTGGTGCGGTCAAAGGTGTGGCGACTGGCGACATGGGTATTACGCGTGACGGTGAACATGGCCCCGACTATGCACAGGGGCTTGAACTGCATGCGCACTATACTCTGTTTGCCGAGGGTGCACGCGGACATTTGACTAAGGGGCTGAAAGCCAAATATGCACTGGATGCCGATGTTGAACCACAAGTTTATGGCCTTGGTATCAAAGAGTTATGGGACATTCCTACTGGGCAACATCATCAAGGCCGCGTCATCCATACCCAAGGCTGGCCGATCAGCGATGATGATGGTTTTGGCGGTGGTTTCCTATACCATCAGGCGGGTGGCCAAATCGCGCTCGGTTATGTCACCTGGCTGGGCTATTCGAACCCGCATCTGTCGCCATTTCAGGAGATGCAGCAGTGGAAAACGCACCCGGCGATTGCTGAAACACTCAAGGGCGGTAAGCGTATATCCTATGGCGCGCGCGCGATTTGCGATGGCGGGTTTCAATCGCTGCCCAAGCTGACTTTCCCCGGCGGCGCGCTCATCGGCTGCACTGCTGGTTTCCTCAATGTGCCGCGTATCAAGGGCAGCCACACGGCGATGAAGTCGGGCATGATGGCCGCCGACGCGGCAGCGGATGCCATTGCTGCGGGGCGCTCACACGACGGACTGACCGCTTACACAGCCGCCTATGAAGCGAGCTGGGTGTATAAAGAATTGCGGATGGTCCGCAATTTTGAGCCAATTATTTCCAAATTTGGCGGGATGATCGGCACGATAATCGCGGGCGCGATGCTGTGGCTTGAATATCTGGGCATCCGCATGCCGTTCACATTGGGCCATAAACCCGATTGCGAACGCCTCTATCGCGCTGATGTAACGGCTAAAATAGACTATCCCAAACCCGACGGCGTCATCAGCTTTGACAGATTATCCTCGGTATTTATGTCGAACACCAACCATGAGGAAGATCAGCCGTGCCATCTGCATTTGGCCGACCCTAACATTCCGATCAGCTATAATCTGCCGCTCTACGACGAGCCAGCACAGCGATATTGCCCGGCCGGGGTCTATGAGGTTGTGGGTCAGGAGGAGGGTAACCCTCGGTTTCAGATCAATGCGCAAAATTGCGTCCATTGTAAAACCTGCGACATCAAAGACATGACCCAGAACATTAACTGGGTTGCGCCGCAGGGTGGTGGCGGCCCCAATTACCCGAATATGTGATGGCTTCATGACATTTTCGGAAACAGCCTATGCCAAGGTCAATCTGGCGCTGCACGTTCGCGCGCGGCGGGCAGATGGCTATCATGCGATTGAGACATTGTTCGCGTTCGTTGATGATGGTGACGTTTTGGGGGTCGATGAAGCCGGCCGAGATGGCCTGGCTATAGAGGGCGAATTTGCTGATGGTCTGTCAGCAGGGCCGGACAATTTGGTGATGCGGGCGCTCGCTTTGGCGCGCGGACTGGGCGCAGCGGTGCCACCACTTGCTATCAGGCTGGTGAAAAACCTGCCCGTCGCGGCTGGGCTGGGCGGTGGGTCGGCGGACGCGGGCGCGATGTTGCGCCTAATCTTGCGAAACTGGCCGGGCCATCTAAGCGAAGCTGACCTGATCGCGGCGTCTGCTGCGCTTGGGGCTGATGTTCCCGCCTGTGTTGCCGCCCAGACGGTGTTTGCGCGCGGGATTGGCGACGATTTGCAGCCCGTAGATTTGGCGCTGTCGGGGCAGGCTATATTGCTCGTCAACCCGCTTGTACTATGCCCAACAGGCCCTGTATTTGAGGCGTGGGATGGCATGGATCGCGGAGCGTTGGACCCATCGAAATGGCGGGTAGGGCGTAATGATTTAGTGGCACCTGCCACCATGTCATGCCCCGAAATTGATGATGTCATGACGGTATTGCGCGCGCAATTGCCAGTGATAACGCGGATGTCCGGCTCTGGCGCGACATGCTTTGCGCTGTTCGATGGTGATGCGGCGATGGAAGCGGCGGCGAACCGCATCTGGGACGATCATCCCGACTGGTGGATGATGGCGGGGCATTTACGTTGAGCGAGGCATGGAACGATTTGGGTCAATGCATTGCCGATGGTATATTATTGATAGGCGATCATGCATCGAACCACGTGCCAAAGGGCATTGACCTTGGCATCGACCCGGTGCTGTTGAACAGCCATATCGCGCTCGACATTGGCGTGGCCGATGTGGCGGAACGGCTGGTGGATTTGGGTGTGGTAGATGCCGCGATCCTTGGCGGGGTGTCGCGGCTGGTGGTCGATTGCAACCGCGATCCACACGCGCCAGGCATCATCCCGATCAGCAGCGACGGGCATAGCGTCCCCGGCAATGCGATAAGCCATGACGCGCATCAGGCGCGGATGGCGCGCTTCTATCACCCCTATCACGCACATATTGCGGCCACTTTGGCGGCGGCGCGTCCAGCAATGATCATCTCGCTGCACAGTTTCACGCCCGCACTATCGGCGCATCCCGACGTAGCGCGGCCATGGCAGATAGGCATACTCTACAATGAGGATGATCGTTTGGCGCGGGTCGCAATCCCTGCATTCGCAGCGCTCGGCCTGACCGTTGGTGACCAGCTGCCCTATTCGGGTAAGCTGCTTAACTATAGCATGAACCGCCATGCGGAAGCGAACGCCATCCCCTATCTGGGTATCGAAATGCGGCAGGATAAGGTGTCGGGTGGCTCGGGACAGATGTATTTTGCCGATATGATCGGGCAAATTATCACGCTTTGCCGTCATCATCTTGCGTAAAAGCTGCGCGACGGGCAATAGCCGTCAAACCTTGCTTTGGATACTGTCATGACCAACCGCTTTGACAAGAACAATCTGCCTAGCCGCCATGTTTCAGTTGGCCCCGCGCGTGCGCCCCACCGCAGTTATTATTATGCTATGGGCCTTAGTGAGGAACAGATTGCGCGGCCTTTTGTGGCCGTCGCCAGCGCGGGCAACGACAGCGCGCCGTGCAACACCACGCTCGATGCACAGGCCGATATTTGCCGCGCTGGGGTGGAGCAAGGCGGCGGTTTACCGCGCCGGTTCAACACCATTACCGTCACCGATGGCATCGCCATGGGGCATCAGGGGATGAAGGCGAGCCTGGTCAGCCGTGAGGTGATTGCCGACTCGGTCGAACTGAGCGTGCGCGGCCATTGCTATGACGCGCTGGTCGGTTTTGCGGGGTGCGATAAATCACTGCCCGGGATGATGATGGCGATGCTGCGTCTCAATATACCGTCAATCTTTGTCTATGGTGGGTCAATCCTGCCCGGACAGTTTCATGGCAAAGACGTTACGGTAAAGGACGTGTTTGAAGCTGTAGGGCAATATGCCGCTGGTGCCTGTCCGCTCGCCGAACTCATCGCGCTCGAAAAGGTCGCGTGCCCCGGACATGGCGCGTGCGGCGGTCAATATACCGCCAACACCATGGCCTGTGTGGGTGAGGCGATCGGCCTGTCGCTGCCCAACAGCAATATGGTCCCTGCGCCGTACCAGACCCGCGACGATATTGCGATTGCGGCGGGCAAACAGGTGATGGAATTGCTGGCGCGTAACCTCAGGCCGCGCGACATATGCACGCGACAAGCTTTTGAAAATGCAGCCCGCGTGGTCGCTGCGACGGGCGGATCGACTAATGCGGGGCTGCATCTGCCCGCGATGGCGAGCGAGGCGGGCATCCACTTTGACCTGTTCGACGTCGCCGAGATATTCAAGACAACCCCCTATATCGCCGATCTGCAACCCGGTGGGCGCTATGTTGCGCGCGATATGTATGAGGCTGGCGGGGTCTATATGCTGATGAAGACGCTGTTGGAAAACGGCCTGCTCCATGGCGATTGCCTGACGGTGACGGGCAAGACGGTGGGCGAGAATATCGCCGAGGTGACGTGGAACCCGGATCAAAGGGTCATTTATGACGTTAAAACGCCAATCACCCCAACGGGCGGCGTCGTTGGTTTGCGCGGCACATTGGCACCCGACGGGGCGATAGTCAAAGTGGCGGGGCTGCACCATTTGCAATTCAGCGGCCCTGCGCGGGTGTTCGATTGCGAAGAGGATACATTCGCAGCTGTCGAAGCGCGCGACATCGCCGAAGGGTCGGTGATCGTCATCCGTTATGAAGGACCAAAGGGTGGCCCCGGGATGCGCGAAATGTTGTCCACCACCGCCGCGCTTTATGGCCAAGGAATGGGCGAGAAAGTGGCGTTAGTCACCGATGGGCGTTTTTCGGGGGCGACGCGCGGCTTTTGCATCGGTCACGTTGGGCCAGAGGCGGCCGTGGGCGGGCCGATTGCGCTGATAGAAGATGGCGACGTTATCAGCATCGACGCCGAAGCTGGCACGATTGACTTGGCCATAGATGAGATGGTGCTGGCCGAGCGGCGCGCGCGATGGAGGCCGCGCCAAAATGATTATCAATCGGGCGCGCTGTGGCGCTATGCACAAAATGTCGGGCCGGCGTCACAGGGTGCACTAACGCACCCCGGCGCACAGGCGGAAACACATGTTTATGCGGATATTTAGCCTATTACTGGCGGTGCTAATTGTAACGGGTTGTAACCGAGAGGCTGACAATCAGGCGCTCGCCGCTACCGAAGCACAGCAGGTGCGTGATGCCGCTACATCTGGGCGGATATTTTGCGCGCTGGGCGGAACGAGCGGTTTTCGGCTGGATTGCACGATGGATCGGATGACCAGCGCCAACGTCACCGTGCTCGTGCTCGGTCGCGATGATGCCGGGTTCCGGCGTTTTCGTATCACCAATGATGGGCGCGGTGTCGTTGCCGCAGATGGCGCGGAACAGGCGCGCGTCACGGTAATCGACAATGGGATGATCGAGGTTGCAGTGGCGCAGGACCGTTACCGTCTGCCCGCGACGATACGTGGCAGCCAATAAGCGCCTTGCTCTTGGCCCTTGTGGCTCCTAGCAGAACGCGCATGATAGCCGGAACACCCATCCTCACCGCCGCAGAAATGCGCGATGCCGAAGCTGCGGTGTGCGTCGATGATGTTACATTGGCCGACCTGATGGAACGCGCCGGGGCCGCCCTTGCGGATATGGCATGGCGCATTGCGGCAGGCCGCGTCATTCATTTCCTCGTGGGACCGGGCAATAATGGCGGCGATGGCTATGTTGCTGCGCGGATATTGCTGGCGCGCGGCGCCGATGTTCGTCTATCCGCGCTTTGCGCACCAAAATCAGTATTGGCTAGTCGAGCTTGCCAGCAATGGACGGGCTCCATCAGGGCGCTCGACGGTGAGGCCGTGGCGGGCGCGGTGCTGGTCGATTGCCTGTTCGGAACCGGGCTAGACCGTGCGCTTTCAAAGGCGGATGCTGAGGCGCTCGCGCGGCACGCCGTTGCCGCACACCGCACCCTTGCGGCGGACCTGCCCAGCGGTGTGAGTAGCGATGACGGTGCGGTTCTGGGCTGTCCTTATCGCGCTGACGTTACGCTGGCCTTTGGTGCGCTAAAGCCCGCGCATATGCTGTTCCCCGCCGCCGCGCATATCAGCGATGTGCGGCTAGCGCCCATCGGCATGAAGCCTGTTTCCCAAGTTCGCGTTGCGGCGATGCCAACGTTGGCCATACCCGATCATAGCAGCCAAAAATATAATCGTGGGCTGGTCGTCGTAGTTGCTGGCGCAATGAGCGGCGCAGCGGAACTTGCTGCGCGCGGTGCGCTGCGCAGCGGTGCTGGCTATGTGCAAATCCACGGTGGCCGCGTTCCTGCGAGCGCGCCCTATGCCATAGTGCGAGGGCCGTGGCGGGCGGGAGTGAGTCTGAGCGACCCCCGTATCAATGCCATCGTCATCGGGCCTGGACTGGGGCAGGGTGAGGATGCACAGCACCGTTTGGGTGCGGCGCTGGCGTGTGGCAGGCCGCTCGTGATCGATGCCGACGCGCTGGCGCTTTTGCCACAGACGCCACTGAATGTGCCCGCCATCTTGACCCCGCATTCGGGCGAATTTGCGCGATTGTGCGCGCATGGTGGCAGCAAAATCACGGCGACACAGGCCTTAGCCGCGCAGAGCGGAGCGGTGATTATCCACAAGGGTGCCGATACCGTCATCGCCGCGCCTGATGGGCGCGTGGCGCTCCATTCGCTGGGCTATGCTTGGTTGGCGAGTGCGGGGGCGGGCGATGTGTTGGCGGGAATATGCGGAGCGATGCTGGCGCGCGGGCTTGGAGCCTTTGAAGCGGCGCAGGTTGCGGTGCTGCTCCACCAACGCGCGGCGCGGCGCGCTGGGCCGGGGCTCATCGCCGATGACCTCGTGTCACGAGCAATTTGGCCATGAGCGAGCATGAGCGCGACGAAGTGGTGCGCATCGCTGCACGCGGTGATGGCGTGACCGCATCGGGCAAGCATGTGCCGCACAGCGCACCCGGGGATTGGCTCGACGATGGCGCTGTGCTTCATGCGGGGCCGCATCGACAAGTGCCGCCGTGCGCCCATTATGGCCGCTGCGGTGGATGCCAGTTACAGCATGTCGATGACGCGGCATTGGCGCACTATCTGGTGTCGCGGGCCGAGACCGCGCTCGATGCGCAAGGGCTGAAGTCGCATGAAATACGTGGCCCGCATGTGTCGCCGCCCGGCTCGCGCCGCCGCGCCACGCTCAAAGCACAGCGGCTGGGCGGATCATTGCTGCTCGGGTTTAATGAAGCTGGCAGCCACAAGCTGATCGACCTCAAACAATGCCCTGTATTGCGCCCTGAATTGGCGGCGTTGATCGCCCCGCTGCGCGCCTTGTTACGCAGCTTGATGAAGCCGCGCAGCAGTGCCGGATCAGTGCAATTGACGCTGGTCGATCAGGGGGTGGATGTTCTGTTAGACGGGGTCGAGGCGCTTGGTTTAGAGGCGCATGATGCCATCACCGACTTTTGTCAGGGGCGCGGGATTGCGCGGCTGGCAATCAACAATGGTGATGGCCCAGAAGATCGCTGGGTTCCGCAGCCCGTTACCGTAACATTCGGCGGCGTTGCTGTCGGCTTTCCCTATGGCGGGTTCTTGCAGGCGACGGTGGATGGCGAGGCACAGTTGACCGCAGCGGTTTGCGAAGCCGTTGGCGATGCCCCTCATGTTGCCGACCTGTTCAGCGGGATAGGGACGCTCAGTTTTCCGCTTGCTGAAGCGGCCAAAATTCATGCGGTCGAAGCGGCGCGCGACGCCATAGGTGCACTGCGACTGGCCGCAAACCGCGCCCATCGGCCCATTACCGCCGAGCACCGCGACCTGTATCGCCGCCCGCTGGTGGTCAAGGAATTGGCGGCGTTTGATGCGGTGGTCATCGACCCACCGCGCGCTGGGGCAGAGGCGCAGATAAGTGAATTGGCGGCGTCAATCGTGCCAATCATCGCTTATGTCAGTTGTAATCCAGCGAGCTTTGCCCGCGATGCAGCTATACTCGTTGCGGGCGGTTACACGCTCGACTGGGTCAAGCCCGTCGGCCAGTTCCGCTGGTCCACCCATATGGAACTGGCCGCACGGTTCGTGCGTTAAGCGCTCTAAGCGTGTTGGTGGATCACCGCCATATAGGCGTGAGTGACCAGCATGATGAGAGCGATGCTCGACAGTGCAAAAATCGCAAAGCGCACCATGACGCGGTTCCACAATATTTGCACAAGGCTGTGGGCTACACGCAAACCGACATAAGCCCAGGCAATACAGGCGTTCAAACCGTCGCCCGCACCGACCATCGCCAATACTAGCGCCACGGCGTAAAATATAGTCGGGGCTTCGTGCAGGTGGTTATAATTATGCGCAATCCATTGAACCTTGCCAGGCATAACAGTGTCAAGGTCACTGCCCTTTCCGCCGACCATATTGTTGACGTCAAGGCCGGGTACTTTGCGCATCGCGGGGATGCGGGTGATATACATCCATAGCCAAATGATCATCGTCCACGCAGCAAGCGCGACGACGGGGTGAAGAATTTCTGATCGAATAATCATGATTAATGCCCCAATGTTGCAATGACTGCGTGGACGGACAGCGCCAACAGGCACAATGTTGACAGGATGAACAGGCTGAAACGGATCGGAATAGTATTGACTGTCGCCTGCCAGATGCTGTGCACGATGCGGATGCCGACATAGCCCCAAGCAAGTTGGGTGTGCAGTCCGCCGCTTTGGCCGACCAGTGTCAAAATGACGACCACCGCGTAAAACAGCGTCGGCTGTTCCATTAGATGCGTATAGTTATGCGATTTCCACTGCACGCTGTCGGGCAGAACACCATCAAGATTGACGCCGCGCCCGCCGGGAGGCGCGCTTTTTATATTCATGCCAAGTTTGGCAAGCGCCGGAAACCGTGTGAGCGCCGTCCACATCAGTATGATAAGCGACCACAGCGCCAAAACGGCGGCTGGAGCCAATATTGTCGTGTCTAGTGTCATGATAGGCTTCCCCTCCTGCGTCGGTGCATTGATCTGACCGACTGGGAGGGGAGGCTAGTGGATTGATTTTGATTTGCAACCCTTGCGTTATGCAGCTCAATAGAGTTTGGTCACACTGGCGCTACGGCGTTCCGGGGCCACTTGTCCGGTGTAGAGGCTGTCCATCGGTTCGTCATAGACGATGGCGGTGGCATCAACGCCAAAACCGTTGAACCGCGTGCGCATCGCGCAGCCATAGGCCCCCAACATACCGATTTCGATGAAATCGCCTGCTGCGATGTCATCGGGCAGCAGGAACGGCCCCGCCATATGGTCCATGTCGTCGCAGGTCGGGCCGTAAAAGCTGAACGCCGTCATGCTTGGCGCCCCATCGCGCAGCAATTTGACCGGAAAGCGCCAGCCAATATGCGCCGCGTCAAACAAGGCGCCATAGGCCCCATCGTTGATATACAGCTCATCACCGCGCCGTTTTTCCACGCGCACGATGAGCGAGCTATATTCCGCCGCCAACGCCCGGCCCGGTTCGCACCATAATTCTGACGAGTAGCTGACCGGCAGGCTCTCGAAACAGCGGTGGATGAGGTCGAAATAATCGCCCAAGGGTGGCGGCTCCATGCCGGGATAGGTCGATGGGAAACCGCCACCAACATCGATAATATCCACCGTGACCGAGGCCGCGACAATCGCTGCACGAACACGTTCCATCGCCAGAGCAAAAGCGTGCGGGGTCATCGCCTGGCTGCCAACATGGAAGCATATGCCGAGCGCATCGGAGGCCTGACGCGCTGCGCCGAGCAATTCAGCCATATCATCGGGCTCTGCGCCAAATTTGGCGGCAAGGCTCAATTTGCTATGGTCCGACGATACGCGAATACGCACCAGCAGATTGAGATCCCCGGCGCCCTTGGTCGCACGGACAATCTTATCCAGTTCGTCCATCGTGTCGAGCGAGAATGTGCGCACACCGTGCTGCCAATAGCTTTCGGCAATCGCCTCTTCGGCCTTGACCGGATGCATGAAGCATGAGGTCGCTTGGGGCAGAGTTTCCGCGACAAGGCGCACTTCGGCAATCGACGCGACGTCATAATAGGTGATGCCCGCGTCCCACAGAAGGCGCAACAGGTCGGGCGACGGATTCGCCTTTACCGCATAAAGCGTTTTTCCCGGAAAGCGGTCTGCGAAGAAGCGGGCGGCCCGGTTTGCAGCGTGTGGACGCAGCAATGTGACAGGGCTTGCCGGCTTAAGGTCGCGAACTAGACCCAGCGCGCTATGATGATTGTGCAATTCAAGGGACCCCCAAAACGGTTATTCGAACAAAGGCTGCCTTGCGGTTATTGGAAGTCCCCCTGGGGCAGCGGGGCGTCATATATTGCGGGGGGGGGCAAGTGTAAAGTGACTTTTTTTACGCCTTCCCCTAGACAGGTCTAGCGGTGCTTTGTGACAATCTGTCCAGGCTGTGCGGCCCAAAGTTGACAAAGTTGACACCAAGAACGGGGTTAGCTCGCGGGGTTTGGTTGATACACCGTGCGGGG
>ERZ1292633.5739-Hain-H41-02um-R1-5739-length-11090-cov-6_pt1 | contig 11090 bp, 13 predicted proteins | sample MGYA00564406_ERZ1292633 | MGnify/ENA primary metagenome ERZ1292633 (study PRJEB36523, sample SAMEA6512639) | groundwater metagenome | collected 2019-01-08 | study: AquaDiva: Metagenomics assemblies of 32 groundwater samples
TTCAAGGAATGGCGGAAATAAAGGCTTCCTTGGTGTCAACTTTGTCAACTTTGGGTGCTTTGATGGCACGGCAATGCCATCCCGAAAGCAGCGGCAACAAACCGCATGTCGCCCAATTAACACGTGATCGAGCACATAAAACAGGCAACAGACGTATAGGTTCCGAAAGATCGCCCTCCGGTCACTGCCTCGGGGCCGGAACAGACCCAGGCGTGGGCGGCCATTTGGTTGCGTTCGCCGCTCAGTCGAACGCCTAAGTGGATCGATGCGGGAACTTTCAACATCCGGCACAGCAGGGCGGCAGCAAGCGCCTGAGGCAGGCAGTCTGAGCGAAACGGAGCAATACGCGCGGCCCGCAAGATGGCACGGCGCACCATGCGCGCACGGGCAATCTGTGCTTTATCGGCAATCGGCACCCAGGCGACTGCGCCAATCGGTATGCCTAGCAATGGCGCCAATCGGCGAAATGGCAGCACCCGAAGCAATGCGGCGGCGAGCCCGAGCAAGCACCATGCGACAAGCAGAAGCGCTTTATCCTTTACCGGCATGCGCATGAAACCGCCGATCATCCGCAGTGCGGGCGGGCTAGGCGAATGGGGGTAGGGTGGCATGGCCAAGGGATAGAAGAGTTGCCAATCAATGACAATCATGGTGGTGGTATAGGAGTGCTTCCGGCAATCGGTAAGGAAATTTTGTCGCGCAAGCGGATAGCCGCTATTCAGGCTGGGACAACAGCCAACCAGCAAATACCCTACGCGGCCCGCCTTGCGTGACAATCGTCACCCTGTGCTCGATCTTTGGGTTAACCGCAAAGACCATCATCGAACCGGGCCGAGCATATTTGACTTGGTGAAAGGGCAATGCCTCGCCCTTGCGCCGCATCTCAAATTCGCCGCCAGTGAAATCGTGGTCCGACAGGTTGACCGCCAGGGCGAGCATGCGGTGTTTGCCATTCATGTCATCATGCCACGTCAGCGCATCGCTGCCATTAGCGCGCATCTGGGCCAAACACCCCGTCATTGCTCGTAATGGCGAAGTGCCCGTGGCTGTTTCCAGCCATTCCAACAGGTTCAAGCGACCTAGTAACAAGCAGATGGCCGCGCCAATTAGCTGCACGGACTCTTTTTCACGCGCACCAATATCCTCAATAAAATCTTTGACAAAATGTGCCGCCGCCGCTCTTGTCATCAGCTTCGCCAGCAGCGCTGGTTCGAAAATGTCATCGAACAGCAGCGACGACTGCTCTTCGAACCTCGCACGATATTGCGCGGGGTCAGCGTGGATGCTGGTCTTGTCGGCGGCAATCGCGAATGGAGACATGGGTCAGATTTAACAAAAGACGCGTGCAGATACCAGCCGCACGATTGCGAATATCATTGTAGCTTTTCAAAGACGAAGCATTCAGCCTTACTCTGTTCGATAAGAATATCATCTGGGCCATAAAATGCCCCGAAATGTGGCCGCGTTCCGGTCACGTAGAGCGGCTTGTACCGGCTCGCGACGATACTGTCTGCGAAATGGAAATTGCTTCCCCAGATGAAAAGCAACCCGCCGGAGCGGATGGTCCGGTCGAGCGCAGCAATTGCGGCTTCGTATTTTGCGAAGGACAAAATTTTAGCGCACGATTGCGGTCGCTCTGTGTCAAGTTGGCCGTGGCGAAGCACCGAAAGGCAAAAAACGGCGTCGTAATACCCTTCAACCGCAGGAGGTTGGCCCGCGACGGTGAATGTAACTGCGCGGCATCCCGACTGTGCTGCTTGGCGACGCGCAATCGCTATGCTGCGCGGATTGATGTCAATTGCGTCGATCACGGCATCCGGCAAATAGCGCGCTAATGATATTGGTTCTTCGCCAGTTGAACAGCCAAAGGACAAAATGCGCACGTCACTTTTCCCAGCCAGCCGTTGCTGCGCAAAAGCAAATAGCGCCGGATGTCGGTCAAGCCCCGTGGTGGGATAGGGTTGGAGCAAGGGTTCAGCCTGATGGCGCTGAAGACGGTGAATGGCCCGTGCTTCGGGCATCGCGATCCGCCTCATCGCCAGCACTATAGCCCGCAGCAAGTGGAATCGGTTGAGGCGGCGGTTTGATGGGATGCGGGCGGTCATCTGCCGGGCTTCAAGGCCATCGCTTGCACCATTTTCACTCCGCATTTGCTTTCGCTACCCAATAAATGGAATGATGGTGCAATGACAACGCTCTTCGGTTTTGGCCAAGCCATCGACACAACCCTTGCAGTGCCAGGTGCTATTGTTGGCAATAGCGTCGCCATGGCGAAGGACTATATCAGGATTCGCATGGCAGCTGAAGCAGCGAATGAAGATGCACCGCTCTATGTGCGCCATGACGATGCGCTGCTGTTTAGCGCCCGCAATATCGCTTCCTATCGGTGCGAGCCGAACCATATAGAAGTTTCTCCCTGCCCTAGAGCGGATGCGGAATGGGTTATCGGTCTGCTGCTCGCCACCGCGCTTCCGGCAACTTTGTGGATGCAGGGGAAATATGTCCTGCACGCGGCGGGTGTTGTTCCGAACGGAGCGCGCCAAGCCATCGCCATTGCTGGGCCCAGCGGGGCTGGCAAGTCGCACTTGACGGCGCAGTTGCTGGAACAGGGCGCATGCCTGTTGGGGGACGATAGCCTTGCGCTTGAAGTGACCGATACGGGGATAAGTGCGAGCGGCCTGCCCGGCGGCATTCACACAAGGATTGACCACAGCGGCAAACGCCGCTTCGCCCCTGTTGCGCCGGACCGCTCGGCCGCAACCGCGCCGCTTGGCGCGATCATTATACTTGGCAGCTTTGTCGATGCGTTCGCGTGCACGGCATTAAGCAAAACGGCCGCTGTTGAGCAAATCATCGCCAATCAACATCGACCGAGCATGCCCGCAGCCCTGGGCCGGCTCGGTGCCGCCCTAGCCCAAGCCGCCATGATAGCGGATCGCGCCCCGGTAATCGTGTGGCGACGGTGCAAGGGCCAAACCGCACTTTCGCCAGCGGAACTACAAGCCCTGCACACGATAGTGCGGTAATGATTTCGGGTCAGTTCAAGCGCAAATCAAAGGCGACGCAAATCCGCTTTTCACCCAAGCCGTGCGGATAGGTACGGTGATAGCATTGCGAGGGGAAGGTCATCATCATCCCCGCGCGCGGGCGGACGAGATGTTCGCCAAAGGCCGCCGCGCCATCTGGTCCGGCCAGATCATCGGGCAGGCCAAAGGCAAGGCAGCCATCCCTCGTGCTCCCCTGTGCAATTGAGTCCGGTATGCGAACATAATAGACACCGCTCAGCCAGCCAAATTGGTGGACGTGCCAGGTTTCAAAGCCATCGCTTTCGGTAATCACGCACCAGTTGCGCAAATGGCCCAATTGCGGTGTAGAAGCGGCCCATGGATGGTCTGATCGACGAATTTGCGCGACATTACGCTCAATTACTGCAGTAATTTGTCCAAGTAGCGCTTTGAACAACGGGGTGTCGGACCGCGCCGGATTCTCGATGCGCCAGGTCAGTGCAGAGGCGCTGCCGTAACGTTCGTAGCGCATGCCCGGATGGCCCAGTAACTCGGTGGCTAGCGCGGCGTTGAACGCCTCAATCGAGTCCCAGGCCGGCGGCGGGGCAAGTTGCTCGGCGAGGTGAAAGGCGTCGAACCCGTCGCTCACCTTTGCCGCCGCGATATCGCCGGCCCGTGCATAAGCGAGAGACTGGGCTGCAAATAAACGCGCGTGGTTTGCGCCCTTTGCCAGCAAATCCTCGGTAAGCGAAATAACTGCCTCGGGCCGACCGGCGGCCAGTTCAATCGCGGTGATCCGTTTGCAGGCATCGCGATTATGGGGATTGAGGGCAAGGGCAGTTTTCAGCGTTCCTAGCGCTATGTCCGTCTTCCCCAGCCGGGTTTCGCATTTGCCGCGCGCCGCCAGCGCGCCGGCGCGTTCGATGTCGTTTTGCGCCAAATGCAACGCTCGCTCTGCCGCCGCGCGCGCCAGCAGGTCCGCGTCGGATGTCTCGACTGAGAGATGGGCGTGGGCCAAGGTCATCTCGCCACGAAAATCGAGCGTTGTGCTGGCCAAGAGAGTGTCAACTACTTCGGAAAATGCCTCTTCCAGCATAAGCAGTCGGCAAAGGCGTTCACGCGTTTGTGGGGTCGGTGACCGCCGATAGGCAGTGCGCAACAGGCCAAGTTCTTGGCGCGGCGTAAGCGCCTTTTCAGAATCCAGGCTGATTATCAATGGGGTCACCGATACGAAATCAATTCCAAAACGGATGGTAAACAATTGCAAACAAGATAAGAAGTGAGTGGTCGCAGAAAAAAGATTCCGCAAGCCTTTTGACAGGTTATGTTTTCTGACTTAGAATTAGTCGATTGAGAATAGGGATTTAGAACCATGGCAAACGCATCCGACTCGAACAATCCGAAGAAAATATGGGTCGAACCCGAAATTCGTGAGCTTGATGTGATGGAGACATTCGCATTTCCGGGCGTCGGAGCCGACGTCGGTGGTAACCCCACTCCGGATTGCCAGCTGTCCTGAACCCATCGACCCAGTTTTTGTTCTCCAATCGAGACCTAGATTGGGGCAATATCTGTTGGCGGTCCGTCGAGCTCAATATCTGCGATGCGGTTAAATGCGCGGTCGAGTATGACAACTCCGCCGAGCAGCGCATGACGCGTTTCGCGCGGCCCGAATGACGATATGCCGACGATGATCCGATCATCACCGATAGCAAGCCCGCGCGTCAGCATGTCATCGCTAATTGCGACCTTGCGGCCGTCAGAGGCCAGCAGCTGACCAGCTTTTGAGCCGCAATGCCACAGCACCCCATGCTCGTCCTCGACGATATCGTGGCACCACTGTCCGTCGAGCGGATGTAGCGAAAGCAGGTTCCAGTCGGCATCGAGCCAAGCGAGTTCACTGGCTTTTTCGGGCAAGGCCTTACCGTTGTGGCGCATGACCGCAATCCGCGATCCGATCTTTGCAACACTGTTCAGGTGAAGATACTTTCCGGTCCGGGAGTTCGACCTAGCTACAGGAAAGGGGTGCTTCACATCGACCAGTTCGCCATCAAGCGTATAGCGCCGGATCGCCTGGTTGGCGGTGTCAACCACACAGAGCAGCCCATCGATCACTCTGACCTGATGGCAATTAGTGTGCAGTCCGGTCACCAACACCGTCGGGTTGGCGAGACGACCATTGATCAGGTCTATCCGCACGATCCGCCCGAGATAGACACTGCGATCACGCAGTCCGCAATTCTCGTACAGGTAGAACTGATTTTCATGGCGGCAAATACCAAAGAACCAGCCATGAATGGCGGTGCAAACCCGGTCCTTCGCCACCGCGAAAACGCCGCTATGCGATGCGACGAGCCAAGTATAAGCGGTAAGGTCTGACTTGGAGATCCGCACCAGATTGCGTTCATAGGCATCACGGGCCAGCGCCATCTTGATGGCCCGCCGCATGTCAAGATCAAAGGGTTCTGACATTTCGGGACTCATAACGCTCTGCGATGTTGGTTCAACCCGTCAGATCGTATACGACGGCGTTATGGCTGAATCGGGACCACGTTCAAGCGGCATCTACGGCCTGTTCTGCCTCGACGGCGCACCCGCTGCGGCAAGCGACGCGCGCGCATTGGGCATGGTGCCACCGCAGGCGGGCCTCAGCTGGCTGATCGAGGGGCATGATCCGCATGCTCCCGCCGCGATTCACCGCCACGCTGATGCGCGCGGCGTCACCCTATTGGTCGGAGAGGTTGCCGGGGTGGAGGATATAGCCGCCCGGCTTGGCTTGGTGCGCGGGACACCGATGGCGCGCATCGCGCGGGCCGCGCTGGAACGGTTCGGGCCGGATACACCCGCCGAACTGCTCGGTGAATGGTCGCTGCTGCACCGTTCAGCCGAAGGGCGGTTGACGTTGATGGTCGGCCCCGCACGCCGTGATCGGCTGCACTATGCGGTGGTTGACGCGCGTGTTGCGGTCGCGCCTGATCTGTTTCGGCTGGCGCGGATCGGCTGGATCGGCAGCGAAGTTGACGAGGCCGGACTGATTTTCGGTTGGGGAAACGGCCATGTGCGCGAAGGCCGGAGCGACCGGACGATGCTCCCTCGTGTGCGCCAACTGGAACCGGGAGCCAGCGTAGCAATCGAAACCAATGGCAGCATTGCGCAATCCGCCGCCACTATAATCGCCCCACAACCGCGCTGGCGGGGGACTTTTGCCGATGCCCTCGTCGAGAGCGAGGGGCTGCTGCGGCAAATCATGCGTGAGCGGCTGGCAGGAGCTTCGCGCCCAGCGGTGCTGCTAAGCGGCGGCCTTGATTCATCTTTGTTGGCATGGCTGGCGGCGGAAGAACGCGGCGACGAACAGGCTATACTCTCGCTCACCTCAGCAGCCCTTGCGGGCAGCGGAATCGACGATGAAACGAACTTCGCAGCGATGGTCGCCGATCATCTCGACATTCGTTGCGCCCCAGTTTCCGCCGCGCTGGACGCCAATTTCTTTCGCCCGCCCGATGCGATCCTGTCCGGCGCGAGCGGCCCGCTCTTGTCGAACCGGCATTGCCTGACCGAAGCGTTCCAGATTGCTGCAAAGGCTGGCGGGGCGACGCTGCTGGTCAACGGCACTTATGGCGAGATGACCGCGACCGCGCGCTTACCTGTGACGAGGCTGGCCCAGCGGCTGCGTACCGTTGCCGCGCACCTATATTATGGCCTGCGTAGAACCGACTCCAACCAATCTGCGGGCTATCCTTTTCATGTCAAGCTCGCCCCGCACAGACTTGCCAACCTGCCCCAGCCGATAAGGGCAGCCATCGAAAAGCCCCTTGCTCCAATGCAGCTTATGCCGAAACGGACTGGCCTGCTCGGCTATCTTCCTGGCGTTGCGAAATCACTGGCGCATCCCAACGAATTCTATCCCGGTGCACTGCGGATGAACTTTCCCTATCGCGACATGCGGCTCTATCGCCTGTTCGCAGGTTTTCCGGTCGCCATGCTGCTCGAAGGGGGAAGTGATCGGCCCATGGTCCGGGCAATGCTGGATGGACGCCTTCCCGACGTGATCCGCCTGCGCCGCCAAGGCATGCCAGCCGAACCCGATCGTTTTCAGCGCATGCAGCGCCAGGTTGCCGCTGCGCGAAAACGCATAACAGATTTTCGAAAAGCCGAGATTGACGATTGGATCGATCTTGACTGGCTCGACGTCGCGTTGCACCGCGTCGCGGCGAATGGCGCGGGGAACAACAACGAGGCGAACGAGGTTCAACTGACCGCGATTGCCGCTGAGTTCCTGTGCTGGTGGCGCAGCAGAAGCTAAGCAGTCGATCCTAAAAAGCCGCCTTGCGCAATTCTCCTGCTAACCAGTCGTTCATTTGCACATCGACCACTAAGTGGATGCGGTCACTCGCTCCGTGATTGACTACCGAATGCGGGTCGGAAAGGCGCAGGTACCACCATTCGCCCGGTTGCATAACCACTGCGTGCTTATTGACGAGAAACTTGACCTCTAGGTTAGTGGTGAGAGGCAAGTGCAGCCGCGCCGAACCATATTCGGCCGCCAGGTCGTGGTCGCGATGCTCGCGGATTTCGGAGGCTGGGCCAAGCCGCATCAGCCGCACCGCGCCGATTGAACAGCATAATGTTTTCAACGCAGTGCGAATCGCTGGACAAGCGGCCAGATATTCGGTCTCAACCCAGTCAGCGCAGCTGGGCGGCGACGTAATCTGCATGATCGGGTGCGTTGCCTCAGCCGGCGCGCACAGCGGCACCACGCTCCATTCGCCTCTATAATTATCGGGAACAAAATGCCGGGTCCAGGCTGCGGCGGGAAGCGCGGCAACTTCAGACACGAGAGGCGTTACTGCGCAACCAAAGGACAAACGAATGCGGTCGGGCAGAGTGGCCAGTGTGCGATCAATAACCGGTTGCGGATGCTGCATGATGCTGGATTTTTCCATACTATTCCGCCAAAGTAACACAAATGCGGATGCAAACAATCCGGTTGAGGAATGATGGATTTGGCCGAGCCGCAATGGGAAATATCGCTTCCGCTTGAACTGCACCCCTTCGTTGCATTGGTGCTGAATGATCCGGCGTTGCAACGGCGGCTTGGCTCGATTGCCGTGCCGGATGCCTTTGTTGCCGAGGCGATCAAGGTCGCCGCCGAACATATGGTGGCGCTCGATCCGGTGATCCTGACGGGTGTTTTGCGCCCCGATCCGCTCGGGCTTGGTCGTTTCACCGCAGCGCCGATTATTTGCGCCACATGGCCGCCCGTCGGATGGCTGCCAACCCGCTCGGTCCCAGCAGTTGGGGCACCTGCCTTTGATTGGCTGTGGTTTGGCGCGCGGCGCCTAACTCTGCCATTTATGGAGGGCGAAGTTCGCGGTGCCGGGGCGCTGCCGTTCAACTGGCTGTTTCGTATCCGCACGACCCTTGAAACCGTGATTGACGGGGCCGGGAGCGAGCCGGAGATTCCTCTGCAGGGGTTGATCTTCCACATGTCGCGCTGTGGCTCGACACTGCTGGCACAGATGCTTGCCGCCGTTCCTGATAATGCGGTTTCGTCTGAGCCTGAACCGCTCGATGGCGTGGTGCAATGGGCCAGGCAGGCGCAGGTCGAAGAGCGGGCGGCCATAGCCGCAGTTCGCGCGATTGTTGCGGCATTAGGGCGCAATCGCGGAACGGGGGCAGTGCGCCATTTCATCAAGCTTGACGCTTGGCACACCTTTTCGCTGCCGCTGCTGCGCGCCGCGTTCCCCACTGTGAATTGGGTTCACCTCTATCGCAATTCGACCGAGGTGATGGTCTCAACTATGCAGCAACCCGGGGTTCACACGGCTCCCGGGGTGCTACCAGAAAAAGTGGTCGGCTTCGCCGCTGATGCAAGCATGTCGCACGAGGATTATGCCGCCCGTGTTCTCGCGCGGATTGGCGAATCGGTCATCGCACATTGGGATCTGGGCGGCGGTATTGTGGTCGCTTATCCGGACATATGTGAAGCCGCGACAGGCCAAATTGCAGTGCATTTCGGGCTGAACATTGATGCCGAAACTGCGGCATTGATGGCGGTGGCAGCAAAGCGCGATGCCAAGGACCCGCACCAAAGTTTTACTAGTGATGTGTCACGCAAGCATGCGGCCGCGACTGTCGCGGTGGAGGCAGCGGTCGTCCGATGGTTGCAACCGGTTGAACAAAAACTCTCTCGTTTGAATCAACACATTATTGAGTGATTGACTCCAAAATAGCTTGCGTTAAGCTTCTGTTTGAACGAGCGAATTTGATACATAGATATCAGTGGCTTCGGCATTTATGCGGGGCACACCTTCGCCATGGTCGGCACTAAACGACTGAACCATAGGAGAAATATCATGGCATCCCCCTTTATCGGCCAAATTATCCAGGGCGGCTGGAACTTCGCACCGCAAGGCTATGCGTTTTGCAACGGGCAACTGCTCCCAATTGCGCAAAACTCCGCACTATTCTCGCTATTGGGAACCACCTTTGGCGGCGATGGCCAGACTACCTTCGGGCTTCCCAATCTGCAAAGCCGGTCGATGATGCACTGGGGCCAAGGGCCGGGTCTGTCCAATGTGGTGATTGGTGAGACAGGCGGCGCTGAATCGGTAACTCTAACCACCAACCAGATACCGGCGCATACCCATAGCGCCACCTTCGATGGATCGGCCTCGGCGCTCAACGCCTCCAGCGTCAAGGCAACACTTCAAGCTGCGACGGCTGGTGCGGTACTCGGCAAATCCGTCGACAATACGGGCACCGCTATTCCACTGATCTATTCGCCCGCCGGGTCAGCCGCAAGCGCGGTGCTCGGTGGCCTCAACGTGGCTGGCACGGTAACGGTCAACGCCACCGGCGGTGGCCAGCCTGTTCCGACCCGAAGCCCTTATCTGGGGATCACGCATGTTATTGCGTTGCAGGGCATCTTTCCATCGCGAAACTAGGGTCAGGACCCTAGTTGAACACCGCCTGATAATAATGACCCGGCGCTCCGTCTGGCGGTGCCAATGTCGGCCAGATCGAAATACGGTCTGGCCCCCATTGGCCACAGCGCAAAACATAGCTGCCTTCGACCAGAAACACCTCTGGCTGGGTATGAAAAATCAGGATGAATGGCGGACGCGGAGCCACTGGATTGGGGCGCAGCGCAGTGGCTGCAACCAAGGTTATTGCGACCGCTTGCGGTTCGCAATCGGCGGCGAAGGCATGGCCAACCAAGGGGGTGAACTCATCAAGCAGCATAGCGCGAAAGGCGATTTCAGAATCAGACATCGGGTGAGACTACAGTCAGTGCAACGTGGCCGGCAAGCCTTGATATGACAAATCGACAGGATCCAGAAACACTGTTTGCCGCTGAAGTTGCTGCCCGCCTCCCTGAAATCGGCCTGCGCAACGAATGCGGCGAAGACACACCATTTCTGATCACACTTCATGTTGCCTGCTCCCCGCTTGTTGGAACATTGCCGACGGTGATGATCGAGCAACAGGCGCGGTTTCAGGGCCAAGGCTACCACACCGACTTTCCTTCTGCCTCGCGCTGGATCGTCTTGCGTCAGGAGGAGCCGATCGGGCGGATCATGGTCGATTGGACCGTCGAAGGGGTGAGCCATTGTGTTGACCTAGCGCTGCTCCCAGCAGAGCAGGGGGCGGGCATGGGCACGCGTTTGCTTCAGTCTTGGATCGCCGTATCCGACCAGCTTGGCCGATCCGCCTACCTACAGGTGCTAAGCAACCATGGTGCCCAGGGTGCCTATGGGCGACTAGGCTTTGTCGCCATCGGCAATTCCGATCAGCCGAGCATCACCATGGTGCGTCCGGTCGGCGGCTGATTCCCTGCCATTCCTCAGTTCGTGACGTATTTGGTTCGAATGCTCAGGCCGGTATAATATCAAAGGCGATGCATATCCGTCGCTCCGCCATGCCGTGCGGATAAGTGCGATGATAGGCATGCGAGGGGAACAACGTAAGCAACCCCGCCTCTGGCTGCACCGACACCTCGCCAAAACATTTTGCTGCATCCGCGCCCGGCAACCCATCTGGCAGGCCAAAGGCGATGCTGCCGGATTTTCCCAGGTTATGGCT
>ERZ1292633.5741-Hain-H41-02um-R1-5741-length-11088-cov-4_pt1 | contig 11088 bp, 11 predicted proteins | sample MGYA00564406_ERZ1292633 | MGnify/ENA primary metagenome ERZ1292633 (study PRJEB36523, sample SAMEA6512639) | groundwater metagenome | collected 2019-01-08 | study: AquaDiva: Metagenomics assemblies of 32 groundwater samples
ACCGACGCGTCAACATGCTCTGCAACCAGTCCAATGCCCGCTGCCGTAGCGACCAATCCTAAGAAATCACGTCTGGTACGTTCCATGAATACACTCTCCAAAACTCATCCGGAGCACAGCACTCTTCTACCAGCATCGGCAGATGCGTGAATCAATTCATATATTCTGAGGATTATATAGAAGGATTTAGAAGATGGCGCATATACAAAAGTCAAGAAATTCGGAATTGTATATCAATCACGACAACAACAGTCTTGATTCATGTCATGAGTCTATATGTTTAGTTTGCATTCATATTCGAGGGCTTGTTGAAAAGTGATGTTAGTGTGAAGTTCTCATTTCTGTCATGCCCCGCTTTAGCGGGACATCCAGTCTTGTCCGACAAAGAGTTAAGATGGACTCCCGCCTTCGCGGGAGTGACATGCGTGAGGGTGCGGCGAGTATTGAAGGGTTTTTCAACAATCCATCGAGGACGAACTATCTTCCCCGCAGAACACGACAGATCGCCGATTTCAAATACCACGATTCCGGAAAAGACGAAAGAACCGGATGGTCCGGCGGCTGGTTGACGAATTCCAGTATTTCAACGGTCGCCCCCACTTGCGCCGAGGCTCGCCTGAGTGTCTTGATCATATCATCTTGGGTGAAAAACATCGAACAGCTCGACACGACCACGTAACCATTGTCGCGGACAAGTCGTATCGCCGCTCGATAGAGAAAATGATATGCCTTGCGCCCCCGGTCGAGATCGCTTCGCCGCTTGATAAGGGCAGGAGGGTCAACGATGACCATTTCGTATTGGTCGTCGCCGCAAGCAGAGAGCCATTGAAAAACATCGGCACAGACAGAATCTGTCGCTGACTCATCGCAGTTATTGGCGTGAAGAAGTTCCTTTGAAAGGGCAAGCGCCGACTCCGATGAATCGACATTGGTGACATGACGCGCTGATCCGGCCAAAGCCGCCATTCCAAACGCCCCTGAATAGGAAAAGAGATTGAGAACCCTGGCATGATAGGCATATCGTGTCACGGCCGCTCTCAAAAGACGCTGATCCAAAAAGAACCCGGTTTTTTGGCCAGTCAGGGGATAGGCAATCAGAGTAAGATCCCCCTCGCTGAATTTGACTGCTCCGGGATCAGCTCCGGCAAGGACACCGACTACATCGGTGAGGCCGTCCTCTTTTCGTGACGGAAGGTCACTACGTTCGATAATCGCCCTTGGCGAAAAGAGGGCAGAGAGGGCGTCTACTATTGTGCCGCGCAATTTCTCTGCGCCGACATGGCCCAGTTGGAGAACAAAGACGTCGTCGTAGCGATCCACAATAATTCCCGGAAGACCGTCCGACTCGCCGAATACAACCCGATATCCGGTATACGTGGTGGCGGGGCCGTAGCCTAATTGCAGTCGCCTCTCGTGGGCGTCACGAATCCGTCGGCACACAAACTCGCTGTCAATATGGGTATGGGTGAATGAAAAAATCCGGGCCGCTATACCGGCGCGCTTGGAAAAAGTGCCGGTAGCAATCGCTTCGCCATCATCCCTGCATATCGAGACGACATCTCCGGCCTGTATTGCGCCATCGATACTATCGATAGCTCCGGAAAATATCCACGGATGACCAAGCTGTACCGAAAGCTCTTTGCCTCTTTTGAGAATAATCTTGTGTATGGTCGACATATGATTGGGGGGGGGAATTGTCTGATTCTCTCGACTAAATAAAAAAATCGGGGTGAGAGGATTCGAACCTCCGACATCTTGCTCCCAAAGCAAGCGCGCTACCGGGCTGCGCTACACCCCGTTGTGGGAATTGATAATAGCGGATAATACCCCGGCAGTCAAGGAAACTCACTGGTACGAGACCGAACCGATTGACTGCCTTCTGATACAAGAGCGTCATCCCGCCGACCCTTGGGGGCGGTTGGATAGGTTTTGGCGGACGCCGAGTGGCGCGCTGGTCAATTGGAATGTTGTACCCGCTGATCATTATCCATTCGAACCGGAGACCCTAATTTGCGTACAATCGGGAAGGGCAATCTGCCGCTTTGAAAATTGCCCCAAAACCATTACATTTGAAGGTCAATGCAAAAAATAAACCTACTCGGCTACACGATGCCCCAAATGGAGGGGCTTTTGACCAAGTTCGGCGCCCACTCATTTCACGGGCGTCAGGTCTACAAATGGCTCTATAACATCCGCCAGTTCGATTTCAATCTCATGACCGATCTCAGCAAAGAGCTCCGCACCAAGCTCGACGAGTCCTGCAAGGTCGAAGGGCTAACGCTCCAAACCAAATCAGTTTCACGAGACGGAACTGAAAAGTACCTCTTTCGACTCCACGACGGTCACCCCGTGGAAAGCGTCCTTATTCCCGATGACGACCGCCGGACTCTCTGTATTTCGTCGCAGGCCGGATGCGCTGTCGGCTGTAAGTTTTGTGCGACCGGCACTATGGGACTTCTACGCGATTTGACCGTGGGGGAAATCATAGGTCAGCTTATCCATGCCCGGGAAACCCATGGTGACGACGCTTTCACAAATGTCGTCATGATGGGAATGGGGGAGCCGCTCATGAATTACAACGCCGTCATGGACGCCGTCAAAATCATGGTCAATGAAGTCGGACTCGCCATGGGCGCAAAGCGGATCACCGTCTCAACCTCAGGAGTCACGCCAAAAATAAAGAAGATGGCCGACAGCGGGCTTAAACCGCGCCTTGCTGTCTCCCTTCATGCCGCCACTCAGGAGAAACGTCGACGAATCATGCCGATCGCAGACACGTTCGGCCTCGACGGTCTCATCGAAGCCACCCGCTACTATTCTGAGGTCACCGCCAGCCGCGTCACCTTTGAGTACGTCCTCCTCAGAGACTTCAACGATTCCAAGGACGACGTCGGCAAACTTGGGCGTCTCGTGCGGGGGATAGACTGCAAAGTGAATTTGCTTGCCTACAATCCTGTTCCGGGTCTTGCCTTCGAGCGTCCCAGCGATGAGCGGGTCGATTGGTTTGCCCGACAACTCCTTGAAATGGTTCCGGCGGTGACTGTCAGAAGAAGCCGTGGACGGGATATTGAAGCCGCCTGCGGACAATTGGCGGCCCGACAACGTGACAATACACAGTGAGGACTTGACATGCATCGTGTAAAAAAAGCTGTTTTGATTATCGCCTCGGCGCTTTCTCTTGCCTCGGCGGCTTTCGGAGATGAAGAGCTTCGCATAGGCGAGGTGAGCATCCCGAATCTTCGCTGGGGTCAGCAGAGGGCTGTTTTCGAGGTATCGAATCTCACCGAAGATCTGAAATTCGTGGTAATCACCTGCGAAATCAGATTTGGCGGCTCCTATGTTGAGGCCAACCGCACAACTCGCAACAGCTATGTCCTCGAACCACTTGAGTCCCAAATCCTGAGACCGACGATCTATATTCCCGGAAGCTATGGTAGCGCCAAGGCCACGGTGGCTGTCTATGATGTCGTCGATACTCTCGACGCCCTTCTCGATAAGGATAAAGTATTTGAACAACCGATCATGCTCAACTACGGCATCCCCGATGGCATCGCCCCCTATATGCAGGAAAAAGTCACCCTGCCGCCTTTTGTAGACAGTCATCCCGAATGGGACAACGAAATGTCACGGGTGATTCTCACACTATTCAACGAAGGAAAAACCTGCGCCGAAATTGCGGGCCTCGCAATGGCTGATACGGCTTTCATCGAAGACCTTGCTGAAAATATGGCGAAAAGAACCGTCGTTCTTACCAAAGAGAAAGGCTATAAGCCCCAGTTTCCAATCATTCTCATTCCGGAGGCCGAAGAGGAAAAAAAACTTGCCGACAAGCTTTCAGATTCACTGGTCGCACTCATCAAACGCAACATTCCCGCTTACGATAAGACCATTCTCGCCCTCGAATTGAGCAACGCAATATCCACAGATACCAGCGGGTTCCTCAATACCAGCACCATTATGTATCGCAAGTATCCCATGATCGGAGGATTCTTGCTCTGGTACGATTTGGGGAAATCATTCATCACCCGGTCAGCGCCACTCGCCATCTATGACGGCACTGATTTGTGCAACGCCTTCATCCCGTTTTATATGTATGCCGTTGTCGGCGGCGATTACTTCCACGGCCATCAATTCTATTCCTACTCGGGGCAGGGTGCGTCCCTTTCGGTTTACTGGGGGGATAAGATTCCAACGGTGCAGTGCGAGGAGGATTATCTGTCGAAGCGATCGACCAGTCAAAAAGCGCAATGGAGCCTTTCTGCCGGATATCTTCCCGAGGCATTCATGATCGACACCGCCATCATCAACCTCGGTACGAAATCTCTCAAACAAGGCTCTGAGCCACTGCTTGTCTCAGCCTACAATGACTTGAAAGAAATTGCTCTCAGGCATGGTCACGAAAAGGTCTCATTTGGGCATCGATATTGGTTCTGGAATCTTGCCGCCACACGGGTGGTTGATAAGCTGATCGAAGACAAAGTCATTGAGCGACGCGGCAACGGCCAGTTCCGTTTTGATCTGATGCCCTAACGATAGGGTTTGTTGAAAAAAAAACTCGCTGTGTGTCGCGTCCCGCCAAAGGCGGGAGACACGATTGCACGGTGAATACGGGTAATCATTTGAAAGACAACGAATCTCGTCTGCGCTCGATGCGACATGTCCGAAGGCACTTCGCATTATTTATGATTTCACTACTTTTTCAATAAGCCCAATAGAACGGATTGAATAATCTTGATTTGGGAAAAATCGCATTTCCGTTTCGCCAGAGTCCCATACTCTGACCCACGCGCCTTGTTCTGTCCTTCCCGCCCCTTTTGTCATTCCCGCGAAGGCGGGAATCCAGTCTTTTCATTTCTTTGTCTTTTGGCCATTCTCACTTTATTCGCCCTAAGCGGGTGCAAGGAAAAGACTCCTGCGCGCAACCAGATTCCCGTTTTGAAAGAAACGCTGTATCGCCTGCAATTGGCGGTCAAAGATCGCAATCGCGCATCGCTTGATTCCCTGCTGTCAATAGAGATGCTGAGGTACAACCAGAATGGCGATTCTTTGATAGCGAAAGCCTATGGAAACGACAACGCCATCGCATTTGAGCGGTTTGGCGAAGCGGTCTTTCTCTATACCGGCGACAACGCCCAGATCGAATGCTGGGTCATGGATTCAACCTCCCGCCGCGACAACCCCATTCGCATACATATGATCAGGGAAGGGAAACGCTGGCTCGTATCTCATTACAGCATTCCCGACAGCGCGGCGGGGGATTCAACCAAGTAAACCCGCCCCCTGTCCGCAGGTCATCACCATACGCCAAAGTTTCATTTGACTTCAAGAATAGAATCGGTGACATTTTGCGTATAGTATGAACATGATGGGAAGACGATTCATCTCTCTTTTCGCGAGCATGTGGCTGTTTTTCTCAACCGTCGTGCTTTTCCCCACGCATGTTTCCGACCACAGCTTTCTCAGCCACACTTCTAAATCTGCAGTGCTCGAACAATTCCTGGCTGGCGCGTCCGGTCACTCCCACAGCGAAGATTGTCAGGTGTGTCGCCTTAATGGTCAACTGCTCTTTATCATCAATGGAAATACCCCCAATTGCCTTGATCTCTATAGTGAGACCGTCAAAGTGTTTGATTCAGTTGCATTCACTTCAGATTGTGACCTTTCTGTATCTCTTCGCGCCCCACCTTCATCTTACTCTCTCTGACTGTTTGTAATCTTTCAAACTCATAATTTATAGTCGTAGTCACCTCGCTTATCACTTCAATGTGAAAGCGGTTTGACTCGTGAGAGGAGTAATTAATGACTGCGAGGAAATACCTCCTGCTTTTCGCGCTTGCGGTTCCCGGCTCAGTGTTTGCGCTCACCCAGCCGGACATCTCTGCAATCGGCGATTTCCGAGGCTATACCGGTAACTGGATTGATTCCACCGACGCCAAAACCAGCCGCAACGGCAACTTCAACATGCGGTTTGAGGAGCTGGAAGTAGTTCTGTCGGGATATTTGAATCCCTTCGCTAAGGCGCAAATTGTAATTTCGACTCCCGGCGACGGTCTCGAAATTGAAGAGGCCTACGCCACCATCTTTAAGGGGTTGCCGCTAAAGACCGAGGTAAGGATCGGACAGTTTCTTGTCGATTTTGGGAAGCTCAATTTGAGTCACGCTCACGCCTATCCATTCGTGGACAGACCCGTGGTGCATCGTGTCCTGTTCGGCCTCGATGGATTCAAAGACCAGGGAGTCAGTATGAATTGCGTATTGCCCACCAGGTTCTACAGCAAGCTATCATTCAATGTGCTCAAGGGAAGCGTCGTAGGGGAAGATGAAGCGGTTGAAGACCCGCTCGACGGGCGCTATACCCATGCGCCGATTCTCACCTCCAGACTGAATGGTTTTTGGAGTCTGTCGACAAAGGCAGATATGGACATCGGAGTCTCAGGATTTATTGGCCGATACAAGGGGCGGGGGGCGTATGGCACCGGCGACGCTGAGTTGGGATACCGCAATCTGTACGCAAGGATGGCAGCGCTTGACGGAAAGTGCAAGATTCGCCCGAACGATTACTCCTCTCTGACACTTCAGGGGGAGTTGATTCTCAACAGCCGCGATTTATTTACCGATGTTTTTGAGAAACGATCCAACTGGGGAGCCTTTGCCTTTGTCGACTACCGTTTCCGCAAGAGATACAATATTGGGTTTGCTGTCGATCGCGCCCCTGGTATTTATGACAATGGCGATGGTGACTACGAACAGAACATTCCGGTCGAACGCAGCAACACGGCTACTGCCGCCTTCGATGACAAGAATGCAACCAAGAGCTTTGCACTCTTTACCGGTTATTCGCTCCTTGAAGAGACCACGCTCTTTCGTCTCACGGCACGATGGACGAGTTTCAATATTTCAGATTCCTCGCGACTTGTTGACGGCTCAGTCGAGTCCAAAAGAGGGGAATTCACTCTCTCGGCTCAAATGATCTTTTCTCTCGGGCCACATAAACCGCACGAATTTTAAGATTGGATGCAACCATGAAAACCATATTCAGATTCGCTCTTTTGATGGCAATAGCTTTAGCCGGTTCAGCTCAATCCAAAGTGTCGATAGTCGCATCATCGACCGATTTGGCCTCGATAGCGACATATGTCGGCGGCGATTTGATTGAGGTGCAGTCAATAGGACAGGGAAAGTCAAACCTTCACTTTGTGGAAGTGCTTCCTAGCTACATGATGAAAGTCGCTCGCGCCGATATCTATCTCAAAGTCGGCCTCGCTCTCGACGCCTGGGCGCAGGGAGTAATCGACGGCGCCCGCAACGACAAGCTTCTTGTAGTCGACTGTTCCACCGGCATCGAAGTCCTCGGAAAGCCAACTGGCAAGGTCGACGCTTCGATGGGGGATTTACATCCTGATGGTAACCCTCATTACTGGCTGGACCCGCGCAACGGCAAAGTTATCGCAAACAATATTTGTAATGCCCTCATTACCGTTGACCCGGTTCACAAAGCCGATTACCAATCCCGATTAGCGGCGTTTGAGACTCTCTTGGATTCAAAATGGAATGAGTGGCAGGAGAAGACCGCTGCCTTCAGGGGCGCAGAGGTCATAACCTATCACAGTTCTTTTGCCTATCTTGCCAATGCGTTTGGGTTCAGCGTAGCGGGTTTCATTGAACCCAAACCCGGTATTGAGCCGACTGCAGAGCACAACAATGAACTGATTCAACTCATAAAAGGAAAACACATCTCAATGATTCTTCGCGATCCGTACTATTCAGCCCGCGCTCCTGAATCGATTGCGCGTGAAAGCGGAGCAGTCGTCTATGTCGCACCATCCTCGGTAGGAGGTACCCCCTCCGCCAAAGACTACATCTCCCTCTTTGACTCTTTGGTCGACATTCTGGTCAGGGGAGCGAAATAGGCATGCTCGAACTCTTACAGCAGCCATTTGTGCAGATTGGCTTAGCCATTACTCTGGTCGCAGCCGGCATACACGCCTATCTCGGGTTTCACGTCGTGAGCCGCGGCGTGATATTTGTCGACCTGGCGCTGGCTCAGGCGGCAGCGTTCGGTTATGTCGTAGCGCTCATGGCTGGACAAGGCGAGCACAGCGGCATCAGCTATGTGGTCGCGCTGGCATTCACCCTTGCGGGTGCGCTACTTGTATCCGTCTCACGGGATCGAAATGACCGAATCCCGCACGAGGCATTCATTGGCATTATCTATGTCGGCTTCGCGGCGGCGGTAATGGTCATCTTGGCTCACCTGGCTGAGGGAACCGAGGTTGTCTCCGAGATTACAAATGGCTCCATACTCAATTGTACTCTGGGCGAGCTGTGGACTGTTACCGCACTCTACGTGGCCGTCGGATTATTCCACTATTTCTTTCGGTCAAAGTTTTTTCTCATTTCAGAAAGCCGTAAAAGTGCGTCAGACATGGGGCTCCGGATTGTCTGGTGGGATTTCCTCTTTTACGCCTCTTTTGGCGTCGTCGTCACCTATTCGGTGCATCTGGTCGGTGTTCTCATGGTCTTTTCGCTTCTGGTGATTCCGCCAGTCACCGCTCTTCTCTTCACGAATCGAAAGGGGAGGAGACTTGTGGCCGGTTGGCTTGTCGCCGGCGCAGGATCGGTGATTGGCATCCTCGTCTCGTTGTACTTTGACTTGCCACCCTCACCGGCGATTATGCTTGCTCTCATCTCAATTCTCGTTGTTGCCGGTATATTCAGGATGATTACAGGTATAGGAGTATCGCCAATGAGGGAAACTGTTTCATAAGAATTCACCGCATGAGCGGAAACATCTTTCATCGATAAAAAAAGCCGCGTTTTCGCGCGGCCTTTTTTCTTTGTCTGCTAATCAAACCCTGACTCTTAATTCACGCTCGAGCGCTTGGCTCCCTTGGTCATGAGCGTAGAATACTCGCCCTTTTTGCCGAGCACTTCAAGAGCTTTCATCACCGCTTTGTCCTGGCGAAGGACGATTTGTTCATAAACTCCGCGCTCACCGGCGACCGATGAAATGATCTCGGTCTTGATGCCGCGCTTGATATACTCGATCGATTCATCAAAGTCATTCGCCTTTTCGACTTCAACAAGACGACTAAGGCTGTCAAGGGGACCCTTGAAAAGTTTCTCTTCGCCCGAATCATCTTTTACGATTTCTTCGAGTTTCTCAAGCGCCACCTGGGTGGATGTTTTATAGTCAAACTTCTGGTTCTTGACGTGTTCGCGGAAGAGGGTCACTATTTCATCCGTCGCTTGAAATGTATATGGGTCGATGCCGGGATGGTCGGCGACATATTTGACGGCGAAGTCGAAGAACATCGATTTGCGCTCAAGATTGATCTCAATCGGCTTCCACGGTTCCTGATCAAGTTCGATGTCAGGGACGATTCCACCGCCACCATACACAACTCGCCCTGCATTGGTATAGAAGATAGGTTTCTCGGAGACTGCCATCGAATCCTCGCCCTTCTTTACTGCGGCGATATCGCTTTCACGATCGGCGTGATCCTTTTGCTGAACCTCAGGCTTCTGGATGCATCTCCCTGACGGAACATAATACTTCGCAGTCGTCAGCTTAACGGCAAGAGAGCCGTCATTGGAGATATCAAACACCTGCTGAACCAATCCTTTGCCATAGGTGGTGTTGCCGATTATGAGGGCGCGATCCCAATCCTGAAGAGCGCCAGCAACGATTTCCGAAGCCGAGGCGGTTCCTTCATTGACAAGAACGACGAGTGGTTTGGCGCCATAAATCGGCGCTTTATCGGAGCGAAGATGACGCTCGCTGGTGATGTCTTTTCCTTTGGTATAAACAATTTCCCGCCCCTGCTCAAGAAAGAGTTCCGATACTTCCTTCGCTTGATCAAGAAGGCCGCCGCCATTGGAGCGCAGATCAAGAATCACTCCCGATGCATTCTGCTCGACCAGCTTGGTCACGGCTTCACGAAGCTCAAAGCCGCTCTCTTCGGCAAACTTGGAAAGGCGCACATAGCCGACATCGGTGCCGGGAATAAGACCGGCATAGTTGACCGATTTTAGTTCGATAACGGCGCGCATGACGTCGAATTCCATCTCGCCTGCTACCCCGGGACGATTGATGAGTAGCTTCACCGAGGTTCCGGCGCTACCGCGCATCAGCTTGGAGGCGTCGGCAGACGACATCCCTGAAGTCGATTTGCCGTCGATCTCAAGAATCATATCGCCAGCGTGAAGTCCCATGCGATAGGCCGGTGTTCCTTCAATCGGGCTGATAATGATGATATGTTCTTCACGGGAGTCAATCTGCATCCCCAGCCCCTCATATTTGCCGTGCGTCGTTTCCATCAGGGCATCGTATGACTGCTTTTCCATCAGCACCGAGAATCTATCGAAGTCGTCAAGCATGCCGCGAATGCCGGCTTTGAACATCTTGTCCGAGTCGACTTCTTCCATATAATTGTTGCGGATCATGTAGGCCGCGTGCTGAAGACGCTTGATGCCGCGAAGGAATGTATCCCGCTTCGCCGCCAAAGATGTGTCAGATGATACCGCCGGAGTTTCTCCCTGAATCTCCAGACGCACCGTGTCGGCATAGACAGGGTTCGACGCCTGCTGTGAGGATTGCACCGCTTCACCATTTCCCGCGAACCAAATAAGTCCGAGGGCGAAAACAGTGAGGCCGAAAAGCTGAACTGAGTAGCGAACCATTTCAATCCTCCAAGAGGTATATCAGTACTGTTAAGCGAATCTACGATACTAAGAGAAAGAGTCAAGTTTGACCATCGCGGCTTGTATCGATGTATCTGTTTGTGACTTCTACGTTTACAACCGCTATCTGGTTTCGTTTATAGACGAAATCCCCTGCCATTCTGCACAACGCCTTGTTCTACATGCTGTTAGGATATGTCAGCTACTGTGCATTACAGAATATCTAACGCAAAAAACGCGCTGAATCGCAAAAAATACAGTAACTTGTTTACTACTATCGGCTTTCGGCGAAAAAAGTCGAGCGATAACAACGCAAAATGTTGCACAAATGAACAGAAAGAAATTCAATCTCGCTCCAGCAGGCTGGCACAACCGTCCGGTGATGGCCTATTTTCTCCAATTGCT
>ERZ1292633.5742-Hain-H41-02um-R1-5742-length-11087-cov-6_pt1 | contig 11087 bp, 11 predicted proteins | sample MGYA00564406_ERZ1292633 | MGnify/ENA primary metagenome ERZ1292633 (study PRJEB36523, sample SAMEA6512639) | groundwater metagenome | collected 2019-01-08 | study: AquaDiva: Metagenomics assemblies of 32 groundwater samples
AAAGTGAGTGCCTCGTTCCATATGTTATAAAAATTCAAGCAGACAAAAGTTTCAAATTACAAATTTCAAAGTCTCAATGACTGCGGGACAAGGAGACGCCGAGATTGCTATCCGAGCTGCCAGGCCTGTACCCGTTGACGCGGGCACCACCAGCGCCGAAGCGGCCCACATACACGAGGTCGCCATCAGACGCCCGGCGCTTGGTCCAAGTAGAAACAGTCTCAAATATTTTTGTTCCGGTTTTTAGATAACGTGCCAGCATATCATATAAGGCATCGGCTGGAGATTGGCGCGTTAACTGATTTATTCCCAAATCGCCCAATTCTTGAGCATATTTTTCCCAGTCACTGCCACTAAGCAAGGCATCAATTTCTTCTTTAGTTTTATTTTTAAAATTATGGTCAAAATAATTCTGAAATTGCTCAATCGCCGCCTCATACATCGGTGGCAATTCTTGACCTTTAAAAACTTCATTGGCTACATAGTCAGCGAGTACTTGAGTTTGCTCCAAATAATTCTTACTTGTAGAGTCAGGCACAGAGGCTGTTCCGGACAAAGCCCAAGCAAGCTCAGGAGTTTCAGTTGTAAAAAATTCTGAATTTAGTTTCCATTCACCTGCCGTTGAATATAATACCTTGCCTTTGCTCTCATCTGTAAATCTTTTTTGTAACATTTCGTGCATTTTGGGCATTGTCAACGCCTTGCCGTCAGGAGCCTTGTTGACACGAAGAACCAAAAATTGTCCAAGTTCTTTGGCCCGTTCTAATTCAATTTCGGAAAAAGGAATAACCGGAATATCTTCGACCTCGAGTTGCACGCCAAATTCTTTCTGCACATCTGCGGGACCAAAAAAATCTTGACCCATTATGGTTTCAGCTTGATCCAAAGTCAAGCTTTCTTTTCGTTCTGCCTCAGGTTTTTTTTGATTTCTCTCCAACCCTGCAACTTCTTCGGGTTTCAAAATACGGAACTTGGTACTGAGTTCGCCAGGATGCAGGGTGAGATATTCAGACATAAGCGTCAGGTAATTTTTCGAGGACGTAATTTTTTCATTTGATTTATGATGTCAGCGGCCAAAATCTTGGGTAATTCACTAAATGAAGATAGCGGCGGGGCAGCATCAGCACTGCTCGATTCTCCGCCAATCGTATAACTCCGCACGACCATTCCTTTAGCTTTTAATTTTTTATGCATGGCTTCGGTTGCATCAAAGTCATCAGGCACGCCGTCAGATACCTCTGCCGTATAATCAATAGGCAGTTTTTCAGGCGGAATATTTTTGGCGCGTAGTGCTCCGATTTCATTAAGGAAATCTTTTTCAATAAGTTTTAATGTCTAGTGCGTTGGTGTGCCGCCGCTCGCTAATTTGGTAAGAGCAGAATAAAAAGCCCACTGTTCCTTTTCTCCCCACTGATCAGTGAGAGGTAATTTGACCTCTCCATGATCACTTGCCAATGTTACCATAATCTTTATGGGAAGTAAATCTGAATCTGCGCCAGCCTGTCGAGCAATGTATGAACATTGCATCAGACTGTCAACAAACAACAAACCCACGTCGCGTTGGACATCAGCTTTAATACGGCCACTGGCGCCATCAGGCTCTCTCATTGAACCGGATAAGTCAAAAGAAAAATATATGTTTAGGCCACCAAAATCACTGACTGTTTTTTGGACAATTTCATCAACTTCAAAGCCGCCTGGATTAAAATCATGTGAACGAATATCAATGCGCGCCTCAACCGGATCTTCCAGACGATCACCTTCATCCATAGGCACAGGTCCACGATAATCACGGACATCTACTTTTCGTTCTTCAATAATTTTTTTCCACTCTTCTTTCATCAAGTCAGAAATCGGGATGCCTTGCTCATCTTTAATTTCGCGGACGCGATCCAGAGCTTTCAAAAATTCCCGTGCTTGCTCAGGAGTACACTCAGCAAGTTTGGCAAATGATTGTTCTTCTTGGTTATGTTCCGGACTTCGTGGCTTTCCTTCCCTACCTTCATCTTTTTTCTTCATTTCTTTAAGTTGTTTTTTAGCGTCCTCTTCTGAGGCGATTTCTTCTTCGGGATTGTTATAATCTCCTTCACCTGTTTCGCCTTCCAATTCGCGCTCTTGTTCTTCTTGGTCAATAGTGGGATCACCTTTCGGCGTGGCGTCTAATTTGATTGCGCGCCGACTAATATGGTCCCAAATCTTAAGCCAAGCATGGCCATTGCCGCTATGCAGTACAGCCTCGCCGTCTTGGCCCTTTTCCTTGACATAAAATCCGGCCACATACTGGAAATCATTGTCAATTTCCGCGAGCGCGCGACAAGCCAAATCATTAGCGACTTTGCAATCAGCTTCGCCCCGCTCCCAAATGCGAGTAAAATATTCAGCCGGCTTGGCTGTATAATATTCCCAAGCCTCACGGCTGTTGGAATACTTAAGATGATTGCGAACAAATTTGACGATTTCTCGTTTTTGTTTAATTATTGGCAAACGACTGGCTTTAATTTCAGTAATAAACTGTTTTAATTCAGCCGGCAACTCCCCGCTCATTTCTGCTTCTTTAAATTTTTCACTTTCTTCAAAATATGGTTTTTTACCAAGGCGGAGTTGATAATTAAATATACCACTGGCAGCGACATTGAGATACCAATGGCCATTCTGATTTTTCACAACTTCCGCCGTACCGTCGGGCGCGTCAATTTCTAAACTGTCGGGATCAAAAATCCAATCATCAGGAGTTGGCAAGGCCAGAGGCTCATTACCGCGGATTTTACCAAAATACACACGGGCATTCAGCGGATCCAATGTTTCTGTTTGAGCTTCTGTAAATTCATTGGGATCTTTTTCCCATTGCAGTGTGGTTTGATTAAATTTATTAAAGACTAATTGTTCATAGTACCCGCCAAAAAATGGCTTGATTGAAAAAAGCGCTACAGCTGGCTGGCCTTCTTTATTTTCTTTTTGCTGGGCACCAGCTTCCATTGAAGAAATAACTTTTTCATTGGCTGGTGGCACACCATCATTGGGTTGTTGACCGCTTTCTGACACGTCAGATGACTCACCTTCGCCAGGCTCCGAGGCAGATTTTTTTGCGGCTTGGGCAAGGTCTCTTAAATCTCGATTAGCCAGCCATTCAAGCGCTGGTTTTATTTGCGTTTCATAAATTTTTTGTTTCAGCGACCAGGAGGTTTCCGGATTAGCCAATGTGTCAAACACATCGATATAACCCTCTTCGGTAGGAACACGGGAGAGCGGTCGTAAAAAATTCGCTACTTTTTTATTTACCGAGGCCAGATCAATCAGTTGTTTCTGGTTGACACACATACCAAAGGTGTCTAAAAATTGATCGGTTAGAGGTAGGCCATTCTGGCTGGGAGTAGGCGCATTTCCTTTCAAAGCACTCTCTACCAATCGTCGAATAGGCAGGGGCACCTCTTGTTTCCAGGTTAAATATTCTTGAATAGCAGCCAGATCGGCAAATTCAAAAGCCGGCAGTTTGGAACCGGTTTCTGTAATAGCAATTTTATCGCGACTTTCGGTGTCTCCTCGCTTGGGCATTTATTTTGATGTTAAAAACGATGTGGTTATTATTTCAGTAATTGAAATTTTCGTCAATCTGGGTATAATCCTATCTGATAGTTCTGCAAACATTGCCTTTTCACCCACCGCCTTGTTTTTTATGATTGACCGCCGTATAATTCCAAAGCTATGATAGACGAAATGACGGATGAGTCATCTCCCGAAGAAAAATTGACCGACACGACGGCGCAAACCGAAGAAACCGCCATTGAAATCACCCTCCGGCCGGGCAGTCTTCAAGAATTTGTCGGCCAAGAGCAAATAAAAACCCAACTCCAAATATCCATCCAGGCCTCGAGCAAACGCGAGGAGCCGCTCGAGCATGTTCTCCTCTATGGCAATCCGGGTTTGGGCAAAACCACGCTCGCTCACATCATTTCGCGGGAAATGAATTCACACATCAAAATCACCGCCGGTCCGGCCTTGGAGCGAGTCGGTGATTTGGCGGCCATCCTTTCCAATCTGCAAAAAGGCGATGTTTTATTCATTGACGAAATCCACCGTTTGAACAAAACCATTGAAGAAGTTCTTTACAGCGCCATGGAAGATTACGCTTTGGATATAATAATCGGCAAGGGTCCGGCCGCGCGAACTCTGCGCATGCCGCTCGAAAAATTTACTTTAATCGGCGCGACCACCAAACTGAATATGCTTTCTTCTCCATTGCGCGATCGTTTCGGCCATGTCTTTCATCTCACCTATTACGACACGGCGGACATTGAAAAAATCGTGCGCCGCAACGCCGGTATTTTGGAAACGGAAATAGACAATGGCGCTTCCGCCCTGATCGCCGAACGCTCCCGTAGCACGCCTCGCGTCGCCAATCGACTTTTGAAAAGAGCGCGCGACTATGCCGAGGTCATTCATAATGGTATACTATCGACGGAGATTACTCGGAAAGCCCTCGCTCTCCTAAACATTGACGAAAGAGGCCTGGACGCGGTTGATCGCAAAATTCTCACCGCTCTCATAGACAAATTTTCCGGCGGTCCGGTCGGGTTAAGCACTCTCGCCGCCGCCGTCGCCGAAGAAATTGAAACTCTGGAACAAATCTACGAACCCTACCTCCTCCAAATCGGCATGCTGGAGAGAACCCCGCGCGGCCGAAAAGCGACCAAAGACGCTTACGAACACCTGGGCAAAAAATACACCGGACAGGGTGCCAATTACGAATTAAAAATTACGAATTACGAATAATGAACATGTTGTATCACGTCATTGCGACCCGCCTACGCTACGCTTCGGACGGGCAATGGGAGCGAAGCGACTGTGTCCGCCGTAGCCTGAAAGGCGAAGGAGGACGTGGCAATCCCTTAGTTTATATCAAAGTACAAAGGGATTGCCACGTCGCTCACTGCGTTCGCTCCTCGCAATGACGTAAAATTTGTAATTCGCAAAGTCATTCGTAATTTTTAATTAGTAATTCGTAACGACAATGTCCATCACCATCCCTCTTTATTCCCTCCTTTTCCTCTATTTTATTTTCCTGCTGATCTTCGCGTTTTTTTCCGTGGTCAATGTCTACCACATCGCTTCCAGCGGCACGCTTACTTCGGCCAGTTTCGCCATTACTTTTTTGGTGGGCGCTCTCGCGATTTTCACTTTCTATTTCACTTTTGCTCTATTGGTTGATGTCCGCTGGACCCAGCCGTTGATTTTGTTTGATACTTCCTGGTTTTCTAATATTCTCCCCGTTTAATATGCATCTCTCTCATTTTGTCCGCCAAAAATCATACGAACATGTGGAGCACATGCTCCGTCGCCACCCCATTACTTTTATCCCCACCGTCCTGCTTTTTGTCGTACTCATGCTCGTGCCGGTGGCGGTTTATATTATGACCGATAGTTTATTCCCGGAATTATTGAGCGGATCCGTCAGCTTCCCGATCCTCGTGCTTTTCGGCAGTTTTTATTATCTGTCAATTTATCTGTTTTTTTACGCTCATTTTGTGGATTATTATCTTGATCTTTGGATCATCACCAATGATCGGGTGATAGACATTGACCAGCGCGGTTTATTCAACCGAGTTATCACCGAACTGGATTTGTTTCGGATTCAAGATGTCACGACAGTAGTCAAAGGATTTTTTCCGACGGTTTTCAAATATGGCAACATCATTCTCACGACCGCGTCGTCCACCAACAGTATTATTATTGAGAATGTTCCCCATCCGGATACTGTGCGCCACGAACTAATCGTTTTGGCGGAAACTGATCGGAAGTATCATGTGGGAGATATGAAAAAATTGAACGCGACGCTGGATTCCTGAAAGAAATGACACTGTGACAATCCGACAATTTAACAATCTGTCCCCCGAGTATGCAATGGTTTCTTGATTTACCTCTCACTGATCAAATACTCATCCTCTATTTAGTCGGCGTGAACCTCCTCGCCTTTTTTTATTTCGGATGGGACAAATTCCAATCCACTCTGGGGAAACAAAGGATCAGTGAAAAAATGCTTTGGTTTTTGGCTCTAATCGGCGGATCGATCGGCTCCCTCGTCGCCATGCGTTATTTTCGTCACAAAACCCGAAAAATCTCTTTTCAGGCAATACTGGCGCTAATTTTAGCGATCCAAATTTGGTTGGTGGTATTTATAATCTCAAACTAAGTTTTAGCGCTGATTGATTCAAGAAATGTGAAGGATTACATAAATAAGCTGAGGTTGCGCGACCCAGAACTCAACAAAGGGTATGGACAATTTGTCACCCCCCTTGATAAACACAAAAGGAGGAAAAAAAACATTTTAACAAAAATTACCTGAAATAATCAACTTCCGATATCCCAAAACCAAACAATATGCAAAATAACATCCAAAAACTCTCTGCCACCCTCCGCCACCACATTCTCACCTCCACCACCGCCGCCGGCTCCGGCCATCCGAGCAGTTGTCTTTCGGCGGTGGAACTGATGGCCGGACTGTTTTATTCCGGCATTTTCAAATTTGATCTTGACCATCCGGAATACCCGAACAACGACCGAATAATTTTTTCCAAGGGCCATGCCGCCCCGCTGTTTTATTCGCTCTGGGCCGTCGGCGGCGCGTTTGACACAAAGGAATTATCTTCATTAAGAAAATTCGGCAGCCGACTGGAAGGCCACCCCACCCTCAAATTTCCCTATACCGAATGCGCCACCGGATCACTCGGACAAGGCTTATCCGTCGGCGTTGGTCTGGCGATAAACGGCAAATATCTGGACAAAATTAATTATCGCACCTTCGTTTTGCTCGGCGACAGCGAAATGGCCGAAGGTTCGGTTTGGGAAGCGTTGGAAATCGCCGCCCATTATAAGCTGAATAATTTAATTGCCGTTCTGGATGTAAACCGTCTCGGCCAAAGAGGTGAAACTATAATCGGCCACCATTTGGAAGTATATAAAAAAAAGGCGGAGGCTTTCGGTTGGCAGGCACTGGTGATTGACGGGCACAATTTGAAATCCATAGTCGCGGCCTACCAAAAAGCCGGTGAAACAAAAGACCGCCCGACAATGATTATCGCCAAAACTTTCAAAGGCAAGGGTGTTTCCATTATGGAAAATAAAGACGGTTGGCACGGGAAACCCTTGAACGCGGAACAACTTACCCAAGCCTTGCTGGAATTAGGGATGGTTGATGTAAACCTGAAAGGAAAAATTTCTAAACCAAAAAACAATGTCATCCCGAGCGAAGTCGAGGGATCCCCCAGTTTATCTAAATTACCAGGGGATTTCTCCACTTCGCTTCGCTCCGGTCGAAATGACATTAATTATCCCTTTGACAAACCGGTCTCCACGCGCCGCGCCTATGGCAACGCGTTAGCCAAAATCGGCGAAACCAACCCGAGCATCGTGGTACTGGATGCCGAGACCAGCAATTCCACCTACGCGGAACTTTTCAAAAACAAATTTCCGGATAGATTTTTTGAAATGTATATCGCCGAACAAAATATGGTCGGAACAGCGCTCGGACTTTCCCGCCGAGGAAAAATTCCTTTCGTTTCCACTTTTTCGGCCTTCTTTTCCCGCGCCTTTGACCAAATCCGGATGTGCCAATATTCCGACGCCAATCTCAAATTCTGCGGCTCGCACGCCGGGGTTTCCATCGGCGAGGATGGTTCGTCGCAAATGGGGCTGGAAGATATCGCCCTTTTCCGAAGCGTGTCCGGGTCGGTGGTATTCTACCCGAGCGACGCGGTTTCCACCGAAAAATTGATAGCCATCGCCACCACCCACCACGGCCTGGTCTACATTCGCACGACGAGAGCCGACACCGCCATCCTCTATAACGCGAAAGATAATTTCAAAATCGGCGGGAGCAAAACCTTATTCTCCAGCGACAAAGATTTAATCACCATTATCGGCGCCGGTATCACTTTGCACGAGGCGCGTAAAGCCTACGAAGAACTGAAAAAAGAAAATATCAACATCCGCTTGATTGATCTCTATTCCGTGAAACCGCTGGATACCAAAACATTGAAAAAAGCGGCCGCGGAAACCAGAGCGATTATCACCGTGGAGGATCACTATCCGGAGGGCGGAATCGGCGAAGCGGTGGCCATGGCGCTCGCCACCGAAAAAACGCCGATCTATTCACTCGCCGTACGCAAACTGCCGATGAGCGGCCGACCGCAAGAACTTTTGGATTACGAAGAAATTTCCGCGCGCGCGATTATAAAAAAAGTGAAGACGCTCCTGAAATAAAACAGCGCCCATGAATGGCACTGTCAAAATTACAAATTAATAATTGTGCCCATCGCACGCAATCGTCAATTCGTAATTCGTAATTTTTAATTCGTCCCCACCCGACCGCCATATTCGCCGGTTTCGGTGTTTACGAGTATCTCTTCACCTTCTTTGATGAAAATCGGCACATTGACCTCTAAATCATTGTCCATGATCGCCACCTTGGTGACATTGCCGCCGGCGGTATCGCCTTTCACGGCCGGAGGAGCGGTTTTAATGGTATATTGAACTTTCTTCGGCAACTCAATCGCCACCACCGAGCCGTCGTTCATGAGAGCGATTATTTGCAGACCTTCTTTCAGATATTTTCCGTCCTCGCCGATAATGTCTTCATTCACATCCGCGGTTTCATAATTATCCTGATTCATGAATGAATAAAATCCGCCATTTTTGTACAAAAATTGCATATTCTGCCGTTCCACCTGCACGGTGTCCACCGACTCGCCACTCTTGTAAGTGATTTCCATTCCTTTATCGGACGAAATGCTTTTCAACTTTGTTTTGGTGAAAGCCGATCCTTTTCCGGGGTTGACAAACTGACATGAAGTAACCACGTATAGATTATTTTGATGACGAATGACCGCGCCTTTATGAATATCAGTAGTACTTCCCATAGAAATTATTTATTGATTCATCAATTCCGACATCGGCAATACTAACACATCATCAATATTTTTGCAACCCGTAAATAACTGAACCAATCGGTCAATGCCAAGAGAAATTCCGGCTGATTCCGGCATACATCTGACCGCTTCCACGAATTCTCTATCCACTTCAAACACATCGCGCCCCAATTCCGCTCTCTTAATTTTTTCCGTTTTCAGTCTCTCCTCTATCACATCGGCATCGGTAATTTCACAATAAGCGTTCGCCAATTCCAAGCCGTCAATATAAACCTCAAACCGTTCCGCGTATCCCGAATCTGCTTGCGATTGCCTCGAGAGCGCCGCCATCGACATCGGGTAGTGATGAACAATCAACGGTTTTTCCTTACCCAAATACGGCTCAACTTCATCAATAAATATCCTGGAAAACAAATCTTCGTATTCTTCACTCTGTTCCGGTTTATACCCTCGCGACACGCACAACCCAAACATCTTTTCTTTGGTTAAATATTCATCCAAATTAACACCAACAAATTTCTTCCATAAATCGCGCATATGAATGCGTTCAAATCCGCCAGCAATGTCATTTCGACCGGAGCGAAGCGAAGTGGAGAAATCCCCCGGTAATTGAGATAAACTGGGGGATCCCTCGGCTTCGCTCGGGATGACACTTATAAATTTTTCAACAATAAACGCGAAAAGTCGCTCCACATCATTCATAATCGCGAACATATCCACCCCCGTCCGATACCACTCAATCATCGTAAATTCCGGATTATGCGTGCCACCAAAACTTTCATAATCGCGAAATGTTTTGCAAAGAGAATAAATATCGCCAAACCCGGCGGCCAGCATTTTTTTGAGCGTGTATTCCGGCGAGGTATGCAAATAACCGACAAATCCCTTGTCCGATTCATTGTGGACATTCAATTTCAGCGGCGACAAATACGGTTCCTGCCCGGGCAAGCGCAAAATAATCGGCGTTTCCACTTCCAAAAAACCATTGGCGTTAAACCATTCCCGTATCCACTGAATTATTTTGAAACGCAAAATAAGATTTTCTTTATTTTCGGCGATGTGAGTGAGGTGGGACATAATCAATCAAATATGCCGAAACAAGAGAGCCACTATACCCCAAAACTACGAATTTTGCAATGTGCCGGACAAAAGCCTAAAAAACCTTGACTTACGGCCTAATTATTGTATAATAATCTGGATTTATAACAACATGCGGGTGTCATATACTAAGGTATATGCTACTCCTCGCTCGGAAAAGTCGGAGTAAACTCCACTTTTCACTCACTGCGGGTGTCATATAGTGGTAATATCTCAGCTTTCCAAGCTGATGCGAGGGGTTCGATTCCCCTCACCCGCTCGTATCGGCAAATCGCCGATTTTCGGCCAAAATTTTCCTTCTCTGGCTTTGTCTAAAAACATGAAGGCGGCCTGGCTCGAAGTATCTCGTGAGAGACACTGCGCCAAGGCCACCTATATATAGATGGGTTGTCCGAGAGACCAAGTGACCAATGTCAACTCCTTTAACCCAGCTAGAACATGATTGCAATACTTCGCCTGTCCCCGCCTTTCATTGGCGATTAATTCTTTTTTGTAGTATATTATATTTAGTCTTCCGGCATTGACTTTAGTCAAATTTATTGATATAATCTAAAATTAATAAAGAGATTATGCTTTTGACAAAAATGAGATTGAAAGTTAGATGGGATCAAATTAAAAAAAGAATTATAAAGCCGGAAATTTATTCTGAGGCATTTTTTGCGTATTTCCATAAAATTCCGAACAATATTCAAGTTGAATGGTTTAGGGATGGTGATTTTATCATTGGTAATGTTACCGCGGGAGATAAAAAATTTATTACTCAAGGTTTGAATACAGATGATTTTGTTAGAATGGTTAATGAATCTTTGGTTGTTGTCTATGATATTCCACAAAATTATACTGATTTGATTTTGAAAAACAAACCGTTTGCTCCATCGGTTGAAGAAAGAAAAAAGTTAGATGACATTTCAATAATGAAATCCAGTTTTGGTTCTGTAGTGAAAAAAAAGGAAGGCGACTTACAGTTAGCGTAATATGGGAGAATACGCTAATATTAAATCAAAAAAGTTTTATTACTTATTAAAATGGCTGTCAAACCATAAAAGGTTTGAAATGTTTCAGGGTGGC
>ERZ1292633.5743-Hain-H41-02um-R1-5743-length-11086-cov-18_pt1 | contig 11086 bp, 14 predicted proteins | sample MGYA00564406_ERZ1292633 | MGnify/ENA primary metagenome ERZ1292633 (study PRJEB36523, sample SAMEA6512639) | groundwater metagenome | collected 2019-01-08 | study: AquaDiva: Metagenomics assemblies of 32 groundwater samples
CAGGAGGGGCAACAAGCGACAGACCTGCCAGCTCATTCTGCAATGCGCCATGCGCGGCCTCAAGCATGGCTCGTATTTTTGTCGTGATCGCGGCCTTTTTCCGAAAGAACTGTGCGTCGGCCAGCAGCACAGCCTCTTCATCGGTGAACACAGTGGAGTGGGACATCATGGCAGGGATGTGAAGGGGTGATGCTCCCTTCCTCTCGGTTCCCTATTACTTATGGCGTGTTTCAAACGCCGAGACCGTCAGTTCGTATAGTCGTCGACAGTCAGCACAGCGCAGCCGCACCAGATCCTGAAATACATCCATCTCACGGAGCGTCAAAGAGGCATGATGAGTTGAAACGCAAGCCTTGAGGAACTCTTCGCCCAGCGGCTCGTCTCGTGAAGTGCCCTCTCCCGCCATGTGTTGCGCTGAGGATGCTTGGGACGTGACTGTAGCGACCGTCAGATAATGAGCCGACTTGCATGAACTGCAGATGAGAACCAACGCGTTCTCATCCGTTATTCGCTTAGCGGTCACACACAGAGGGTGGACAGACCAACACTGCTGCAGAAAGGCCCCGCTTCGGATGATCTGCGTCATAATTGTCTCTATACACTGTCACGCGACTTGAGGCTCGCGCACCACCATTCAGCTGACCGGGCATAGTGCTCACACGGAAGCAGAGTAGAACCGCTTTTGCCCGATGTCGGCCAGCAAGAGCAACAGGACCTTCACACAGTGAATGGATTTGGAGAAAACACCGAACCGCCCCTGCCGCAAGGACGCAGGACAAGACGGCGAACAAGAATTCACGACGGGACTGCCACGGGAGGCCCATCCTTCTTCAAAGAAGGAGCGACAGTCCCTTCCTGAACCGAACGACAGGTTTTACACACCCGTGGTCGTGCTTTCAGAAAGGAGACCTTCCCACTGGCAAGACAACTGTAATGGACGAATTCGTCACAGATCGTGCATCGAGACCAGCCCCCCCTGAGCATCGTCTTGTCCCGATACAGGTCTTCTTGGCACACTCGGCAAAGGCGCGCGTAAACTGGAAGCGTCATCGGTTCCCATTCCCCGCCACCTTTTCGAATACTCATAAGAGCAGAAGTATAGCGGGGCAACCGGCGGAAAAACAAGCAAGGGGATTGAGCTATTGTGAAGCGAAGAGATCCAGGATAGCTGTAGCAGGTAACTCGACCATAATCTGACGACCAATCCACCGAACTCCGAGCTCACACCCCAAGTCCGAAGCTCTGCTCAATCATCTCCGCAGCACGCGGAGCCCCGCCGCCCGCCTGGATAGAGTCCCGAACACGCATGGCAGCGGCGCGGTAGGACGGGTTCGACCGCACACGAACCACCGCGCTGCGCAGTGTCTGGGAAGTCACGTTCTTGTGGGCAATGGCCTCGCCGGCCCCGACCCAGGCAACACGGGCAGCGATCCCCGGCTGCTCGTTGGTGACCGGAACAGCCACCATCGGAATCCCGGTAGCCAGTGCGTCGAGGACCGTGTTCAGGCCTGCATGCGTCACCGCGATGGTAGACCGGCGAAGCACATCCAACTGAGGAGCATAAGGGACCACAACCGGGCGACCGGGGAGTTCACCGAGCGCTTCCGGGGCAACCCCATGACCGGTCGAGATAACCAATTGGGCGTCAAGCCCTTCGCACGCCTCCGCGATCACCCGGAACATCCCTGCGACACGGTTCTGGAGCGTCCCGAGCGAGGCATAGATCAGTGGCCGTCCATCAAGCCGTTCCCACGGGAACGGAACCGGCTGATACCCGCCCGGTAGCCTGAGTGGTCCGACGAACCGCACGTGTTTCGGCAACTCACGCCGAGGAAACTCGAAGACCTCGGGTTGCTGGCTGATCTGCAGTCGGCTGGACCAGATCTCTGCGATCCGTGCCGGGACCGGCAAACCGACCCGGCGGCGGTGATCCTGGATCCGTGCCAAGATGGGAGCATACAGGCGATTCAGTCCCACCCACGCGATCTGGTTGCGGATCCTCGCCCACCATGTGTCGTGGGGTTGCCAGTGGATGAAGAACGGCGGGGCCATGGGATCAGAGTGCAGGAGGAGCGCATTACACACCGTCGCGAACGGGAGCCCCAACTGGTCGGCTACCGTCCCGCCAGGAAACGACGCCTGATCGACCACCAGAGCGCTCACGCCGACGGCCTGAGCCCGCCAGTTGGCCCGACCGCCAGAATGGCCTCAGCCGCGCGAGCACCCATCGCAAAGGTGTGTTTGAGAGCAGCCCGGCCCTGTAACGAACCAAGCTGGTGAAGCCAATCCCGGTACTGGTCTGGCGGAAAGACCGACCCACCAAGAGGAACGATCTCGAACCCGGCTGCCGCAATCGATGCGGGAGGGTCGCCCAACAGGAAGAACGTGACCTGGTGCCCACGGGCGCGGATCGCATCAGCCAGCGCCAGCATCGGGTTGAGGTGTCCCGGTGCATTCGGGCAGATGACGCCGACATGACCCATCAAGTACTCCAGACCACTCCACGGCCTTCTACGGCCGAACAATATTCAGATGCATCCGCATGAGCGGTAGAGTGTTGAGTGCCTATACGTATACCTCTCTTCGGAGTTTCGCAAGGCACCAGCCCTGGGCGTGAGCATCCGGCAATGTTGCCATAGGATTCTCTTCACGAATCTCCAGCGACAGGGTGCATGGTGTTAAATCGAAAAGGCTCAAGCCGCTGCACGACGCGACACGGGAAGGACGTGAACCGTGAGTTCTCACTCGCATGGAGGACTGTGAGATTCAGGAATGAAGGGGAAGCTGGCTGTGCAGGCTCGCAAGACGCGCTCTAATCTTACATGCACAGAGCACGATGCGACCCCCTTGTCAGGTCGCCGAAAATACAAGGATCTGCGGAGAGCGATCTAAGCCTTACCGCGTGAAACCCAATAGCCAGGTTTTCGCTTCAGATGCATCACAGCCGCAACAAAGATGGTTTCCCCTTCCACGGCGTAAATCAGGCCATAAGGAAACCGCTGGAGGAGATAGCGTCGAAACCTACCTTTCAAGATACGCCAGACTCGAGGGTGTCGCTGAATTTGTTCGAAGGCCGATTCAACAGCATCAAGGAATTCCAGCCCTAGCCCATCCCGACAGTCTTCATAGCACAAGGCAGCTTGGCGGATTTCGAGCTTCGCAGCCGGATCGAGGCGGACCTTCAATGACGAAGTTCCTTACGGATATCACGCAAGACTTTCTCTGCAGAAATTGCCTTCGTCATCTTGCGCTTCCATGCAGAAAATCGTTTTTCTGCTGCTGCAACCCACGCTTCATCCACGGCTGTCAGTCGCTCATCTTCCATCTGAGCAAGTAAACGCTCTGCTAACCGTTCACGTTCTGTCGCAGGAAGCCTTCGCGCCTGCTTTTCAAGGGCTAATGCATGACTAGTCATCAACATACTCCGTGGCAAACCATTTGCTTGTAAGACAGGAGAAACTCTACAAGAGTTCGGATGTTCCCTGCAACTTTAGCAAGATATCCGCCCTCTGTCCCACCAGCTTGAACTCTCAAACCTGTGAAAAACCAGAGAGGCGCACGGGTCCTGGGTGAAGACCAAAACTGTCGGCTATGCGGGTGCTTGATGAGACGTGCGTGGATCATGTCGCGCTGAGTCACAGGACGGATGTATGAAGCATCGACGGTTGCAATTGCCGCCGTCTCGCCATGGAGCGTGAGAAATTCCACCTCACATGCCTTACCCCCACGGTGAACATGGATCACCGTCCCCACGTCACCGGCTTTCAATCCTACCGCAGTCAGATCGTTTGTCAGAATCACACGCTGATGCTCTTCGATCACCGTAGCACCTCAAGCGGATGCGCTGTATTGCATCGCGGGCTCTGACTACCCGCCTCCAACATCCAGCCGATCGAACTCGCCCTTTATTCCGGTCTCGCCTCGCCCCATGCCATACGCAAAACAAGATGTGACCCTACTTCTGCCTCTGGAGGTTTCCGCTAACACTTCGTGGAACAGCCGCATCCGTCACCACTCAGAACGATGATCTTGTGGTAGCTCCTTTACCATGACTGGAAAACATTCCTCATTCGACTTAACTCCAGTCGCTCTGCGCCGAATGGCGCAGAGCGAGATCGGACGCCTGAATAAGTTTGTGCTTTGGCTTAATCCAATCGGCTTACTACTTCTGGATTTTCCCTTTCTTTGTGCTGGCTAGCTTGCGATCTCCAGCGCGAACGATGCAGTTTCGTGGTAGTCGTAGCCTGAGATTCGGCCACCGCCAGTGTAGTGCTTCGCGTACACGCGCAACGTGACGCTGAAAGTGCATTTCGGTTTTCCGCCAAGCATGCTGGCAAACGTCGCGCTGCCCGATGCCACCGCAACACCGTCCTCGCCGACATCGGTGTGGTTGGTGCCGCCAGATGGTGCCGGGCCAAGCGTGCCTGTGGCACCGTTCAAACCGCGCTGCCACGTAATGCCGTAATGCCACATGAAGGAGTTGTCGTCGCCGTTACCAGCATGCTCGACGCCGTGTACGTGGTAGGCGCGGAAGCCGATCGCGAAGGTGCTCGGCGGAGGGGGCAAGGTGAGCGGCGGAGGGTTCGGGTTCGGTAACGGTGTCTGCGTCATGAACTGGCATTCGGCCGTGTTAGCGATACCGTTTTGGCGCAGATCCACAATGTCGCCGCCCACAGGCGTGTTGTCGACCCAAAACACATGCGCGGCATCAGCGAACGGCACTGGATCGGTATCCACTGCCGAGGTCCAGCGACGGAACTGGAAATTCTGCGCCGTGCCTGGCCCAGCCGCGCCGTTCGGCTTGACGCGATTGCCCGCCGCATCAAAGACCTCGACCAGCAACATGTACTTGCCGTCCGGAAATAGGGCCTGCGCCGTGTTCCAGACCTGGTGGAACTGCCCACTTAGGTAACGGTGGTCGGGTGAGCTCCAGTACGGGACTTTGAACAAATCGTTCTCCACACCCACGGACACCGGGCCCAGCGTTTCCGGGGCACGAATCACGTCTCCAGGAATATCGACGAGCTTGTCCCAGGTAACCGAGCTATTCAGCACGACCGGCGTGCCGACGGGCGATCCGGCATCGTTCACTGCGACAGCCTTCAGCCGATAGTGGGCCACGATGGGCTCCAGCTCAGGCGAGAACCACAAGCGCAGCCCCAACCCGCCGCCCCAGGGGCAATCGGGCGCATACGAGGTCGTGTAAGTACCATCGGCTAGCCCCAGCGCGCCGACTTGCGACACCCCGGTCTGCGCCGGGAAGTTGAAGTGAAAGCTCCCGTAGCCACCGACATGCTCCAGCATCACAAACGGTGCACCGTCATTGGGCGGTGGATCACCGGGGCCATCGGCGCACACGTGCGCTTGCGGGTTGTACGTGCGGATATCCGCTGGTCCGCCAGCCGCAAAATACTGGTGCGCGGCTAGACCATCGTAAACAACGGTTAAGACACCGTTGATCAGTTGCTTGATCTTATATGCGTAGGTCGTAGAGCAATGTCCGTGATGCGGGTGATGATGTACCCGCAGATAGCAGAAATCGAACTCTCCGCCAGGTTGAATCGGCGTTTGACCGACTTTGCGCACCGAGCAGTGGCAGAAGAACGGGAACAGGTAGGGTCGATCAAGCACATAGAGCCGCGCGGCATCGGCCGGCATCGTGCGCAACGCGAGGTAGTCCTGGTGCAGGTTCTCTGGGGGGACGGCGGCCAGATCGAGAGGCGTCTTACGTCGTTGGATTGCACGCGCTTTGGTGCGCAACAATTGCGGCGTGAAGGGCGCAGGATCGGGCCCCGGGATCGGGTCAGGAATGGGATCGGGAATCGGAATCGGGAGAATATCGAGGAGATCGCGCAGCCTATCGAGCAGGGTCGGAATATGAATGTGATGGCAGCAGCATTCGCGCTCGTAGATCTCAATGATTCCATCGCACAGCGGTTGGCATCTGAGCGGAAACAGAATATGCGGATTCAATTCCGCCGTAATCGGTTTGATACGCACTACTTGCGCCCGCTCAAACATTGGTGTGAGCCGAATGTCGTCGATCAGATCCCAGAACCACGGTCGGCACTTGCGCACGGTTCCCGTGACGCAGACAAAATGAAAATGAAAACGGTCCCAAATATCGCGCGGTAACACGATACCCTGTTTGCGCCAGAGATCGATTTTCTGCCCTAGCCGATAGCTGACAAAACTCTCCTTAGGCAAGGCTATGAAATCCTCAACATCCGGGCCGAGCGTGATCGATCTGGCATCGCCAGGATCAATCCTTAGCGCCTTACCGTCATAGCTGCCGAGCTTCTTGGTTGGGCGTCCGGCGGAATCGAGGTGATAGGCTGCGAAGCGCGGCGCTTGTTCGCCATCCTTGAGGTCGACGAAGGTGACCTTAAGGTCGATTGGGTTCTCGTTACTTTTTGCCATGATGATCTCCTTTAAATTTCAGGTTGCATCGGAATAGCACTTTGCTCAATGAGATTTTCTTCGCGAGTTTTCTCGCCTGCTCATCCTGCATCGCCAAGAAACGAAGCCTAATGCGCCGATTCAACTACGGGTGGCAGGGCGCCTGCCACCGACTCCGCTACCAGTTGACCGGTTTCAAATCCGGCCCGACAATGTGCCCATGCTGCGCTGGGCCGTCGTGGTTCACATCATGCGTGAAGTGCCCGCCGTACCAGATCACAACGTCGTGGTCGTGAATCGCTTCGCCGTTGACCCAGCGGTCGATGTCGGCTTCGAAAGGCGGGCCCACCGCTGCCACACCATCGTCAATCTCGCTGCCTCGATAGCGCAGTATCCAAACGTCGCCTCGCCCGAACGGCCAGTCTGGAGATGCAGTCGCCACACCATCCTCGGTGTTCGGTACGATCTCGTAGCCTTTGCCGGTGCGCGTGTTCTCCACGCGCCATTTGCGCTTGCGTGCGAAATCGCGTGGGCGGCGGATCTCGAAGCGTTTGTCGTGCCACTTGCTGCCTCCGAAAAGCGGCGGGTCATTGAACTCGCGTACACGATTATTGGCGGCAGTGGTGATATCGAAGTCAAACCGCCAGTAAACGTGATGGTAATGAACGTTGCAGACGCACTGGCTTTCGACTGCGGCGAATGCGAAACGCGGGCGGATCGTGCCGTTCGCATGTAGTCGCCACTGGCTGATATAGCGATACCACCCGGCCTCCAATTCGCTGACAAACACGACCTCGTTGGCAAGAACATAGATGCCGATGCCGAGAAAGTTGCCAGTGTCCGATCCCGTGTCAGTGATAGTCAGCGCCGGGGCGGGGCATAAACGGAATCCCGGCGCGACGTCTGTACCCGTCGCTTGGATCATGCCTTCTTGGTATTGCCAGTCACGATACGGCCCGCAGGCATTGCCGTCATACTTGACGTTCAAAATCGGTACATGTGCGCGGTAAAGAACCCGCTTTCCCTTGTAGTCAACGTAGCGTAGCTCAATGCCGGAACCATTGGTGCCACTCGAAGCCGCTGGCCTTACTGCGAGAAAGCGCCACAACGTCTGCCCGCCTTGCGTAACCGTCACCCACACTTGCCCCGCCGTGCCTTTCGCGGCCGTGGCCTGATTGGCGTCGCGCGGTACGCCGCACAAGCCGCGATTGCGCGGGCGCGCGTTCGATGGCAACCGTTCGTCGAATCGGATCACACTCCGACGCGCGAGATCCACGGCAACGACCTCGTGCTGCGCATCGCCTCCGCGCGGCAGCAGCCCGACTGCGATTCGGCGCTCAATGCAGCCATCAGGCAACTCATTGAGCACAAGCGCCGGAATCGGCTGATACGGCTCCAGATGCTGCGCATCAATGGCGGCAGCAAGCACAACATCTCGGCGGACGATCTTCACCGCGGCTGCGTATTCCGCGTCCGACGGATGCGGCGGTATCGCCGATTCGGTAATGTCCACCCGGTGCGGGTCGCGCAAGGTACCGTCGATGAGGATTGTGCGATGATTCGTGTCGTCGTATAAGGTGGCGCGAAAGCGGCTCGGCGGTCGCGGTTTGGCGAGCTTGTTTTCGTCGCCGAGCGCCTCAACGTATAGCAGCCGTACCTTGCTGCGGCCGATGTACTTGCGCACACTCGCCAACGTTAGTGCACGTTCGCCAATCGCCTCTAGTTCTTCGCGGGTCGGGCCAAATTCCTGAACCGTTACCTTGAGGCTAGCGTCTGGCTTGGATACGGACGAAGGTCTCTTGGTCATAGCTTTCCTCCTTGGTATTGATAACAACGCAATTACGAAAGCGGACGCGAGGGTTCTGCCAAACTAGAATCAACTAAATTAGATGTGGAGGTCTGGTTTTTTCGCATAGCACGCCTTCGGATGTCTTATCGAATGTCTGTTAAGCCCTTTACAATCACATGTTGGCAAGTTCACGCGGCGCCAGGCGAAGGATCAACTTCGGTCGACTGCCCGGCCCAGAGAGTCAGCACATGCGTGAAGCCATCCTTCGTTTGCGACATCGTCAACCCTTTTTATCTCGCTCGGTGGGACACACCTGAATCCTGCAGAAGTCGTGCATCGCGAGGCTCTCTCTTGTGTGATTCCACATTCGTCAGCAGCAAGCTGGATGCCAGCATGGGAGCAGGAGCATCGAATCATCGATGATGTCCCTAATCTCTTTGTTTTCAGTGTCGTAGGCCTTACTGAGCAAAAATACGTGTACCATGCACATCTCCCGATCAAAACCGCGTGTATCGAAAGAGATTCATGAGGTGAATCAAATCCGATTCAATAAATGGCTCAACAAATTTTCGGTTTGGCGATAGAGAAATGAACGGAGATGACGGCCGCACATTCACGCAAGCACGTGGCATCGCTTGCGGAACTAGGGAACTCTCTAGTTCCGACCGAATAGAATGCTGATGTTTACAAATTCGGCAAGACGTTACGGCTGGCTAGTGAAGATGATGCAAAGATGGCATGTATGCCCGTCGCTGTCCGTATCCAAAAACACAACACTCATTTCAACTGTTTTTTCTCTCTATCTTCGTGCAGATCGACACAGGAAGGCGATTTTTGCGGAAACGCTCATGAGTAAGGCGAATTGAACACTCCCCACCATGCGTTGGGCGATAGGGTTGGACATCATAGACTGCCACTCTTCGTGGCACAGACGAGGCTCAGCTGACGCTCACGTTCTGCGATGGCAAGACGCTTGGCCTGGCGTTCTCCATAGTGAGACACCATGAACTTGCGCTTACGACTGTCGCCTTGCTCGTCGACCCAGGAGGCCAGCCAAAAGACACGAACGGACCCGGTCCTTGGATTGTCCACTTGTTCGTATCTGCCGACGCCTGGAATGCCCGATGTATTGTTCCGACGAAGGCGAGTGCGGACCCAAATGGCATGGACGTAGGTTGAGTATCGCCGAAGCAGTTCATCTCGATGGGCCTCAGCCGCCTTCAAGGCCTTACCTTTCCCTCCATAGATTGCATCGGAGAACGTCTTCACGGCAATATCGTTGTGTCGTTGCACCGTAACCCGCCACGCATAGGTTCGGCTTTCCTCATGATCGACGCGGATAATGTTGCGGAAAGTAGACATGTTGTAAAGCATTACCGCCCGCGCTAAGCGGCGGCGCAGAGCAACCGGAGGTTGTGCAGCCGCTGGTTCGGGACGCGCTTCGCGGTTCGAACTACTAGCGCTTATCGCGAAACTGTTTGAGTGACGCGAAGCATCGCCCAAACAATGTTTAGACCGATCCGTACAAGAGCCGGATCTTCGACCAATCCGTAACGCGCCAATGATTCGTCAGAATCATGCGCCACAATCATTCCTTCTCCGATCAGTTATAACGGCACCCGTTCCTGTTGGACCGACACATGGTGAAGCACGACGCATTTTCCCCTGATCCAGTGATACCGTCAAGGCTCACCCTCGGACAAATGACGATCAACCACCCCTGATTCCTTTTACATAACCCGCATTGTCTCATAATTGCGCGCATGCACCGAGCACCTCCCGTAACCTTAAATTCCAATCAGTCCCGCGTGCAGTCCCGCGTGCAGCCCCGCGTGCGGGATGCGCGGGCACAGGAAACCATGAGCTCCCCTCTTCCACCCCTCCCGTTTGACTCATCCTCCATCGTTTGTTACTCTCCGCACGGGTCGGGGCCGGTCCCCCAACACGAGTGAGACTTCATGAATATTGCAGATTATTGGGAACAGAAACTAATCGAGGTCGATCGCTTTCTCGACTTTGTGCCCCAGCCGGCCGGGGTGAGGCCAAATACTGGCACGGGTTTCAGCAGTTTTGCCAACAGGGCTCACACAGGACCGGGATGAGGCCTACCCAATAGGCTGGTTCAGCGGCTGGCGTTCCGATACTGGCTCCCAGCTGAGAAGACCGAATGACTCGGACACCCCTCAGGAGCTCCGGAGGCCAGAATCACGCCGGCAAACACCGATGTTGAAGGAGACATTCGTTTGTCAGCAACCTGCTAGTTAGGCGGTGGCGGCCTCGAGGGATCGAATCTTTTTCGCAACCGCTCGCGGTAAATCGACAAAGACGAAGTGAGCCTTGTGGTAAAGATAGTCCTCGCCGCTCTCGTCCACGATTCGCACCAGATCGTCCTTGGCCGCTTGCTGATCCGGGATGATTCGATACACCTTCCCCGGAATCAAAGAAGCCTTATAGTCGGTATTATCTACGCAAAGGGCAAATGATTTAGCCAGATGTTTCATTATTCCTCCAAGTACCGCTTGATCTTGATGTCTCGCCTGCCGATGCTGTGAGCTTCATACCAATGAAGTTCTACTTTTCGCAGAACACCGTTCGGCAACCGGACAGTGGCTATGCCTTTCAATTTCCGCCAGTGACCCGCGCCGTAGGCTTTACGAAGGTGGTGCCGGACGCGGATTCCGGAACCGGTCGCAATGACCTCAATCTGAGTGACCCGTCCAACAACTTCAAATTTCACTGTCTATAACACCACATCCTAAGTCAACCTGTACAGCAGATACGGCCGGCACAACGAAGCAGCCTGCCGACAGCGCACACTGATCTGATACGCCAACCGCCCGCACATTCTCTCCCAATCCCATGGTTCCATCAAGACTTACCCGAAGCACATGTAGCTAG
>ERZ1292633.5746-Hain-H41-02um-R1-5746-length-11081-cov-4_pt1 | contig 11081 bp, 6 predicted proteins | sample MGYA00564406_ERZ1292633 | MGnify/ENA primary metagenome ERZ1292633 (study PRJEB36523, sample SAMEA6512639) | groundwater metagenome | collected 2019-01-08 | study: AquaDiva: Metagenomics assemblies of 32 groundwater samples
GGTTAAGTGTTAGAAAAATTCAAACGGCAACTGACGCATCCAAGTGCAGGGCAGCGTTTTGAGGGGCACGAGTTGCCATGGCCGCGCTACCGCTGAATCGCTCGCGTAGGCGGCGCTTGAGAACCTTGCCGGTAAGCCCTCGCGGGAGCGCTTCTCCATGCGGCAATACCAAAACGCGAATATCAGGTGAGGCGCGCAAATTTGAGCGAATCCAGGTCGACATTTCTACCTCGCTCAATTGAGCGTTAGGTTTGAGCTCAAGCACAGCACCGATTGGGCAATGGGGGTCATCCATGGCCACGACTGCAACATCCAGAACCTTGGGGTGACGTAGCAACTCCTCCTCAAGGGGCAGCGAGTAAACGGGCTGCCCTTGATGCATGATGACGTCCACCTCGCGGTCAAAATGGTAGTAGCCGCCCAGGCGGTCGCGGCGCGCAATATCGCCAGTCCACCACCAACCATCAATATGTACGTGATGCAGGCTTTCGTGAAGGTTCCAGTAGCCCTTGAATAAGGTCGGGCCCTTCACCATGAGGCGTCCAGCCACTCCGGCGGGTAGAGGGCGCCCTTGAGCATCGGCGATTTTGACTTTAGGACTGACTGGGGTGCGCCGCCCCACAAAGCGAGCGTAGCGGTTGGTGAAGGAAAAGCTGACTTTGAGCAAGGCGGCAAAGCCAACTTCGGAGGTGCCTAAAAACTCGATATAGGCTGATCGTATCAAGGTGTGGCCAAACACTTTGAGGAAAGCGCCTTGCGCGGTGAGCTGGCGAATGTGGACTTCGTGGCTGGAGTCGCCACCGGCCATCCAGCCCTTTACATGGTCAAGACGATATTGCTCAAGCGGCAAGGTACAAATGGCTTGGTAGGTGTCTGGAAACGCCAGAATCACTGAGCTACGCTCCCGCTCAATCAATCGCAGAATTTGCTCCGGGCTCTCGCCACTGGGCACATAGGCTTGCACCCCTGAGGCCAGGCAGCTATACAGACCCGCCTGGGTGATGTGGTGTGCCGCTGGCGCTGCGAGCAAGATACGATTGTTGCGCGTGAAGGGCTGTATGGCCAACTGGCCTTTGGTGGCATGAATAATGCTGGCTGAGCCGTGCAAAACGCCCTTGGGAAAACCGGTGGTGCCCGAGGTGTGCACAATCATTACGTCGTCGTGCTTGGCGATTTCAACGGGTTTGAATTGCGCCGACTCTTGTGCAAGCAAGGTCTTGAGCGCATAGACGCCTGGCGAGACCTGTTCTGCTGCATCCGTGACGATGGCCACGCGCCGCTCAAGTGCTAACTCATCGGCGTCTAGGTTTTTCAAGGACTGTGCATCGGCAAACACGATACGCGCGCCGGTGTAGCGCAAGTAGTGCTGTACGTCTTGGCTGCGCATCTTGCCGTTGATGGGTACCGTAATGCCGCCTGCACGTACGATGGCCAGAGAGAAAATTAGGTAGTCAACGGCGCCGCTTTTGTAGATGGCGACGCGGTCAAAGCGTTTAAACCCATGGCGTAGCAGTAAATTGGCCAGTCTATTGACGACGTTTTGCAGTTGCACCAATGTGATGCTTTGGCCGTCTAGGCCTAGCGCCGATTGGTCGCCACTGAAGCGCAAAATTTCGGTGTCTGCCCCATAGGCTGCAATCGACTTCTCTAAACAGTTTGCGACCGTGAGGTGACGGTCGAATAGAAAGCGAAAACGTTGCAACATGACGGATTCCCTAGTGTTGTGCGGTAGCGGCGTCCGGGGCGGGCGGCGTTGTGAGTGCGTAGCGGCGCAGCTTACCGGTCAAGGTACGCGGCAGCGCTGACACGAACTGCACGAAATGCGGGTACTTCCAGCTTTCGAGCTCACGTTTACAAAACTGTTTGATATCGTCCTCTAGGCCATCCATGGGGCCTGGCGAGGCAACGATAAACGCGCTGGGGCGTGTGGTGGCTGACTCGTCGTCATGGGTGGTCACGGCGGCCTCCTGTACGCGCGGATGGCGTAGCAAAACGGACTCGATTTCTGTGGGTGAAATCCATTGCCCGGCAACTTTGAACATCTCGCTCAGCCGTCCACGATAGTAGAAATACCCATCTGCATCGCGCCAAAACACATCTTTGGTGCAGAACCAACCGTCACGAAACAAAGTTTGCGGAGCGGTTGGCGCGTCGGCATAGGCTGGTATCACCGATGGGCCACGTATCCACAGCACGCCGCTTTCGCCCGTTTTACAGGGTTGGCCGCTGTCATGGGTCAGCATGGCGTCAAAGCCTGGCACGAGCTTGCCGGTTGCGCCCGGCCGGGACACGCCATAAATATTGCTTAGATAGGTGCTGAAGACTTCGCTGGAGCCTAAGCTATCGAGAATCGGCAAGCCAAATTTTTCTTGCCAACGGCGGCCAATTTCTTCCGGCAAGCTTTCGCCTGCGGCGATGCAAACACGCAGTGCGTGTTTGTAGGATGGCTCGTCATCACCCACCCGGTTCAAGATCATTTGGTAAATCGTTGGCACGGCAAAAATAACGCTGGGCGCATAACGCGTGAGCGTGCGTGAAATGGTCTCAGCGCTGATGCTGCGCGGTGCCAATACCGCTGCCGCGCCATGAGATAGCGCGATAAAGAGGTTTTGCAAACCAAAGGCAAAACTCAGGCGTGATGCTGAAAAAACAGTGTCGCTGGACTTCACATCCAGCAGTTGGGAGGCATAACGATCCGTGGCGACACGAAAGTCCATATGCGCATGCAACACGAGTTTGGGTGAACCCGTCGAACCCGAAGTAAAGACTCCGAATGCAGGGGCGTGTGCACTCACGTAGGCGGCCTCACAGTCGTTTGGCGCGATGCCTTTTGTTGCCACCATGAGAGCGTCAAGTGCCAGGGTTTCGCCGCCGAAAGCCTGCCCATCAAACACCGCGGCAAGCTCAGCATCGGCAATGAGTAACCCCGTGTTGGCTTGCTTGAGCATGCCCAGGACATGTGTTGCTTGAGCCATGGGATTGATTTGAATCACCACGGCGCCAACGTACATTGCCCCTAGCATGGCCAGTACGGACGATGTGCTATCGACAGCCATTAAACTCACGCGTGTGCCCAGCATGACGCCTTGCGCTGTTAGCACCAAGGCCACGGCTCTGACACGCTCGGCAAGCTCGCCGTAGCTGAGGCTTTCCTGCTCACTGTGCAAGGCAATGCTCGTGCGGCCATGTGCGCGGATTTCTGCGAGTAACCACCCTGCGATATTGAACTCACTGCCAAGACCGGCTTGCGCGGCAAACAAGCGTGCATCGGCGCTCACCATGCGATGGATGCGGCGCTCGTTGATGTAATGGGCTAGCCACGCCTGCATGGTGTGCTGATCCATGCGCAAGTGCGTTTGCAGGTCTACATCACAGAAAGCCAGCACGCTGTCGCGCGCGCCTGGCAGATCGGTTGAAGCGCATGGCGCGTTTTGTGAAATGCAGCGAGCAAGCTCGTCATCCTGTTGGCTCCAGGTCACGGTGTTGTCATGCGGGTCATGCACGGTAACGGGCATGCCGGTTAGTGCAGATAGGGATTCATAAAAGTGCACGGCCCGAAACGAGTCTTTTGAGGTGATACGAAAAAGGCGACCTAACGATGCTTCGGTGCTGGCTATCGCGAGCATTTCACGGGCGCAGATGTCAACGGGTATCAGATTGAAACTTGTATCACTCGTCAGCTTGACCTTCATCGGCGTGGGCGCTTCACGGTGCGGCTCTTGAGCTTGCAAGACCTCCCAGAAGTCCAGCAGTCGTTCGGCGAGGTGATAAATGCCCGTGCCGCAGCTACTGAGGTGAGTGACGGAATGCCCTACGAGAACGCTAGGGCGGAAAATGCGTAGCGGCACACCTGCGCTTTCGCAGGCGTGGCGTAGCAATTGTTCGGTAGCAAACAAGCCAGTGTCATCGGTGCCACTGAGGTGGTTGAACTCGTTGACTCTCAGCGCTCTCGCTAGCTCTAGTTCCTGCACCACGGTGTTGTTATTGTGCGCTGGCGTTAACTGCCAAAACACACGGCGAGCAAGTGGCGCGTCGTCTAGCGTTGCTATCAAGCCTTTCGTGCCGGGCTCCTTTTGCAGAACATCTAGGCTCATGCAGCGCATCCGCGCTTGCTCGGCGAACGACAGCATTGCGGCGCTTGTGCGCGCCGCAATGCGCACGGCGCGGCGTATGCAGTCGTCGGCGGATTCTTGCGTCGGGCCGCTGGCTAGGCAAATAATGGAGTCTTGCGGATGCGCACGCAGCAACTCAAAAGCCAAATGTGAACCTAGATAGCCCGTTGCGCCGGTCAGAATATGTACGCGCTTCATGTTGCGCCCTCGACAACGCTCATGTGCGGGTTGGCCGCTGGGGTGGGAAGCTCTTGGTACTTGCTGACCGAGCTTGCCTGAGTTTGAGCTAGTAGCGTACTAAGTGTTTCTTGCCGGCCCTCATGGATAAGTCGGAATGCTTCGGCATCTCCCGTGGCGCAATAGGCCACAGCCTGCATCAAAGCACGGCCCTTCACGAGGATTTCGGCAAACTCGTCTGCGGGATCAGACAGCGCAATAATGGCCCCACCAACACCGATTTCAAGCTCACTGCCGCGTTGAACGAGGGTTCGAATCACAATGTTGAGGTCCGCCGCGCCGTTCAGTGAAAAGTAGCCCAAGGCACCGGAATAGATGCCGCGTGCCGAATGCTCCAAGGCATCAATCAGCTCCAGTGTGCGCAACTTCGGTGCGCCGGTCATCGAGCCACCCGGAAAGCTGGCACTCACCAAATCGCTGAGCGAGCAATCTGTGCGCAGTTGACCGCGAATCGTCGATACAAGCTGGTGTACGGTGGCGTAGCTTTCCACCTGCATCAGCTTTGGGGTCCACACCGAACCGATTTGGCAGACTTGGCCAAGATCGTTGCGCACCAGATCCGTGATCATCAAATTCTCAGCACGGTCTTTGCCATTACAGGCCAGGTCTTGCAAAAGCGCATGATCAGATGCCGGGTCGCTGCCGCGTGGGCGCGTGCCCTTGATGGGCTTGCTTTCTACCACTCCATTTGGGCTCACGCGCAAAAAACGCTCGGGCGATGAGCACAGCACATTGAAGTCGTCGAAGCGCAGCAGCGCAGCATAAGGTGCGGGGTTTTGCTTGCGAAGGGCGTGGTACAGCTTCAACGGATCCAGATCAACCGTGGCCCGCAGCCGGTTGGTTAAGCAAATCTCGTAAGACTCGCCATCGCGTATGGCTTCTAGCGAAGTGTCAATGGCCGACAGGTAAGAAGGACGCTGCGCTTCTAATGTGAAGAGCACCGTGCCGCCACTGGGTGTTGAAGCAGATGTTGCGCCGGGCGCCAGTTGGCCAATGGCGGTTTCAATGGTGTCAAGCCATGCCTGCGTGGGCGCTGGGGCTGAACCCTCAGGGTAGACGCTAACCGCGAAATAGCGTTGCGTGTGATGGTCGTAGGCAACAAAGCGGTCCACAAACCGAAACGCTGCATCGGGAGTGCTGGACTTGAACCGGTTGTTCAGTGGATGTGTCAGCTCTTTAAGCTCGTAGCCCAGATAGCCCACAAAGCCGCCACAGAAATCAAACGGCAATGACTCATGGCCGCGCAGCTGTGTTTGCAAATGACTTTGCAGAAACTCAAACACATTGCAAGCCTGTTCAGTATGTTGCCCATCGCCGCGCTGAATGCTGACACCGCCGCCGTTGCGGTAACTGATGGCATAGCCATGTGGACCACTATCGTCCCCCATAAAGCTAAAGCGCGACAGGCCTTGCCGTAGTGCGCTGGAATCTAGCCAAAACGCGCGCTTGGAGACGCCAAACAATCGATCAAAAACGGCATCGGTAGGCGCTGTCGATGCAATCACGCGGTGTGAGGCACGCCAGCTTGACTTTGGCTGCGCGGGTGCCGCAAACGGCTTAGCGGCAACAAGCGGCATGGTGCGCTGGTCCTGCGCGCGCGCTAGCACCAGCGAGCGGAAGTTGCGCAACAGCTGCTTGCCGTATTCGGCATAAATGGATTCAGGATGAAATTCCACGCCCCACAAAGGCCGAACGGCATGGGCAAGCGCCATGACCATGCCATCATCTGTGCGAGCTGTAACAACCAGTTCCTGTGGTAAGGGCTCCTGTGCACATAAAGAGTGATAGCGCACCACATCAAAATATTCCGGAATGCCGGCAAACAGCGCACTGCCATCGTGCTTGATGGTGCTAGTACGGCCATGACGTGGTTCAGGCGCATGCACTACAACGCCACCATGCGTGGTCACGATGCCCTGGTGACCCAGGCAAATACCCAGTATGGGCCGTCTTGAATGCCGGATGACGGACGCTGACACGCCAAAGTCGCGTGGATTCGCGGGGTGCCCTGGGCCTGGTGAGATGACAAAAGCGTCGAAGTCTTGGTCCGACAGAGAGCTGACGGCATTGTTCTTGATGACTTCAGGTTCTACGCCGAAGACCTCGGCGAGGTACTGATACAAGTTGAACGTGAAGCTGTCATAGTTGTCGATCAACCCGATACGCATAGATGATCCCCACCGGCTTTGTTGTATGAGTGCGTTCCTAGCGCTTGGGGCACTAGAGGGGTTGGATTAGCCGTCGCAGACACAACGCCGGTTTGCCAACAAGTTGTTTAGAAACTTGTTGTTTTGCGCGATCATGACCCGCATAGCCGCTTCCAAATTGAAGGGTGCATGGTATCGAGCCGCGTCGATCCAGAAAACTACTAAGTATGGTAGGTAGGATATTTGCGCCGAATTTGTCCGCTCATGACAGCTGCTAGGGGGGGGTTTCCCATGGGATGAGTCTTTACGTATAAGGGCTTACAGCGCAATTTGCAGAGCCTTGCTTAACTTGACTTTTAGGTGGCCTTTGAATAGAGTCCACAAATCGCACAAAACGTAGCGAGAGGGCGGAGCCGTATCGACGGATGGCATTTGATGTCAGTCTAGTTTCATCGATACGGCCAATTGGTGTCAGGCATAACTGCAAAAAATAGAGGGCTTATGCACCAGATGCATCGCCCCTGATGTCTGACGCTGTACCTTCAAATCGGCGTATCGCTTTCCTGATTGGTGACCTACCTCAGCTAATCCTCGCCTGAGCTTCGTCGCCGATCAAATTCCCTTTTGCTTGACATGCTTGGAGACCCGTATGGAATCAGCTCAGCTTGAATGGGGGGCCGACGTTGTGGCCGATCCCGCCAATGCCGAAGCAAGCCCTCGACATTTGGTGGCCGTGCAGGACGCGAGTCTGGCAAGTCGCCTAGGCAGTGCGCAGTTTCGACGCGGCTATGGCATTAAGTATGCGTATGCCTGCGGTGCCATGTATCGTGGCGTGGCCTCGAAAGAGCTGGTTGTGGCGATGGGGCGTGCTGGGTTGCTCGGTTTTCTGGGGGCGGGTGGCATGTCGCTGGAGCGTATGCGCGCTGATATTGACTTCATCCAACGCGAGTTGCAAGCACACCAAGCCTATGGGGTCAACCTGATCGCCAATATAGGCGATCCCCAATCGGAAATGCATACGGTCCAGCTCTTTCTTGAGTTAGGTGTAAAGACCGTCGAGGCTTCAGCCTTTATGCAAATCACACCCGCGCTGGTGCTGTTTCGGGCGCGCGGGTTGGCGCGGGCGAGTGACGGGTCGGTGACATCACACCATCGCTTGCTCGCCAAGCTGTCTCGCCCAGAGGTGGCGCGTGCCTTCATGAGCCCCGCGCCCGAACGCATGGTCGCCAAGCTGCTGCAGGACGGTGCCATCACGGCTGAGCAGGCGCAACTACTCAGTGTCGTGCCCATGGCCAATGACATCTGCGTGGAGGCAGACTCTGGGGGGCATACCGATCAAGGGGTGGCGTTGGTGATGCTGTCGAGCATCCAGCGGCTGCGCCAAGAGATGGGACTAGACGACAAGACCCTGTGCCTGGGGTTGGCGGGGGGCATTGGCACCCCAGAGGCCGTTGCAGCAGCTTTCATGATGGGTGCAGATTTCGTGGTGACAGGCTCGATCAACCAGTGCACGGTTGAGGCGGGCACCAGTGATGCTGTGAAAGACATGCTGCAGGACATCGACATTCAAGACACGACCTATGCCCCGGCAGGCGATATGTTCGAGATGGGGGCCAAGGTGCAGGTGTTGAAGAAGGGTGTCTTCTTTCCGGCGCGCGCTAACCGTTTATTCATACTGTACAACCAGTTCAATTCGATGGACGAGTTTCCTGCCGCCGTGCGCGAGCAGCTTGAAGACAAGTATTTCAAGAAGTCACTCGATGCCATCTGGCAAGAGACGCGTGAGTTCTTTCGTAGCAAGGGGCAGCAAGGCGAAATTGACAAAGCGCAAACCAACCCCAAGCACAAAATGGCCCTGGTTTTTCGCTGGTATTTCGGCCATTCCATGCGTGTGGCGTTTGCGGGGGATTTGAACAACAAGGTTGATTTTCAAGTTCACACTGGACCTGCGTTGGGAGCTTTCAACCGCTGGGTTAAGGGGACAGCATGGGAGAACTGGCGCGCACGCCATGTGGATCAGATCGCTGAAAAGATTATGACACAAGCTGGTGGGCTAATGCTATCGAGGTTGCGGGCGCTGGACGTGCCCGGAACTAGCGCTTAAGCGTTGTTGGGTTGAATAAGGAACGACGGACATGATGCAGGCTGGAATCGAGGCGATGAATGTTTTTGCGGGCACCGCTGCACTGAATGTGCGGCCGCTGGCGGAGCATCGCGGGCTAGACTTGGCGCGCTTTGAGAATTTGCTGATGGTTGAAAAAACCGTGGCTTTACCCTATGAAGACCCGGTTAGCTTTGCTGTGAATGCCGCCAAGCCACTGGTTGATGCGCTAACGCCTCAGGAGAAAGATCGTATTGAGATGGTCATTACCTGTACAGAGTCTTCGTTTGACTTTGGAAAGTCCTTGAGCACCTATGTCCACCAGTTGTTAGGTCTGAACAGAAACTGCCGCTTGTTTGAAATCAAGAACGCTTGCTACTCCGGCGTGGCTGGCTTGCAGATGGCTGTGAACCAAGTGCTCTCACAAGCCTCCCCTGGGGCCAAGGTATTGGTGGTTGCCACCGACATCTGCCGTTTCCTGATGGTAGAGGGCGGACAGGCGCTCACGCAAGATTGGTCATTTGCAGAGCCTAGCGGCGGGGCGGGCGCAGTAGCCATGCTGGTGAGCGATACGCCACGCGTTTTCCAGATCGATGTGGGTGCTAATGGCTACTACGGTTATGAAGTCATGGACACCTGCCGCCCTGCGCCGGACAGCGAAGCGGGCGACGCCGACTTGTCCTTGATGTCCTACTTGGATTGCTGTGAAAACGCTTTCTTGGAATATCGCAAACGTGTGCCTGACGCCGACTACGGCACGAGCTTTCAGTACCTGGCCTTTCATACGCCCTTTGGCGGCATGATCAAGGGCGCACATCGCAGCATGATGCGTAAGCTGCTGAAAGCGCGCCCAAGCGATATTGACGCTGACTTTGCGCGCCGCGTTGTCCCTGGCTTGGTGTATTGCCAACGCGTTGGCAACACGATGGGGGCTGCGGCCATGATGTCGCTGTTCAGCACCATCGACAATGGCCCATTAGAGGGGCCTGCGCGCATCGGTTGCTTCTCGTATGGGTCGGGCTGCTGCTCGGAATTCTTCAGCGGTGTGGTCACGCAAGATGCCCAAGCGCAGCTGCGCGGTATGAAGGTCAAAGAGCGCTTGGATGCGCGCTATCACCTGTCCTTGGAAGAGTACGAACAGGTCTTGCGGCGTGGTGACGCTGTGAAGTTCGGCACCCGCAATGTGGTGCTCGATACAGGTTTTGTTGCGCCAGCGCGAAAAACGCTAGGCCAGCCGACCTTGTTCTTGAAGGAAATCAAAGAATATCACCGGGAGTACGAATGGGTATCCTAAATCCGTCGAGGTGTGTATGAGCGCAGTGATGTCGGCCCATGAAACCGTGCGTGTGCGCCACCAAGGGGATGTCTGCTATCTGCAAATGTACCGGCCTGACAGCAACAACACCATCAACGACGAGATGGTGCGCGAATGCGCGGAGGTGTTGGATGACTGCGCCAGGTGGGCCAAGGTGGTGGTATTAGAAGGCTTGCCTGACGTATTCTGTTTTGGCGCTGATCTGCGCGGTATGCGATCTGCTGCTGCGCAAGGCGCGTCCCCACACGATGCGCAGGCGCTGTATGCTTTATGGCTACAGCTCAAGCGCGGCCCATTTGTTTCGGTGGCGCATGTGCGAGGCAAGGCAAATGCAGGTGGTGTGGGTTTTGCGGTGGCTTGCGACATCGTGCTGTGTGATCAAAAGGCCAGTTTCAGCCTATCAGAGCTTTTGTTCGGTCTGCTCCCGGCCTGTGTGTTGCCTTTCTTGATTGACCGTGTTGGGCGTGCGCGTGCCCACACGATGACTTTGATGACGCAGCCGGTGGTCGCGCAGCAGGCCCTGGCCTGGGGTTTAGCCGACGCTTGTGACGAAGACAGCGACAAGCTGCTGCGCATGCAGCTTTTGCGGCTGCGCTTGCTGCCCAAAGATGGCATTGCGCGGCATAAGCGCTACATGGCCTCGCTAGATGATTTTCTGGAAGCCTCCAGAGCAAAGGCTGTAGCGTGCAACAAGGAGGTGTTCTCCGATGCGCACACGCTATCAAAGATCGACCGTTATCTCGCCACTGGCGAGTTTCCGTGGCAACAAGAGGCTGTGCGCTGAGCGGGCCAACACAAGAGGAGTATTCATGAAAGCCTATCTATTCCCGGGTCAGGGCTCCCAAGCCAAAGGCATGGGCAAAGCCTTGTTTGACCAGTTTCCAGAAATGGTCGCGCAGGCAGACCGTGTTTTAGGCTATTCGATCCGTGATCTATGTCTGCTTGATGCTGACAAGCAGCTCAATCAGACGCAGTTCACGCAACCCGCTATTTATGTGGTTAACGCATTGGCGTACCAAGACAAGCTTGCAAGCAGCGCTAAGCCAGATTTTGTGGCCGGACACAGCTTAGGTGAGTTCAACGCGCTATTGGCGGCAGGGTGTTTTGATTTCGAAACGGGCTTGCGCTTGGTGCAAAAGCGTGCACAGCTGATGAGCCTGGCAGCCGAA
>ERZ1292633.5749-Hain-H41-02um-R1-5749-length-11075-cov-25_pt1 | contig 11075 bp, 9 predicted proteins | sample MGYA00564406_ERZ1292633 | MGnify/ENA primary metagenome ERZ1292633 (study PRJEB36523, sample SAMEA6512639) | groundwater metagenome | collected 2019-01-08 | study: AquaDiva: Metagenomics assemblies of 32 groundwater samples
GATAGACCTTGTGTTCCGGCTGTTCGTCTGAATCTCCCGCCGCACTTCCCATCATGAACTCTCCTGCCGGCACCACCACCATTGCCCCCTCTGGCGGTGGGGCTTGAGGCGCAACCACCGCGGGCTTTTCCTGACTCTGGCTCTGCTTCTGCCCCGTAGCCAATTCCTTTGCACTTTTTTCAACTGGCGCTGCAGCCATCGCCGGGTATGTAGCGAGTCCAAGTAACGCAACCAGTACAATCATCATCCTCATGAACCGCCTCCGCATGTTGTTGAAGAAATCGCGACAGCCTCACCCATTGCCTAATGGGCGGAAACTATAAAGCTTCGCACCTCAGGAAGGCAACCGCTATAAAGATCGTTAGACGTGAGACGTGAAAGGTAAAACGCGAAATGAACCTTGCGAGAGGATTGACCATTGCTCCATTGCATCAATGGTCCGATGGGTAATCAAACAATTCGTGGAGGTTCTGCCATGCTGGAGTATTTTTCTGCCGACGGGCTAGCCCCTTCAGCGAGTGGTCAAAATGGATTCAATATTATTCTCCAGATCGTTCACCACCACCCAGTCGGTGGCGCCGGCCTTGCGGACAACTGCCTCCCATTGGGCCAGGCGGTCGAGGTATCGCCGAGGATCGACGTTGTCCGTGCCCAGCTTGGTGACGTTCAACGCCACGATACGGATACCGTCAAGTCTGATGGGAAAATCACGAATTGTTCCTTTGCCCAATTCTTGCTGCATATCAGAGAACACGACGATGGTCTTGATGCCGGCTTTCGTTTCATTCAGGTATTCCGCACCCTGGATCAGGCCACCGGTGATATCGGTATAGGCGCTGCCCTTGACATGCTTGGCAAACACCTCAATGTTATTTTTGAACCTGCGCTTTTGCGAGGTGGCCTGCGAAGGGCGCTTGTCGAACGTGACCTTGGCGATAATATCTTTTTCAGTAAAGCTGCGAGTCTCTACCTTGGCCACCGCCAGCGAATCTCCCGGGTTCAGCGTCGCCAACAGGTAATTGACAATCTTGGATGCCTTGTTCATCTCCTGGGCATAGGTGCCGGACGTATCCACCAACATATACACGCCATGGCTATGTATGCGGCTGTCGCCGCAAGCGCTGACCAGTACCATGCCGAACGATAGGATCAAGAGGGTCAGATATTTGTTCATGCCGCTCTCCTGAGTTTGGGGAGTTCTTTATCTTCTGTATTACCCGCTCCCATCGAACCTGCACGCATCCCTATCACCCAGCGTTCTATCATCAGCGGAATGACAATCAGTACGTCATAGGCTAGTTCGAGCACTTTGGGCAGCCGCTTTAACAGCAGACCGGTGAACCTGAGTAAAAAGCCGAGACCGCGCATGGCCTGCACGAGAAACACACCGAGAACGGTGCGCATCGAATATACCGCGCTTTCCAGCGGGATTGCCACGAACGCCAATGCGAACGGAAGCACGAAGCCCATGATCATTTGCCCGATCATCGGAATGCTAGTCAGCAGACCATCCGACGCAGGTGGAGCGGCAGAGGCGAGATCACGCATCAGCGAAACCTTGTCGGAAACCAGTATATCCCGCATCAGCGCGAGGGAGGACTCGATCGCGGCCAGGATGATCAGGAAAATCAGCGATGCGAACATCAGCCGCTGACGCATACGATCATCCATGCTGGCAATCCTGGGAAACAACTGCGTGATGCGCAGCGACTCGAGCAGGAACAGGCCCATTGATGCTTCCATCAAAATAATGACCAATGCTGCGACATCCGACGTCTTCAGGCTATTCGTGATGTAATCGCTGGCGCCGACCATTTCCGACATGGGCAGCGCGATCAGCTTGTAGTTGATAAACGCACCGCCCAACGCGATCATCATGACCAGCGAGGAGATCGCCAACTGCACGAAACCAGACACCGTCAGAGCATGCTCGGTTTTGTTATCCTTGGCCCGGATACCCTCTAATTTTCCCATATGACCATCGATCTGCTTCGCGTTGGTTTGGAGCGTAACCATCTTCTTTTCCATTTCGCCTATCAGCTTTTCCACAGAGCGCCATGACGGCTGCATCGCTTTTAGTATCTTATGCCGCTCTTCATAGGAGCGCCGGAACTCCGCGACAGTCTGGTCATGTATCTTCTGGATGGATTTATTGATGTCTTCCAGAAGCTTGCGTGGAATATCGCCTCCCGTTTTAATCTGTGCGACAGATTTAAGCGCGCCTACCCACTCCGGAGGGGGAGGCGGGACTTCTCCACATTTATGGTAATCATCTTCGATGCGTGTCGCTTCCTCCATCATTTTTCGCTGGAAGGCAGGAAACTCGTGCATATCCTTACGAATCATATCGCTCACGCGTTCGAATTCCCGATCGATCACGGTCGCTTCGCTTTCCTGCCCGTGCGCCAACAACACCGACTGATTACGCAGCTTCAGATTGTCTGCACAGAGAAACAGCCAGCGGGCAATGAATCGTGTGGACTGGGACAGCAGCGCACATACCGAATGGATAACCCCATGCATTGGCTTGCGCGCTGCATACAGAAACAGCATTGCGAGTACGGCCAACGCCAAAACGGATAAGGCCACGCTATTAGGCCAAAATAACCATGAATTCCAGGTCGTCATTACCGGTTCCTCCCTTTGCTGATACCACTGCTGTTCTCGTCACGATCTTGGGCCATTTGCGCCGTGCTCGGCCTAAAAGGTTCCTCACTGTATGCTCGCGAATACACCTGGGGTTTCCCCTGATTCGCAGCCTCGCATCAAACCGCAGCGCCTTCGCCTTCTCACTCAGCCAATAGGAGGCAGGCGCCTGGCCGGTTATTTGCCCATACTTGAAACGTGACGCGTGAATGGTTGCGGCGTACAGCATTCCAGACCTACAGAGCATTATTCATGCCGTTTCAACACGAAATTGCGAAGTGCGGGCAACGGGCGAGTCTTGCGTGACGGGCAAGGGTTCGAGGTCCGAAGTTCGAGGTTTTCGGAACTTCGAACCCAGAACTTAGAACTTCGGATCACACCAGCCTCGCCCGTCTCGCATGAGTCATGCGAGGGCAATTGCGGCCCAAAGCTTCACGACGATCCAGAAGATTGCTGCAATGGCGAGCAGCAGAAGCACGACGGTCCCGGCGATGATGCAGGCGACATAGATCCTAGCCTGTTGCGTTTCTCGGTACGGTTGAGTCGCAGCCCTCCGCAGTAATTCTGCATTTCTCGCGTGACTCCGAAACCAGATGGAGAAGAGATCGCCGAGAATGGGAATCGCACCGATGGTTCCATTGATGAGGAGATTCAGGCTCATCCGTGCGATGACGATCTGCGGCACTTGAAGGCGCGCGGCCAATATCAAAATGACAGTCCCGATTAGATTGGCCAGTATGTCACCGATTCCGGGGATCAATCCGAGCAACGGATCGAGTCCTACATAGAAGGGTGTGCCAGGGATTTTGACGGCTGTATCCAGAATCTTGGCGAGTAGTTCCGCCGTCGCCACCATGGCTTCTCGTTGAGGATCGGAAGATGGAGACTCTGGGGTGAGATGCAGAGGCGGATCAGCCATGATATGCCCCCTACCTCCCCTAACAAATACTGTAAACCCTATCATGCACCGAACGGCTTGAACAATTCTTCTCCGAGGTTGGAAGGATTCGGCCCTTGACGACATGACTAAGATAGGTCATATCACCATGGCCAGCCCGGCCTGGTGCAACACCCTACGATGGAGGCCTCCATGTGCCCACGATTGATTCGTTCCCGTCATGCCTTTGAGAGGAGGTTGATCCTCCTCTCATTTCTGCTGCTCCCCTGGCCGGTTCTGGCAGAAGAAGGGGCGGTGCTTCCCCTTTCCAAGATCGTGCTCTATTCCAGCGGCGTGGGATATTTCCAACATGACGGCATGGTAAACAACCGCGTGCAACTCGACCTTCGTCTGCATGCAAACCAGATCAACGACATGCTCAAGAGTTTGGTCGTGCAGGACTTCGGCGGCGGCAGAATCTCAACCGTCACTTACGGTTCGCGCGATCCTGTGACGAAGACGCTCGGAAGCTTCAGCATCAATCTGAACGGTAATCCGACCCTGGGACAGATTCTGACTCAGGTCCGTGGGGAACCGGTCGAAGTTACCGCGCCCAATCTCATCGTCGGCACATTGCTGGGCGTGGAGAAAAAAATGGAGTCCATCGGCGAGGGCCCGCAGCACCGCGTCATCGAGCAGGAATATGTCACGCTCCTGACAGAAGAGGGGTTCCGCTCACTCTCGCTGGCGAACGTGCAGCGCATCAAATTGACCAATCCCGCCTTGAATACTGAACTGCACCAGGCGCTGGCCATACTCGCGACGAATCACGATGCCCAGAAGAAGACCGTCTCGATTACCTTCGACGGCACCGGGAGCCGCCAGGCCCGTGTCGCCTACCTGACGGAAACCCCGGTCTGGAAGACCACCTATCGACTCGTCTTGGAAGAGGATAAGGCGCCCTATCTGCAAGGCTGGGCCATTGTGGAGAATCAGACTTTACAGGACTGGCGCAACGTGAAACTGTCTCTTGTTTCGGGACGGCCCATTTCCTTCACGATGGATCTGTATCAACCGCTCTACAACCCACGGCCAGTCGTACAGCCCGAGCTCTACGCCAACCTCAAACCCCAAACCTACGGCGATGCCATGGATGAACTCAAGCCGATGGCTGCTGCCCCTCCAGCTCGCAGCGAGATGAAAAAAGAACGCTTGCTCGGCAAGATGGCCCAAGGGTTTTCCGGTGGTCGGGCCAATGCCCCGGCAGAGACCGCCGTCGCCGCCGAGATGGATATGCGCAGCCTGGAAGAAGGTGTGGCTCCCATGGCGATGGCTGAAGACAAGGGCGAGTTGTTCGAATACCGCATCGACCAACCCGTCACCCTCGCCAAACATCAGAGCGCACTACTGCCCATCATCGGCCAGACACTTCAGGGCCAAAAGGTGTCGCTCTATAATCAAAACGTCAATGTGAAACATCCGTTGAATGGGTATCGGCTGAAAAACACGTCAGCCCTTCATTTGATGCAAGGCCCCATCACCCTCTTTGAGAGCGGGACCTATGCCGGCGATGCGCGCATCGAGGATCTTCCTCCTGGACAAGACCGGCTGATCAGCTATGCGCTCGATCTCAAGACCGAAGTGGAACCGAAACTCGAAGGAGGTACGCAAGAACTTGCGACGGTCTCGCTGAAGAAAGGCACGATGCTCATCTCGCGCCGTTTAGTCGAAGACCGGACCTATTTCGTGAAGAATCGCGACACGAAAGCCAAAACCCTATTGATTGAGCAGCCCTATCGTGCAGACTGGAAACTTGCCGAACCGAAAGAACCGGCAGAGCGGACACGCGACCTATACCGCTTTAGCGTCGCAGTCGATCCAGGGAAAACCGCGACGCTTCGCATCAAGGAAACGCTGCCTCTTCAGGAATCGATCCTCTTAATGGAGAGTGGCATCGACCAGATCGTCTATTACCAGCAAGCAAAAGAAGTCAGCCAAAAAGTGAAAGAGGCCCTGCAACGCGTGGTGCAATTGCGCAGCAAGCTGGACGACACGCGCGCCCAACGGACGCGCCTAGACCAACGTACCGCCGAGATCACCGCGGAGCATGCGCGCATCCGCGAGAACATGCAGCGGCTCCAACAAAACTCCGATCTCTATACTCGCTATGTCAAGAAGTTGGACCAGCAAGAGACCGAGCTGGAAAATCTACGCAAGGAGATCGAGAATCTCAAGAACACCGAAGAGGAACATCGGCGAGAATTGCAAAGCTTTGTGATGAATCTGGACGTGGCATCCTGATAAAGCAGGTTAAGGTCAAGGCTGAGGTTGAGATAAATTACGCTCGGTCGTTCTCGACCTTAACCTCAGCCTCGGCCTTGATTGAAGAACTGTCGTATCTGCTCCTCCGGGGCACAGCCAACAAGGAGATAATGATCCGGCGAGACAATGAGGGGAACCCCGGCCTGGCCTGTGACGTGCCAGGCCGCTTCCCACTCTTGAGCTACCCGGCTATCCTCGCTATCGATTGTACCCACACTCTCTGGTGAGCCTCCTACCTGCTCCACCAGCTGCCTCAGCACTTCAGGGTCAGAGATGTCCTTCCCTTCACACCAAAAGGCCCGATAGGTCTCTCGTACAAACGCCATCATATGCAATGGGTCACGCCGCAGAAGTGCCACCGCCTGTTCAATCGCCGGTCTCGTATTGGGTTTACCAGGAGGAAGCGCAATCGGCAGCCCTGGCGCCAACCGCTGGACAACCGCCACTTCGTGGCGCAGTTCAGCGCCCAACGAACCCTGCCAGGGTTTCATTGGACGAGGCAAATGCGAGGCATGCTGCACGCCTCGCCATTCACAGAGCGCGAGCAAATTCATCTCGTGCAACCGCTCGTGCATCGCATAACAGAACGGACAATTGAAGTCGCTATAGAGAAGGTTCCGCTTTTCATTCACGTTGTCTATTCTCCTATGAACCCTGCCGAACCTTAGCTTCTATGCATCGTAACTGCTCAGCTGTTCAGGCTGAAGGCCGAAGGCTATACATCATCTCTCAGATACGAATGCGGGGATAGCGGGATACAGGGATAGTCGGGGTAGGCTCTTACCCCTCTACCCCGTTGTCCCTGTATCTCTTCAAGCAGAGATGAATCCTCATTGCACAAGAAGCTCTCCCCTAAAATCCTTCCGCCTAGCTACCTGAATAATTACTACACATCGTTATGGTACCGACGCGCTCAAATAAAATCCACCGTCATGACTCAGCACGCATTATTCAGGAGCGCTTCTTCTGTCAAATGATAAATGTGGAATTTTGAATGTTGAATGTTCGGAAATCATCAGATGCTCTCGCATAGCCAATTGCTGCCGATTCCGATAATTTAAAATTCAACATTACCAATGCCGCTTCGCGACGAACCGTTATGAATCGTAATGCCGGAAGTCCGGCTATGCGAGGAGGCGCTCTAGTTTTGCGCGGAGGGTTAGGAGGGTTATTGGCTTCGTGACGACGTCATCCATTCCGGCTTGCAGGCATTTCTGTTCGTCCTCCGATGACGCGTGCCCGGTGAGGGCAACGATGGGCAGATGCCTGGACGTGTTCTGTTCCTGTCGCCTGATCTCTTGCGTGGCGTCATAGCCATTCATCTCCGGCATTTCGCAATCCATCAGCACGGCATCGTAGGTGGCCTGGGCAATGGAATCTATAGCTTCCTGGCCGTTCCGCGCCACCTCCACCTGCCAACCCAGTTTCTGCAGAAATTTACATGCCACAACCTGATTGATCTCATTATCGTCTACGACAAGAATCCGAAGCGGTGTGGTGCGGTCCGCCATCGATGTAATGGACAGCTTCACCGCTTGAACAGATGCCGTACGTTGAATCCCAGGCAGCAGGTTTGTGAAATACGTAAAGGAACTGCCCTTTCCCGGCGTACTCTCCACCGTGATGGTTCCCCCCATGAGATCAACCAACTGGCGACAGATCATCAAGCCCAGCCCGGTTCCTCCGAATCGCCTGGCCGTCGACACCTCTGCCTGAGAATAGGCTCCGAATAGTCCCGCCTGCTGATCTGCCGTCATGCCGATCCCAGAGTCCTTCACCGTCCACCGGAGAACCAAGGCGTCGGAATCATCCTGACTACACGACACAGTCTTCACGGATACGTGAATCCCACCCTGCTCGGTGAACTTGATGGCATTGCCGACCAGATTAAACAGAATTTGCCGCAGGCGAATCGGATCGCCGCGTAACTCAGAAGGAATGTCTGGAGCAATCTGAACCTGAACAATTAGCCCTTTCTTCTTAGCCGCTTCCGATGTCAGCGTGATGACATCCGTAATGAGAGAACGGAGTTCCACGTCGGCGACTTCCAATGTCATCTTTCCTGCTTCGATCTTCGAGAAGTCGAGAATATCGTTCACGAGCACTAAGAGCGACTCAGCCGACCGGTGCATGGTTTCCAGTAACTGCCGTTGCGGATCGGTGAGAGCGGTATCCTGAAGCAGTTGAGTGCATCCCAACACGCCGTTCATCGGGGTGCGCAATTCGTGGCTCATCGTAGCCAGAAAAATCCCTTTCGCACGGGCCGACTCTTCTGCTGCTTCCTTCGCACGACGCAGTTCCACGTCTGCGGTAATATCGATTCCATAGGCCCTGACCTGCTTCAAGTCCCCTAACGGAAAGAAGGACCAGGCCAGCACACAGTCCTCTACGCGATGTTCCAATCGAACAGTCGGTTGCTGCGACTCAAGACAGAGCTTCAGCACATCCGACAAGTTCGAAGGAAATACGGCTTCTACCTGTCCCTGGATGGAGTTACCGTGATTGAGCAATTCCACCATAGCGGAATTGGCGTAGAGCACGTTGCTGTATTCGTCAAACTCCGCAATGGGATTTGGCGCATCCTCCGCAAGCCTGGCCACCCGTTGAATATCTCGCTCCGCTTCCCGTTCCTCCGTCAGATCGCGACAGACAACAATAGCCCCAACACACTCCAAGCCTTGACATCTGGGCCAGAACGTTGCAGCGATCTCAATACCGGTACCATCCGCTCGGACCCACTGATGGGACGACACCATTGTGACTTCACCGGTTCGTACGGTGTGTTCCAAGGGGCAATCGTGATGGCTTTCCCCCTTTGAGGAAAGGCAGCCCACCAACTCGTGAAACACTGAGCCGATGACATCCTGATGGCGGCCCACGAGCTGCTGCGCCACGGGGTTGAGAGACAAGATCCGTCCATCTCGATCCGTCACAAATATCGCTTCTCCAGATGACTCGAGAATGAGAAACGTGTCCTCACGAGTGGGCAACCAGGACAGGCTCACGCGGCCACCTGTCTGAGAACAGCTTCGACATCGAGACCTTCTCGATCCGCATTCCGCACATCGCGAATCGTCCGTCCTCCCTCTGGCTCATGCACTAAATCCAAGGAGATCGGCGGGAAACATGTCTCGCCGGACTGGTTTCTGCAGATATACAGAAGAGGCAGGTGAGCTTTCCCCGGTGTGATGGCGCCAACAACAGCGAGCTCACCGGAACTCAGGGCCACCACACTGTACAATGGATACACCCCGATCGCTCGAATCAAGTACGATACGACCTGCGAGAGCGCTTCATCGGCTCGATACCGTTGGTAGAGCTGCGTCAGCGCTTGATTTGAAGACATTGGAGTAAGACCTGTCTGCCCGGTCACAAGCTCATCATACTGGTCGATGATTCCAATCAGTCTGGCAGATTCCTGATGTGCCGCTGATATCTCCCCTGTCTGTTCAATCTGCGCGGCCAGATTATGATGCCCCTTCACAATGGCGAGAACGGCCTGGTCGGACGATCCGCTCTTTTCGAGGATCGCGCCCCCTTGAGTGGTATGGCTTTCGTACAGAGCCTGCTGAGCCGGCGGCATCGTTTTCGGTCGCTTCACAATATTCCGAGGTAAGCGCGTGAGTCCGATGTCATGCAACAGCCCCCCAATCCCCAGCTGCTGCAACCGTTCACGAGGATAGTTCAGGGCCTGCCCAAGAATCACGGACAGCGTGGACACGGTCAAACCATGTTCGTGAATTGTGGGATCGGGCTGTCGCAACCCTAACACGGCATAACAGGCGGCTTGCCGATCGAGGATATCGCCTATGGTCTCGTCGATGAGCTGGCTGGCGGCATCATAGTCCACAAGTCCAGTCATACGCGTCTGCTCAAATAGGCTATTCAGACGGTTTACCCATTCAGCACGACGCTGCCTTGCCTTGGAAAAGTTCTCAGCCAGCATCATAGCGGGGGACAGCGAAGATGTTGCTGCGAAAGGAGCAATAGGCTGTATCGGCGTTGGGGATTCGACAAGAACAGTCTCGACCAACGTCGATCGAGAGGGTTCATGGTCGACAACATCCAGCCCCTGCTCTGTGTCGATCGTCACCTCGGTGATTCCGGCACGCCGAAGGGCCTCGATTTCCGATTGATCCTTGATCTTGAACTTATGGCGAAGAAACGGCGTCTGCAGCCATGATCGGTTAACCCCGATCAGGTACATGCCAACCACGAGACGTGTAAGGGGAATGGTCTGTTGGGCCACGGGTCAGATCCTCAAGAGCACTAAGGACATTCAGCCCTACTCTATCGGTATGTATTCGTAATTCTTCAGTCCAGGGTCTGGAATATCTATTCTTCGATAGTGTTCATTGTGGCCGATTCTCACACCGCCTTCTCCCAAACCATGAAGCCAATCGGAAATCAAGTTCCTCATTCACCTGACCGATATGTAAGCCGACAGGGCGCAACAGGCTATCTCGCCAAGTCGTTGGAGGCGACGCCTGACACCGAACCTTAAGGAGGTGCCTGATGATCGGCGCAATTCACTCAGCTCTCTCTGGCCTCACCGCATTTTCAAGACAGATCGAAGCCACCGCTCACAATGTGGCCAATGTCATGACCGACGGATTCAAGAAATCTCGAACGGAGTTTGTCTCAGTGGAAACCGGTGACGTGCTCCCTGTCGTTCGAAAAGACGACTCCGCCGGTCCTACGGTCCTGCGCGATCGCGGCTACGGTCCAACACAAGTGGAATTGTCGAACGTCGATCTTGGTGAGGAGGCCGTCAATCAGATCATCGGTCAGCGAGGGTTCGAGGCCAACCTCCAAGCCATAAAAACTGCGGACGACATGCTGGGCAGCATCCTGGATATCAAGAAATAGCCGGCCCCTCCAGTCAACAGGACGCACGCCGGCAGAAGAACCTATCGCGTAGCATTCCATTCAGCCAATATGATATGTCGAGTCCATGGCTGGCCCCATCCTGCTCCTCATCCCTCCGCTCACTCAGCTGAATACTCCCTACCCTTCCACCGCCTACCTCACGGGATTCCTCCGTGGTCGCGGAATTGAAGCCTCCCAAGCCGACATCGGCATCGAGATGGTGCTCCGGCTCTTTTGTCGATCAGGACTCCAGGCCCTGTTTGACCAAGTACGCGCTAGCAAAGATGAGTTGCCCGGTGAAGCCAGACAGATGTTGGCGGTCGAGCCGGCTTATCTGAATACCATCGACCCGGTCGTTGAA
>ERZ1292633.5754-Hain-H41-02um-R1-5754-length-11070-cov-6_pt1 | contig 11070 bp, 10 predicted proteins | sample MGYA00564406_ERZ1292633 | MGnify/ENA primary metagenome ERZ1292633 (study PRJEB36523, sample SAMEA6512639) | groundwater metagenome | collected 2019-01-08 | study: AquaDiva: Metagenomics assemblies of 32 groundwater samples
AGCGGGCCGAGGCCGTCCGCTCGCGACATCCCGCCAAGGGACGATCCGAACGCCTATCACGTCGTTTCCGCGGTGTTCTTCCCGAGGGAGAATCTCAACTGCGGTGCAGTTGGAACTGGATCTCGATGGTAAGGGATGGGATCTTTCGGTCGCTTGGCCCAAATGGCTTCGCGTCTTCGCGGCTCAAACGGCGTTGAACACAATAATCCACGCGTTCTCATCGCTGATGATTTCAAACTGAAGATTTCCGGTTAGCGAAGGTCGATGACGGCCACGCGGCCGTCGGTGCGGTAGGGGATGTCTCGGTCCGTCACCCCTTCACGAGGCACTCGCGGCGCCGGCAGGATGACCAACGCGTTGAGTCCGGGGGAGTTGGCCATCGTTGAGGCGATGAAATCCCGCTCCGCGTCTGTGTCCAAAGTACGCTCTCCCAGCCTGTCTTTGTTTCCCGTTCCCCACCACAAATCCCGGCCCCGAAGGTCCGTGATTCCGGTGCGCCAGAGATGGAATCGATGTCGCTCTTGAATCGAACGCGCCGGCATGACCCAATTCATGCTTGGCCGGCGTCCTTTCAGACGGTGGAGTCGGGAAGGTGGAAAGGACGCCACGGGTCCCCCGCCCAGGAACTCCACGAGGCCGGCGGCCAAGGCCGCCCGCAGCGAGGTCGGAGTTTCAATCCAGCCGGCGGCCGAGAGCGCGCGGCGCACGGAGTCCCGGGTGCCCACGACGATAAGACTCAAAGGCTCCCCGGGCTCTCCCGACCGCCCTTCATTGAATCCCGGCAGCAACGGCGCGGCCGCGTTCCAGGAGCCGACTCGAGTCCAGGCAGGAGGAAACGCAGGCTCGGGCGCTAGGACGTCCAGGCTGAGAAGCAGGTACAGCGCGGGCAGAAGCTTGACGAACCGCTTCATCTCAGGGCTTCCTGGGAAAAAGAACCGGTCCCTTTTGGATGAGACCGGAGCGCGTCTTGACCCCGGCCAAAACGTCTTCCGCCGTCAAGGCGTCGGGAAACAGCCGCACGCCGAGCTGCATGTGGATTTTCGCGGCGGTCTGGGGCATGAAGGGCTCCAGCCAGCCGCTGACCAGGCGCAAAGACCACACCAAGTCGAACAGGACCAGCTCGCACTGAGCCGGTTCGGTCTTGGCCAGCTTCCAAGGCGCCTTTTCGTTGACGCGGGCGTTCAGGCTGCGGATGACGTCCCAGATCGTGTCCAAGGCGCCGTGAAAGTCGAGGGCCTCCATTTTCGCGGCGATGGAGGGCGTGCGTTTGGCCACGGCGGTGGTGTAGAAATCGCCTTCCAGCGGAGGCTTGGTCGGGAGTCTGCCGCCCATGAATTTATCCACCATCTCGGCGACGCGCGAAACCAGGTTTCCCAAGTCGTTGGCGAGCTCGGCGTTATAGCGTTTGGTTAGGGACGCCTTCGAGAAGTCTCCGTCGTTTCCGAAAGGCATTTCACGCAGTAGAAAATAGCGGAACGCGTCGACGCCGAATTCCGCGGTGATGTCGTAGGGATCGACGAAGTTCCCCAAGGACTTGGACATTTTCTGGCCGTCGGCCGTCCACCAGCCGTGGGCGAAGATTTTCTTGGGCAAGGGCAGTCCCGCCGCGGCCAGCATCGCGGGCCAGACGACGGCGTGGAAGCGAAAAATCTCCTTGCCCACGATGTGGACATCGGCGGGCCACAGGTCGGTCGAACCGGTCGTCGCCGACCAATAGTTGATCAGCGCGTCGAACCAGACGTAGATCGTCTGAGCGGGGTCTCCGGGAACCGGCACCCCCCATTTGACCTTGGCGCGCGAGACGGAAATGTCCTCAAGACCCTCCTCGACGAAGCGCAGGATCTCCGGAGCGCGGCTTGGCGGGCTGAGAAAGTCGGTATTTTTCCCGTAGTGCTCGAGAAGACGAGGTCCGTACTTCGACAATTTGAAGAAATAGGTGTCCTCCGAGAGCTTTTGCAGGGGTTTGCCGGAGTCCGGGGAGAGCAAAACCCCTCCGGGTCCCTTGACCGCGTCGGATTCCTTCACGAACGATTCGCTGACCACGTCGTAGAGACCCTCGTAGCGCCCTTTGTAGATGTCTCCGTTCTTCAGGAGCAGGGCGAAAAGCTCTTGCACCTTCGCCTCGTGGCGCGCCTCGGTCGTTCGAATGTAATCGTCAAAGCGCACATCGAGATGCTTCCAGAGCTCGCGGAATTTGTTCGACGTCGCGTCGCAGAAGTCGATGACGTGCTTGCCCGCGGACTTCGCGGCGTCCTCGATTTTCTGTCCGTGCTCGTCGGTTCCGGTCAGCAAATGGACGGCCATGCCGCGCGAGCGGTGGAAACGAGCCAGCACATCGGCGGCGACCGTGGTGTAGGCGTGGCCTATGTGGGGCGGGGCGTTGACGTAATAGAGCGGAGTCGTGATGTAGTAGCGCTTCATGGGTGGTTGTCCCGTGCGGTTTCGGCTTCGAGAGCGGCGAGGGTGAGTATCAGTTTCGGATCGGCGTTGGCGCGTAAGGCCGCGCGCAGGCGCGCGAGTTCCCGAAGCGGCGTTTCCACCCGCGCGAACGGCCACTCGCCGTCGAGATGCTTGCGCCGCAAGTCCTGGCCGAGCGCGTAGAGCGCGCGCTCGACGCGGACTCGAGACGCCGCGAGGTCTTTAGGCAGGGAATCGGCGGCCGACACCGCGGCCAGCGGACCGGCGTCGGTCGGCGCGTCATCGGGGTATCGGGCGAGTTCCAGGGCGCGTCCAGCCGAGCCGTCGCAGAGGGAGGCCAAGCGCTTGGCCGCGCCCGCGGGGACGGACGCGTCGACCAAGATCTTTTCCACGACCGGAGCGGGCAACGGGCCGAAGGGAACGGCGAAACAGCGCGAGGCGATCGTCTTGGGCAGGCGCTCGCGCGCGGTGGCGCAAAGGATCCACAGCGTTTTTGGCTGAGGCTCTTCGAGCATCTTGAGCATGGCGTTGGCGGCGGCCTCGTTGAGCCGTTGGGCGTCCGGGATGATTGCGATTTTCCAGCCGCCCAGCATGGATTTGAAGCCGAGATCCTTCAGAAGGTGCCGGATCGTGTCCACTTTCCAGACTTTTTGCTTTCCGACATCCTCCTCCTCAAGGGCGGCCTGGTAGCCCTCGTCGACGAGCATGACGTCGGGATGCGTGCGGGCGTCGACGGCCGCGCAATTGGCGCACGAGCCGCAGGAGGCCTCGCCGGTAAAGGGTCGTTGCGCGCATGCCAACGCCTTGGCCACCTCGAGCGCGGCCAGCCGCTTGCCGACCCCGTCGGGTCCGACGAAGAGCATCGCGGGGGGAAGGGCTTCTCCCTTGAGCAGCCCCTCCAAAGTCTTGATCGCGCGTTTTTGGCCGCGGATTCGGTCGAGTCTCATCGCAGCGTCTTTTCAACCAGCGAGAGGATGCGGGCTTGAATCTCCGCGGCCGGCGCCCGTCCGTCGAGAACGACCGCTTTGGGGTCGGCCTTGGCCAGCGACAGATAGGCCTTGCGGATTTTTCGGCGGAAATCGACGGGTTCTTTCTCGAGGCGATCGAGGTCGCGCGAGGCGTCCCGCGCGTCAAATTCATCCTCGGGAATGTCCAAGAGGATGGTGAGGTCCGGTTGAAGGCCGTGGGTCGCGATGCGGTTGAGCGCGGCCGTGGCTTTCAGTCCCAGGCCGCGGGCGAATCCCTGGTAGGCGTCGGTGGACATCGTGAAGCGCTCGCAGAGGACGACGGCGCCGCGCTGCAAGGCGGGGAGGATTTTCTCATTGACGTGCTGGGCGCGCGCGGCCTCGTACAAAAAAAGTTCGGCCAGAGGGTCGACGCGCAGCGCGGGGTCGAGCAGCACGCGCCGCACTCCCTCGGCCACCGCGGTGCCGCCCGGTTCCCGGGTGTGCAGGACTTCGCGGCCGCGTCCTTTGAGCGTGTCGGCCAGCAGGCGCGCCTGGGTGGATTTGCCGGACTTGTCGGGTCCCTCGAGGACGAGGAACAGGCTTTTTCGGCGGGTCATGGAGGCATTCTAACACATCCGGCCGGGAGGGCGATTTAGTCGTCGAAGTCGGGGTCGTATTGGGGCGTTCCGGCCGGGGCGGCGGCGTCGACGGGCGGGGCGGGCGTCGGGAGCGCGGGTTTGGGGGAGGCGGAAGTGACGTGGACGTTGACTTTGATCACCTTGCCCGTGGCCGGTTCCCTCAGCGGCACGGTGTCGCCGTGGGCGACCGGCCCAAGACGTCTGTTGGCGACGATAAGCCCCAGGCAGTAACGCACGAGCAGCGCGGCCGCCAGAATTCCGAGAAAAAGAAAAATGTTGATCCATTGCCTGCGGTCCAGCTGTAGGCTGGGAAACGAGAGAGCGGGCGGGACAAATCCGGAGGACTTGGCGAACCCTTCCCGAATCCGTTTGCGTTCCAATCCTTGGCGGGATTGGCGTTGGCGAAGTTTTTCAAAAATCGCGCCGCACGCGGGACATTCCATCGCGTGTTCGGGCGCCTCCTTCGAGCACAGCGGGCAATTCATCGAAGAGAACTCCGGCTACCAGACCCCGTCTCCAGGGGGTCTTTCCTCCCAGGACATGCGCTCCAGGGTGACGTTGAGCTGGGGCAGGGACAGCAAATCGTTGTAGAAGATCATGACGTTGCCCGAGCCCGACCAACCCGACTGCACCCACACCGCCCCGTAGACGTCGGAGTCTCCCGTCATGTTGATGGTTCCGCCGACGTACACGAATCCATAGACTCCCAGGTCGTCTCCTGAGGCGGAGCCTTCGCATGCGTTGCCGCACGCGCCGATGTCGTAGGTCGCGGCGTTGGCGGCCAGTCCGGCGTCGCCGGGATATTGGGTGAGCGCGGCCGTGTCGAACTTTTTATATTCATTGAAGGCCTTGGCCGGGACGTGCACGGGAGGAGGGTTGTAATAGTCTCCTCCGGCGCATGTCATGTTGCCTCGGACGATGACCGTGCCTTTGATGCCGCTGCGTCCGGTGAAATTGACGTTGTTGTCCCAATACCAGGTGTAATCGCGGTCGTAGTACAAATCGTTGTACATATTCTGCACATTGCAGTTGACGCAGGCCGAGTTGCACGCGTGATGGTTGACCTGGACGCCGGCGACGTTGCCGTCGCAGTTCAAGGTGTCGGTGGCCGCGGCCGAGGAGCGCAGCGCGGCGAAGTCGAACAGCGGCAATTCGGGCACGTTGTAGCTGGACCACCATTCCAGGTTGTCGGTGTTGGGCGGAGTCAGGCCGTTGGTGTCGCGGGGATTTCCCACGGGGCCGACGACGACTTGCTTGGACAGCTTGCGGGGGAAATAACGGCTGGCGGCCGCTCCCGACAAGGTGATGTTGCTCATCGCCAGCATCGGACCCCAATGCACGATGGACGTTCCGTCCTCATTGATCGTCGCTCCCGAGATCAAGCCCCCGGGAATGGTCATGTTCTGGTAGACGGCGCGGACCGCGCGTTTTTCCTTGGCGCCGCCGTCGCGGCCCTCGGCGACCACCGTGACTTGCTCTGCGGAGGGTCCCGAGGTGATGCTGATGCGGTAGACGCCTCCCGGAATGTCGTCGTAGACCGCGTCGAAGGCGTAGCCGCTCAAGGGGACTCCCAGACGCGCGTTGTACCAGGTGGCGGTGGAACTTTTCAGCTTCCAATACGCCCGGTCGATGCCGGCTTCGGCGAGGTTGAAGGCCGTCGTGGTTTTGCGATCCTTGACCGACATTTTCGTGTCCTGCTGCACCCAGGCGACCATCGCCGGAACGATGATCAGCAAGACCATGACCAATAGCACAACGCCGGCCAACACCTGGCCGCGGCGGCCGAGGGACGCAAGGCGAACGGCTCGATCTGTTTTCATATTAATCGTTCATGACGCGGACTTTTTCCGAGGCCATGTGCAGGGCCTTGACCCGGCCTTGGTAAATGGATTTTTCCAGAGTCATCGACACCGAGATGATGCTCAGGTCGTCCGAACGGGGGAAGGAAAAGGCGAGATACTTGAGATTCTTCGTCAACGTTCGGCTTTTCGTTCCGACGGTTTGGACCAGGCTCGTGCCGTTTTGAGCGAAGGTCATCCTGGAGCCCTGGGTTTTCGTGAAGGTCAGGCGCGAGTAAAAGGGTTGACTTGCCGCTCGATCGACGATCACCGAGCCGACCGAGGCTTGGCGCAGGCTCCGGTTGATGATGTACATGGCGGCGCGGGCCTCGCGCTGGAGGTCGGTGCGGGTGTTGCTCAGGATGAAAAAACGGTTGGCTTGGACCAACATCCTCGAGCCGACGCTGGCCAGTATGCCGACGATCGCAACAGCCATCAGCATTTCGGTCAGCGAGTAGCCGCGACGGGATTGAATGTTCACCATGCGAAGTTGATCCCCGAAACGGTTTGTCCCGAAAGCACGCCGACGCCGCTGGTGTTGAGGGAATTGATCACCGGCACGGCGCCGTTATAGGTCACGTAATAGGCGTAGACGCGGTAGGGCGTGGACGTGCTTTGGCGCACCTCGACCCGGTACGTGCCGTCTTCCAAGCTGGAGGCGATGTAATACGGGGAGCCCGTCAACGTCGCCGAGCTAAGAGCGGGAGGGGCCGGGGGGGATCCGGACAGCGTCGCCGTCGTCACGACGATGAGCGCGCCCGTGCGCAAGGGAAGCCCCCCGAGCGTGACCGCGCCGCTGATCGCGCCAAGCGCGCCCGTCACGGTGAAGGTGCCCGCGAAGACGTTTCCGCCCGCGGTGACCATCACCGTCGGGCTGGCCGGGGAGGCGGCTTCGATGTCGTCCAAGGCGAGTTCGACGGTGTAGGGGCCGGTGGAGATATTGGTGGTCATGAAGCGGCCGTCGTTCCCGGAGACCTGGACGTTTCGGGAGTAGCCGTTGAGGTCGATGGCGGAGACTGCGATGCCGGGCAAAGGGTTGGTCCCGTCGCGGGTGATGAAGCCGGAGATTCGGCCGCCTTGAGACAAGGCGAAATTGACTCCGGAGTGGATGACGCCCAGCTCCGACGTGACCCCGAGAGAGGAGATCGAGATGTAATTGGCCGAGAAGCCGACGCCGGAGTTGGCCGTCACGTCCACGGTTCCCGTCGCCACGCGCAGCAGGTAGCGGCCGCTGACCGTGCTCGCGTACCTGACGGCGCCGGCTCCGCCGGGGTCGACGGGGACGGCGGGGGAAATCGGGACGCCGAGAGCGTCGGTGACCTCCCCGTCGATGAAGCCGTCGAGGTTGGGCGTGGTCAAGAAGTTCATCGTCGACGGCAGAAGAAACGTCGAGCCGGTCGCGGCGATGGTGACGCTGTCATGCTGCAGCGTCCAGTTGCCGCTGGAGACCATCATCGTCCACGTGCCGGTGGCGACCTGGGTCAGGGCAAAGCGCGCGACGGGAGGCGAGCCGACGGCATAGGCCCGAGTCGAGGGGGACAGGCCGTCGTTGGCCGAGATGATGGCGTTGATCGGGACGAGCCCGCTGATCCGGGTTTTCGTGGAGCTTTCCGAGTTGTAGAGCGGGTAGGCGAAGCCGCCGGTCGTCGAGGCGATGTCCACGCGATTATTGTTGGAGTCGTAGGCCCGGCCGTAAAGAGCGTGGTCCGACAGGCTTGTGGCCGTGCTGACCATGCGCACGAACTGCTCGCCGGAGGGGCCGCCGTCGGTGTTGAGGCAATTGGTTTCGCAAAAGGCGTTCGTGACGCCGGCGCTGCTGTGATTCCAGCCGACGGCGTCGAGGACCGTGTCGGAGGAGTTCGTGATGTAAAACGCGCCGGCATGACCCGTGGGAGCGACTTTCTTGACCGGCGGCGTCGAGGCTGTGTTCCAGCTGGCCGCCAGCGGGGCGGCTATGCAATAGGTCGGGACGTCGTTGGCGTAGACGGCATCGGCCGTCATGGCGATTCCGTTGACCGTAAACGAGCTGGTGTTGGCGATGAGGTAATAGCCATAAGGCGGGATTGTCGTGCGGACGTAATCGAGCTTGATCCCATAGGTCGAGCCCGCGCAGGTCACGAGGCCGGCCCCGCCGCAGCCGCTGGTGAGCTTGAGCTTGATTTGGCTGGGGACGCCTCCGCTGGCGACCGTGATCGTCGAGGCGGTGGGATTGTACAGCTCGACGAATTGGGCCTCGAAGTTGTTGTTGTCGGCCTGAGCGCTCGAGATCACGACTTGGCTGATCACCGCGTTGGGGTTGACCCAGATCGGGGACGTGCCGGAGACGCTGCCGGAGCTCATCGGGATGAGGCTGAAGTCCTGCGTCAGCGTTTGGGCGCCGATGGAAACGGCCCGGTGCATGGGGAAATAGCCCGGCACGACCACTCCGAGGGTGAAGTTCCCTGGAGAGAGGTTGATCGAATAAATTCCGGAGGCGTTGGTCGTGTCGCTCCAGCCCAAGTTTTCCGCGACATTGACCAGCGCGCCGGAAATGGTCGCCGCCGTCGCCGCGCTGCGGACCGTCCCGTTGAAGATCGCGACGGCCGTGACCGTGTCCGGGTTGGCGACGATCGTGCGCAATTCGAGCTTTTTATGGTCGCCGGCGCTTTTCCAGACCACGGTCACGGTCACGAGCTTCATGCCGGTGTCGGGGGTTCCCGGAGGCAGAACGACGATCACCCCTGAATTTTCGCGGACAACCTCGACGCGGGTGTAGCGGGTGAAAGGGATGCTGCCTTCCAGGATCGTGACCGGGGCGAAATACCCCGGGTCATAGGCGATGTTCGGCGTGTAGTTCGTGTCGTAAGCGGGGTTGGTGGTGATCAGGATTTGGTAGTACACCCGCTGTTTGAGGATTTGCATCTGTTCCTGAGCCAGGTTGGCGGCCAAAGTCGTCGCTTTCGCGCCCTGGATGGATCTTTGAATTCCGGTAAACGCTCCCATGAGTCCGACCGCCGCGATCGAGATGACGGCGGTGGCGACCATGAGCTCGGTCAACGTGACGCCCGACTGGGAACGCTTCACGCTACCAGTATAGACCGGGGTGAGGGTGTTTGCAATGGCTTGAAATCAAGAATTAACGATAAATTCATTTTATTTTATTCGAATGAGGCGGCGTCGCGAAGGCTTAAAGCCCCGGGGGCCAGCCGGTCAACTCATCCTTCCAGGAGCTGCGGATGAGGCTGACGTTGGTGGTGACGAGATTGCTCGTGGCGCTGCCGTTGTAGTAGAAATCGATGGGGGAGGCGGCGGACAGCGTCGAGGTGCCGACCGCGTACAGGACTCCGTAAACGTCGCTGTTTCCGCCTCCGCCCCCGCCGTTGTTGAAGTTTCCTCCAACGTACAGGAAGCCGTTGACCGATATTTTTGTCGAGTTGACCGTGATCGCTCCCGAGGTGTAGGTGGAGTTGAGTCCCGGGAAGGCCGCGGGCGCGCCGGCATCGAACGCCTGGTAGGCGGCCCAGTCGTTACAGTACTGCTTCCAGGCCGTGTTCGGCATGCTCATCGCGACGTTCCCTTTTCCCCAGACGCCGTTGGGAAGGTTGATGTTGCCCATGACGATCAAGGTGCCGGTGTGAAACATGCCGGGCGACTTGACCGAGAGATCACCCTCGATGAAGATGGTTTTTCCGGCCGTGGTGTTATCCCAGTTGGCGACCGAGCCGGAGTAGTAGCAGCTCCCCGCGGGCGTGCCCCCCGCGGGGCAGCCGGCCGTCGCGGCCGCGGATGTTCGATAAAAGTCGAAATTAAGGCTCGGGGGCGTGGGCAGATTGGCTTGGTAGGCGTGCCATTGGCAGCAGGCGGGCGAGTCGCAATTGGGGGGATTGGCGTTGGTGTCCTTGCCGGTGATTTGGCTCGCCGACCAGTACTGGGGATGATTGCGGCCCGTGGCGTCGATCGTGGCGGGGCTCATGACCGCTCCCCACTCGACGTTGGTTCCCCCGGCGATGCGCACACCCTGTCCGGCGTAGATGGCGGTGTCTCCCATGACCGAGTTGGTGTAGACGACGCGCAGCGCGCGCGTTTCCCGGTTGCGCGCGTCTTTCCCGACCGAGATGATCGTGACTTGCTGGGTTCCGGGACCGCTGCCGATGCTGATGGCGTACTTGCCGCCCGGGATGTCCGTGTACGCTTTGTCGAATCTGTAATCATCCTGGGCGGTGCCCGCTTGAAGCGCGGTCCAGGTGATCGTGGACTGCGAGATGAAGAGATAGGCTTTTTCAACGCCCGCTTCCGCGAGGTGAAAAGCGATGGTGTTTTCGGATTGCTTCGCCGAGAAGATGGCCTCCCGCTGTATCCAGAACACGATCGAGGGCACCATGACTAAGAGAATGACCAGCAGGGCGACCGCTCCAGGGAGTACCTGGCCATCGCGTCGGAAGCGTTCGTTGATGTTCATGTTCAGTTCATGATGCGGACTTTTTGAATGGTCAATTCCAACACCTTGCGGCGGCCGAGTTGGACGGACTTGCCCATGGTGATCGAGACGCTGATGATGGACGTGTCGTCGGTGCGGGGGTAGGTGAAGGCGATGTAAACGAGATTCCCGCTGACGACCGACTCCGCAGTGTTGATGACCTGGATGAGCTTGCTGCCGTTCTGGCGGAATTCCATGTACCGGCCGTCGACGTGCTTGAAGCGGACTCGCGAGAAGGGCCCTTGCCCCGAAGGCGTGTCGACGATGACCGTCGTGGCGACGGCTTGGCGCAGGTAACGGTTGACGGTGTCGAGGGTCGCGCGCGCGTCTCGCTGGATTTCGTAGCGGGCGCTTGTCATGAGGAAAAAACTCTGCATGCTGATGAGCAAAGTCGGTCCCACCGTCGCCAGCATGCCGATGATGGCCACGACCATCAAGACCTCGGTCAGCGTATAGCCGCGCCGGTTGTTTTTCCTCACGGGATCGTCACCGATTGCGTGGTCGTGACGCTGGGAGCGACGACGATTCCGGCGTAGGTCTTCGTCGTGATCGAGACCGAGCCCGACGGCGAGATCACGGGGACGTACGCGGACAGGTTATACGTCGAGCCGCCGCGCACGGGCAGCAGGTAGGTGCCGTCGGCCTTGCTGGACGCCATGTAAAGGGGCGATTGCGCGGGAGCCGACGAGCCCACGATGGCCGCGGGGGTGCTCGCGATGGTGTTGGTCGAGGCTATCAGCAGCGCGCCGGAGGTCACGAGCCCCGAGGCGTCG
>ERZ1292633.908-Hain-H41-02um-R1-908-length-33047-cov-5_pt2 | contig 11070 bp, 9 predicted proteins | sample MGYA00564406_ERZ1292633 | MGnify/ENA primary metagenome ERZ1292633 (study PRJEB36523, sample SAMEA6512639) | groundwater metagenome | collected 2019-01-08 | study: AquaDiva: Metagenomics assemblies of 32 groundwater samples
TACTAGATTTTAAAACAGGTTCATTTTTGGGAATTGGAGTTGATTCTTGTTTTAAAAGAGATAATAAATCTTGAGTTTGAAATAAATTATTAGTATCATCTAAAATTGGAAGATTTTTTGGTTCTTCTTTTAAATTAGAAATTGAATTATTATCAAGACTACTAGATTTTAAAACAAGGTCAATTTTTGGAATAGGAATAGGAGTAGGTTCTTGTTTCAATGTTGAAAATAAATCATCAATGTTATTGTTTATTAACTCTTTTTTTTCTTGATTATTAATTATTGCAGGTTTAAACAAAGGATTTGAAATAGAATTAATATTTAATGATGGTGGAGGCTTAACTATTGGCTTAGAATTAAAATTAAGTTTTATTGGGGCATCTTTTACTGATATAACATCCTCATCAGTTTTTTCACTTTCAATATTTTTTACTTCTGGATAATTAGATTTAATAACAGGTTCATTTTTTGGTACAAGTGGTACTTCTTTCTTTAAATCAGGAATTAAGTCATTTGTATTAAAACTATTTGATTTTAAAATAGGTTCATTTTTTGGAATAGGAGTAGGTTCATGTTTTAAAGCAGACATTAAATCGTCATCATTTTCATTTTTATTAAATATTTTGTCTGACAAACCACCTTCTTTCTGTAAAAGAGATAACAAATCTTGAGTTTTAAATAAATGATCATTATTGACATTTGAATTAGTTTTTTTATTTTCTACAATATTTTCTATAACTGGAGGAGTTGATGAAATAGGTTCTTTATTTTTTTCAGGTTCAGTATTAAAAAAAGATAAGCCATCTAAAATACTAGGATCAAAAGGAAATTCATTGTTAATAGTATTATTTTTATTAATAACAGGTGTTGGTGGAATAGTTTTAGCTAATTCATCAATTGTTATTTTACCAGGAGGAATAGAAACTGCATTTTTTAGGTCTTCAAGTGTAAGACCATAATCTTGTTTTTTATCAATAGGAGGAATTGTTTTATATAATTCATGAGAAGTTATTTTACCAGGAGGAACAGAAACTGCATTTTTAAGATCTTCAAGTGTAAGTTCCGAATTTTTATTTATAATCGGTTCTAAAGGAACTGTTTTATATAATTCATCAGCCGTTATTTTACCAGGTGGAACAGAAACTGCATTTTTTAGGTCTTCTATTGTTAAACTAGATGTACTCTTTTTATCATCATTACTTTTATAGTGGTTATTTTTTTCAACACTAGCATTTTGAAAAGAAACACCTGATTGCATAACATCACTAGATTTAACAGAAGTTTTGTTTGATTCTTCAGATTTACTTCTTATATGACTTGTATCAGAAACAGTAGGCATTTTCTTTTGTATAGATTCATCTAAATCAGATGATTTTACTTTAGATTTATTTTTTGCATCTATTGCATTTTTCATATCTAGATCTGATATATTTTCTGATTTACTTAACGCTCTTGAATCATCAAGTAACTTAGCTTTTTCATAAAACTTTTTAGTTGTATCTAACATTCTAGGAGTAGTTAAAAGTTCTATTTTAGAGTGAAATTCGGCTTCAGTATTAAAAAAATAAATTTCGATACTAATTTGTTTTGATAATGCTTCTAATGATTTAAGATCTTTACTTTCGGTTATTATAAGACCAGTTTCGCTTTTATAAAAATCTTTTTGTCCATCAGGTAAAATAAGTAGTTTAACTAATATTACTCTTGGATTGATAGTACTCTTTTCTACTATCCAAGTCATTTTAGACAACGCAAGTTTTTCTACATCTTCTGAAGCAGTTTTAACAAGAAAAATAAGTTTTTCTTTATTTGTAAATTTATCTTTAAATAAAAGTAATCTCAAGCCTCTAGGAGCTTTTTCAACTACTTTAGTAAAAAACCTAATTTGACCTACATCTATATCCACTAATATGCTTCTCTAAATACAATCAAAAATTAATATTCTATAATTAATAAATTTAAACTAATTAATTTTGTAAAATCTAAGAATACTTATAATATTTTAAACTAAATATGTAATATAAACAAACTAAATAAGCTCTAATTTTATAAAATTTATACATAGTGAAAAGTGAAAAGTAAAGATATACAAATATATAGTTGTCTCTGATAAATCATAACTTTTTACTTTTCACTAAGAAAATATAGGAAAAACATGGTACTTGAATTAAAATTAAATAGTAATTTTTTTTAAGGATAAATAAAATATATGGATATAGTTATAGTTAGTGCAACAAGAACCCCTGTTGGTTCTCTTAGTGGTTCATTATCAAGTCTTTCAGCACCTCAATTAGGTGCAATTGCGATAAAATCAGCACTTGATAGAGCTGGAGTTTCAGCAGATCAAATTGATGAAGTTATTATGGGAAATGTTTTATCAGCAGGAGTTGGTCAAGCACCAGCAAGACAAGCTTCTATTTTTGCTGGTTTACCTTCAAATGTAGCGTGTTTAACCATAAATAAAGTTTGCGGCTCTGGTTTAAAAGCAGTTATGTTAGCTGTTCAGTCTATAAAAGCAGGTGATTCTGAAATTGTAGTAGCTGGTGGAATGGAAAGTATGTCATTATCACCTCATTTATTAGAAAAATCAAGATCTGGTTATAGAATGGGAAATTTTCAAGCTACAGATTCAATGATAAAAGATGGACTTTGGGATCCATATAAAAACTATCACATGGGAAATGCAGGAGAAATTTGTGTAAAAAAATATGAGTTTACAAGAGAAGAACAAGATAATTTTGCTATAAAAAGTTATGAAAAAGCCTTAAATTCCATAAAAGAAGGATTTTTTAAAGCTGAAATTACTCCTGTAGAAATAGCTGGAAGAAAAGGCGAAGTAAAAATTGTTGATACAGATGAAGATCCTTTTAAATCTGATTTAGCAAAAATACCTTCATTAAAACCTGCTTTTGATAAAAATGGAACAATAACAGCAGCTAATGCACCAGGAGTAAATGATGGAGCTTCGGCAACTGTGATTATGTCAAAAGAAAAAGCTGATAGTTTGGGATTAAAACCAATGGCAAAAATAATTTGTTCAGCAACACATTCTCAAGATCCTGAATGGTTTACAACGGCACCTGTTTATGCAATGAAAAAAGCCTTAGAAAAAGCAAATCTATCGGTTTCTGATATTGATTTATTTGAAATAAACGAAGCTTTTTCTAATGTTACAATGGCTGCAATAAAAGAATTAGAATTAGATAACTCTAAAGTAAATATAAATGGTGGAGCAGTTGCATTAGGACATCCAATTGGTGCTAGTGGAGCAAGAATATTAACAACACTTTTATATGCTCTAAAAAGAACCAATAAAAAATATGGAATGGCTAGTCTTTGTATCGGTGGAGGTGAAGCTGTTGCAATGATTGTTGAGAATTTAGAATAATATTTTAATCATCTAAAAAGTGTATTTTTTAGATGATTATATGGTTAAAAGCCAATTTTTCTGTAGGGAACGTTTTTAAAACGTTCCTTTTTAGACAGTCCTACAAAAAATCTTTTATTATATGATATGTTCTCTCAGGGTTTTCTGTATGAAGCCAATGCCCTGCATTTTCTATAGTTTCTATTTTACCTTTTGGAAAAGTATCATAAATTAATTTATAATCTGAATCTTTTATATAATTTGAGTTTTCCCCACGAATAAAAAGAGTTTCTTTTTCAAATTTATTTCCATTATTAAATCCACCCATAGAACTTAAATTTTCACTTAGAGCTTTTAGGTTTAATTTCCAAGAAAAAGACATATCGTCGTTTCTAAATAAATTTTTTAAAATAAATTGTCTAATAGGTTTATTTGCTATTTTTTGACTTAATAATTCATCGGCTTGTTCTCTTGTTTTTATCATTTTTAAATCTATTTTTAAAAGCATTTCGACAATATATTTATTAGATGTTTGATATTCTCTAGGTGCTATATCAACTACAATAAGTTTCTCAACCATTTCTGGATATTCAAATGCAAATTTCATACTTGCTTTACCGCCCATAGAATGACCTATTAGACTAGCTCTTTCTATTTTATTATCAATAAAAAACTCATGAAGATCTTCAGCCATAGAATCATAGTCATGAATATTATTATGAGGTGATTGACCATGATTTCTTAAATCTGGTAAGTATATATTAAAGTTTTCAGAAAATCTCCTTGCAATTGTAAGCCAGTTATCACCTGATCCAAAAAGACCATGTAAAATTATTAGATTTTTAGTTACAGTTGTATTTTTACTTATATTACGAAAAAAAAGCTTCATATTATTTTTTATAAATTATATCAGTTCAAAATTTTATTGTATTTTAGTTATAGACTAAAAGCCTTTGTTCACAATATTTATTGTAGATATTACTTTTTTATCCATAATCTCATTAGGTTATCAAAACAAGATTCTTCTAGGTCATAGCTATCAGGAATTTGTTTATCAGATGAGCAATAAGTAACAATTCTTGTTCCTGATGCTAATTTTTCAAATTGCTCAAAAATATAAGCATTATATTCATCATATTTTGAAACAGAAAGTTCTACAGCATAATCTATTCTTGGCCATATATCAAAAACATTTTCTTCAAATGAATTAAAAAAATAAAAAGCGTCATATTCTGAAAAATCTATATGCAATATATTAGAATGTATAAAATCAGCATTTTTAATATTATATTCTTCACTCATTTTTTTTGATATATCAACTAGAAATTTTCTTTGTTCTATACCTGTAAAAAGACCTTCTGTATAACTAGCACCTATTAGACAGAATTTTCCAGACCCCGAACCAATATCTAAAACTTTTGTTTCTGGTGTTTTTACTAATAATTCAGAGGCTTTTAAAGCAACTTCTAACGGTGTCCAATGAACATCTGATAATATTTTAATTGAATGAGGATATATGTTATCAAACTCATGATCATCCACAATTTCATTATGCTCGGTAAAAAATTTATGTAAAAGGGTGTTTTCTGGTTTAGTATTCATTTATTTTTAGGTACTCAATTATTTCTTTAATATTATCTTTCATCATAGCTAGATTATTTATTTTCATTTTTATTAATTCAGTTTCAATATTTTTATTAAAACCAGTAAGAAATACTTTGGTTCCAATTTTATTAAAATTATGAATTTCTCTTTCTAATTCATGAATGGCAGTTTCATCTATTACAGGTACTCTTCTAAAATTAAAAATAATAATTTTAGGTAATTTACTTATTTCTCTTAAAGTTTTTTGAATAATACTTGAAGAAGCAAAAAAGAATGCCCCTGAAAGATCAAAAATCATAATATCTTCTTTTAGATTTGGAAATTCATCATCAAAAAGTTCATCCGAATGTTCATCGTTATCTAATATTTCTATATTTGTCATTTTTGACATTCTTCTGACAAAAAGGAAAAATGATAAAAATACTCCTATTTGTATTGCGATAACTAGATCAAATATTATTGTTAAAAAGAATACCGTTAATAAAATAATTCTATCATATTTATTACTATTAAAAATAGCTATAAAGTCAGGTATTTCACTCATATTATATGCTACAACCATTAAAACTCCAGCAAGACATGAAAGAGGTATTAATTTTGCAATAGGAGCGGCAATTAACATTATTAAAAGTAAAATAATTGCATGAACCATTCCTGCAATTGGAGTTCTCCCACCATTTTTTACATTGGTAGCAGTTCTTGCTATTGCACCAGTAGCAGGTATTCCTCCTAACAAAGCTGAAGTCATATTTGCAACGCCTTGGGCAATTAATTCCATATTTGGTTTATGTTTTGCCCCTATCATACTATCTGCTACAGAGGCAGATAATAATGATTCGATAGCTCCTAAAATTGCAATAGTAAAAGCAGGTGAAATAGTTGAACGAATAATATCCAAACTTAAATTAGGAATTTTTGGCATAGGGATAGTATTAGGAATTTCTCCAAATTTTGATTCAATTGTATCAATATTAAGATCAAACAATTTACTTATTAATGTACAAATAATTATTGCTATTAAAGGACTTGGAATTACTGAAATTTTGTTTAAAAATTTTACTGATTTTGTTATTTTAGGAAAATAGATAATTATAATTATTGATAAAATACTAATTATTAATGAAAAAGGATTTATTGTATTAAAATGTTCAAAATAACTAAGCCATTTTTCTAAAAACTCTGAAGGTACTTTTTCTATCGAAAGACCAAAAAAATCTTTTACTTGAGTAGAAAAAATAATTACTGCAATACCACTAGTAAAACCGACTATTAATGAGTGTGGTATGTATTTTAGGGCATTACCTACTTTAAATAAACCAAGAAGAATTAATATAAAACCAGCTAAAAAAGTAGAAACAACAAGACCATCAAAACCATATTTTTGAACAATACCATAAACGATAACAATAAAGGCTCCTGTTGGCCCTCCTATTTGAACTCTGCTACCACCAAGAAAAGAAATGATAAAACCTGCAAAAATAGCTGTAATTAATCCTTTTTCTGGTGATACACCACTAGCTATAGCAAAAGCAATTGCTAAAGGTAATGCAACAATACCAACTATTATTCCTGATAAAATATCTTTTTTTAAATGATCAAAAGTTATTCCTGATTTTAATAATGTAAAAAACTCAGGAGTTAAATCTTCTTTTAAATTCTTTATTTTTTTTATCATATAATAGTATTTAAATTTAAACTGTCATCTATCATAGTTTGTATGCCAAAAACTTGTTTTTTTGATATTAATAGAGCGTCATCTAATAGTTTGAAAATATCTTTATCCGTAACCGAATAATAAACAATATTTCCTTGTTTTCTATATTTAACAAGATTTCTATTTCTTAAAATAGCTAGGTGTTGTGAAATAACTGATTGTTCTTGAGCTACAATATTACAAATCTCACTAACACTAACTTCATCATTTCTCAAGGAATCAAGAATAGCAATTCTTATTGGACTGGCTAAAACTTTAAAAAATTCTGCCTTAAAAACTCTTATTTTATCCATAATCCTATTCGTAAAATACATTAGTATATTAGAACATTATAATATACTTATTCTTCTTAAATGATTAAAAATTATAAACAAATGATTAAAAAAATTAAAAAGAAATTTAAGAAAAAAAGTAAGATGTCATAGATAACGAGCCATAAACATAACTTTCATTAAAAACTTCGAGTGAATCATTTTCATTTGTTGCTCCAAGAATATAAAGTAAAGGAAGATAATGTTCTGGCGTTTCAAATGCTAATTGAGTTTTAAAAGGATTTTTATCGTAATTTATAACATTCTTATAATCTTTTTTCAAAATAAGTTCCTTAATATTTTTATCAAAAGCTTCAGATTCTGGATAACCTGTACTATATGATGCAAAATTAGCAGTTCTTAAATTATGAACCACATTTCCACTACCTAATATTAAAACGCCTTCGTTTCTTAATGAAGAAATTTCTTGACCTATTTTATAATGTTCTTCAGGTGATAAATTAATATCCATACTAAGTTGATAAACAGGAATATCTGCTTTAGGGTACATTATATTTAATACTGACCAAGTTCCATGATCATAACCCCAAGAATTATCTTCTATTACTTTTGTTGATTTTATAATTTTTTGAGTTTCTTTTGCAAAATGAGGTGAACCATCAGAAGAATATTTAACTTCGTATAAGGCTCTAGGAAAACCATACATATCATAAGTCATTAGAGGTTTTTGATCTGATAAAACTCTAGTCTTTTCTGTGTACCAATGAGCTGAAATAACTAGAATTGCTTTTGGTTTTTCAATTTTATTCGCAATTCTTTCCCATTCATCAGTAAATTTATTTTTTTCTATCGCATTCATTGGCGAGCCATGACCAACAAATAATACAGGCATATTTTTCATAATATAAAAACTCCTACATATTTTAAAAATAAATCCCAGAGTACTGGGAACCCTGTTTGTATTAACACCAAAGCAAAGCTTTGGAAATAAAATAAATTATATCTTAAGTTTGAATATTATATATTTAAGATTTTTTATTTTTGTTTGCTTTAATGTTAATACAAACCTTGTTCTATCACTCAGTGAGCTATTTTCTATTCAAAAAATATTGTTTTACTTAATAAATTATCACTATAAATGTATTTTAAAAGTTCTTATATTACTAAATTTACATTTCTAATATATTCGATAAAAATACTTTGATATAATTATAATAATTGATAAAAATATTGAAGGTTATTTATGTATTATCCATTAAAAAAAGGGATTTATGCAAAACAGGCTCATTTAAATTTGCCTGAAAATACTTATGAAGATGAACACGGTAGAGATGGTTTTTTTGGTAAAGTTTCACATTTATATAGATTAAACCCTCCTACTGGATGGACAGACATAAAAGGTAATTTAAAACCTAGAGCATATAATACAAATCAAATAGAAGAAGAAAATACTCCTGTAAAAATATTATTTAATAGAGATGTTTCTATCTATACTTTAAAGCAAACAAAAACTATGGATTATTATTTTAGAAATGCTGATGGAGATGATTTATATTTTGTACATGATGGTTTAGGAGAAATAGAAACAGATTTTGGTGTTTTAAGTTTTAAAAAAGGAGATTATATTGTAATACCTAGAGGAACAACTTATAGATTAAAAATTACTAATCCTTCATATTTTTTACTTATTGAATCTTATAGTGAAATAAATCAACCTAAGAGAAATTTATTAGGTCCAAATGCCCTTTATGATCCGTCTTTAATTGAAACTCCAGAACCAGCTCCTATTCTTGATGGAAAAGAATGGGAATTAAAAATTAAAAGAATGGATGAACTAACCTCTGTTTTTTATCCTTTTAATCCTATTGATGTTATTGGTTGGAAAGGTGATTTAACGGCTTGGAAAATAAGTATAAAAGATATTTGCCCTGTAATAAGTCATAAAGCACATATTCCACCTAGTGTTCATACTAGTTTTTTAGCAACTAATTTTGTTGTTTGTTCTTTTGTTCCAAGACCAATAGAGACAGCAGAAGGTTCTTTAAAAGTTCCTTTTTACCATAGAAATATAGACTACGATGAAGTTCTTTTTTATCACGATGGTGATTTTTTTAGTAGAGATGGTATTGATTCTGGAATGATTACTTTTCATCCTCAAGGAATACATCATGGACCTCATCCAAAAGCTTTAAAAAATAGCATAACAAATCCTAAAAAAGAAACCGATGAATATGCAGTTATGATAGATACAAGAAACCCTCTTATTCCTACAAAAAATGCAGAAAAAATAGAAAATACAGAATATTATTTAAGTTGGAAAGAAAATAAATAGAAAATGGAAAATACTGATTTTATAGAAGCTTATGATAATGTGTTAACGCCTGATTTTCGTAAAGCCTTAATAACTAAATTTGAAGAAAGTAATAGAAAAGTACAAGGTGAAACAGGTTTTGGGGTTAATAAAAGAGCAAAAGATAGTTTGGATATAACACTGAATCTTTATCCTGAATGGAAAAAAGAACTAGATGAAATTGAAGCTATTACAAGAAAAAATCTTGTAACCTATATGAGAAAATATTATCATCTGATGACTGGAGCTGTATCACTTTTTATTCCTAATCCAGGTGGAGGAATGATGCAAATAACACCTGAAGTTTTAAATATAATAAATGATGATCTTTTTGAAGGCTTGATGAATAAAATTTATAAATTTGGAACTCTAAATCTTCAAAAATATTCAAAGGGTCAAGGTGCTTATCATCATTGGCATTCTGAAACTTATCCAAAACAAAATGATAAAGCAGAATCTTTACATAGAACTTTACTTTATATGCATTATTTAAATGATGTTGAAGAAGGAGGAGAAACTGAGTTTTTTTATCAAAATAAAAAATTAAAACCTACTGGGGGACAATTAGTTTTTGCACCAAGCCATTTTACTCATACTCATAAAGGTCATGTTCCAATATCTAATGATAAATATATTCTTACTTCTTGGATTCTTTTTAGAAGTGAAGCAGAGATTTATGGCAAATAAAGTTAGAAAATATAAAGAAAATTTAAAAGGTAAATATTATGTCGATAATACATGTATTGCTTGCGATAATTGCACTGGAATTGCAACCAATTTTTTTAAAATGAATGATCTTGAAGGTCATGCTTATGTAATGAAACAACCTGATTCTAAAGAAGAATTAGATTTATGCGAATATGCAAGAGAATCATGCCCTGTTGATGCTATAGGAAATAATGGTTAGTAATTTTAATATTAGTTTTCCTTGGAGAACAAAATTATATTTCAAATTAAAATCTTCTAAATAATTGCTAGGATAGCTTTAAAACTATTACTACACATAAATCTTTTATAATATTTTTTTTATAAATATTTATCTTATTATAATTTAACTCTAATCTTTCTACTATTAAAAGCAAGTTATTAAACAAAGTTAATATAATTACACAATGTATTAATTTTTAAGAGGTTTATTTTATGTCTGGTATCAATGGGTTTAGTTCACCTTTTGAAAATTTTGTTACTAAAAAAGAGATACCTTTAAAAATAATTACTAATGATAGTTTAAACGGACTTCAAAATATACCTAGAGATCAATTTTCTTTTAATAAAGTATCTGAAAAAACTATGCCAACTTTAAAATTTAATGATGGCCCTGCTTTTATTGAATACAAAGTAAAAAGAGGAGAGTCTTTGAGTGATATTTCAAAAAAATATTTTGGTAAATCTGATAATTATATAGAAATATTTAATGCTAATAAGGATAAGCTTAGAAATCCTAATGATTTGGTTATAGGAATGACTTTAAAAATACCTGTACCTATTGATAATTTAGAAAAAATAAAAGAACTAGACAAATCAGAACCTCCGATAAAAGTAGATGGTGATAAAAAAGATCTTCAGATTTCATCCCCAGTAAAAGAATTTAAAGAAATTACAGTAGGAAAAGGGGAATCTTTGAGTGCATTAGCTTTGCAATACTTGGGTGATTCTGAACTATATCCTGCAATTTTTGAAGCAAATAGAGATAAATTAAAAACACCTGACTCTTTAAAAGTAGGAATGAAATTAAACATACCAGTTATTGAAAAAAAACATA
>ERZ1292633.5755-Hain-H41-02um-R1-5755-length-11068-cov-9_pt1 | contig 11068 bp, 12 predicted proteins | sample MGYA00564406_ERZ1292633 | MGnify/ENA primary metagenome ERZ1292633 (study PRJEB36523, sample SAMEA6512639) | groundwater metagenome | collected 2019-01-08 | study: AquaDiva: Metagenomics assemblies of 32 groundwater samples
TGTGCGGCGGCGACCACGAAGAATACAGCGCCGCAGATCAGGAAGTACCATTTCTGAATCATGAGGTGCTCCAGTCCGGAGAGTTCCGAAACGCCTCCAAAGGTCAGTCCACTCTGATCTTAGTGTAGCAATCTTTCCGAAGTCTTTGTCGGTTTCAGGAATGGAGCCGGACGGACCGCAATCCCCGGGATTCAGGAAACGGGACAGATAAAAGTGATTGTTTTTGATCGGGTTCCGGGAGGCCGGCAACTCCTATCGACCGAATGACCCATCTGTCAGACCTGGATCAGCGTCTGCCACGAGGGGGCGCCCGGAGTGCCCGCGGGTCCGACCCATCGCGCGATGGTCACCTTAGGTCAACCTTCGAAATTCCTGCTGACAACGTACATTTCCTCGTGATACGGTTTCCTCATAAGAGTACGCGCAGGAGTCGTCATGACGATCCGAAAGCGGGGAGGGTCGGGGATGGCGAGTGCAGGTGTGCTTACGCCGCGGCAGAATACGGGGCGGGCCGAATCCGGTCCGCCCTTTTTTTACGGTCGTTACGGCTGGACCGATGGAACGATGGAACAGGGAAAGGAGGGACGCGGATGGCGAAGCGAATCGGTGGAAAGCTGACCCGCAGGGACTTCCTGAAGGGGACGGCGGGGGTGGCGGGCACGGCGGTCGCCGCCGAGCTTGCGGCGCTGGGGATCGACCCACGACCCGTGGAGGCCAAGGCGCTGGAGGTTCCCCTCAAGAAGGGGAAGGAGGTGCCGAGCGTCTGTCCCTACTGCGCGGTGGGGTGCGGGCAGATCGTCACGGTGGATCCCGCGGCGGGGAAGATCCTCGACATCCAGGGGAACCCGGACTCCCCGATCAGCGAGGGGACCCTCTGCCCGAAGGGCGCCGCCACCTACCAGCTGGTGGTCAACCCGCACCGGTGGACGAAGGTGAAGTACCGGGCCCCCGGGAGCGACAAATGGGAAGAGAAGCCCCTCTCCTGGGCGATGGACCGGATCGCGGAGCGGGTGAAGGCGACGCGGGATGCGGCCTTCAACGAGTTCCAGGAGATGCCTGCGGCCGCGGGGGGTACGGCGCGGAAGCGCGTGATGAACACGTACGCCATCGCCTCGCTGGGCGGCGCCACGATGGACAACGAGTGGAACTACATCCACCAGAAGCTGATGCACTCCCTGGGGGTCGTGTTCGTCGAGAACCAGGCGCGGATATGACACTCCTCCACGGTCCCCGGTCTGGGGGTCACTTACGGTCGCGGCGGCTCCACCACCTTCCCCCGCGACCTCGCGAACTCGGACGCGGTCCTCATCATGGGCTCCAACATGGCGGAGTGCCACCCCGTGGCGTTCCGCTGGCCGCTGAAGGCGAAGACCGAGCACGATGCGGTGTTGATGCACGTCGACCCGCGCTTCACCCGAACCTCGGCAATGTGCGACGTCCACGTCGCCATCCGGGCGGGCACCGACATCGTTTTCCTCGGCGGGATCATCCGCCACATCCTCCAAAGCGAACGGTGGAACAAGGACCCGTTCTTCCGGGAGTACGCCGTCAACTTCACCAACGCAGCGACGCTGGTTTCCCCGGACTATAAGGACACGGAAGACCTGGGCGGGGTCTTTTCGGGGCTGTCGCCGGACGGGAAGAAGTACGACAACGCGAGCTGGGCGTACCAGCGGAACCCGCCGCCGGCGCCCCCGGCGGGGAAACCCGAAACTCTCTCCGCCCTGCTGCTTCGCAAGGTCCCCGGGCGGCCGAAGACCGACCCGGCGATGAAGAACCGCCTCTGCGTGCTCCAGGTCGTGAAGCGGCACTTCTCCCGGTACACCCCCGAGATGGTGGAGCGCGTGTGCGGCTGCCCGAAGGAGGGCTTCCTGAAGGTCGCCGACACGCTCCTGCAGAATTCCGGGCGGGAAAAAACCTCGAACATCACGTATGCGGTGGGGTGGACGCAGCACACCGTGGGCGTACAGATCATCCGGACGGCGGCGATGCTCCAGGCGCTGCTGGGGAACGTCGGGCGGCCCGGCGGGGGGGTGCTGGCGCTCCGCGGCCACGCCACGATCCAGGGATCCACCGACATCGCCACCCTCTACCACTCCCTCCCGGGATACCTGAACATGCCGGACGGCCGGAAGGCTCACGACACCCTGAAGGATTTCGTGGTGACGGAAGGCGGCCCGGTGGCCACGAGCTTCTGGGGAAACTACCCGAAGTTCATCGTCTCGTACCTGAAGGCCCAGTTCGGGGAGGCGGCCACGGCGGAAAACGACTACGGCTACGACTATCACCCGAAGATCACCGGGGACCACTCCCACATGCCCATGTTCCTCTCCATGGCGGAGGGGAAGATCAAGGGGTTCCTCGTGATGGGGCAGAACCCCGCCGTCGGGGGGCAGAACGCGCGCCTCCAGCGGAAGGCGCTCGCGAAGCTGGAGTGGATGGTCGTCCGGGACTTCTTCGAGACGGAGACGGCGGCCTTCTGGCGGAACTCGCCGGAGGTAAAGTCCGGGGAAGTGGCCCCGAAGGACATCAAGACGGAGGTCTTCTTCCTCCCCGCCGCCGAGGTTCCGGAGATGGACGGGACCTTCACCAACACCCAACGGCTGATCCAGGCCCACGACAAGGCGGTGGACCCGCCGGGCGACGCGCTCAGCGACACCTGGTTCACGTACCACCTCGGGAAACGGCTGAAGGCGATGTACAAGCAGTCCGCGAGCCCCCGGGACTGGGCGATACGGAACCTGGCCTGGGAGTATGAACCGGAGCCCGGGGAGGTGGCCGCCTGGCGGGTCAAGGACGAGCCGTCGGCGTACAAGATCCTGAAGGAGGTCAACGGGTACACCGTCTCCGACGGGAAGCCGCTTCCGACCTTCGCCCTCCTGAAGGAGGACGGCTCCACGGCGTGCGGAGCGTGGATCTACACCGGCGTCATCCCGGAGGAGGGGAAGAACCGCGCGGCGTCGCGCAAGGCGGACGCCTGGATCTCCCCCGGGTGGGGGTTCGCCTGGCCGGCGAACCGCCACATCATGTACAACCGCGCCTCGGCGGACGCGGCGGGGCGACCCTGGTCGGAGCGGAAGAAGCTCGTCTTCTGGGACCCCGCTGCGGACAGTGGGACGAAAGACCCCAAGGGGAAGCCGGTCTTCGGGAAGTGGGTCGCGCCGTCCGGCGAGGGGATCGACTTCCAGGTGACGAAGCCGCCGATGTTCCGGGGGAAGGACCTCGCCCTGGGGTTCGACTGGCTCTCCGGGAACGACGCCTTCATCATGCGGGCGGACGGGAAGGCGTGGCTCTTCGCGCCGGCGGGGCTGGTGGACGGGCCGCTCCCGACCCACTACGAGCCGTACGAGTCCCCCGTGAAGAACCCGGTGTACGCCCAGCAGGTCAACCCCGTGGCCAAGGTCTGGAAGGTGGAGGGGAACCCGTACCACAAGACGGCGGACCCGCAGTTCCCCATCGTCCTGTCCACCTACCGGCTCACGGAGCACCACCTGACAGGGACCATGAGCCGCTGGCTGCCGTGGCTGGCGGAGCTGATGCCCGAGCTGTTCTGCGAGATCTCCCCGGAGCTGGCGGGGGAGAAGGGGATCAAGAACGGGGAGTACGTCACGATCCGCACGGCCCGGGGGGAGGTGCAGGCCCGGGCGCTGGTCACCCGACGCATGCGCCCCTTCACGGTGGACGGGAAGACGGTCCACCAGGTGGGCCTGCCGTGGCACTGGGGGTGGCAGGGGAGCGCCCACGGGGACGTGGTGAACAACCTCACGCCCATGGTGGGCGACCCCAACGTCTCCATCCACGAGGGGAAGGTGCTCACCTGCGACATCCGGGCGGGGAAGAAGGGAGGTGGGGCGCAGCATGCCTAAAGGAATGTTCGTCGACACGACGATCTGCATCGGTTGCAAGGCGTGCCAGGTGGCGTGCAAGCAGTGGAACGTTCTCCCCGGGGAACCGGCCGACTTCCGGACGGACCCCGCGGAGAAGATCCCGGTGGCTGTCAACTTCACCGGGGACTCCTACGACAACACGGCGGACCTCACGGGCACCAACTGGCGGCGCGTGCGGTTCATCGAGCAGTTCCCGGAGAACCGCGTAGGGGGAAGGTGGCTGATCTCGAGCGACTCCTGCAAGCATTGCAACGACGCGGGGTGCCTCAACGCCTGCCCGACCGGGGCGCTGGTCCGCACGGACCTGGGGAACGTCGCCCTGCGGCAGGACGTCTGCATCGGGTGCAAATATTGCCTCCCGTCGTGCCCCTTCGGCGTTGTCGCCTTCAGTCACCAGACGGGGACCGCGAGGAAGTGCACGCTGTGCGACGAGCGGATCCACAACGGCCTGGGCACCGCCTGCGCGAAGGCGTGCCCGACGGGGTCGATCGCGTACGGCGAGGTGGCGGACCTGAAGAAGAAGGCGGACGCCCGCCTGTCCAAACTCAAGAGCCTCGGACACGAGAAGGCCAACATCTACGGGTACAAGGAGGCGGGCGGGCTGAACGTCTTCTACCTCTTCGACGACCGGCCCTCCGTGTACGGGCAGCCGGAGAAGCCCGACGTCCCGCAGGGGCGCCTGGTCGTTTCCTCCGCGGTGACCGTCGCGGGGGCCATCGCCGTGGGGGTGGCGGCCATCGTCGCCTTCCGCGAGCGGGGGCAGTCCGGGAACGAGGGAGAGGAGGTGGAGAAATGAGCCCGGTAGCGCACGCGCCAGGGTGGGAGTGGTTCTACATCGGGCTCTACTTCTTCTTCGGGGGGGTGTCGGCGGGGGCATACATCATCGGCACCCTCGCGGAGTTCTTCGGCGGGGGGCGGCACCGGGGGATCAGCCGGACCGCGTTCTACATCGCCTTCCCGACGCTCCTCCTCACGCCGCCGCTCCTGGTCGGCGACCTCGGCCAGCCGCTCCGGTTCTGGCACCTGCTGTTCGACGCGCGGAGCGGCTTCCCGTACCTCAACCTCTCTTCCCCCTTGTCGGTGGGGTCGTGGGCGCTGGTCCTCTACGGGGCGATGGCGTTCCTCTCCTTCATGGACAACCTCGTCGCGGAGGGGAAGCTCGACTTTGCCCCCTTCGCCAGGGCGTACGTCCGGGTCCCACGGAAGGTGTTCGCCGCCGTCGGGTCGGCGGCGGGCTTCTTCATCGCCGGGTACACGGGCGTGCTCCTGAACGTGACCTCCCGCCCGCTGTGGGCGCTCACCGACCCGTTCGTCGGGGCGCTCTTCGTCGCATCGGCCGGCTCGACCGGCGCCGCGGCGATCTACCTGGTGATGAAGTGGCGCCGGATCCACCCCCGCCCGGAGCTGGAGGAATTCGAGCGGTTCGAGCGCATCGTGAAGATCCTCGAGATCGCGCTGGCGGTCGCGATTGTGATCGGCGCGGGGAAGTTCGCCGGGGTGCTGTTCCGCGGGCCGTACGCGGTGATGTTCTGGGTCGGCGCGATCCTCCTCGGGACCCTGGTGCCCCTTGCGTCGAACTGGTACGCTTACCGCTCGGGCCGGCACCTCCGGTCGGAGCCCGTCGCCGTCCTGATGGCGTACCTCGTCCTGCTCGGCGGTCTCCTGCTCCGGATCAGCCTGCTCCAGGCCGGGCAGCTGTGACGGAAAAAGACCCGCTCCGGGCGCGCCTGCGGTCCCTCGCCGCGGGCGCCCCGGAGCTCTCGGCGGCGGTGTCGGTGTACGGGGAGGTGCTGCCGCGCGTCCGGGACGCCGACCTCCGGGCGGCGCCCATCGCCCTTTCCCTCGACGTCGCGGAGGAAACGCTCTCGCGCGGGAAACCGCTGCTGGGGGATCCGCTCCCCGAGTACGACGAAAATGCGGCGGCGCGTCTGTTGTCCGACCTCGAAGCCGCCCTGGCCGGCGCCGGTGTGGGCGGCGCCTCCTCCCCGGGGCTCCATGAAGCCCTGACGAAGTACGCGGTGCGGCCGGCGTTCCGGCGATGGGGCGCGGACGCCATGGCGCTCTTCCCGGAGGGGCCCCGGTGGGCACGGGGCGGATGCTGGGTGTGCGGCGACCCGGCGCTCCTCGCGGAGCTGCGCGGGCCCGCCCAGGCACGGTACCTGCGGTGCGGGCGGTGCGGCGCCTCCTGGGGCTATCCCCGTCTGGCCTGCGTCCACTGCGGAAGCGAGGAGCGCGCCGCGCGGGGCGTGCTCCTGCCGGAAGGGGGGCCGGGGACGGCGCGCGTCGAAACGTGCGACGTCTGCCGCGGGTACCTGAAGACGATCGTCACCCATGACCCCGTGCTGCCGGATCTCCTCGCCGTTGTGGACCTGGAAACGCTTCCCCTCGACTTCCTCGCCCGCGCCCGCGGGTATGAACGGTACCCTGACCTACCCCCTTCGGATCGGTCCGGGGTGCGTTAATGCTTTTCAGACCGATTCGAGATGGATAGAGCACTTGACTACGAATCAAAGTAGATCGTAATAATTGATTCGAGTCGGCTGCAATCCTATCCCCCCTACCATTCGTGTTTAGTAGAGCGCGTCGCCGTTCCGGAAACGGACCCCGTCTCCTTCCGCGCAGGCGAGGCGTACGCGAAGATGATAAATCCCGCTGCGAGCAGGTAAGCAATTGCAGAACTTGAAGTTACCCCTTGAGCTTTCCCCTGTTTTGACCGGACACTCATAGTGCTATAAATTGGGGCAATGCGGAGTAAATGAAAAAGTACCGTGCGAACTTCGAGGAGCGCTTGGGGCATTCCATAAAACCGTACATCCTGATTCTGGCCCTGACCTTCGCCGTCTCTTTCCTTGCTGGAACCGTCGCCCCCTCGTCGATCAGGCAGCAAATGAACGAGGTGTTCCAAGTCGTTGTAGGCAACTATCGGGGGCTTGCCGGGGGCATGCTCTTCTTCAATATCCTCGTCCAGAATGTGATGGCGACAATATTCGTGATCATCTCCGGCGTGATCGTTGGGATCATCCCGACATTCGCCATCGGCTCCAACGGGTTTGGTCTGGGTGTGCTCTACCGCCAGGCAGCCGAGGTGTCTGGTTATTCGAAGGCGGCGCTTAAGGTTTTGCCGTATGGAGCGTTCGAGATACCGGCGCTTCTTATTGCGGCCTCCTACGGCCTGTGGCTCGGCGTGATGGTCGTCCGGAGGATGCGGGGGAAGGAAGTCACCCCCCTCAGATTCCATATAGAGCATGCCTTCCGGCGGTACTTCGCTGTCGTGTTCCCTCTTCTAATCATCGCAGCGGCGATTGAGACGGCCCTCATCCTCTGGCTGCAGTAGGAAATGAGGAAACGTGGCAAGCAACATTAGCGGGAACGGATTCGAGTCGGGGACGGGAGCGCCGGGATGCACGCGCAGAATCCGCACTACCGGGAACAAGTCGGGTTCCCCTTGAGGCCGATCGTTTCCGCGATGGTCTTCATGCCCTCGATGGTGTCCGCGATCAGTTCCTCGAGCGGTACCTCCATCAGGGCGGCGCCTTTCTCGATCACTTTGCGGTCCACCCCCGCGGCAAACGCCTTGTCCTTCCACTTCTTCAGGACGCTCTTGACGGGGAGGTCCAGGACGCTTCGCGACGGCCGGACGAGTGCCGCCGCGGCGACCAGCCCTGTCAGTTCGTCGATCGCGAAAAGAGCCTTCTCCAGGTCGGTGATCGGCGCGACGTCCGTGAATAATCCCCATCCGTGGGACGCGACCGCCCGTATGCACTCCTCGGGCCACCCATGGCGCCGAAGGATCTCCGGCGCGTGACGGAGGTGTTCATCGGGATGCTCCTCGTAATCCACGTCGTGGATAAGCCCGATGACGCCCCACAGTTCCTCGTCTGCGCTTTTCCTCCGGGCGATATGGCGCATGACGGCCTCGACCGCCAGGGCGTGCGAAAGGAGGCTGGGAGCTTTTACGTGATCCGTAAGGATCGTCCATGCTTCTTCGCGCGTGGGTTTCCGGGCCATAATGTCCCTATCATATCGAAACGGAATCGTCTGGTCACGGGCGGTAAACTCGACTTCGGCCCGTGGGAGCGGATCTTCTACGGCCCTGGCGCCAAGGCGCGCTCCGTGGGTCGGTCTGCGAATGTATAATGAAAAGCATGCGTCCTGCGAATGTGAAGGCAGGGATGAGCCGGTCTGCCGGTCCCTCAGATGTGCCTGTCGCGGGTAAAACCTGCTCTCTGTTCGGAAGGGACCTCTCGACCGAACCGTATTACGACCGGATTCGCCGGCTTGCGGATGACCTCCTTCGAATCGTTCCCGGAGAGGAGTCGCTGCTCGCCCTGATCCGGAAAGCCGGCGGGAGGAAACGGCTTCTCGCAAGGGCGGCGCGACGGGAGGATGGATCGGCACTTTCCTCCATCCTCCGATCGCTGGGCGATGCGCTTTCTCCATATACGGCGAACGTTCGATCACACCTGAAAGGGCTGTCGATACGATCCGTGACGGACCGGAGGCTCCGGACGACGGAAGAGCAGTACCACCTGCACATGCTCGAGATCGAACTGGTGAACCGGGTCCACCGGGACCGCTTCCTGCAAAGCGATTTCCGGATCGCGCTGCTGCCTCACTGTCTCCGGGACTTCCGGAGAGAGTGCCGATCGGTCCCGGGGGATCTCGATTCCGTCTGCGCGGGGTGTTCGGAGACCTGCTTCCTCCACCGCGTCAGCGCAATCCTGCGGGAAGCGGGGGTCCACCCCTACATTTGGAGGAACGCGGAGCTCTCAAGCCTTTTCCGCAGGCTCGAGGGGAGGGGGGTCTTCGGTGTCCTGGGGATCGCATGCATCCCGGAACTGGCATGGGGGATGCGCGCCTGCATGAAACGGATGATCCCGGTGGTCGGAATCCCGCTGGATGCGAACCGGTGCATGCGCTGGATGGGCCGGTTCGAGGAAACCTCCGTCAATCTGGAGCGCCTGAGCGAACTCTTGATCCGATCCGCATCAACCAGTGACGCGGCCCGGCCCAACCAGATGCGGCGGACAAGGCCGGCGCAAGGGATGCTGACCTGCCCCACGGTTCGGTGAAGGCAGGGAAGAGTCGTGGGGGTACCGCTGCAAAGCGCCAGGCGTCATCTCTTCCCGAGGATGACGCCGCAGGCGATCCGGTCGCCGGAGTTCCCGGACGGGTCCGTCATCTCGTCGTCCGCCTTGGCGTGGATGACGATGGAGGAGCCGTTCGGGCCCAGGAGGGACGCCGTGTCGCCCACCCCGAGGGTCGCATTCGAAAGCGTCGCCGTCAGCTTCCCCTTTTCGTTCGGACCCACATCCAGGTTGGGAAGGTCCCCCGAGTGAGCCCCTTCGGGACTCTTTAGCCCGTGCTTCTTCGCGTGAGGATTGAAATGCCCGCCCGCCGTCTTGAACTCCGGCGGTTCGCAAATCCCGGCAGCGTGGACGTGGATCCCGTGTTTCCCCGGCGCCAGCCTGGAGACTTCCACGACCAGGACAACTCCTTGCGGTGTTGGGGTAAATACGGCAGATCCAACGGACTGCCCGCGACTGTCCTTGATCTCCGCCTCGGCGGATTTCCAGTTGCCCTCATTCGCCGCGTAGGTCCCGAAACGGATTTCAGCGGCAAGAAAAAGTTTGTATGCTGGAAAGGGGATCCGTCTCGAGGATGTTTATCCGGATTCGACCAGCCTGGGAACCTTTGGTAAGTCACTATTGTGAGGGAAGGGGAGAATTCGCATGGATCATAAAAAAATCGCAATGGAACATGATAAGAAGATCGCCCTGGTTGCGCATGACAATAAGAAGCGTGATCTGGTTGAATGGGCAAAGTTCAATCTGGAGCTATTGGCTCACCACAAGATTTATGCAACAGGCACAACCGGTGAAATATTGGAACAGGAACTTGGTTTCAAAACCACCAAGCTCCAGAGTGGACCTTTGGGCGGGGATCAGCAAATCGGCGCCAAGATAGCCGATGGCGAGATCGATTTCCTCATTTTTTTCTGGGATCCGCTCGAACCGCAACCCCACGACCCGGATGTCAAGGCGCTCTTGCGCATGGCGGTAGTCTGGAATATTCCCATTGCCTGCAATCGCGCTTCCGCCGATTTCATGATCTCCTCCCCTTTGATGGATGGCGATTATGATCGCCTTGTGCCGGATTATGATGTTTATCGGAGCCGGAAGATCGCAGGGGATGAACGATCAGGGCAAGGTCCGATCGAGTTGCCTGGAAAAGACGACACGGCAAAAAGAAGTGGCTAACCGCGCGGTATTTCATCTCCGGTCGGCCAGGTCGAACGTCCAGTAGCGGGCGGCCGGGTTGCCTCCGAACGGGCCGGTGGCATATCCCGCGCCGATCTCGGTGAAGGCCGGGTTCATCACGTTCCGGCAGTGCCCCTCGCTTCCGAGCCATCCCTGGATGACGGACGAGACCGTCGGATACCCGACGGCGATGTTCTCCCCGGACGTCCACCACGGATACCCTTGCCGCGAAATCCGCTGGCCCGCCGAGCTGCCGTCCGACCCCGTATGGCTGAAGAAGTTGTTCAGTACCATGTCCTCGGAATGAAGGTAGGCGGCCATCGCGAGGTTGCCGGACCATGAGACCGGCGGAGCGGGGCCGTAAGAGGTATTCCCGCATATCCGGTTGACGGACCGGGCCTGGTTGACGGCGGCGAGGAACTCGTCCCGGATGTCGGCGACACCCGGATCGGGATCGTTTCCGCCTTGCGGAGGGATTACGGAAACGCCTGGGTCGGTTACATTTCCGTCGCCGCCCCCCCCACCCGCGCACGCGGGCAGAATAAGGAGCGAAAAAACCGTCCAGACGACCAAGTACCTGTAAATCGTTGCTTTTCCAGGGAAAAGACCTTTCATGTCGACCCGGTTTTCCTTTTTCGTGTCGGAGATCGCCGCTTCCGTTCAGCGGGTGACCCGACCTTTTTTCAAGGAGGTTGCCGGAATCGTGCCTGAAAGAAGACCCGAACGGCATGTTGGCCGGATGCATCTCGCGGAAAGACGCGAGGAGTGGTCGGGAATTCGGCCCACTCCCGCCCGATTCGGAAATACAATAGGGCCATGGAAATGTGCGTACCGATCCCGGTCGATGGAGGGGGAGATGTCCCCGCCTGACAAGACCGCCTACCTGAGCAAGTCGCTCTACATCCGGGGGCTCCAGTGCCA
>ERZ1292633.5756-Hain-H41-02um-R1-5756-length-11068-cov-6_pt1 | contig 11068 bp, 12 predicted proteins | sample MGYA00564406_ERZ1292633 | MGnify/ENA primary metagenome ERZ1292633 (study PRJEB36523, sample SAMEA6512639) | groundwater metagenome | collected 2019-01-08 | study: AquaDiva: Metagenomics assemblies of 32 groundwater samples
AGGCCGACTACGACGCCAACGGAACGGTGGACGATCGCATCACCTACACCTACGATGCCAACGGCAATATGCTGACGGAAGAGGAGGACAGTGGCGCAGACGGGACGGTGGGAGAACGCATCACCTACACCTACGACTGCTCGGGATAGCCGCGCACCCTCAACAAAACTTCTACTACCGAGTACGGCCGCCAAGGATTCTCCTTGGTGGCCGAACTTTTTTACTACACCACTAGACCTGTTGCCAAATAATCTTATGCCTACAAAATGCCAGAAACGGCTTTCGCTCGCTTCTGACCTTTTTCGTCTATAAGCTTATTTGGCGACAGGTCTACTGATCTATAGCCACTAGGCTCAACCCGTCCTTTATGAATGGATGGGTTGACACACAGGAGAAATTGTGGTTGGATTAGCGCGGTCGGATTGGACTTTCACCCAGAGGTTACAATGCAGAGAAGTGGACAAAAAGCTGAAACTGAAATCATCTCGTTTCCACAACCACCAGATTCCCACTGTAAGCTGATCTGTCATGGAATCGTTGACTGGCGCGTCGCGATTCTCTACGACATCCTGAAGGAGATCGGCGGAGGCGACTGGCTCGTGTCGTTCGTCGCACTCGGCAAGCTCGCGCAGGTGATGAAGTACGGAGACGGCTCGTACTACTTCGCCTGGCAAGGCTACATCATCACCGTGCGGTTCGCTTCGATCGAACTGCGCGTTTCTGACAGCAAGCGAGGCGATCTCATCGAGCAACTGCGGCGCCTGGATCAACTGATCAAGAAACTTGATCAAGCGATCGGCGATCGCTCGCCGAATCGTCTCAATGTCCACAGATCGGAGCGACACCGTCTGCTCTGTGTAACTCAGACGCGTCGCAGAGATTCGTAGGAGACCTCTACGCGCAACCACCGCTGTCCACACGGGACGGCGGTGTTGCATTTATGTTAGAATAGACGCGCTATGATCCTTCGTTATTTTCTTTTGGAATTCGTTCAAAGCTTCGTCTTTGTTCCTATTTGGTGGTACACACGCGGGCTCGGTCAGATGGCGCGTTTTGTGGCACGCTCGGTTGGCGATTATGAATCCTCGCTTGCTGTTGGTGTCTGGCTTAAAAATATATTTGTGCCCATGTACGGCTCGCACGACATCGCGGGTCGGATCATCAGTTTTTTTGTGCGCGTCGCGCAAATCGTCGGACGTTCACTTTTCTTGCTTGTGTACGCCTCCGCCATGTTGTTTTTGCTCCTGCTCTACATAATCATCCCTATCGTCGTTGCTATTGAGATTCTCATTCACATCGTCGGCGTACTTTCAGTATGAAAGGGATTAGCATTAATGGGACAAGATATCTTTGGCGTGAGCCCACCAACGCTGTTTCGATCCGAGCGCGTCGTCTCCGCTTATCCGCGCAGAAAACAGGCGATACTATTTTGCTTTTCGCCGTTATTTTATTAGTCGGATTTTCTATCATTGGAGCCATCCTAGAGTGGCCACTGTTGACACACACAAGCCAGTTGAGTTTGTGGTTTGGAGTCGGAGCACTTCTAGTGTTAGTTGCTCGTCGCCGAATGCGCGCAGATTCAGGTCATGTTCTACCGAGCGTCGAGGCCGTTGATCCGGCGACTATCTCTATCGAGACAGATCTCGATGATGCTGATGGACTCGAAATCTCTCCATACCTGCACGAGCAAACGCAACACGCGCTTGAGGAGGCGTATGAGACAGCCGTGCGTTTCAAGAATGATGAGATTTCGCCGTTGCATCTGTTTATTGGGGCTCTCACAACCGACGACGCCTCGCGGTTATTCGCGCGTCTAGATATTTCATTTGAACAGGTCAAAGAGCCGCTTCTGCGTCGCCTCACCGCCCAACCAACGGCTGGCACTCCACGCATGGGCGAGTCGGCACAGGAAGTGGTTTTGCAATCCGTCGCTTTTTCTCTCTCACACGGGCGTAAAAAAATTACGCCGATTGAGCTTATCATGGCGGCATACGATAATGATCCCTTTTTGCAAGACTTACTTTTTAGCAAAAAAATTGAGCGTCAAGATTTTGAAAACGTTGTGGCTTGGGTGCGGGTGAGTGATGAGTTTGCTCGTCGCGCGCGAGCATTTTCAAAAGCCGCATCTCGCAAGCCAAAAGGTGCCATGAATCGTGCATACACATCGGTTATCACACCATTTCTTGATGCGCTCTCCGAGGATTTGACGCGTGCCGCCGCCTACGGTCGTTTTCCAATACTAGTCAATCGTGAGCAAGAAATGAAGGCGATTTTGCGCGCGATTGAAGGTGGCTATCAAAGCGTTGTGCTCGTTGGTGAGACTGGCGTTGGCAAGGAGGCTCTCATCACAGGGCTTGCGGATCGTATGGTAGAGGAACGCGTGCCTGCCATTTTGCAGGATAAGCGTCTGGTACGCCTTTCGCTCCCGCATCTTGTCAGTGGTACTAGCGGTACTGAATCAGAGATGCGACTTCTCCAAGCTCTGCGCGAGATCGGCATGTCAGGCAACATCATCACAGTCGTAAAGGATATTGATCAGATGATCGGCACTGGACTCGATTTATCTGCGGTGCTCGCTTCCGAGCTCGACAAGCACTATACGTTTGTTATCGCCACTACTACACCAGAGGCGTATGTTACGCGTGTTGAACGATCTGTACTCGGCCAGAAACTTATAAAAATTCCTATTACTGAACCGAGTGTTAATGAAGCGATTTTAGTGCTTGAGTCCAAAATTCCTGCCATTGAGTATCAACAGCGCGTTTTGTTTACCTATCAAGCTGTTTCGGCGTGTGTGCATTTTTCGGCGCGCTATTTGCACGAGCGTTTTTTGCCAGAGAAGGCGATTGAGCTCGCGCAGGAAGTGGCACTTGCTGTGCGACAAGGGAAGGGAGAACGCGCGCGAGTGACGGCCGAGGATGTGGCAGAGATCGTGAGTGAGAAGTCGCATGTGCCGGTCACGGAAGTCTCATCAGACGAAAAAGAGACGCTCCTCAACATGGAGAATCGTCTGCATGAGCGCGTGATTGGCCAAGATGAGGCGATTAACGCCATCAGCTCGGCTTTGCGTCGCGCCCGCACAGCACTGCGGTCGGAGGATCGTCCAATCGCGACGTTTTTATTTCTTGGGCCGACTGGTGTTGGAAAGACAGAGCTGGCAAAAACTGTTTCCGAGGTGTATTTCGGCAGTGAGGACGCTATGGTGCGGTTTGATATGTCCGAGTTTCAGGGAGCAGAAGCTATTGAACGTCTGATCGGCGGGCCAGGACACGGCGGACTTCTCACAGAGGCGGTTCGTCAAAAACCGTTTGCGCTCTTACTGCTTGATGAGTTTGAGAAGGCTCATCCAGAAGTTCTTAATCTGTTTTTGCAGGTCATGGACGACGGCCGTCTTTCTGACGGCGCGGGTCGCCGGATTGATTTTACAAACGTGATTCTCATTGCCACATCCAACGCTGGTTCGGCGTACATTCAAGAAGCTGTACGGGCTGGAACTCCTATTGAGGAGATTAAAGCGCGCCTCATTAATGAAGAGCTTAAAACTATGTATCGTCCGGAGCTCCTGAATCGTTTTGATGGGACGATTGTGCTAAAACCGCTTGGGATTGATGAGGTAATTCAAATTGCATATTTATTGCTCGCAAAAGTTGCCGAGCGGTTGCAGGCAAAAGGAATTGCCTTGCGGATGGAAGATGCGGCGGTTGAGGAGATTGCGAAAAAGGGATTTGATCCGCAATTTGGTGCACGGCCGTTGCGACGCGTGATTCAGGAGAGTGTTGATAATGCGATTGCGAATTTGATTTTGAAAGGCGAGGTTGGACGACGTGACACACTTGTAATCAAAGCTGGCGGTGTGGTGGAGATTGAGAAGGCACCTGAACTTTGAGTATGGAGATGTTATTAATTGGCATAGCGTCTTTTGTTCTATCTGCAGTGTTGACGCGATTGATGATAGTTGTGGCAAAGCATTTTAATATCCTTGATCGTCCGACGGGAGAACTTAAAAAACATCACACCTGCGCCGTCCCACTGATGGGTGGCGTGGCGATTTTTGTCACGATTGCGCTACTCGTGATGAGCTTGCTCGCGACCAGCGACGCGCTGACGTTCGGTCTCATGGATAATCAGCATTTCGTTGGCTTCTTGCTCGGCGGTCTCATCCTAATAATTGGTGGCATCTTCGATGATCGCTTTACACTGCCACCGCGTGTAACAATTTTGTTTCCGCTTGCGGCCGCGCTCGTGGCGGTTCTGTTCGGGATCGGTGTGTCCAAACTCTCTAACCCGTTTGGTGATCCGATTGAGCTCTCATCACTTGCAAGTGGTAGTCTCACATTCGTATGGTTATTGCTAGTGATGTATACGACCAAATTTTTGGATGGTCTTGATGGCCTTGCAACTAGCATCTCGGCGATTGGTGTGTTCTTCATAACGCTTCTTGCTTTAACAGCCGTCTATTTTCAGCCGGATGCCGCCCTTTTTGGTGCCATCTCTCTGGGAGCGTTATTGGGTTTTTTTGTTTGGAATGTACATCCAGCAAAAATTTTTCTCGGCGAGGGCGGTAGTACATTCGTAGGCTACACACTTGGCGTTCTCGCGGTGATTGCAGGAAGTAAACTTGGGACGGCTCTGCTCGTTGTGTCCATACCATTTTTGGATGTATTGTGGGTCATTGGACGGCGTGTGCTCGTTGAGCATCGCTCGCCAGCAAAAGGTGATCGTAAGCACTTGCACCACCGTCTCCTTGACATGGGGTTCGGGCAAAGAGCTATCGTTTTCTGGTATGCTGTAGTCGCTGGAATGGCAGGGTTAGCCGCGCTCTCATTGCAGAGCCAGCAAAAAGTTTTGATGTTTGGAGCTCTTGTTGTCGGCATGATCGCGCTTGCTGTCGTAATCGTTCGAGCAAGCCGAACGCAGAGGTCTTTATGAATAAACGGAGGTGGATATTCGTCCTTACTCTGTTGGTGACGCTCATCGTCATCGTTTATGTTTTTATATTTGCGCAGGTTGGCGAGACGAGTCAGCAGAGTCTGGCAATAGCTCGCGTACAGTTTTCAACAGGGCATGAAATTTTAGTAGAGGTTGCTGATGCTTTGAGTGAACAGGTGCAAGGTCTTTCATTTCGCCAAGGCCTTGAGGATGATAAGGGAATGTTGTTCACATACGACGAAAAAGATGAGCGGTTGTTTTGGATGAAGGACATGCTATTTTCAATTGATATAATATGGATCGTTGACAGCGTGATTGTTGGCGTAGAGCGTGAGGTACCACCGACCGGAGTAAACGAGACGCCAAAAATTTATGTCTCACCTGTAGATGTTGACATGGTACTCGAGGTACCGGCAGGCTGGATGAGTCTGCAAGGCATCGAGGTCGGAGCGCATATTAAAGTAACAGACGTCCGCGAGTAAGCGGACGTCCTTTTGTTTCCTTTGCTGGCGTCTAAAAAAGGACGAGGTAGATGAGAAAAAATGCGATGGAGATGGCCACAGTGAGGCCAGCGATCAGTAACAGCTCCTTATGCGCATCGTTCTGCGGTAGTTGAAACAGAGCGTTGTATGCGCGAGCAAGTCGCGCCACTTCCCACGGGTTGTTCGTAGGTTCTACGGCGACCGTTTCCAGCTTTGGGATACGATGAAGGTGGTCCGCGTCCATCTCTCCCAGTTGCGTCGCGTTTTGTCGTTGCGTATTTTCAGGCAGAGCGACGAGGGTCATGCCTGCTGGAAGGCTTTCATTTTGCACCAGTTCATAGTCATCATCAGCCGACAGATGATACCCTGAAAGCTGGTGGAAGTTTACACATCGGCCTGCCTCACCGATGCCATCGAGCGAGCCCGACGTGACCATGAAGAGAGGGCGAAGGGCATTGCGCAGTCGGAAGTCGAAAATGTGGTCCAGGTTTTCCGGATTCTCGAGTGCTAGGAAACAGCGTGCGCCTTGCTTGTAGCTTCTGTGATCCACGCGTTGCACCAGCTCTTCGAATTCTGCGTTGAGTTGCTGTCTCGGATAGAAGGCGTTGCGGATCACTCTCATGTCGTGAGTCGTACGTTCTCCATCGAATGGTTCGATGAGAAACCAGATGAAGAATTTGGCCGGTTTGGCTTCCAGCGCGCCGGAGAGCAAACCAGGCCATGTCCCGTTGATAAGGGCGAACTTCCACTTGTTCGTTTCCGCTCGCGGTTCCTTCCAGTTTTTTTCGCTCATGGTTACTCCAGTGGATTTAACTTTACGGCTTGACGGGCATATTTGTCAATGCTATTGTGCCAGCACATTAAATATTTGTTGGTATGTTTGCAGTGATTAAGACAGGTGGAAAACAGTATATTGTCCGCGAAGGGCAGGAGATTAAAGTTGAAAAAATCGAACTTGATGTGGGTAAATCTTTTGACATGGACGCTCTACTCATCGCAGATGATGAGGGGAATGAAGTGAAGGTCGGCCTACCACATATTGCAGGGGTCAAGATCAGCGCGCAAGTCGTCGAACACGGTCGCGCTGACAAAAAGCGCGTGGTAAAGTTTAAGGCGAAGTCGCGTTATCGTCGTCACACATCACATCGTCAACCGTTCACAAAAATCAAGATCGGAAAGATTTAGATTTCTTTTCGCCCCATCATCGCTTCGCCGAGAGTTATTTCATCCGCGAATTCGAGATCAGCACCAAGCGGTAAACCTCGCGCGAGTTTTGTCGCACGACGTCCGTGTTTGTGAATCTGTTTTGCGAGATAGAGCATCGTTGTCTCACCGTGCACGTTTGGACTAAACGCAAGGATGACTTCCTTGAGCTCTGGTGAGTTGGCAACGCGTGCTAGCAGTTCATGGATATGCAAGACATCTGGCGTAACTCCTTCCACTGGATTTAGAAGTCCGCCAAGTACAAAATAGTGGCCGTGATACGTGCCAGTGAGTTCAATCGTGGAGATGTCACGTGGCTCTGCGACCACGCACAGCACATCGGTTCGACGCTTCGAATCCTCGCACAACTCGCACAATGTTCGCTCGGAGTACGTTTTACAGAGTTTACACACCGTAATTTCCTTACTCAAGTTCATGATTGATCTGGAAAAATGTTCGAGCTCTACTTGCGGGAGTCGCAAGAGCGCAAAGACATAACGTAGGGCCGTTTTTGGTCCTACGCCAGGCAGTTGCGAAAATGCTGCAACAAGATTATGGATCGGTGCCGGAAATTTCCTCACATCCCAAAATTTTTAAACGCATCAAGTCCTCCCATTTCCTTCATTTTTCCCGCCATCTCTTTCTGCACTTTTTTTACGGCCTCGTTCGTCGCCTCTCTGATAGCTTCCTGCAGTTTTGTTTTTTGTGAGAGCAACTCATCATCAATGCGCACGTCGAGGACTTCTTGATTCCCGTTCATCTTTACAACGACTTTGCCCCATGACGCCGAACCCTCGAGTTGTATCTCGGCTAGAGCCGATTGTATCGTCTTTGCCTGACTACGCAGGTCCTTAATCTGTTTGATTTTGTTGAACATAATTTTTTGTTTAGCTTAAAATGCTGGCGGTGGTGGCGGTGGTGGCGGCGGCGGGGCTACTGGCGCCATTTTCATATCAAGATTTTTAAAACTAGCGCGTTTTTCGTCAAAGAAAAGTTTGACGATGCCAGTCGGGCCATTGCGATGTTTAGCGATGTGGATCTCTGCAATGGAGCGTTCTTCCGGCGCGAGTTCATCTGGACGATACCCCTTATCAGCAGCTTTACGATATATAAAGAGGACGACGTCAGCATCCTGTTCAATACTACCAGACTCGCGCAAGTGAGCGAGTTTTGGAATTGCCGGCTTGGTTAGTTCAACCGCGCGGTTGAGCTGTGACAAACAGAGAATCGGAATGTTGAGCTCGCGCGCGAGTTGCTTCAGACCACGACTCATCTCGGCAACTTCCTGAACGCGATTGTCCTGGTTCCTATATCCTCCACGGCCTTCCATTAGCTGTAGATAGTCAATTACAAGCAATCCTAATCCATGCTCTGCCTGCAAGCGTCGCGCTTTGGTGCGTATTTCCATAATGCTCGTGCCTGCCGTGTCATCAATGTAAATCGGCGCTTCAGACAGAATGCCGAGGGCGTTGCCGATGCGCGGAAAATCATCGTCACGCTCCGAGAGTCGGCCGGTGCGCAGGCGCCATAAGTCTATGTTCGCCTCGGCGCAAATCAAGCGATCGACGAGTTGTTCCTTTGACATCTCAAGGCTGAATAGTCCAACAGGTTTTTTTGTTTTTACAGCGGCGTTACGTGCGATATCAAGTGCCAGAGATGTTTTTCCAACCGATGGTCGTGCCGCAAGAATGATCAGATCCGACGGTTGCAGGCCAGCCAACACATTGTCGAGTTCGGAAAATCCGGTCGGCAAACCGCGTAGTTTTCCGCGTTCCCGATGTAGTTCATCAATGCGCTCAAATGCTTCCGTCAGCACATCACGCAGTGGTGCGAAGGTTTGCTTTAAAAACTTTTTTGATACATTGAACAACGATTGTTCCGCCTCATCAAGCACAATTTCCGTATCCTCCTCTTCGTTGTAGCCGAGCTCGGCGATTTTGCTTGCCGCCGACAGCAGGCGTCGTAGCGTGGCTTTTTTTTGAATAATTTTTGCGTAGTGCACGACGTTCCCAGCCGTGGCAATTGTATTGGTGAGCTCTGCAATCGCTGAACGTCCACCAATTGACTGTAGCTGATTTTTTTCCTCCAGCCGATTCCCGAGAGAGAGCAGATCAATCGGCTCGTGCTTCGCGTACAAGTCCATAACCGCCTCAAACATGATGCGGTGCGCGTCCTTGTAAAAATCATCAGCATGCAGGAGGTCTGCGATTTTTATGAGCGCCTCTGGATCAATCAGCAAACAGCCTAGCAGTGATTGCTCGGCCTCAAGGTTCTGTGGGGGGATGCGATTTTTCATATGCGTGCCTATCTTAACCACAGATCTATTCGCGTGGAAGAGGAGAAACTGGGTATAATCTGTTAATGCTATATATTCGATTTATTCGGGCCGTGGTTATCATGATTGCGACGATTCTTGGTTTGGGCATCCTCGGATTGCCACTTGTTTTTGCGCGGGCGGGCTACGGCATTGGGTTAGTTGAGCTGATCCTTGTTGGCGTATCAATGACCTGTCTATATCTTATGTATGCCGAGATGACACTCGATGTCAGAGGAAAAAATCGTTATGCCGGTTATATGCGACAGTTACTCGGAGCTCGAGCAGGGGTCATTGCAGGTGTCCTGTTTATGATCAGCATGTTCGGCGGTATGTTGCCTTTTCTCATTGTAACAGGTCCGTTTTTGCAGGGACTGTTTGGGGTCAATGTCTTGACTGGCTCAATTATCATGTGGTTGCTAGCCTCGACTATGATGTTTGGAGGGATGCGATTTGTCGTACGTGCAGAGTTTGGAATTATTTTGAGTCTGACTGTTGTCTATTTACTCTTGATGATTTTTAGTTTCCCACACGTTGATTGGATAAATGTGCGGTGGAGTAGTGATCCGCAAGCGACGCTGTTACCCATCGGTGTTATCCTGTTTGCCCTTGGTGGCATTGGCGCGATTCCTGAAATGCACGACCTGCTTGGACGCGAGCGAAAAAAAATTCGTAAAGCAATTATCGTTGCCATGTCATTTTTAATTGTCCTCTACGCCCTTTTTGCATTGTTTGTTGTTGGCGCGCTAGGTCCAATCGTGTCACAAAATCCGCTTCCGATTCTGGCACAGCTTCTTCCAAAGTCTATTGGCATTCTTGGTCTGCTTGTCGGTACGGTTTCGGCTTTTTCTATCTACACCGTCATTGGCTCGGAACTCATCGAGACATTCCGAGTTGATTTTGGCTGGAAGAAATTTTCCGCATGGCTTGTCGTGATTACCTTGCCTCTTATAGCTTATCTTGCAGGAGCTCGAGAACTCACTGCAGTCATGGGTTTTTTTGGTAGCACTTTTGGCGCGGCAGTTGGCCTCTTTATTGTTGTGGCTTATGGTAAGACAAAAGCACCGCGTCTTGTCCCATTGTGGGTGCGTTATCCTGTTGGCGCGGTTTTTTTGCTAGGAGCTCTCGTTGAAATCAGCTATACTTTAGGAGTGTTATGAGAGCAAGGCGCTTTCTCAAATTTTGGCTCCTCGATTATGTGACGGCAACGATTGTGAGTATTGCCATCGTGGTTGCGATTGTTTCGTTGTTTGAGATGCCGAATCTGGTGGCGGTTGCCTACGTCTACATCCCCATAAACGCCTTGTGGGTCGCGTTCATAGCGTTTCGAGGGATCAAAAAAGAAGCCACGCATCGTTTCCTCATTGCCGGCATCTGGCTTGGACTTGATGTGGTTGTTGATCTCTTGGTGATCCGATTTTTCTACGGCTTTCAGAATCCATTTGTTGTCATTTTTGGCGTCGCATCGCTCATCACTTATGGTGTGAAATACTTTGCGATTGTTACTGCGTCGAGTCTTGCCCAGCGAGTTGGAGGCGCATTGCCTTCACCACGTTCAGAGTTAGCAGGGCAACTGTCATCGGTCCGACGCCGCCGGGAACAGGTGTAAGAAATCCTGCGATTTTTGCTACAGACGGGTCAACGTCCCCGAGGAGTCCCTCGGGCGTTTTTGTTGTGCCGACGTCAATTACGATTGCTCCCGGTTTCACTTGGTTAGCTTTGATGCTATGTGGTTTGCCAAGCGCGACGATGAGGATATCTGCGTTGGAGTAATTGAGTAATTGAGTAACTGGGTAATTGACGGATTTAATACCGCGTTCCTTCAGCAACACCATAAGTGGTCTAGCAAAAAATTCTGAACAAATCAGTTGTGCTGTTTTATTTCGTACGTCCACACCTGTCGCGTCAATGAGTTTCATAATGCCAAGCGCGACTGGCGGTACCAGTCCATGTTCGTTAGCCTCGAGTCGACGCAAATTTTCCGGATGAAAGCCGTCAATGTCTTTGCTTGGATCAATCGCTTGGGCGACGAGATTCTCATTTTGAGAGGGAAGCGGAAACTGAACGCGGATGCCGTTGATTTCATCACGCGTGTTGAGCTCATGGATTTTTGCGATCAGTTCTTCCGTCAACCTCGAAG
>ERZ1292633.5757-Hain-H41-02um-R1-5757-length-11066-cov-6_pt1 | contig 11066 bp, 8 predicted proteins | sample MGYA00564406_ERZ1292633 | MGnify/ENA primary metagenome ERZ1292633 (study PRJEB36523, sample SAMEA6512639) | groundwater metagenome | collected 2019-01-08 | study: AquaDiva: Metagenomics assemblies of 32 groundwater samples
CTTGGTGGCGAATCGCGCGGAGATCGCGGTCCGCGTCTGCCGCACGCTCCGCGACATGAAGATCGCCTCGGTGGCGGTCTACTCCGAGGCGGATCGTGGCGCCCACCACATGCGCGCCGCCGACGAATCGGTCTGCATCGGTTCGCCCGCTCCCGCCGATTCGTATCTCAACATGGCCGCCCTCCTCGAGGCGGCTCACGCCACCGGTGCGGAGGCGATTCACCCTGGTTATGGGTTCCTCTCGCAGAGCGCCGCTTTCGCTCGAGCCTGCAAGGAGGCGGGGGTCGTCTTCATCGGCCCCTCGGCGGAGAGCATGGAACTCCTCGGCGACAAGGCATCCTCGCGCCGCGCCGCCGAACGATCAGGAGTGCCAATCATTCCCGGGGTCGAGGGAGTCGCCCGCGTGGATGACGCGCTACGCGAGGCGGGAAAGATCGGCTACCCGGTCCTCCTGAAGGCGGTCGGGGGGGGGGGTGGAGGGGGCATGCGCGGCGCCGGCGATGCCGCCGAACTGCGCGGTGCGTTCGAGAGCGCCCGGCGCGAGGCCGAGACCGCGTTCGGCGACGATCGCCTCTTCCTGGAGAAACTGGTCTATCCGGCGCGCCACGTGGAGATCCAGATCCTGGGCGACGGCACCGACGCCATCGCGATCGGCGAACGCGAGTGCAGTCTCCAGCGGCGCTATCAGAAGGTCCTGGAGGAGTCGCCCTGCTCGATTCTCTCGGAGGAGACGCGTGCGGCGATGGAGGCCGCGGCGGTGGCGCTGGCACGCGAAGCTCGCTATGCCGGAGCCGCCACGGTGGAGTTTCTCCTGGGGCCGGACGGCGGTTTCTACTTCCTGGAAGTGAATACCCGGCTCCAGGTGGAACACCCGGTCACGGAGATGCGGTCGGGCCTCGACCTCGTGCGCGCCCAGATTGAGATCGCCGCGGGAGGGCCGCTGCCGAAGAAGCCGGCGCTTCACGGGCACGCCATCGAGGCGCGGTTGAACGCGGAAGATCCGTATCACGGCTACCTCCCTCAGACGGGCAACGTCCTCCTGCTCGAGTGGCCCGAGGGTGAGGGCGTGCGAGTCGACGCGGGAATTCGAAAGGGGCAGCCGATCCATGCGCATTACGACTCGCTCCTGGCGAAGGTCATCGCGCATGGCCGCGACCGTGAAGAGGCGCGCCGCCGGCTGATCGCGGCGCTCGAATCGCTCGCGCTTCTGGGCGTGACGACGAACCAGGCGTTTCTACTCGAGCTGCTCGAGGATCGTGCCTTCGCGACGGGCGAGACCTTCACGCACACGCTGGAGTCGCGTGAGTGGCCGGGTCCCGTCACGGTTCCCGATGAGGCTCTCCTCGCCGCGGCGGTCGCGCTCCTGGCGCCACCCGACGCCTCGCGTCTCGGACGTGATGACGCTGATCGCTACTCGCCGTGGCTCCGGCTCGGAACCTGGGGCCGGGCCTTCTCGTCCAACCGCGGCCCGGACGGAAACGCCACGTGAGCCGGCAGCTCGTCATTCGATGGAGCGGAAAGGCAATTGAAGCGAGCCTATCCTTCCGTGGGGGCGGGGTGAGGCTCAAGCGCGATGCCGTAACGATCGAAGCCGACTATCAGCGCAATGGCGCGGTGATCATGCTCACGACCGGCGGCGCCGCCCACCGAGCGGTAGTGGCCAAGGATGCTCGAGGACTCTGGATATCCTGTCGTGGCCGCACGTGGCTTCTGGTCCCTGAGGGCCGTGAAGGCGCCGCGCGCGGGGCCGCCGACGCGCCCGACGAGATTCGCGCTCCGATGACCGGCCGCGTCGTCTCGGTCGTGGCGGGGGTCGGGATGGAGGCGAAGGAGGGTGACCTTCTCCTCACGATCGAGGCGATGAAGATGGAGTTCAGGCTGATCGCTCCCGAGGACGGCACCGTGCTGGAAGTGATCGGCGCCGAGGGCGACCGCGTCGAACTGGGACAGCTCCTCGTGCGTATGAAGCCCGCCGCCGCGGCGGGCGGTAAGTCATGAACGTTCGAATCGTCGAGGTCGGACCGCGCGACGGACTCCAGAACGAGAAGCAGCCGATTCCGACGGACGTGAAAGTCGCTCTGGTCGATGCGCTCTCCGAAGCAGGGTACGAGGAGATTGAGGTCAGTGCCTTCGTCTCGCCGAAGTGGGTTCCTCAGCTGGCCGACGCATCGGAGGTCTTCGCGCGGATCCGGCGGCGCCCCGGCGTGGTCTACTCGGCCCTGGTGCCGAACGAGCAGGGGCTGGACCGCGCCCTGGAAGCACGCGTGGGGAAGGTGGCGGTCTTCACCGCCGCGTCGGAGACGTTCAATCAGAAGAACATCAACGCCACGATCGAGGAATCGATCGCGCGCTTCGCGCCGGTCGTGCCTCGCGCCCTCGCGGCGGGGGTTCGCGTCCGGGGATACATCTCCACCGCCTTCTTCTGCCCGTACGAGGGGACGATCGAGCCGGCGGCCGTGGTGGCGGTGGCGAAGCGGCTGCTCGACCTCGGGGTGGAGGAACTCTCGATTGGGGACACCATCGGGAAGGCGACGGTGGGGGAAGTCGACGCGCTGCTCGATCGGCTCCTCGACGCGGCGCCACAGGAGCAGATCGCGCTCCACTTTCACGACACGTACGGAAGGGCCGTGGCAAACGCCCTCGCGGCCTACGAGCGGGGAATCACGACCTTCGACGCATCGGTGGGAGGGGTGGGAGGATGTCCCTACGCTCCGGGAGCCGCGGGAAATGTCGCGACCGAGGATCTCGCCCTGGCGTTTCAGCGCTCGGGCGCGCCCCTCTCCCTCGATCTGGCGAAAGTCAGCGCCGCTTCCGATCTGCTGGCTTCCGCGCTCGGGCGGCGACTGCGCCCGCCAGCTTCCGCCTCGAAGTAACCTTTTTCGCAGCCGCGCGCTTCGCGGAGACTTTCGCACTCACGACGACATCGGTCTGCCGGATGCGGAGTTCGTGCTTCGACAGCTCGCGCAGGAACGCCTCCGGGGGGAGCGCCCGCTCCATCGCGGCGACGCCGCGGAAGGGAACCTGGCCACGCGCGATCATGAGTGCCGCCGCGGCGGTCGGATAGGCGGTGGTTCGCATCATCGCGGTGATGCCCCGCTTGGTGTCCATTCGGTCGAGCATCTCGAACGTGATCCGCCGGCGCTTACCGTCACGCACCCCCTCCACTACGACGCGCATGACAGCCACGTCGGGCTCGCCCGGGAAGGTCAGCCGTGGCTCCGCGGCAGCAGCGAAGACCGATCGCGGCGCCACCGAGACGCCATCAACAAGGATCGGCGTCTTCCCTAGAAGCCCCAGATCTCGAAGCAGGCGGAGTTTCGCGGCGTGGCCGGGGTAGCGGACTGTTTTGTAATCGAGTGTCTTCAGTTTCTCCTCGTAGCTCCACGGCATCGTAGAGATGCCCCCCAGCGTTACGAACGCCTCGCAGCGACCGACCGGCTTCGGAAATTCCAGCTCCTCCAGATCGCCCAGCGTCTCCACCTCCACCCGCTTGCCCTTACGAAGAACCGTCGCCCGCCCAAGGTACTCGTTCAGGAGGCCGTGCATGGAGAAGACGATCATGTAGTCGAGCGGCGGTTTGGGGCGAAGCGGCAGACCGCCGACGCGGATGTGAACTTCCTCGGCCTTGTCGAGCCTGCCGATCCCCACCACGGCCAGGACGTTTGCCATACCCGGCGCGAGACCGCAGTCGGGAACGATCGTGACGTTCGCAGCCTTCGCCCCGGCGTCGAGGCGCTCCTGCTCGCGGACCAGATCGGTGTTGCCGCCCAGGTCGCAGAACGAAACACGGGCCTCGATGGCCGCACGCGTGAGAATGAGATTCAGGAAGTAGGGGACGGCGGAGATGACCACGTCGTAGCCGCGGAGCCGGTCGGCCAGCCGCGGTTCGTTGCTGACATCGATGCGCTCCGCACGAACGCCCGCATGGCATTCGGGAAGCGCCCGGAGCCGATCACAAACGGTCTCGGCGCGCGCGCGATCGACGTCGGCGACCACGACTTCCGCGACACCCCTCGCGCGAGCGAGATCGAGCGCGGCGGCATGCCCCTGGAGCCCGGCGCCAAGGACGAGGAACTTCATGAAGTCTCCTTCGTTCCGGAGACACGCGCCCGGGCCCGCTTGAGGCTCCATTGGAGCGCGGGGGGCGTGACGAGTGTCGTGACGATGACCATGATGACGACCGCCGCGTAGGTGGCCGGCGTGATGACCCGTTCCCCCGCGATCGTGAGCGACGCGCCGATCGTGGCGAAGATGAGGCCCACTTCGCCGCGCGGCACCATGCCGAGTCCCACCGAGAGCCGGTCGACGTTGCGCTGCAGCACGCCAAACATGCAGGCCTGCTTCCCGACCCACGCGGCGGCGGTCAGGGCGGCGGCGAGTCCGAGAACTCGCGGGTCGCCGAACGATGAGAGATCGACGCGGAGCCCGGTGAGGACGAAGAAGATCGGGACGAGAAAGAGCGAGATCGGGTGGAGGAACCACTCCAGCGAATGCTGCCGGCTCTCCTCGAACGCCTCGAAGACGACCGGCTCGAGCACGAGGCCGGCCGCAAAGGCCCCGACGATCGGCGCCAGGCCGACCTTCGCGGCCAGGAAGGAGAGGAGGAAGCAGAAGACGAGCCCCGAGACGAGAAGGACTCCAGGGACGCGAACGCGCGCGGCGAGCCGGAAGAGGGCAGGGGTCAGCGCCTTTCCGGCGCCCACCGCCAGGGCGAGGAATCCGACCGCCTTCGCAGTGATCCAGACGACCGATCCGAGCGAGAGGGTGAGGCCCTGATCGGCCGCGGTGATCATGCCGCTCACGACCGCGAGAATGATGAGGCCGAGAACGTCGTCGATGACGGCCGCGCCGAGGATGATCTTCGCCTCGTCGCTCCCCGACTCGCGGATGTCGCGCAGCACGCGCGCGGTGATCCCGACGCTGGTGGCGGTCAGCACCGCGCCCAGGAAGGCATGGACGTAGACCGACTTCTCGGGAAGGAGCCACGCTCCCATGAGCCAGCCGAGCGCGAACGGCGCCGCGACGCCGAGGCAGGCGACGAGCATCGCCGACGGTCCCACCCGGACCATCTGCGAGACGGTCGTCTCCAGCCCCACCTCGAAGAGGAGGACGATGACCCCAAGGCTCGAGAGGATTTGGAGGAACGTGTCGTGCTTCAGACTCTCGAGACCATGGAAGCCGATGAGCCCGAGATTTCCCAGCGCGATGCCGCAGATCAGCTCACCCAGCACGGCGGGCTGGCCGAGGCGCGTCGCGAACCACCCGCCCAGTTTTCCAGCTCCGAGGACGACGGCGAGAGCGAGAAGAAGTGGAACGACCGGATCGTCGGGGCCGCCGGCCCACGCGGGTGACGCCACGGCGAAGAGGGCCGCGGTGACGAGCGCGGCGCGAACGCGGCGACGGGTGCCTGAAAAGGGCGTCCGATGTGCGGAGCGGTTCATGAAGAGGGGAGCATACCCTCATTTGAGGCGCTCTGGTAGGATCGGGTACCGGGTCGCCGTGCCGCGACGGGCCGGTTCTTGGCTTCCCATCCCCCACCGGAGGATCCGTTCCATGCCCCGCCCGCGTCTTCTTCACCTAGGCACTCTTTCGCTCGGCCTCCTCGCCGCCGCGTCCGTGGCTCTCGCGGCACCGTCGCCCCCGAAGACCCAACCGAGCGCGTCCACGCCGCCCGCAGCGTCGGGGGAGCAGCCGGCCTCGGAGGGCCGCGCCCTGGCGGAACTCGCGTACAAGAAGGGCTACAAGGTGGCGCAGGAGGCGAAGAAGCTGAAGAAAGAGGGGAAGACAGCGAAGGCGACCGAGAAGTTCGCGAAGGCACTCGAACGATTCGAAGAGGCGATCCAGCTACATGAGCCCTATGCCGAGGCCTGGAACATGATCGGCTACTGCTCCAGGAACGTCGGCGACCTGCGGCGTGCCTTTGACGCCTACGACCGGTCGCTCGCCATCGACCCGAACTACGAGGAAGCGCACGAGTACCTGGGCGAGGCCTACGTGATGTCCGGAAATCTCGAGAAGGCGCGGGAGCAGCTAGCCTGGCTGGAGGCGAAGAAGTCGGACGAGGCGAAGGAACTATCGGAGGCGATCGAGGCGGCGGAGAAGGCGACGGCCGCGTCTAAGGAGTCCGCGAGTCCCGCGACGACAGTCGATCCGGCGGTGCCCGACTCGGCCGCCGCTCACTAGCCGGCCCGATCGGCCGTTAGCGAATGACGAGTTTCGAGAGGTCTGTCTTCGGTTTGGGGTAACGGAGCCGGAGCGATTCCAGTTTCTCGACCATGGCGCGCGCGATGAGTGCATCGCGCGCCCATTTCTTGTTGGCCGGGACGACATGCCACGGCGCCCAAGGCGTGCTGCACCGATTCACGGCATCCTCGAATGCGGCCATGTATCGGCTCCAGAGCTTTCGCTCTTCCAGATCGCCCGCCGCGAACTTCCAGTTCTTCGACTTGTCCTCGATCCGCTCCCGCAGCCGCTCCGCCTGCTCCGCCTTGCTGATGTGGAGATAGAATTTCAGAATTGTCACGCCGTTCTCGGAGAGGTGGCGCTCGAATTCGTTGATCTGGCGATAGCGGGCCTTCCAGACAGCCTCCGAGACGAGCTTGTGGACGCGGACCACCAGGACGTCCTCGTAGTGCGAGCGGTTGAAGACGCCGATCATGCCGCGTGGCGGGACCGCCCGGTGGATGCGCCACAAGAAGTCATGAGCCAGTTCCTCGGCGCACGGGACCTTGAACGACGTGACCGCGCAACCGGCGGGATTGAGCCCGCTCATCACGTGGCGAATCGTGCCGTCCTTGCCTCCCGTGTCCATTGCCTGGAGCACGACGAGAAGCGCGTGGCGCCCGTCCGCCGCGAGGAGCTGCTGGAGTTCGCGGAGTCGTTCGAGATCGCTCGCCAATTGCTCTCCGGCTTCGTCGCGCGAGGAGAGGCCGCGGGTATCGCCGGGGTCGACGGAGCGGAGGCCGAGGCGCCGGCCAGGGCGGACGACGATGGTTCCATTCATGGGTGGAGAGTAGCACGGCGGCGCTGAAACGAGAGCGGGGGCCGGACCGTGGTCCGCCCCCCGCCTCGTGAATCGCCGCCGCCGGGCTCCCAGAGGGAGCCGGGCGTTACTTTAGAAGCGTGATCCGCTTGTTGATCTCGGCGTCGCCTTCCCGCTGGAGCCGCATCATGTAGACGCCGCTCGCGAGCTTGTCGCCGTTGAACTCGACGGTGTGGTTTCCAGCGTTCATCCGTCCGTTCACCAGCGTGCTGACGAGCCGGCCCTGGATGTCGTAGACCCGGAGGGTCACACGGCCTTCGCGGGGCAGACCGAATTCGATCTTGGTGCGCGGATTGAAGGGATTCGGACGGGCGCCGAGGGAAACGATGCCGCTTCCGATTTCACGCGCCGCATTCAGTCCCGACGTGGCGTTCGCGATGCGCGCGGAGCCGATGAGGGGGCGATAGGTGGACATCATGAAGTCGGCGCGAGCGTCCTGGCCGGTGGTGAAGTTGTTGTAGCAGGCGTCGGACGAGTAATCCATGTAGTTGTGGATCGGATCGTCGCCGGCCGCGGCGCAGGTGTTCTTGCCGGCCGGGCATCCCGACGTCGGCGTGCTCATCGCCGGCGTGTCGCAGACGAGATCGCCCGTGGTGGCGCAATCGCTGCCGCATCCGCCCTGGAACGTGTGGTAGAGGCCGACCCAGTGGCCGACTTCGTGCGATCCCGTTCCGCCCAGGTTGTACGGAGCGAGCGTGCCGCCCGGGAGCGAGGCGTAGTGAACCACCACGCCGTCCCGCTTGCCGTTCACGGCGAGATCCGACGGGAAGGTGGCCCAGCCGAGGAGGTTCTGTCCCGGCTTGCAGGTGTAGAAGTTCAGGCTGCTGGTCCAGTTGACCGCGAGCGCGTTCTTGGCGTTGGTCTCGCCGCTGGAGCCCGGGGTCATGGTGAACCAGTTCTTCTTGTTGCCGGAAGCCAGGGTCCGCGTGGTGGCGGCGCCCAGGACGAACGTGTAGCCGGTGTTGGCGGCGCCGGAGACAATATTGCCGCTGTAGTCCCTGCCGGCGTAGTTCCGGTTGAGCACGAGGAGCTGTGCGGCCAACACGGCGTCGGACACGTTGGATCCGGCGGTATTGTTCGAGTAGATGACGTGGAAGTTCACTGGAATGACGCCGCCCGCCGCGATGCGGTTCTCGGCGATGAAGCGGTCGATCTGCTCCTTGGTCGGCGCGTCGATCTTCGGCCCACGCTCATCCGTCGCACAGCGGTAGACGTCTTCGCCGCTCTCGGCCTTGCGGGCGCCCATGTCGAAGGGATTCTCGGGGGCGTTGCCGTTCCCCGGGGTGGCGGTGGGATCAGCCAGCCGCGCGGAGCCGATGAGGGGGCGATAGGTGGACATCATGAAGTCGGCGCGAGCGTCCTGGCCGGTGGTGAAGTTGTTGTAGCAGGCGTCGGACGAGTAATCCATGTAGTTGTGGATCGGATCGTCGCCGGCCGCGGCGCAGGTGTTCTTGCCGGCCGGGCATCCCGACGTCGGCGTGCTCATCGCCGGCGTGTCGCAGACGAGATCGCCCGTGGTGGCGCAATCGCTGCCGCATCCGCCCTGGAACGTGTGGTAGAGGCCGACCCAGTGGCCGACTTCGTGCGATCCCGTTCCGCCCAGGTTGTACGGAGCGAGCGTGCCGCCCGGGAGCGAGGCGTAGTGAACCACCACGCCGTCCCGCTTGCCGTTCACGGCGAGATCCGACGGGAAGGTGGCCCAGCCGAGGAGGTTCTGTCCCGGCTTGCAGGTGTAGAAGTTCAGGCTGCTGGTCCAGTTGACCGCGAGCGCGTTCTTGGCGTTGGTCTCGCCGCTGGAGCCCGGGGTCATGGTGAACCAGTTCTTCTTGTTGCCGGAAGCCAGGGTCCGCGTGGTGGCGGCGCCCAGGACGAACGTGTAGCCGGTGTTGGCGGCGCCGGAGACAATATTGCCGCTGTAGTCCCTGCCGGCGTAGTTCCGGTTGAGCACGAGGAGCTGTGCGGCCAACACGGCGTCGGACACGTTGGATCCGGCGGTATTGTTCGAGTAGATGACGTGGAAGTTCACTGGAATGACGCCGCCCGCCGCGATGCGGTTCTCGGCGATGAAGCGGTCGATCTGCTCCTTGGTCGGCGCGTCGATCTTCGGCCCGCGCTCATCCGTCGCGCAGCGGTAGACGACATCACCAGCGTCGGTGTTACGGGCATTGTCGGGCATGAACCAGTGCTCCTGCCCGCTGCCCGGCGTGACGTCGGGCCTGCCCGCGGCAGTCGCGATTCCCGCGAATCCAAGGGCCAGCACGACCAGGGCGATTACCGCGAATACTGACTTCTTCATGAGTGCCTCCAGGGGGTCGTTCGTTCGTGAACCAATCGGAACGCGAGACGATGGGGAGACGACTACGGAGTACGGCGTGGGGGTAGAGGTTTATGGAGGGGCCCGGCGGTGTCCGGGCGGGGGGCAAAGGGATAGGGCAAGCAGATAGGTGAGGTCTCGGCCCGAGGATCGAAAGGCCGGGATCTTCGCGGTACGGAGAACGCTCGTAGCCGGAAAGCTCAACGAGGATATACTCCTACGGTTACGGAAGGCCGTAGAGAGGCGTTCTCGTGCGATCCGCTCCTCCCCCGAGGAGCCCGGATGGCGCGAAGCGACGGATAAGGAACTTTAACACAAGCTAAGCCTTTGGGTCAAACAGAATTGCGAAGATCCTTGGACGTTCCCGACGGGTCATTCGACCCAGCGTGAAATCGCGGCGAGCTCCTTCCGCGTCAGATCCGGGACCGTCGCGTCGGCCGCGGGGTGTCCGATCGGGAAGAGAATGAACGGCTTCCAGTTCTCCGGAACGGCCAGAAGCTCGCAGAGAAATCCCATCGGGCTCGGCGTGTGCGTGAGCGTGGCGAGCCCCATCGAGTGAATCGCGGCGATGAAGAAGCCGCAGGCGATCCCGACACTCTCCGAGATGTAGTAGTTCGTGACCTTCGTCCCGTCCTCCCGCAGGCCGTACGTCTCGCGGAAACAGACGACGAGCCACGGGGCAGATTCCAAGTAGCCCTTCCGCCAGTCCGTGCCCAGGGGCGCCAGCGCCTCCAGCCATTCTTCCGGCATTCTCCCCCCCTCGTAGCTGATCCGCTCTTCCTCCTCGGCCGCCGCGCGGATGCTACGTTTCACTTCGGGATTCGAGACTGCCACGAAGCGCCAAGGCTGACGGTGGGCGCCGCTCGGCGCCGTACCCGCCGCGCGAATCGCGAATTCAATGCAGGCGCGCGGGACCGGGTCGGCCGAAAACGTGCGAACGCTCCGGCGTGAGCGGATCTGCTCGTAGAATGCCTCGGCGCGGGAGGCCATCTCCTCATCGGAGTGGCGTCTGCCGCGGTAGGGAATGAATGGCCGACCAGGGTCGTGCGATGTCATTTCGATCACCCACGCAAAGGGGAAAACAAAAGGGCGGGCGCCATGCCGACGCGCCCGCCCCGTTCACTCCATGAAGGGCGCGGCTACCGCTTTAGCGCCTCCGGGTTCAGCACCTTGAATTCGACGCGGCGGTTCTTGGCCCAGCCCGCCGCCGTGTCGCTGCTCGAGACCGGTTTCGATTCGCCGTAGCCCTTCGCCGTGAAGCGACCACGGGAAAGGTTGTGCTTCGAAACCAGGTAGTCGAGCACCGCATTCGAGCGCGCCTCGCTCAGCGTCCGATTCAGCGCCTCCGCGCCGCGGTTGTCGGTATGGCCGCCGATCTCGATCTTCAGTTCGTCGTACTTGTTCAAGATACCGGAGACCTCGTCGAGCACCTTGTGCGACTCCGGCTTGATGCTCGACTTCCCGGTGTCGAAGTAGACGTTATCGAGCCGGATCATCCCTGTCTCGATCAGCTCGCGCTCTTTCTGCGAGATGGGGCAGCCGAACTTATCTACAGAAACGCGGGCCGGCGTACCGGGGCAGCGGTCGACGCCGTCGCAGACGCCGTCCGCATCGGAATCCTTCTCGCAGCCCTTCGCGTCGACCAGGCATCCCTGCGGCGTGTTCGGGCACTCGTCGATTCCGTCGGCACCGCCGTCGCCATCCGCATCC
>ERZ1292633.5758-Hain-H41-02um-R1-5758-length-11066-cov-4_pt1 | contig 11066 bp, 11 predicted proteins | sample MGYA00564406_ERZ1292633 | MGnify/ENA primary metagenome ERZ1292633 (study PRJEB36523, sample SAMEA6512639) | groundwater metagenome | collected 2019-01-08 | study: AquaDiva: Metagenomics assemblies of 32 groundwater samples
CCTGCTCGGTGACGAACACCGCCTGGATATCCCAGGGCTGATTCATCGTAAGCGTCAGCACCGGATTGGCGGTGGTCGAATCCCCCTGCCAGCCGGCAAAGACGACCCCGGCCGGGCTGGAGGCCGTCAGGGTGACCTGAGCACCCTGGGCCAAGAAGACCCCGGTCGCCAGGTTGCCGGTGATGTTGCCGGTCACCGATCCGGTGCCGATGGTCGCCACCAGAACCCGGTGCTCCACGCTGAAGGCGGCTGACACGGTATCCGGCTTGGTCCCGCTGACGAGGGTCTGGGTCCGCGGCCCGCCGTTGCTCCAGGTCAGAAACTGCAGCCGGGTCCGGTCGAAATTGGTGAGTTGAAGCGGGTCGGCATCCAGCATGACCGGATCGCCAGCCGGAATGACGTCCTCGAACTGGCCAACCGAGGTGCCATTGACCCTGATCCGGCCTCCAGGAGCCGATGTGAAGAACGCGGAAGGATCGCGGCGGATGAAACGGAACCGGATCTCCTGTCCAGGAAGCTGAGTGATCTGGTCCACCATGAAGCCGGCGTAGTCGCCGAAGTTGGTGACCGCGGCCGGCGCAGTTCTCAGAGAAAACCCCGTGTTCCCGGTCGATCCCGGATACGAGTCGCCCCTGTCCCCCCGGTTCCGGCTGCCGGGCGTCCGCAACTGGTTGAGCCCGTCCGCCTGCATCAGGGACACCCCCTGTCGGCTCCCGGTGTTGACCCGGTTGGCTCCACGGCCCTGTACGATCCGGGCTTCATCCACCAGCCAGATCAGTAGCCCGGGCAGCTTTGCCTTCGACGACGCCGGGTTCATCTGGGCGGTATCACTCAGCGCCGCCTGCCGATTCTCCAGCAGGAAGTACTGCTGCGGATCCTTGGTCCGGGCCAGGAAGACCGTGTCGCTCAACTGGCGGGCGCCTGCCTGCACCGTGCGACTGGTGGTCAGCTCTTCGAGGGTCACCCACCCCAACTCCGCCAGGGACCATGGGCTGTAGCTGGCCGGGCTGTAGGGATGGGCATAGGTCCCACTCCCCATCAAGCCCCACTCCCCGACCCCCTCGGTCCGGCTGGACGCGTCGGTGTCGTACAGATCGGGCAACCCGAAGGCGTGCCCCGTCTCGTGCGCCACAGTCCCGACCTGCATGATCTGGGAGGGGTCGCAGGCGGAATTCCCGCCCAGTTGGGACTGAATGGTGTAATCGTCGACCAGCAGAAACTGACCGGGGATCGGATTCCCGCCCGGAGCCCGCCGGGGCGTCCTGGTCACATAAGGCGACCCCCCGTTCCAGGCCCGGATCACCCACCGATGTGACCAGATCCCTGGTGAGCCCGCTCCACAGGCGCCATCCTTCGTGGGCTGGAGGAAGGTCACGAAGTCGACCACCCCGTCATCGTCGCCGGAATTCGGCATTCCATCGGGCCCGTCATTGTCGAACCGATTCCAGGTGGTGTCGGCCCGGGGCGGTTGGAGGCAGAATCCAGCACGGCAAGCAGCATCCGACCGAACCGCTGGCCTCCGTCCGGGCAGGAGACGATGACGCCGATGCCATTGCAGTTGTTCTGGTAATAGGCTGCCGTGGAGTCGGTGCGCACCGGGTCAAAGACCAGCCCCTCCATCGCAATGAGATTGTTCGACAACTCCTCGTAGTAGCTCGTCAGGGTGTAGGCTCGCCCCAAGGCCCCGGGGGTCCGGCTGAACAGGACGTTCTGAAAATCGGACACCGGATATCCCACGGCCACGTCTGAATACGCGATGAGAATACTCGGCACATGGAACGTCCCGGTCACCGCGTCGGGGCTCAGCAGGGGGCCTGCCCCCGGGGCGCGCAGGGCGAAGAACTCCAGCGGCTGGTTGAGCATGCGGAGGTTGCCGGACTGCAGCAGGGCCTGGCGCCGGAGCCGGACCGCTCGGGCCCGCTTCCGCCAGGCGCCATCGGGCCGGAAATCGAGCCCGTCCACCTCGGCGCGCCCGAGGACCCCGCGGGCGGCCTGGGCCGCGACGGGAGCGGGCATCGCGCCCCAGAATGCCGCCACAAGGCCGGCGGCCGGAAGAAGCAAACGGGCTTGCATGGCTTACCCGGCTGGGACGAGTCGCAGCGAGATCGGTGCACAGGGGAGCGGCATCCTGGGAAATATCAAGGGGAGGGGCCCTGCGGGGAAGTCCCGGCCGCCGCTTGTCTGTTGCGGGTTGAATCGCTATCTTTACCACCTAAGTTGTTGTGTGACATGGCGGTGACACCCTTCATCCGGAGCGAGAGCAGCCGTGCCTCACACCGTGGCATCTACCATTCCCATCCTCGACAAGTGTGCCCAGTTCACCCGGGCTGATGAGGTCAAGGCGCAGGGGCTCTACCCCTACTTCAAGCCGATCTCCGAGTCCGAGGACACCGTCGTGGTCATCGAGGGCACCCGGCGAGTCATGCTGGGGTCCAACAACTACCTCGGGCTCACCCACCATCCAAAGGTGCTGGAAGCCGCCACGCGGGCGCTGCATCGCTACGGGTCGGGCTGCACCGGGAGCCGGTTCCTCAACGGGTCGCTCGATCTCCACGAGCAGCTGGAACGGTCCCTGTCGGTATTCCTGGGCAAGGAAGACTGCATGGTCTTCTCGACCGGGTACGCCGCCAATCTCGGGATGATCTCCGGCCTGGTGGGGCGAGGCGACACGGTGTTCCTCGACAAGCTCGACCACGCCTGCATCGTCGACGGGGCCAAGCTGTCGTTCGGGGATACCGAACGCTTTGCCCATGGCGACCTGGACGGCCTCGAGCGGCTGCTGCGGCGCAACGAGGATGTCCGTGGCAAGCTGGTCGTGGTCGATGGGGTCTATTCGATGGAGGGCGATATCGCCGATGTCCCGAACCTGGCCCGGATCTGCCGGCAGTACGGCGCCGCCCTGGCGGTCGACGACGCCCACTCGCTCGGCGTGCTCGGTCCGAACGGCGACGGCACCGGCGCCCATTTCGGGATCCAGGACGAGGTGGACCTGATCGCGGGCACGTTCTCCAAGTCGTTGGCCTCCGTGGGCGGCTTTGTGGCGGGCACCGAGCGGGTCATCAACTATCTCCGGCACCATAGCCGACCCTTCATCTTCACCGCCGCGCTGCCCCCTGCCAACACGGCTGGCGTCCTCGCCGCGCTTGAGGTTCTCCAGTCGGAGCCGGAGCGCCGCGAACGGGTCTGGCACAACGCCCGTCGGCTCCAGGACGGACTCCGCGGCTTGGGCTACGACATCGGCGAGACGGTCACCCCGATCGTTCCGGTCCTGATCGGACCCCTCGACAAGACGATGATCATGTGGCGTCAGATGTACGATGCGGGGGTCTTCACCAACCCCGTGGTGCCTCCGGCGGTCCCCCATTCGCAGTGCCGGCTCCGGACCAGCGTGATGGCCACCCACACCGACGACCAGATCGATTTCTGCCTGGAGGCCTTTGGCCGGATCGGAAAGGCGCTGGGGGTCATCTGACCGATCTCCGCATCCGCCCGGTCGAGACCCGAGCGGATCTCGCCCGGTTCGTGGATCTCCCGTACCGGTTGCAGCAGCGGGACCCCATGTGGGTCCCGCCGCTGCGTATGGAGGTCAAGGACCTCCTCAACCGCCGCAAGAACCCGTTCTTCGACCACGCCGAAGCGGTCTACTTCCTCGCGACCCAGGCGGGGGAAGTGGTGGGGCGGATTGCCGCCATTCACAATCGGCTGCACAACGAGGTGCACGCTGACCGGGTCGGATTCTTCGGGTTCTTCGACTGCATCCGGGAGCAGGCCGTGGCCACGGCGTTGATCGAGGAAGCGGCCGGCTGGCTGCGAGGACGGGGACTCGATACCCTCCGGGGCCCGGCCTCCTTCTCCACCAACGACGAATGCGGCCTGCTGATCGAGGGGTTCGACACTCCGAATTCGATCATGATGCCCCACAATCCGCCCTGGTACGAGGAGTTCATGGCGGGGGCCGGGCTCCAGAAGGCCAAGGACCTCTACGTCTACCGCGGGGGCTCCATGGCCGGCGCGATCCCGACCCCGGACCGACTGGTCCGGGCGGTCGGTCTGACCAGAGAGCGGTTCAAGCTCACGGTCCGCACCCTCGACCTCAGCCGGTTTGATGAGGAAGTCGAACTCATCAAGCGGCTCTACAACCAGTGTTGGGAGAAGAACTGGGGCTTCGTGCCGATGACCGACCGGGAGATCGAACACCTCGCCAAGCAGTTCCGGCCGGTGGTCATCCCGGACTTCGTGCCGATCGTCGAGCGGGACGGTGTCCCGATCGGTTTCGGGCTGGCCCTGCCCGACGTCAACGAGATCCTCAGGGGCAACCGGGGCGGACGGATCTTCCCTGCCGTGCTCAATCTCCTCTGGCGGCTGAAGACCCACCGGTACACTCGAGTGCGGATCCTCCTGCTCGGGGTGGTCCCCGCGTTCCGCGGGAAGGGCGTGGACGCCCTGCTCTATCATGAGATCTGGAGTGCCGGCACCAGATACGGCCACACCTGGGGCGAGGCCGGATGGATTCTGGAAGACAACCCGGCGATCAACCTCGGCATGCAGAAGATGGGGTTCACCAAGTACAAGACGCTCCGGCTCTACGACCGCGCCCTGTGACCGTCCTGGTCACGGGCGGCACCGGGTTCGTCGGGAGCCATGTCATCACCGCGCTCCTCCAAGCCGGTCATCCGGTCCGGGGACTGGTCAGATCCCGAAGCAAGGCGGAGGCCCTCGGCCTGGGGAACGTCGAGTGGGTGGCCGGTGACCTGACCGACACGGCTGCGCTGGAGGCCGCCACCCGCGGGGTGTCGGCGATCATTCACCTGGCCGGGCTGGTGGCGGCCCGCCGCGAGCTCGAGTTCCTGTCGACCAACCGGGACGGCACCGAGCGCCTGGTGCGGGCCGCCGCAGAGACCCAGGCCCGTTTCGTCCACGTCTCCTCGCTCGCCGCCGCGGGGCCCTCCCAGCCCGGGCAGCCCCTGTCGGGCGACGAACCACCGCGCCCCGTCTCGGCCTACGGCCGCAGCAAACTGGCGTCGGAACACGCGGTCCGGGCCGGGCCGCTCCCCTGGGTCATCCTTCGCCCCCCGGCGGTGTACGGCCCCCGCGATCGGGAAATGTTCCGGATCTTCCGGGCCGCCACCTTCGGAGTGGCCCCGGTCTTCGGTACCGGCTCCCAGGAGCTCTCACTGGTCTACGGCCCCGACCTGGCCGAGGCCATCGTGGCCGCCACGATGGCCGAGGGGATGGAGGGGACGGTCTGCTACCCCGCGCATGCTGAGGTGCTCACCGCCCGTCAGGTGGCGATGACCATCGGCGAGGCCTCTGGGCGACAGGTGCGCATCCTCGGTATTCCGCAACCGCTCGCCCGCGGCGCCCTCCAGCTGACCGGCGCGTTCGCTCGGCTGACCAATCGGGCCACACTGCTGACCCCGGACAAGGGGAACGAGCTGTTCCAGCGCGCCTGGACCTGCGACCCGGCCGGCCTGAACCAGGCGACCGGCTGGCAGGCTCGGCATGACCTGGCCCAGGGCGCCGTGGAGACATACCACTGGTATCTGGGCGCTGGTTGGCTGTGAGGTGAGGACCAGCGAACCACTCCGCTTCATCGACTGGATCACCATCGGCTACCTGGCCCTGACAGCGGTGATCGCGGTCGCCCGCCTTGAGATCCGACCCCGCGCCGGCTGGGTCCTGGTCAGCAATGCCCTGATCCTGGGTCTCATTCTCCTGCTCCGCGGCCCGCAGCTGGGGCGGGCCGGTCGGCTGCTCCGGGAGATCTACCCAATCCTGATGCTCCCGGCGGCGTATGGGGGACTGGACCTGCTGAACGGATTCGACATCCCGGTCCGGAATCTGACTGTTCGCGGCTGGGAGGAGCTGATCTTCGGCAGTCAAATCAGCTGAACCTGGTGGCAGGCCTTCCCGAGTCAGTTCTGGTCCACCGTCCTCCACACAGCGTACCTCGCCTTCTACCTCATCATCCCGGTGCCGCCCATCTACTTCCTGGCGAAGGGCCGTCGCGACCACGCCCGGACCGCCGTGACGATGATCGCGGCCACGTTTCTGGTCTGCCACGTTGTTTTCCTGCTCTTCCCGATTGTGCGTCGCACCGCGAGCTGAGCCAGGGGAAGCCCCGGGCCAGAATGACAAAGGGCCCGGGCGTGCTGCCCGGGCCCTTCGACATGCTTCGCGCAGCCTACTGAACCGTGATGATCCCGGTCATCTTGTTGGCCAGGTGCGGCAGGCAGTAGAACCGATACTCTCCCGCGGGAACGCCCTGGAAGGTCACCGTGTACACCGCGTTGGCCTCGATGAGCAGCGGGCCGGCCAGCGGCGACATCTGGTCGGGCATGCCGGCGCTCAGGGCATCAGCCGAACCAGCCGGGATGCTGTCCGGAAAGAACTGGACATTGTGTGGACTACCCGAGATGTTGTGGAAGTTCACCCGATCGCCATTGGCGATCGTGAGGACGGACGGCACGAAATGATAGACCGTGCCCTCCATCGCCATGTTGACGTCGTGGGTGGCACCGGTCGCGGGAGCCGCAGCGGCCGCGGGTTCCGCTGCCGGAGCGGCCTCCTGCTGGGCGGGCTCTCCACCACCGCACGCCGCCACCGCCAACGCCATCACTGTCACTATCGCGAACTTCATCATTGGGGTCCCGTCTCCTGGTAGAGTCTCGTCACACGCCAGCCGGATTCCGCCGGTTTCGGCCCCAATCGGGGAGCTTGTGAACATATTCACAAATCTATCAGGGCACCGGTAAATTCACCAGTCCCACCAGCTTGCGGCTATATTTCGCAGCTTATGCCCCATGCCTACCCACCCCCACCGTGTCGTCGCCTCGGCTCGCTATGCCAGGCCATTCCGGTAACCGTCAGAGCCTCGTCCCAACTCCGCGATGCGCGGGCAGGCGACCACGAGGCCACCTGGCTGCTGGGCCACACCCAGCAAATAGAATTCGGGGAGCTCTGGCACCACAAGAGGGATCTCTTCGTCCGGGCTGAACTCCATGTCCCGTGCAAGTACCTCCGGGTCGATGGCGACCAGGCGGAGTGTCGAGCCCACGGCTTTGCCGGTCCGGTGCCGACGGCACCGCCCCGGCAACCTCAGCCGCGCCGGCTCGACGGGGACCACTTCCGGCTGGTCGAGCGAGGGAAACTCGAGGCACGGGAGCTGATCCGCCTCAAGCCGCGCCGATCCCTCACCGTCCTCGGGGGGGGGAACCCCTGCGCCACGGCCAACTGCCGGACGGCAGATCACACCCGGGGCGCCGCCTGCTGCCGGGACCTGCAGATCGAGATCATGTGCGACGTCGAGTGGACTGAGCAGGAGGCCCTGGTCCGATCCCGGAAATCGCCCTACCTCTGCAAGATCGTCCGCAACGACGACGACTCCCTGGAGGTCGAGATCATCTCGACCTGCGGATACCTGGGGGAGGATGGCATCTCCTGCGGGCTGCACGGGAAACGGCGGGCGGATGGCCGGCAGGCCAAGCCCGATCTCTGCCGCCGGTGGCCGGTGCCGACCACCGACGAGACCCTCCATCCGGGGTGCGTCTTTGCCCTGCCCAAGCCCGCGGCGGCCGGTGTGTAACTTCCGGGGGCGCCAACCGTCATATGGGACAGTTCCCCCCGGTTGAAAGGTCGGTTATGGCTGACGAGATCGAACGCCTCTACCAGACGATGTACTCGACGGTGGTCCGGTTCCTGTACCGCAAGGTCTGGGACGCTGACCGCGCCGAGGATCTGGCCCAGGAGGTCTTCATCCGCGCCATGGCCCATCGACCGGAAAAGCCCAGGGCCTGGATCTTCGCGGTCGCGGCCAACCTGGCCAGGGATGAGGCCCGGGCGGCGGTCCGTCGCAAGAAGCACCTCACCCTGCTGACCAATGATCCGGTGACCCTCGCCAGCCCGATGGTCTCGCCGGTCGACCAGCTGGAACGCAAGGAACAGCTTTCCAAGGTCCACGAGGCCCTGGCGGTGCTGAGCCCGCGGGACCAGGAGGTCCTGCTGCTGTGGGACGCCGGGATGAGCTACACCGAGATCGCCCAGCAGACCGGGTTGGCAGTCGGGGCGGTTGGCACTACCCTGGCCCGGGCGCGAAAGCGCCTGGTCGAAGCCTACGATCAGCAACAGGAAGAGGCCCGTGCGGCACGTTCCTGAGGACGAGCTCCACGCCTATCTCGACCAGGCGCTCAGCCGGTCGCAGTGCATCGAGATCGAGACCCATCTCGCCCGCTGTGCTCCCTGCCGGGACGACCGCGACCAGATCGCGGGGCTCCGGGATCGGACCACCCTGCTGCTGGCCAGGGTGGCCCCGCGGGTATCAGTCCCCCCACCGTATGCTCAACTGCTGGCCCGAGGTGACGAACGACGGAAGACCTCCTGGCGGCGACTCGCGGTGCTCGCGGCGGGGCTGGCAGGCGCGGCGGTCGCCGGCTGGGGAATGCGGGCGATGCTGGACCCGCACACCCCTGCCGGAGTCGGGCTCCCGGCCGCCGTGGCCCTGGCCGCCCCCGCAGACCCAACGGCGCCGGTCACCGCCGAGTCGGTGATCCGCAGCCGCGAGGCCGCCATCCCGTCGCTGCCAGAATCCCACCAGGCAGCGCCAACCGTTCGGCTCGCCTCGACCACCCCCCCGGTGGCCACCCCGGCGGCGACCGGTCGGCCGGTCGGGGGACTCGCCCTAGGTGACGGCTGGGTCGCCAGCTCCCGGGCTGAGGCGGAGGCGGCCGGCCAGAACCTGATCCCGGAGGTGCCGGGTCTGACGGTGAGCGGAATCCGGCTTCGCGTCGGTGCTGGTCAGGAGCGGCCGGCGGTGATCGTGGCCCAGACGCTGCCCGGGGGCGGCACGGTATACACCGTGGAGGGCCCGGTGGATGCGGTGGCGGAGCTTGTGGCAGATCAGTTGAGTTCGGGAGTGTTCCGGGCCAGCGAGCCGACCCGCTCGGCTCCCGACTACCTCCCGTTCGGCAGCGGGTACCGGCGGGCCCCCCGGGTCCTGGCGGTGCTGGGGGCCCTGTCCTCCGACTCACTGAACGTTCTGGCGCAGCGAGTCACCCTGCGGTAACTCCGGGGCGAGTTACTCGCCTCGCTTCGCCTTCTCGATCATTTCTTCCGAGACATAGTCGGCCGGTCGCTCCTCGTGGGCAAATTCGGCCATGACCACCGCATGGTGCGACTCGCCTTCAAGGGTGATTTCCCCGAGCCGGGGTGAGACCATCGGGAACCGCCGGGCGAAGAGCCCGTAGCTGGCGAGAAAGAGCCCGCCCAGCAGCAGGGTTGCTGACAGCTCGGGGAGCCCGAAAACCGGTCCGTGTTCCTCGGTGATCGACGGGATGATCAGGAGGTAGCGCTCCAGCCAGAGTGCGGTCAGACTGATCGTGGCAAACAGCCCCAGGGTGACCCGGGTCTTCTTGGGGGTCGTGCCCAGCAGACCGGCAAAGGGCACCAGGAACATCCCCAGGAAGACGGCGGTCCCGACCGGTCGCCAGGGGCCCCACAAGCGGGCAAAGACGAAGCCGGTTTCCTCATGCATGTTGCCGTACCAGATCACCAGAAACTGGGACCACATCAGGTACGCCCAGAACACGGTAAACCCGAAACAGAGCTTGCCCAGATCATGGCGCTGCTTGGGGCTGATCAGGTCCGCGATCCCCAGCTGTCGCTCACCGTACATCATGGTCAGCGCCAGCAACATGTGCCCGCCCAGAAACGAGCCCATGAAATAGAAGCCGCCCAGCAGGTTGGAGAACCAGTGCGGCTGGAGCGCCATCATCATGTCGAACGCGATCAGGGAGAACCCGAGCGCATAGAGCACGATGTACATCGCGGAGAACCGGGCGATCCGGGTCTGCTGCCGCTCCCGGGCGGCCGGGCTGCCGTCGAACCCGGCCGTCCAGGCCTGATAGAGCCGCTGACGCGCCCCGTCGGCCTTCCCGACCACCAGCGACAGGTCGGGGATCAGGTCGGCCCGGACCAGGGCCCAGCCGACCCCGAACAGGATCGACAGGAGCACCGTCAGTCGCAGGAACATGAAGCCGTGGCCCAGCCAGATCACCTTGCCCGGCTGGAGCGAGTGCAGCTGATGCTCCATCGGGCCGTAGATGGCGTCGTACCCCACGGTGAAGATCAGGATCAGTCCGACCAGGGACACCGCGAAGAAGGCCACGTTGGCCGCGGCAAACCGGAGGATCATCCCGGACCAGCGGGCCTTGGCCAGCTTGTGCACCGCCACCAGGGCCACCGAGCCGCCGGCCAGTCCGGTGAAGAACACCCAGTTCCAGTGAAAGGCCTGCCATGCCCGATGGTTGGCATCGCCCAGCAGGGAGAGCACGAACCCGACGCCCCCGAGGAGAGCGAAGAGCATCCCGGTGCGCAGGAACCCGGCGTAGCGACCGGCCAGGGCGTGGGTGACGAGCCGGTCCCGCAGGACGGTATCGGCCATTACTGGGTTCCTCCCGCCGCGGCCTGCAGCGCCCGAACATGGTTGACCACGGCCCAGCGTCCCTCGGGGGCCACCAGCCGATCGCCCTGCAGCGGCATGACGCCCCGGCCGTATCGGATGATGCTGTAGATCTGGCCGTCCGACAGAATACCGGCCTTGGCGGTCAGCAGGCTGGGAGCCCCGATCTTGGGCGCCACCGGCCCGCGCCCATCGCCCGCCTGGCCGTGGCAGTGGGAGCAATAGAACTGGTAAAGCGTGTCCCCCACGGCGGCGGTGGTGGCCGGGTCGGTGGGATTGACGAGCCGGTCCGCGGTCGCGGTGCCGGCCGCCAGCCATTCGACGGACCAGTCCATCTCCACGGCGTTGACCGGCACCGTCCCCGGCACGGTGTTGCGGGGGATATCCGCCCGTCCGTACGGATGGAACGCCGGCGACTGGATCATGTGGTCGAACCAGGGCACCAGCTTGACCAGATCGTCGGGGCTGGGCAGGGTGTGGTAGTACCAGTTGCAGCCGCCCGCCCCGAGCACCAGGGCCGCCACCAGGATGGTGCCGAGTCTAGCCCTCATGGGAGACCTCCACCGCGCCGGCCGCGGTCAGCAGCTGCCCCACCTGGGCTGTCCGGTCC
>ERZ1292633.5759-Hain-H41-02um-R1-5759-length-11064-cov-6_pt1 | contig 11064 bp, 8 predicted proteins | sample MGYA00564406_ERZ1292633 | MGnify/ENA primary metagenome ERZ1292633 (study PRJEB36523, sample SAMEA6512639) | groundwater metagenome | collected 2019-01-08 | study: AquaDiva: Metagenomics assemblies of 32 groundwater samples
CGCATGAACGGGAAGCGCTGGACGACTTCCTCATTGCGAAAGAGGTGTGGTACATTAAGAACGACGAGACAAAGCGGATGCAACTCGAAACGTTGGAGCCAGGGGTGAATCCCGTGGAGTGGGAGGGACAGCAGCGGAGGCAGGCCGAGGTCGAGGAGCTCGAGCGCATCCGCGACGCTCTCTATGCCGTTCCCGTGAATGGCGGCCGGGGCGCCCCTGAGGAGCCAGGGGGCGTCTTCTCGCAAACCCCGGGAATCGTTCCTCGCGATCCCTTTCGTCGCTGAGACGAAGAGAGAGAGAGTGAGAGAGCTGAGGCGTCCTCCTTTCGAGGGTCTGTGTGGCGGGAACAGGGCGTCCGCCTTTCTGTTCTCCAACGGGTGCGATTACCGCTCCTTTTTCTCTCCGTCTTGAGCCCCGGTGTGAGCCCGATCCCTCGCAATGCCCACGTCGCATCACTGTTAGGCCCTCCCTTTGGTTTGCAGCCGTTCACCGCGCAGCATTTGTTGACTCCCCAGTGGTTGAGGTGCACATGTCGTCGTCGTCGCCGTCGGTCGCCGCCAGCATCGGCACTGGTGATGCTCAATCCGCAGCCGAGGCGGGGAGCTCCCTCCACGGCGACGCAACCGCCGGATTTCATTTCCTGGATGCGGCGCGCATCGACCCGCAGCGGAGCCCTGTGGTGCTCGTCAGCTGCGGCTCTTACAACCCTGTCCACTCGTCGCACGTCGATTTGCTCAAGTGCGCTTGGAGAAAGATCGACGCCGATGGCCTGTGCATCGCGGGATGCCGCGGGGCGCCATGTCAAGTGATCGGCTGTGTGATGTCCCCGGTGAACGACGGCTACAAGAAGGCTGGGCTTGCGCCATTTTCCTTTCGCTTCAACGTCTGCCAGGCCGCCATCGCCGCAGAGCCGCATTTCACGGTGGACCCCTGGGAGGGGCAGCAACCAACGGCGGTTCGCTCGTACCTCGTGTTCCGGCACGTGTTGGAGGCGGCGAAGGCGCAGCTGGCACGGGACGTTTCCCCCGCCGTGGCGGACAAGCTTCAAGTTTGCTTCGCATGTGGTGCCGATTTGTTCAACACGTTTTACATTCCAGGAACATGGGATCTTGCCCTGCTGCAGAAAATTTTCGAGGAATTTCACATTGCCGTGGCCGCGCGCGTCGGCTCAGCGTCGCCGATCGAGACCATGCGGACGGCCCGCCCGCTCACGCACGCAAGCCACCCAGGCGTCACCCTCAACATGGCCACATTCACCGACCGAGTTTGTGTATTTGATATTCCGGCGAACGAAACGTCGTCGACGCTTGTGCGCAATCGCCTAGCCGCCAAGCAGTCCATCGAGCACCTGGTTGCCTCCGCGTGCGTGCCGCTACTGGAGTCGTCCGACAGCCCCTATGTTGCCATCAGCGTGCCGCCCGCGTCATAGAGGAGTCAGTGAATTCCTAACGTCGTTTTTGTCTGCGGCGGTATATTGGACTTCTATTGGAGCAATGGCAGTTGCCGCATGTAGGGGTGGAGGACCCCCTCGTCCCGCTGTTGTTTCTTTGCACTTTTCACACATTACATCTGCTGTTGACGGGGGAGTGGTGTGCCTCTGTCGCTGTGAGTGACGGCTTTCATTGTTGGCAGTGCATGTGCCGGTCGGTGGCAAAACGGGATATTTTTGTAAAATTCTAAGATCGAACGCGCGCACCGCTTCTGATGGCCATGATCACGAGGAACCTGGCGCTTCTAGTCCTCGTCGCCCTGGCATCCTGTGGTGGTATCCTGTGGCTGACGGTGATTCCCCACAGCGTGGCGTCCGCCCCCCACGCGACCGCGCCGCCGCTGCGCGCTGACGAGCCGCCGAGGCTGGACGATGGTAGGGAGCGGCGTCGGCCGCTGCAGCCGTTGGCGTCCACGACGCCTCTGCCATCGCCCACTGAGAGCGAAGTTTCGGCATTCTTTGGACGCTCCCCGAAGGTTACCTGTCCCTCACTAACATGGACGAAGGTGCAGATTCAAGCACTTCGGCTGTCTGCGGCCCACGGCCGCGGCGTCGATCAACTGCTCGCCGTCGTGCACGGCTACGTCCTCAACGTGACCGATTTTATTCACATTCATCCCGGCGGCCCGGCCCTCAACGTTGCGCTCGACGGGGTTGACGGCGCGGAGCACTTCATCCAATTTCACCAAATGGGCACTGTGGGGACATTCAGCAACTTCTGCGTGGGAACCTTCGTGAGGAACGCCCCGTGAGGTGGAGCAACCTTTCGCGTTTCCGCCGGACAGGATCCGGTGGCCCGGAGGTCATCATTGTTTCTCAGGGTTTTGGGCGCAGTCTCAATGCCATCCTGGGCGAAGGCGAGCGCAAGTCGTCCCTACTGCCAGGGATCAGCGGGTACATGGGTGCACTCGGAGAGAGAGAGAGCGCCTCTCCAAGTTGACCATCACGATGTGGTCGTGCGCTTGATTTTTGGTCATCGCTCTTGCAGCTCGAAAGAGGGAGAGTGTGGGTTTTACATAATAGTGCCAAAGTGAATGGCTGCGTCACTCGTCGCTTCGTTTTCACGTCGACCTGGCAGCTCCCTCGTCCTCCTGGCCCCCGCCGCGTTGCGCCGCTTCGCTGCTGCTGCGGTGGTGCCGGTTGGTAGCGCGGCACCGCCTCGCGGCCCCCCGCCTCGCGGCCCCCCGCCGCCGTCGACGGTGCATGCGTCCCCGTCCACGACGCAGTCACGACGGAGCTCCGGCACGGCAGCAGCTCGTCGCCCCCTGACCCAGCCAGCCGGGCGTTCGTGGTGGAGCACGAGTAGTCGTTCGCGATGCCACGCCACTAGACAGATGCTGCGTGGCGATGCGTGGAGCTATCCATTTGAGTCACCTCGCTTCCTCGACGACACGTCAACCGTGACGGCGATGTTCGCGGCTGCGCGTCGCCACCAAGGCACCTTGTCGTCGCCACCCAATGAAAACGTGGCTCCACCGACGCCGACGGAACACAACGCCGCCGCGGCGGTGTCGTCGGCCCCGTTACCCCCAGACGCATCCAAGCCATCCTTCGTCCGGCTTCACGACGCGAAAGCAGACAGCGCGACACCACCGGCGGTCGGCGTGCCCGCGAGCATGCAGCACCTCATCGTGCACCGCATGAAGGGGTCCTCGTTCGAGTGGGTCGACATCTGCGGCGTGGCTGGCTGTCCGCGCTCGGTGTACACCGACCTCATGATCCAGGAGATGAGCAAGTTGGACCTACCGGACATCATGCTCGAGCAGCTGCACGAGCAAGTCGTGCTGCCTCAATGTAACTTGCATTTTGGGAAGAACATGGGTGCGCTCGTGATCCGGTATGCCGCCCCGGACGCAAGCATGTGTGCCAACTCCATGCAGGACCTCACGAATCGAATGACGATTGTCGTGATGCGCAAGCGCGACCCGCCCCGCGTGGTCACGCTGCGACGCTTGGACACACCTGTCATCTCGCAAGTGAGGCGCGTGTTCCACGACAAATACGCTCACGATTCGAAGGAGCGCCTGATCAACACGCTGGTGTCCCGGGCCATTCGGTCGTTCATGCATGAGCTCCGGCTCGACCTCGAGCGGTTTGACATTCTCGAGAGTAACCTGTTGCACCGCACGGAGTCGCGCACCATATTAGCGGAGCAAATCTATCACATCAAGCGACGCTCGTCGGCGTTCAGCCACGTGCTGGGCATGACGAAGCACGCGCACGAACAGCTGATGTTTCAATTCCTCGAGGTGAAGCGCGACTGCGCCTACATCGGCACGGTCAGTCAGTCCTGCATGCACGTCAAGCTGCTCAGCGATGAGATCGACGGCAATGCCCGCTCGGCGTTGGAGCTTTTGTTCCAGGTGTCGAACTTTGAGCTGAACTCGTTGATTCGGGTGTTGACCATGTTTAGTGCGTTCTTCGCCCCGCTGGGCCTTATCACGGGATTCTATGGCATGAATCTGGAGCACCTTCCGGGTGCGGAGCACCCCTACGCGGTGCAGATCGTGCTCGTGTCGATGGTCGTCGTCTCCTCGCTGATTCAATTATGGTATCGGTATCGACACTTTTGACGACCGAGTGGAGCAAAAAAAATATTACTTTCCGTCAATGGAATGCTTAGGGCCCTATCGATCATGAGAGCCCTGCCTCATGGGGGGGGGGGAGTTTGAATCGTACCTTCATCCTTTCCGCAGTCTGCCAAGTACAACAACATACGGTAAAATGTCGACGTCGCTTGCGATTTCCAGTTCGCACGACGGGTCGTGTAGGCAATGGCCACTTTTCGATTTCCTCTCGCTCCCTTCGCAGCAAAGTTACCGTTTTGTCACGGTGAGTTGGTCTGATCATTTCCTCAAAGGGAAGCCGGTATGATATTCGTCGGCGTCGTGGATGCTCGAGACGCGGAGCACCGCGTGGTGTGGTCCATGCCGCTCGATGGCTGTTCCGGGATCGTGCAGGGCGACGAGGGCACTCTCCTGCAAGCTGTGGTCGACATCACCCGCTCATCGTGGCCTGTCACGCCCCCCGCTATGGACACGTGCTGGCTGCATACGTGCACCTTGGGGGCCGTCCGCAGCCGAGCCGCTACGATCGCCGCACGCAACAAAAAGGCCGCCGCGATGGCGGAAGAGACAGGAGGGTCGGCCGTACCCGGAGGGGGAGGAGGAAGCGCGACTCGGCGACTAGCCGCGATCGGCTCCAAAGCGAGCCGCACTTTCGGGCCCGCAGACATTGACTTCAGCGCCGCGTGCGGCTGGAGGAAGACGCCAGGGGGGGGACCCACCGACGCAGGGGAGCCGTTGCAAAAGGCGGCGGAGTTGATGGCCTTCACGTTCTGCCATCCGCCGTCGCGCGCACCGGGTAGCGAGGACGCTGCGCAGGAGCTATGTGTGGTGCACTCGGCCCCATGCGGTGGGTTCCTCTCGTTCGTGGTCGGCTTTTGTCCCACGTTTGACGACGAGTTAGCATCGATAGGAGACGACCTTCTCATCAACGGCGCCGCAGTGGGAGCAATGAGGAGTCGGGCCCCATTCTGCTGGCCCTCAGGCGCGCCAAGCGACCCCGCGACAGGCATCGAGTCGATTGTGCTGCGAGGCGACCCCGTCGTCATGGAGCTTCTCCTCGTCGACTTCAACGACTTGTTTCGCGTGCACTGCATGCCCGGGTACGAACCTCTCAGTGCGCTGCGCAAACATCAGACCACGGGCCGCAACTCACGCAGTAGTGATGCGGCTGACGAACGAGGAGGAGGACGACGACAGCGCGAAGTGACCGCCGAGTCGCTAACGGAGGGGCTGCCGCAGCTGAGACTCGCCGCCTTTCGTTTGTTCTCTGTGCTTCAGGATGAAAGGCGCCTCAAGTTACGCGAGTTGGACGACCCCGAGGTGATGTCAGTGGCAACGGCACCTTGAGGAGCGACCCGATGAGATGAGGTAATTACAGTTTGCATGCATGAAGCCCATGGGAGCGGTCATATTGATTGTTGTTTCGATTTGTCCCTTCTTAACCTGTTCAGTGCATCTAACGTCTCTCGCTTTTCCCTCCAGTTAAAGTAAAATTACGCTCTCCTCGTCTCTATTTTCGGCACCGGACCGGTTGGCATGAAAAATCATCCTTCACGGCCCCCGGTGTCCGGTGCAGGGAGGACCGCCGGAAGTGCGTCCGTCGGCGCATCCCCTGTGTCATCTCCAAATAGTTCCACCACGTCGACGTCGGTGATCGTCGCCGTCGCATCGAATCCAACGGCGGCGCCCCCACCTTCGCTACCGCCCCCTTCGCCGTCTCCGGACGGCCGCGACGACTCATCGCCCCCGTCGTCGTCTGGCAGCGCCGCGGTGGTCATCGTCGACCCCTCCGCCGTCCGAGAGCAACAAATTCACGAGGAGAAACAACGCTTCATCGCGGAACGCCTCCGCGAGCGGTTGATGTCCCAGCGGGAGCACCTTCTGGAACGGAAGGCGACGTACGTGGGCAACGTCGTCATGACACTCGTGGCCGCCGCGTTCCTTATCTTTCGCACCGTCTACTTAGTCGCCATCTATGGCCGCCAGTCCAGCCTGGCCGACGCGGAGACCGCATGGTCCGAGAACCCCTACATGTGGATGGTCACGTTCTACATCCCGTTTATCGCGTTGCTCGTTGCCTACGCATTACAGAGCCGTCGGGAAATCACCTCGCGAGAGGCCGTCACGCACGATCGGCTCGCTTGCCGCATGCAGAAAGCCATCACCCCAGAGGGCGCCGCGACGGTGGCCGCCGCACCTGGAAGCCCAGGACGAGGAAGCGGCGCAGGAGGAGCGGCCGGTGGGACGCCCGTTGCCCCGCGGCCTCCTCGCGATGCTTGGGTGAGCGATGAGTCTGCCGCCGCGGCCGCCGCGTCGTTTTCCGACGACGACGACGATGACCCGCAACGCAACAGGGTCGACGCGGCCGAGTCCTCGACGGGCGGCGAAGGCAGCCATACGGGTAGCTCGACGCTCACCGGGACCGAATCAACCGAAGGACTCCTCGGATTCGAGGATACGGTGTTTTCCGCAAGTGCCAAGACGTCGAATCACCTCGCGGTGCTCCTGTGGCTGCAAGGACTGCTCACGCTCATGGTCGGCACCTCGGCAGACGGCGGCGGCAGCGGCCACGCTCACTTTCACGTGCTCGTGTGTTGGCCGTTGCTCGCGCCGTTTCTGTGTGTCCCACCCGGCCTCCGCGTTGCGGGCGTGATCGCGATCGTGATTCTTCTGGTGGTGCTCATCGCGGACAACATTCGTCCCTTCGGGGCAGTTCGAAACAGAATTCCCGTATCGTTCCCGTGGAGCGTCGTCAGCTTTCTCATCGCGGCCGCGATCTCGCTTTCAGTTTCGATCGTGATCACCGCCGGCATGCACCGCTGCCGAAGGCAGATTGAAAAAGACACGACCTTCGTGGACGCCGCCGCCTCGGCGCTGGCAGATCTCCGGATCAACAACGTCCGTGAGCTCGTCAGCCAACGCCGAGCCGCTGGCCACGCCAACGACGAGCTGGCGGCCATCGTCGATCAGTGCGCGACCGTCCTGGCGTCCGTGATGCCCTACCTGCCTCAGGCGATGCTGCGACAACTCGCTGGCGGCGCGGAAGAGTTCTCCGACGACGAGGACGACGCGGAGGATGGTGCCGGCGGCGCGCAGGAGCAACGACCTGCCGATGCCGTCGCGCCGAGCGAAGGCGGGGCGGTCGTGCGCTCGTCGGCCGCCAGCGGGGCCGCGTCGTCCAAGTTCCGTAAGAGGCGTTGCACCGTCATGCTCTTGACCCTCACGCGATTTCCCTTCGACGATGTGGCGGCCGCGGCGAAGTTAAGCGAGCGGTTTTGCAGTGCTCTGTTTCCGAAGCTCACCTCCCTGACAGGCATTGTCGACATCCTGTCCGCCAACTTCGCGCTCGTGACGTTCAACTGCCACTCGCCCTGCTACCTGCGTGACGCGAAAAACGCGTGCATTCTAGCCATGCAGATGTCGGAGGACCTCAGCGACGTGGACTTATCGATCGTCATTGACCACGGATTTAATCTTGGTGGCCTCTGTGGGGCGGAAAATCGTCGCGCTGACGTTGTGGCGGGGCCGAGCGTCGAGCTGGTCCACAAATTGGCTTCGCTGGGCCCTATCATCGGCACTCGGGTCCTTCTCACAGAAGCGGTCTACTCACAGATCGGCGAAGGGTTTGACGCGATACCCGTCGAAACCGTCGCCCCGAGCGCCGCCCGGGGCGGTGAGGCCTCTTCGGCTACCTCCACGTCGGTCACGACCGGAGGTGGGACAGGAGGTGCAGGTCGACAGACCCTCACGCTCTTCGAGCTGCGCGCATTGCGGCCAAGGACGACCAGCGACTATGTCGAAGCGTTCGCATTACTGCGGAAAGGCGACTTTGCTGCCGCATACAAGCTGGCGTCGACGCATGTCGATATGCACCCGAATGACTTCCAGGGCCAGCGACTAAAGTCCCTGTGCGAGCAGGTGGCATCTGGCGCCAAGGATCCCTCCGCCCTCGTGCGCCGCGAACTGTTGTGGGAAACTTTCTTCGACGAGGCGGACGCGCAGAGTCGTGATGCCGAACTTGACGCGGGCGACGGCGGCGCTGACGACGGCGCGATGGAACGGGGTGCGGATTTTGACTCGTCCACCTCGGCGTCGATGCCGAATCGGCGAGACGCCATGCTGGCGCCTCCGGGCGGCCGCGGCGGCGTCAACATCCAGGCCGCCGTCGACAACCTGCGCATCAACTACGCGGAGGTCCCGAAGGTCGAAAAGGATGACGGCCTGTTCTCCATGTTCGTGGACGACGCCGACGCTCCCAGCGATGCCACCGCGGGAGCGCTCGTCGACGTGGAGGCCCTGCCGCTCGAGGTCGTCGACAGCACGAAGAACGTCTGGAAGCGCGGCCAGGAAGCGATCGGCACCGGCGCCTTCAGCGTCGTGTATCTCGGCCTCGGCGGCACGGGCACGCTCGTGGCCATGAAGTGCTTCGAGCTGGCCTCCAGGCTGCTCAACTTCGAGGGCCTCGAGGCCGAGGTGAACTACCTTGCCCGCCTCCGCCACGCGAACATCGTCAACTACGAGTCGTGCTGCACCACGCGCTCCCACTTCATCATCATCACCGAGTACGTCTCCGGCGGGTCGCTGCACGACATGTTGCTCAGCTTTGGGCCCCTCCCCGATAGCGTGGTGCGGCTTTACGTGCGTGATATGCTGGCCGGCCTGCAATACCTTCACGAGCACCGCATTGTGCACTGTGACATCAAGCCGCACAACGCGTTGTTAACCCACGAGGGCTCCTGCAAATTGTCCGACTTCGGCTCCGCTCTCATGACCAAGCCGACCGCGCGGGCAGGACGAACAAGGAACCGCCGGAACGAGGATGCCGCGGCAGCCGCGGCCGCGGCGGCGGAGGCACAACCTACGGACCCCACGCTGCGCGGCACCTCGTGGTATCTTGCCCCGGAGGCGGCGCGCAACCAGTTCACCCCGGCCATTGACATCTGGTCGCTAGGCGTCACGGTGCTGGAGCTGCTCACGGGCCAAATACCGTGGAAGCTCTCGGGGGGCAATGAAATGCAGTTTCTATCGGACCTCGTCCGCAAAGATAACATGGTGCCCAACATCGACGAGGCGATCCCGTTGAAGGCCGCCGACTTTTGTCGCGCGTGTCTGCAGCGCGATCCCGCGAAGCGCCCGTCGGCGCAACAGCTGCTGGTGCACGAATTTCTCAGGTAGAACACAACAACAGTCGAGAGGGTGTCGTCGTGTGCATCGCTGGCAAACGTTTTAAACGGCCAAATCCAAGTCTCTCTATCTCCATGTTTCTTCCCCTCCTTCCCCCCACACGCTCTTGCCGCCTCCCTCCCTCACGTCTCCTTGCTCCGTTCATCTTATCGATCCGTTTGGCTCTGTTCGTTCGTGCCGTGGTCGTCGTGTGCGTCCTTCCTTGCCGCCGAGAGGCTCGCTAGAACGGCGCCTTTTTGACGACCGCGGAAAGCAGGCGAGCGCACTCGACGGCCCAGAGTTTGCTTTCTTCTCCCGCTTGTTCCTCCTCGTTTCTTGGTGCATCATGACGCATCCACACAATTATCTTCTCCTCTCTCTATTTAGTGTGGTGTGTCTGAGTGGTTTGATACTTGCAAGTATACTCGGGTGAGGGCCCGTCCGGCTTTGCGGCAGTAAGTTAACCTGCGACAATGGGTGAGTGTTTGAGGATGGTGTTGTATATCTCTGTTTTTCGTTCCGTTCAGAACCAAATTAAAATTACCCCCCCACTTCTTCCATTTTTATTTATCAGTGAATAGAAAATCTATTCATATACCTATGACATCATCTTCGGCCGCATCCTTCACGACGGGTGCGATCCTTCTTTGGGTGGTCACGATCGTCGCGCCCGCTGTCGTTGTATCGCTAGCGGCTCCCCCATCGCGGCCTCACGCCGTCCGACGCACTCTTCAGCATGAGCGTCTCTCAAGTGGCGTATTATTCAGCGAGACGGAGATCGCCGCTCGTGACAAGAAGGGCTCGGACGAGGTCAATCAATGGCACGTGCTGTCGTTATTCTTCTTTTCCACCAATGGCCCTTCGTGGTGGCAGAACGGGGGCTGGGCTTCGGTCGCTCCCACGTGTACCTGGTACGGCGTCCAATGCAACTACGCCGGGAACGTCACGTCGATTCGGCTCAAGAACAACAGCCTCACGGGAGAACTCACTCCGTCGCTCGCGACGCTGCCGTATTTGACGACCCTCCTCTTGGATGACAATAGCATCGAGGGGACGCTGCCAGAGGAGTGGGGAAACGCTCCCGACGCGTTTCCCAGCCTGCAGACCCTTTCCGTCGCGTCGAATGACTTGGAGGGCACGCTACCCGACTGGTCGTTCGGATTCCGTTCGCTGTATTCATTTCGTCTGGACGGCAACCGCCTCAACGGCAGCCTACCCGCCGCGTGGCCCACCGCCAGCTTTGCCGCCACCCTCACAGCGCTAATCTTGCGCAACAACGCGCTGAGCGGCACGATCCCGGATTCGTGGGCCACGACGAGCGGCTCGTGGAAATACCTGAGCACCGTCTTGCTCTCCGGCAATCAGCTTCAAGGACCGCTGCCGCCTCTACTCTTCAGTGCCAGTCCGTACCTGTCGTGGCTCGATCTTGGCCGCAACGACTTGTCCGGCACCCTGCCAGCCGAGTGGGGCACCAGCATCCCGCGCGTGCTGCAGCTGACGCTTTCACACAACCGCCTTTCGGGCCCTCTTCCCCCTGCCTGGGCGAGCTCAACGCTGTACCAACAAGCCGTGGTGATGGACCTGTCATCCAACGGCTTCGTGGGAGGCATTCCGTGGTGCACGGCGAAGCGCCCGTCGCTGAACGTGTCGTCCAACGCTCTGTCTGGGCCATTCAATTTCACCTGCTTTGGTTACGACTGCCCGCGGCTGCAGACAATGGACTTCGCTGGCAATCAATTCTGCGGGTCCTATTGCGGGCTACCCACTTGTTAGGGGTGGAAGAGAGAGACGTAAACGTAAGGAAAGCGTTAGGACACACGTCATATGCATGGGGGGGGGGGGGGG
>ERZ1292633.5762-Hain-H41-02um-R1-5762-length-11059-cov-4_pt1 | contig 11059 bp, 4 predicted proteins | sample MGYA00564406_ERZ1292633 | MGnify/ENA primary metagenome ERZ1292633 (study PRJEB36523, sample SAMEA6512639) | groundwater metagenome | collected 2019-01-08 | study: AquaDiva: Metagenomics assemblies of 32 groundwater samples
GACGTGCAGCTTATCGGCGGTATCGCTCTACACACCGGCAAGATCGCGGAAATGGCCACGGGCGAAGGCAAGACGCTCGTTGCGACAGCCCCGGTCTATCTGAACGCGCTCACTGGGCGCGGTGTGCATGTCGTGACGGTGAACGATTATCTGGCGTCGCGCGACGGTGAATGGATGGGCGCGGTCTATAAGTTTCTCGGCCTGACGGTCGGTTGCATCCTGCACGATCAATCCCCGCAGGTGCGCCGCGAGCAATACAATTGCGACATCACCTACGGCACGAACGCCGAGTTCGGCTTTGATTATCTGCGCGACAACGGCATGGCCACACGGCGCGAGGAACAAGTCCAGCGCGGGCATTACTTCGCCATCGTGGACGAAGTGGACTCCATCTTGATTGATGAAGCGCGCACGCCGCTCATCATCAGCGGCCCGGCGGTCCGCACCTTCGATGAACAATATGCTCAGTGGAAGCCGCTGGTGGAATCCATCGTGCGCGCTCAGGAACGGTTGTGCGCTCGTTTCGTTTCGGAAGCGGAAGACCTGTTGAAGAAACTGAACCCCACCGACGGATCGAATCCGCAGAATCCCGACGCGCTCAAAAAAGAGATCGGCTTACTCTTGTTCCGGGTGAAAACCGGGCAGCCGAAGTCCGAAGCGTTGATGAAGATCTTGGAAGAGCCGGCGCATCAGAAGTTGATGAATGATGCGGAACTCTCGCTGCATCTGGATCAGAAGAAGGTCGAGCTTTACGCGGAGAAGGAGCAGTTGTTCTTCGCGATTGATGAGAAGAGCCACGACGCTGATCTGACGGAGAAGGGGCGCACGTTTCTTTCACCCAAGGACCCGGATGCGTTCGTGTTGCCCGATTTGAGCACCGCGATGCACGACATTGATGTCGGCCCGGAACCGGACGCGCGCAAGCGGATGGAAGCCAAAGCGAAGTTGCAGGCGGACTTCGAGGCGAAGGCGCAGAAGATCCATTCCATCGCGCAATTGCTCAAAGCCTACTCGCTTTACACGAAGGACGTGGAATACGTGGTGCAGGATAACAAGGTCATCATCGTGGACCAGAACACCGGTCGCTTGATGACGGGCCGCCGCTGGAGCGATGGCTTGCATCAATCGGTCGAAGCCAAAGAAGGCGTGGAGATCGAACGCGAGACGCAAACGCTGGCGACGATCACGATCCAAAATTATTTCCGGCTCTACTTGAAGCTGGCCGGCATGACCGGCACGGCGGAAACCGAGGCGGGCGAGTTCTACGACATTTACAAACTCGGCGTGCTCGTCATCCCGACGAACAAGCCGTGTCTGCGCAAGGACGCCAATGATTCGGTTTACAAGACGCGGCGGGAGAAGTTCAACGCCGTCTTGAACGAGATCAAGACCATCCACGGTCAAGGCCGTCCGATTCTCGTCGGCACGATCTCCGTCGAAGTCAGCGAAATGCTTTCCAAGATGCTGTCGAAGGAAAAGCTGATTCACTCCGTGTTGAACGCAAAGTATCACCAGCAGGAAGCGGAGATTGTCGCGCGGGCCGGACAGCGGGGCTCGATCACCATCGCCACCAACATGGCGGGTCGCGGCACGGATATTAAACTGGGGCCGGGCATCGCGGACCTCGGCGGTTTGCACGTGCTCGCCACCGAACGGCATGAGGCCCGGCGTATTGATCGGCAGTTGCGCGGACGTTGTTCGCGGCAGGGTGATCCGGGTTCGTCGCATTTCTTCGTGTCGCTGGAAGACGATCTGATGCGCTTGTTCGGCGCAGGCAACATCGTCAAATACATGGAGAAGCTCGGCCTGGAAGAAGGTCAGGAATTGGAGCATCCGTTGCTGAACCGTTCCATCGGCCAGGCGCAGAAGCGCGTGGAGCAACACAATTTCCAGATCCGCAAACGCACGCTCGAATACGACGACGTGATGAACAAGCAGCGCGAAGTCATCTATGGCTTCCGCAACGAGATCATCAACTCGAACGACGTCCGCGACCGCCTCATGGACATCATGGAGGAGATCGTCATCACCAAAGTCGAGGCGCACACCAAAGGTGAATACGACGCGAACGAGTGGCAGACGCGGGCGCTGGCGGATTGGGTGAATTTGAATTTCCCGCTCGGCATGCCCGAGGAAGAGATCGTCAAAGCGGCGCAGGCGGGGACGGAATCACCGGTCGCCGGTTCGGTGTTCGATGGCCTCAGCCCGGCGCAGTTTGGCGTGTGCAATTTCATCAGCGACAGCATCCGCAAGGCGTACGAACTCAAGATCAGTTTTGAAGAACCCGACAAGCTGGTGACGGTGGAGCGCTTCACGATCCTGACGGCGATTGACAAGCTCTGGCAGGAACATCTCTATGAGATGGACAGCCTGCGTTACAGCATCGGCCTGCGGGCGCACGGGCAGCGGGATCCGCTCATCGAATACAAATCGGAAGCGTTCAAGATTTTTGACGAGTTGATGATGAACATCAAAACGGAGATCTGTCACAACATCTTCCGCAGCGCCTCGTCCTTGATGGCGTTCGAGAATTTCCTCCGCAACGTCCCGCAACAGACCAAGCACGATCCCACCAGCGCGTTCGGGGAGCCGCCCAAAGCAGGCCCGGGCAAGGCCAGCGATGTCGTGAGTCAGGCGGCGGAAGACATCTCGAAGCAAAAGCCAAAACAGACCGGACCGAAAGTTGGTCGCAATGACCCGTGCCCCTGCAATAGTGGCAAGAAATACAAGCAGTGTTGTGGGCGTTGATTTCCTTGACGATTTCCATGGCCCCACCAAACATTCCGTCGCTGATTGAATGAAGACATTTCTGTTCATTTGCACCGGTAACATCTGCCGCAGTCCGATGGCGGAGGCGCTCTTCCGTCATGCTACGCAGGGACGCGCGGATTATCGCGCCATTTCCGCCGGGTTGGGTGCGGTGGACGGGCAGCTTCCCAGCGTCTATTCCGTCCAGGCGATGAAGGAGATCGGCGTGGACATCACCAAACAGCGCAGTCACATGTTGACTGCCGAGATGGTCAAGCAGGCGGATTATATTTTGGGGATGACGCACAGCCATGTGGATACGGTGACGTTGCTTTATCCGAAGGCGGCGGAGAAAACCTTCCTGTTGCGGGAGTTCGACGACACGCTTGATCCTTATGAGAAGGACATCAGCGATCCCATCGGCGGTTCGTATGAGGTCTATTTGAACTGCCGCGATCAGATCGAGCAGGGGATTGCGTCGCTGTTGCGTTTCATTGAACAAGGCGAGACGCATCACATGATCAAGGCGGTCGCCGCCGGGCAAACCGCGCGCGTGGCCATCGGGGCGGATCATGGCGGGTTCGAACTGAAAGAAGCGCTCAAGAAATATCTGCGCGAGCGCGGGGTTTCATTCAATGACTTCGGCACGCACGGAACGACTTCGGTGGATTACCCCGATTACGCGTTGCTCGTGGCCAATACTGTGGCGGAACAAAAGGCTGAGGTCGGCTTGCTCGTCTGCACGACGGGCATCGGCATGAGCATTACGGCAAATAAAGTTCCCGGCATCCGCGCCGCGATGGTTACCGATGCGGAATCCGCTTTGCTCACGCGCAAACACAACGACGCGAACGTGCTTTGTCTTTCTGGTAAATTCACTTCACCCGATCTAGCCAAACAGATTCTCGATAATTTTCTTAACACTGAATTCGAGGGCGGACGCCACGAGCGTCGCGTCCACAAGATGGAAACCAAAACCATGTCACCTGAACTCCGATTGAACCGCGTGGATGGCGAGATCGCCAACGCCATCGAACATGAACGCCTGCGTCAGCAGGAAAACATCGAACTCATCGCCAGCGAAAACTTCACCAGCCCGGCGGTGATGGAAGCGCAAGGTTCGGTGCTCACGAACAAATACGCCGAAGGTTATCCCAAGAAGCGTTGGTATGGTGGTTGTGAGAATGTGGACACGGTAGAGCAACTGGCGATTGATCGCGCGAAGAAGCTGTTCGGAGCGGAACACGCCAACGTGCAGCCGCATTCCGGCAGCGGCGCGAACATGGCGGTTTATTTCGCGTTCCTCAAACCCGGCGACAAGATGCTTACGATGGACCTGAGCCATGGCGGACATCTGACGCATGGCAACAAGGCAAATTTCTCCGGCAAATTTTTCGAGATCGTCCACTACGGCGTGCGCAAGCAGGACGAATTGATTGATTATGATCAACTCGCGGCGGTCGCGCGCGAGCAGAAGCCGAAGATGATCACGGTCGGCGCGAGTGCGTATCCGCGCATCATTGATTTCAAGCGCATGGGCGAGATCGCCCGTGAAGTTGGCGCGATGTTGCTCGCGGACATCGCTCACATCGCCGGCATGGTCGCGGCGGGGGTTCATCCCAGCCCGATGGAACATGCGGACTTTGTCACGACGACCACGCACAAGACATTGCGCGGACCGCGGGGCGGTTTGATTCTCTGCCGGGAGAAGTATGCCAAGGAAATTGATTCGCAGGTGTTCCCGGGAATCCAAGGCGGGCCGCTGATGCACGTCATCGCGGGGAAGGCGGTTTGTTTTCATGAAGCGATGCAGCCCGCGTTCAAAACCTACCAACAGCAGATCGTGAAGAACGCCGCCGCGCTGGCCGACGGCATGAAGCGCAACGGGTTCCGCCTCGTCAGCGGGGGCACGGACAATCATCTGATGCTGGTGGATGTGGGCGCGAAAGGGTTGACGGGTAAAGATTGTCAGATTGCGCTCGATGATGCCGGGATCACGACGAACAAGAATACGATTCCGTTTGAGACGCGCTCACCGTTCCAGGCCAGCGGCATCCGCCTCGGCACGCCCGCCTGCACCACACGCGGCATGAAGGAGGCCGAGATGGCCGCCATCGCCGACATGATCAGCGAGGTTTTGATGGACATCAAAAATCTTGACGGTATCGCCAAGGTGCGTCAACGTGTCCGCGAACTGACTGCGCGATTCCCCTTGCCGTATTAAGACATTCGGAATCCACACTCACCGAGCGGTAACCATTCCAATTTGAACTAATCCTGAGGTTGTCCGTCCAAGCAGATGATTGGCGGACATTCCCGGTTTGGTCGGTTTCGCCCGGTCGCATATTGAATCATCGAGAAACATTTTTATGTCACGAGCCGTAACCAAGAAGGCCAAAGTCAAATCACCCAAGGGCAAATCCGCTGCGGAAGAATTGCCGCTGGATCAGGATCACGCCGAGTCCGCCGCCCCCATGGTCGCCAAAGCCTCCCCGCTGCCGCCGCCAAAGCCCGTGGACGAAGATGCGCCCCTGCAACCGCCGACCGGCCCCATCGAAGCCAGTGTTCCGGCCCAACCGCGCGTGGCCCAACCCGCAGGGGAATATCGGCGCGGCGAACGCGACAAGATCGCCAACTCCCTCAACATCGCCAAACTCCAGGGGATGCCGATGACGGAGTTGAACAACATGGCCAAGGAATATGGCGTCGAGAACTTCGGCACCATGCGCAAGCACGAGGTCATCTTCCACATCCTCCAGAAAAATGCCGAACGCGCCGGGGTGCTCTTCTCCGAAGGCGTGCTGGAAGTCTTGCCGGATGGTTACGGTTTCCTGCGCTCGCAGAGTTTCAATTACCTGTCGTGCCCGGAAGACATCTACGTTTCGCCCTCGCAGATCCGCCGGTTTGATTTGCAGACCGGTAATCTGATCGCGGGTCAGATCCGTCCGCCGAAAGAGAAGGAAAAGTTTTTCGCACTGCTCAAGGTTGAAGCCGTGGACGGTGAAGAGCCGGACAAGGCCAAAGACAAAACGCATTTCGAGAATCTCACGCCGTTGTTCCCGAACAAGCGCTTCATCCTCGAAACCGGCAAGGAAGAACTGTCCACCCGCGTGCTCGATCTCGTCTGCCCCATCGGCAAAGGCTCGCGCGGTCTCATCGTCGCGCCGCCGCGCACGGGCAAAACCGTGTTGATGCAGAAGCTCGCCAACGCAATCCTCAAGAACAATCCGGAGACGTATCTGTTCATCCTGCTGATTGACGAACGCCCCGAAGAAGTTACCGACATGGAGCGCACCTGTATCGGTGCGGAAGTGATTTCCTCCACGTTCGACGAACCGCCGGAGCGCCATGTGCAGGTGGCCGAAATGGTCATCGAGAAGGCCAAGCGCATGATCGAACACAAGCGCGACGTCGTCATTCTGCTCGACTCCATCACCCGTCTGGCTCGCGCCTACAACACCGTGCAACCGCACTCCGGCAAGATTCTCTCCGGCGGCGTGGACGCGAACGCGCTCCACAAACCCAAACGCTTCTTCGGCGCCGCGCGTAACATCGAAGAAGGTGGCTCGCTTTCCATCATCGCCACCGCACTCGTGGACACGGGATCGCGCATGGACGAAGTCATCTTTGAAGAGTTCAAAGGCACGGGCAACATGGAAGTCCATCTGGACCGTGGCCTCGTGGATCGCCGGATTTTCCCCTCGATCAACGTCGAACGCTCCGGCACGCGCAAAGAGGAATTGCTCTACCATCCGGACGAACTCAACAAGATCGTCCTGTTGCGCCGCGCTCTCACTGGCGTGCCGCCCGTGGAAGCGATGGAACTGTTGCTCGGCAAACTCAAGAAGACCGGCAGCAACATCGAGTTCCTCATCGGCATGGCCGTGGGCTAAGGCTGGAAAGATTCAAAAGTAAACCGCCGCCGACTTCATGTGAAGTTGGCGGCGGTTTTATTTTGGCGGATTCAATCGGTTACCCGCCGGATCAATCAACGTCGCTGTCACCAGAACGCAAAGGTTGTTGGTTTTGGTGGCGGTCAGGTCGGTCCGTTGAATGGTTCCATCCGGTTGGGTGGCGATTTCGGTGGTGGGCAAATGGCCCAGCACCAGCGTCTGGCCATCGCGTAGAACGCAGTCGTTGGTCATCTGGCGCACCAGAAATTTGGGCAAGGGCAGGGTGGTTTTGCCTTTCTGGCCATTGATATAGACGAGGACCGTGGGCGCTTTCTGGTCGTAGCCTAAAAACTCCTTGGTGCTGGCTTCGAGGTGCAGGGAGATCTGGTTTTGATCCGAACTCACGCAGGGCGTCACATTCAGGACCGGCCCCAGTGGCACCACTTCGGCGTTCAATGCGGCAGCAGCAGGCGTGTTGGTGGCGACGACGCCTGGCGGAGTCAACGCTTCCGGCCTGATGCCGGTCATGATGGTTTTTACCTCTGCAACCTGAAGTTGTGCCTGCCGCGCCGAAAGAGTTGTGACCTGACCTTCGGAAACCAGCGAGAGTCTTTTATCTTGGCGGAGCCGTTGGAGGAATTCTTCTGTTTGTGCCTCCGTCAGGATGCCGAAAAGTTTCTGCGGGTGAAACACCGGCAAGGGGATTGCATTTGTGGGCCGCCGGAGCAACAAGGAGATCAAGTCTGTATCTGTGGGAATCTCAATCCACCGGACCTTTATGTTCACCTGTGGCGCTTGGTAGTTCAGCACTTGCAGGAAGGTTTCAATCGCATCCAAGTCCGCCAAGGTGGCGCGGACAACAAGTTCTCCCTTCCGATCATTGAGATACAAACTTTTTGGCAATTCCAGATCTACCCCCATCGCGGCGAATAGTTGTCGGAGTAAGGACGGCCAGTTCACTTCGTTTGGTTTATCCGGAGAAAACATATTTGTTCCCAGTCGCTGGGTCACGGCCTGGGTCAGCGCATTCATATCTACTGCAAAAGTGCGGGCATGAAGGTTGGTGCTGGAGGGAAACGAACTGACTGATGATTCGCTGTCGGAGATTTTTGTCGTGGGCTGGGCGGACGCTGTCTCTTGATTGGCGTGGGCTAGGAATTTTTCCAAAGCATCCAGTTCTGCGGGTGTCGCCCGCACCAGTAACAAACTGAGCGGGTCTTTGAAAAACACCGACTTTGGCGGTTGCAAATCCAAGCCCGCCTTGGCGAGAAACTCCGCCACCATTTCCGCAGTGTTGGTGACCAGCAACGGCCCGGTTCTGCCCAAGGCTTTCGCCAGTTCCATCGGCCCGACGACAAAGGTGCGGGTGGCTAACTCAGGTGGCGCATCCGGTGCTGACAAAGACTTGAGTTGAACCTGCTTTCTTGGCAGCGGGACGACTTTTAGTGCCGACTCAAACTTCTCAAAATCTGCCGCGGTGGCGCGGGCGTAGATTTCTTCGTGTTCGGCAAGGTAGCGGACCTGTTTTGGGCGGGGATCGTTGGGGTTGAATGATTCAAGCAGCGCGCGGAATCCAGCGGCGGGGTTTGTGGCGACGATTGCCGCGATTTCCGGAGACAATACCGCGTTAACTTTCGCGCGAGTGTTTGAATCGAAGTGATAGCTTCGGCGAGTCAGAGGCGTGCCAGGCATCGGACGTAGCAAGGTTTCGATGGCGTCGAGTTCGGGTGTCGTCGCCCGAACCCACATGTCGCCACGAGTGGTGCTCAGGAAAAGACCTCTGCCTGAAGTCGGATCAAGGTTTACACCAGCATTGGTGAAGTACGAGCGAACCGCCGAAAACAGGTTTGTTACAGTTACCGTTTCTGAGAGTCCGGCGGATTTTCGCACGGCGGCATAAAGCAGACCCAAATCAACATCGAATACGCGCTGCGCGAGCGGTTCTGCGGTGGCGGTGTTGATGGTTGCAGCGGTGGGCCATGTAATCGTGTCGCCACCGAGAAACCAGAACCACTGCTTGTTGAGTCGTTCATTTTCAGTCACGGTCCAGTCATCAATGTCAAACGAATCGTTGACGCGAAACGCGGGAACAGGGCTTGGTCGGGACGATTCGCTGGTGAACAGTTTGCCAACCAATGGCAAGTCACCGAGGAACGGCACCTTGTCCTTGATCTTGGAATGCAACCTGCCGAGCTCGTTGGTCTGGACATCCCCGACGTTGTTGCTCGTAGTGATCTGCCGCACCCGGAAGATTGGCAAAGGTAAAACGGAATCAATGACTTGGCCCGTTTGCGTGACCGGCGTTGGTACGAACGTCGCCGCCGTCGCCAAGTCGTAGCCAACGAACTCGGTCAAAGTCGGAATGAGCGTCGTTTGAATGGTGGCATCATCCCCTGGCAGCCTAGGCTGCAAATCTGGATCTATTCCCGGCCTTGGCAGCACCGGGGAATTGGTTGAATGGCTTGACGTCAGAATTGCACCAACCGTGTTTCGTGTGCCCACTGCCGACAGCATCAGCAATGCGACGCCGACAAGTAATGAAGTCACCATCGCGCGCCAAGTGAGACGCAGGGCCGGGCGGTAGCCAGGGACGAGCAGGCGTTGCACGCGGTCGGCGAGGGAGGATGGTTCGCGGCCATCTTCGCCAAAGGCCAGCGCGGAGTGGGTCGTGGGTTGCAAAATGTTTTCCGCCACGCGCACCAAGGTCTTGGCGTAATCAGCGGGAGCGCCGCTCAGTTCGATGGCGAGGGCGTCGCAACAGGCTTCGCGTTCCCGGCGGATTTGATGGCTGATCCACCAGATGGCGGGATTGAAGAAGAGCAACGCTTCGGCAAAGAGTTGGAACAGGTTCGCCAGATAATCGCCGCGACGGATATGGGCAAGCTCGTGCAACAGGACGAACTGGATTTGTGCCGGGGTCAACGTGGTGAACAACGAGAGCGGCAGGATGAGCGTGGGCACGAGAACGCCGACGACGGCGGGGGAGGTGAGCTTGTCGGTGACGGCGACGCGGATTTTGCGGACGAGTCCAACCGCGCGGCAGGCTTCCGCCACCAGCAAGGCGAGGGGTTCGTCTTTTAGCGGCTGACACGAGCGGCGCAGTGTTTCGGCGCCGGCAATTTTGATGCTGGCCCGCACCAACATCACTAGTGCTCCCGTCATCCAGATTAAGGCCAGCCACGCCGTCCAGTTGGTTTGAGTTTCGGGGCGCGTCATTTGCCCGGTCACTACAACCTTGTCGGCGGAGTTGGAAGCGAACGCGTTCGGAGAAGTTGATTCGGCAATAGGGTTGAGCGCTGCAGCCGGAGCTGTCGGTGGAGCGGGGGATTGCGGCGTATTCAAAACCGCCCAAGTGACGATGCTGGCGACGACAATCATGCCAAGCGCACTGATCGTAAAACGGTAGCGCGTCAGCGGATTTGTCAGCCGCCGCATCAGAACGGCGAGCGCAAGGGCGACGATTGCGCCTTGCCAGAGCGAATGCAGCAGCGTGGCGACAACATGCGCCCATTCCGGCGAGGTCAGCCAGCGCAGCAGCGGATTCACATTTTCCTCCCACCTTTGCCGCGTGTTTTCTCGTGCGCCGCAATCAGTTGTTTGATCTGGTCAAGTTCATCACGGGAGACTTCGTTGGTGTCGAGGAGGCATTGCACCATCGGGGTGAGCGCGCCGTTGAAGGCGTGCTTTAACGCGTAGAGCAATTCGCCGCGTTGCGCCTGCGCCCGCGTGACAGCGGTGCGATAGAGCGTCTGGTTGCTCTTCTTCTCGGCAGCGAGCAAGCCCTTGACGACCATGCGATCCATCTGCGTGCGGACGGTGGAGTAAGTCCATGCGGTGCGTTTGAAGAGTTTTTCCTGAATGGCGGGCGCGGTGCAGGGCTCGCTGTCCCAGACGGCCTTGATGATCGTCCACTCGGCTTCGGTGAGTTCAATGGGTTTTTCAGGCATGGCTAAATTGGGTGTGACGCGCGCATCATCTCTACAAGTGTCAAGCGCGTCAAGTGGAATCTTTACAAGTGTAGAGGTTGGGCGTGTGAAACGAGTTCAACTGCAAGGCTAGGGGGCGAATCGGTGGCTTGAGTTTGCTGCAGTGGCGGGGGATTTGGTTTGACCTGAGGATTGGTGGAGGCAGATTTCCTGCGGGTGAATCAGACCATGAACCAACGTCTACAGAAGAGTATGAATTTAACTGCAACTCAGTCCCAACCATCTGGAAGCTGGCGCGGTTTTGTGGAGTTCTGGCTCGGCAAACTTTCGTTGCTCAGCCTGATCTTCGTTTTGGGGTGTGCTTCCCCCGGGCGACTTCTGGGCCCTGCGGCAGTTCAACAGTTGCATCAAGGCCAGAGTCGGGATGAAGTTGTGAAGATCTTTGGAGAGCCGCGTGAGGTTACGACCGGGGTCGGGAATCGCACCCTCTAT
>ERZ1292633.5763-Hain-H41-02um-R1-5763-length-11057-cov-7_pt1 | contig 11057 bp, 2 predicted proteins | sample MGYA00564406_ERZ1292633 | MGnify/ENA primary metagenome ERZ1292633 (study PRJEB36523, sample SAMEA6512639) | groundwater metagenome | collected 2019-01-08 | study: AquaDiva: Metagenomics assemblies of 32 groundwater samples
GTTCGACTTCACGGTTACATCGTGCCTTGGCCTTCCCAGTGGAGCGTACTGTATGGGGTGGAACGTACTGTATAGACAGAGTAACCTTGCAGCCCGTAAATGGATAATCAGCCTCTCATCTCGTGACCATCGGCGCCCCGCAACATGAATAAACCACAACTTAAAACTGGAAACTTGATGGGACGCGAGCGAGATAAGGAGACAAAATCTCACCCTGGATCTGGAGGCCGTCGCAATGGGTTTACGGCGGGCGTATCTCCCGGGGCGGGCTCCACAAGCACATGTGATTCGGTGTCGGGAATCGCGAGGAGGGGCAGCAGTTGGGCACTGCTGCCTTCCCCACCTGGCGCCGCTGTGATGCGACTGGGACTATTAAACCCCTGAAGCGTACCGATGCGATTGAGCCACACTTTTCGGATGGCCATCGCCAGCTCGACGGCGGCTTGACCATAGAAGAGCACAATCAACACGATCGCAAAGCCGTTCAAATACGTGTCCATCACTGTCGACGATGACGAGGACGGCTGCGTAACCAGGAGGCTGAAGAGCCCGAGCGCGAAAACGGCGTTGGCGGCCGTGAGCACTGAGGCCATGATCGTGGTTCGGACGGAGGAGGGATCCGTCGATTGCGGCCGCACGGCCAACAAGTACGCAACGTGCAACGCGGACACGACAAATAGCGTAAACACGCCCAGCGAGCAAAATATGCCACTCGGGAAGGGAGCACTTGATAGGACCGCGACGGCGAAGGCTACGGCGAGATCGATGACGCCATAGAGGATGATGGCGTTGGGTATCACTACGAGCGGTGCTGCCGTCGAGCGCGCATGGCCGACTCCATTCGGCGGCACGACGGGAACAGTCGTGTCGCCGTCGTTCGATGAAGGGGTGGACGTGACGTGCGGCAGTGTGTTGTTGTTGCTGTCCTCCTTCGTGGTCGCAGCGGTACCGCCGCTGCACCAAAAGAAAACGCGATCAAGATCCCGGGTGCGGCACTCGTCGAACATGGGCCGCACCAGACAGGCGGCGAGCGTGGTGCCCTTGAGTGTGAGACGTGGCTCGTCGTAGCTGCTTTTTTGGATCTGACCATTGCTACTGCTTTCGACGACCTCGCGACCGGTGCGGAGGATCACGACGGCGCAAAGTGTGGCGAGAGCCACTTCGCTCATGAGGCCCAGCACGGCGACGATCCTTGTAGCGCTGGACGTTGTCCCTGCCGAGAGGGCCGCGACACAGAGACCGACGACGTTGGGCGCATAGTAGTTAAGCGCCACACTGAATGCGACTCGAGCACCCGCGATCAATGTTCGCCATCGAGCGCGAAATAACGGGCTGGGTGTGATCGTCGTGGAGACGGTAGACATCTTGCTCCAACCGAGAACCCACGCACAACCCACGACACAAAGCAGCGTGGCTTGCAAGCCCACAGTCGACGCGATGGCGACTTGCACCATTTCAGCGACGTTCGACGGAGGGCCCCCGCCGTCGTCGACTCCTTCCCGCCGTGGTGACGGTACCCACACAAAAGAAATTTGATCCGGCACCGGCGACGCCGCTCCACTTGCGGTAATGTCGTCATCCGCGCTCTGCCGACAGCGTTTTCCCATTCCGGCGATCCGACCCGCGGAGGTCGCGCGGTTCGCCATGAATGGGGCCGACGCCGTCAACAGCGCCACCGCGGCGACCCCGCCGACGGCCACCTGCGACGCTATGTAGAGCGGCCGAGACGACCCGACACGTTGCTGTTCGACCAGCAACATGTCGCGGAGCGGTAGGGAGCTACCGTTCACGCCGCTGGCATTCGCCTTCAATGTGGATGGTGATGGAGCCTCAAATCGGACCGATGCCGTTCGGGAGCGATGAGAAAGCAGCAGCGGAGCATTCACAACCGGTAGCACAGTACGTGACGTTTTCTGTTTGATTGAAGCGCTTCTCCCTTCTGCTTCGCCGATATCCGTCGAAAGGGGGGGCGGCTCGCGATTCGCGGTCCGGCTCAACGCAACGGCTTGAGCGACCGGCGAGGCGCGAATTGAAGGTGAAAGGCTGGTGGTTGCCGAGCGACTTCGTTGAATGCTATCCTGGACGACCGGGACGCGGCAAACCCAACGCATGACATCGTCGTCATCAACGCGGCGTGCCGCCACTAATAGTTCCATCGACCACCACCGTTCAGTCGTACTCCTTCCGAGATGCCGCCGCAACGCCGCCTCATCTTCCTCTTGCGGGGACGTCGTTAGCCCTAACGCAGCCCGGCATTCGTCTTCGACGTCTCGGTACCGGTCGGAGGCGACGCCGGCTCCACATGACTGGTTGCTGAACGTGCCGTTAACTTTTGCTTCGAGCTCACATGGCAGCTCGAAAAGCGCCAGCTGCGACACGACCGCGCCGAAATCGGAGCTTTCCCTCCCGGGAATACTAACCAATGCTTGCAGCTCCGCGTTGGGGAACAAACCAGCGGCGATCTCCTGCGTGGTCAACTCAGTGCCGTTCACGGACACCGCGTCCCGCTGTACCTTCGTAGGTCGTAGCAAATGTCCCGTTGACGACGCAGCCCCCCCCTGCGGCACCACCACCACCACAGGGATGGGGCGGGACCATCCCACCGAGCGGCAAGCGATGTCGGCGTGGTCGAAAACGTTGTCCGCTGACCCCGAGCACACGTCGCCATCGAGTGGGGGCATGCTGAGACAGTCCATGGCGGTTGGCGCGAGGACGACGCTCCCCAACACCGCGACGCTGACGCACTGCTGCGGAGGAATCGTGTACGAATTGCCATTGGACATGAATTTCACGCGCTCGATGGAGGAGATGACGCTGCGCGTCGTCGTCGTGATGACCCACGACGGCACCGACAAATCGCGCAGGATCATAATTTTGAGCGACTCCGTCGTCGACGTCGAGAAGGAAGCGATGGCGGCGGCGACCACATGGACGTCAATGCGACTGGCGCACAGCTGCACGTTCATACGGAAGACATCTTGATGGCCACGGGAGGAAAATAGCTGCAAGACGAATGGTCCGCCGAGGCGTTGGGTGATGCCGCGCAATGTCGCATCGTCGTCATCGCTTTCCTCCCCCTCGCCGCCCCCTGGCGATGAAGACACCGCCTCATTCACGGCATTCGCGCTGTCATCTGCGCTTAGCAGCCGCGGCGATGATGTTCCAAGCACGCCACCTCGCCTCGACGAAAAGGTTGCGACTGACACACGGACGTTGAGGAGTGATATGTTCACGCCGTCGATGCGGCGCCGGAGATTTCGATTGGACCACGCGATGTCGTCGACTGAAAGAAAACTGCAAAACATGACAAGACTCGCGACGTTCAAGCGCTCAGCCGGTATGTAACTATCGGCGAGGGAAGATAAGCGCGACAAGTTCCCAGGCCAGAGTGACACGACGCTTCTCACCATCACAATTCGCAAACCCGTGACGGTCGTTCCATCGTCACTGTAGGCAGACAGGGCGTGAAGCACCGCCCTCGGCTCCGCGGATTGCATGAGCAACGAAGATCCGGAGATGTACACAGTGCTGTTCGTAACCACGGCGCGGGTGGTGTCATATCCACTGTTTTGCCTCGAACGAACGCCAAGACAGCCTCCATAGCGGTCACCGGTGAGAATGTTCGGATCGAGGTGTTCTGGCACCGCAAGTCCACCAGCCCAGCGCTGCGGCTGTGGTGTCGACTGGGCCGAAATACCCCCCTCGTCCTGAGGAGCAGCAAAGTTTGCAACGGAGGGAGAGACAGTCAACTTGGTGCCGTTGACGATGGATGCGCGAAAACGAAGCCATGTGGCCACCCCCAAGGCGTAGCTGCCCCTGGTCTCCGCGGTATGGAACCCTATGGCAGCATTTCGAAACAAGGCGGTTGCTGAAAGTTGGCTGCCGGACACCGTCAGCGTCACATCGCGCCACACTGTGTGTGTTTGCTGGTCCAGCAGGAACTGAAGAGGACTCGTGAGCAGTGTGACGACGGCGGCCGTGGACGCCTGGAGCACGGAATCGGTTCTCGCAGTGACGTAAGAATCAACGATGCTGTATGACGAATGTCCCGCGACTTCCGCCGGCCCTTGCATGGCGATCAGCGAGAGCACCGTGGCGAAGCACGTCACAAGATTGCTCCGCTTGAAAGGCCCAGCCGTTTTCACCTGATCGTCGAGCCGCGCCGCACTGGAAAACACGGTCAACATGTCGGCCAGGTCGTCGACGATGACCATGTCGGATGGCAGCGGATGCCAATCGTCGTTGTCGCCGTTCCCCCCCATCTGACTCATGCCACGACTACTACTAGTAGGGCGTGGCGTCGGTGGAGAGGGAAGCCGTGCTGCGAGTGCCAACGCGTCATCGATGACCAGCGCGGCCGCAAGCACTACGTCCTCCTGCCTTCGCGAGATGAGTGTGCCTGGGAAAGCCGCTGCCTCAGAAGGGTCCACGACTTGAGCATCCATCTCGGTGCCAAGAACATCGCGTCGGCGAATCATCGCATCTGCGTCAAGTCGACCCAGCGCGCCACGGAATGACTCCTGGCTTGCACGGACGACCGACTCCGCGATGGTGATATTACAGTCGTCCATCGCAACGCTGTCAAAGCCAACCAACGTCAGCGCGGCAACGACGACGAAGGCGTCCACGGTTATGGTTGAAGACGCTGATGCGCTGCCGGCCGAGACGTCGGTGATGGCCGTCGTCGGTTCGAGGTTCGTGTGCATCGACGCGGCGATGATGCTTCCTTGGGCCACGACAATTTGCGAGTGGCGGAGCGACACTCGCGACACCATCAAGCCCAAAGAAATGACCGCCGCGGGTTGGATCGTCGACAACGCGATGACGCGCGATGCATGGTGAATCACAAGTTTGAAATTTGAAATTTCAACGAAGCGGCCATTGGACAGAAACGTAAGCGCATAGGCGTGACTTTGCGTGCTGCGGTCCGACGCCGCGACCAACGTGCTTCGGTTCGCCATGAGTATAGTGACGTTGCTGAACAGCACGCTGCTCGAGCTGTCCGAACCACGGAATGTCAATGCCGCAATTCCAGCGCTGAAGGCAGGAACGTACTGTTCTGTTGCCTGCTGCCGGTGCGTCGTGGATTCGGCGATGATAGCGCTGTTGTTGACCACTAGGATGGTCGCGTTCGTCAACGACACCTGCGCCCCGCCGCCGGATCCGTACGCTGAGGCGAAAAGTAGCACATTGGCGGTGACCGTTCCGTTGCGGCTTATCGATATCAAGTAAGAACCCTCAGCAACGACGATGCGCAGCTCGCGGGCGGAAAGGAACGCGGACTCGTCGGGGTACCGCTTGCGGTTGCACGCAACAAGGATGTTCGCTGCGTCACCTACACCGAGCGACCGACTCGACAGGACACAAGCTTGTCGCGCCTGAATCGTCACGCGCGAAATGCTCATCGCCCCGCGAAGGTTACTAAGCGCGATGTTCATCGCTCGACCGTTGATGGAGGTCGCGTTCATCCGACTCGAGACGACATCAATGGCGACGTCCGAGGCCACGAACGCGGGTCTCCCTTCCGACTCGAACAGGATGTTGGCCGCCGTTGAGCCACCGGCGGCGAATGCAACGAGGGTGGCGTCGTGCTGAACCCAAATCGTCACTCGGCGGAATTCCACGCTCATCGATGCGTAGCTCAGCACATTGCCCAGCGACCACCAGGCGCTCCCGACCACCGACGACGGCGTCGGGACGTTTTGCTCCGCCAATAATGTCGAGGCCGCGATCGCGACCGCCACATCGCTCAACTTCATCGAGTCCCTTCCGAATCCGTTCACGCCATGAGATATCCAAAGCACGTTGGCCGCTTGACCCGCGGGCTGAACCCGCGACCGCAACGTCGACCGAAAGACGACGAGGGTCGAATCCTCCAGCAGCGTCACGCTACCCGAGGAGCGTCCCCCGCTACCACTGGACAAGGCGATGAAAACGATGTTCCCAGCGCTCACTTCAGTGGTCGGCACGGAACGCGCCACGGCTCGAATCGTCGCATCGGCGACGACCACCACTGCACGATGCAGGAAGACGACGCCTGGGGCATCCGGCATGCGGTAGACGTTTGCCGAGAAGGCCAAATTGGCGACGATCCCACCTCCCGACGAGGTCGCGAAGACGTCGCTGCCCTGCGTGACCAGCATCAAAGACAGACCGACGCTTGCTGATGCCTGTGGTGGAGGGTCGGCAGCATCACCACCCGATGTGCTTTCTGACTTGTCCTGTAGGGATGTAACATTGGGGCAGCCGAAGCGACCTTGGCACGCCACGCGACTGCCCCGCGGCAAATTGGGATTGCCCCAGGACGACACCGCATCCTCGCCGCCAACAAACGTGACTCCGTCGCTCGACAGCTCCACGTTGCCGGCATGGCCCGTGAGGGAGAGTGCGTACAGACCCGCATCGGTCACGGCTAGGACGGTGTTTTGAAGCATGCAAAAAAAGACCTGATACGGGGCAATCATCGTCCGAAGGGCGAGATTCGTCGCCACGGCGTCCGTTTGGGTTCGCGCGAGCAACTGTGTCCTCCTTCGATCAGTGTCGGCTTCTTTCTGCAAAAAGAAAGTGCCCGAAATAATTTCTGTTTCGTTGGCAACGCCGTGACGCAAGGATTCTGCTGGTTCTGAGCGAGCGGTAAGAAGCAACGTGGCCAAAGGGTCCGCAGCCGCAGCCGACGCTGCATCGCGCACGATACCGCGAACGCGTCGAAGACCGACGTCACCCACGTGACTGATGGGCAGGTCGGCGAGGTCACATTGGCCGCCACCTTCCTGAAGCGGACTCTTTGCATCGTCACTCACGACGCCCGTTGACAGCATCCGCGACGCGATGGGGACGGCATCCTCGAGGAGCGAGAACGTCACAAGATTACGCTCGACAGCGCCGACATCTCGGTACGAAAACCACAACAGTGCGACAACAATCTCGTGCGCGGTGAAATTTCGGATAGGTTGAGAGGCCGGGATATCCACCATCCGCAGGGCTTGAATTGCGTCATTCAGCCGTCGTTTCGCGTCGGTCGAGTCAAGGTTGGCGATGAGGAAGACACTTTCGACTACGGTAATCGCACCGACTTGAGGCGCCAAGGCGACGACGTTACCCGCGAGGCCCACCCCGGCGGGTCCCCCTTCGGCGGTTAACCACGCTCCGCCTTGCACGGAGACGACGACGGTGTCCAGCGACAGTCCGCGAAAGCCAATGAATCCAACGTTCACGGCCTCATTGGTACGGGCCGTGGCGGCGATCACCTCGAGCGTCACCCGGTCGCCGACGATGATAGCCGTTTGCGTCACCGAGGCGGTGGTCACGCGTGGCGGGTTGCCTCCATTGACACTGGCGAAGACGATATTGCCACTCGGAAATGGCGCTCCGTTGGGCTGCTGGGGCATAACGACGGGGGGTGTGCCAGCAGCAAAAGGAGGGAGCGTCGTGGCCCGCAAGGACGCTTCGGCATCAACAAGCACGAACGTGCGAGACACGACAAGCGTGTTGCCACCGCCGCTGCCATACGTCGCGGACATTAGCAGCAGGTTCCCCGAGAAGGCGGCCACTTGCGACGAGGACGTCGTGGCATCAAGCGTCGCCTGCTCGCTAATGAAGATGTGTAGCCGATCTAGTACCACGTCAACGATCCCGTTTTCTGGCAGCACGAGGCCACCAATGACACAGAGGTTGCACGCGCATCCCAGGTGCCTTGCGGGAGGATCGCCTTCCACTGACGTGCGCAGTGCCGCTCCGCCGACGACATGGATGACCGACTGCGACATGTTCACTCCGCGCGTCTCGGCAAACACCCCCACGTTCAATGCGAACGACATGCCACTCAGCGCTTGGGCGGACAGCACCGCACGGATGCGAACAAAGATGGAATAGCCGTTGACGTGGCAACTCGTGCGACTCCACAGCGCGGCATTGATCGCGGTGTCCTGCGACGTGGCGACCAACATGGATGACAACGGGGTGTGTTTCATCGAGGCGACCAACAAAGGCCTTGACGGTGGCGTCGTCTCACACGGCGATGCGGGAACTGAGACTATCATGAAAGACCCTCCAGAAACGTCCATCCTGTCCCCGCTCCAGAACGCGATATTGATGGCCTGATCAATTTCTTGAAAGGCAGTTCGCGGCGGCAAAGTCCACGCCGTCATGCGGGATTCCGTCCACCACGCGCGTCCCAGCGTGCTATTCGGGAATGTGGCTTCGTCAAATAACGAACTGTGAATCCATTCAGAAGGCACCGCCGCGGTGTGGACCCCATCGTTGAACAGCCGCACGATCATGATGCGGTCACGTGGTGCATCGTTTGTTTCCATATCTAACTCACCTGTGGCACTTGCACTGCTCGTAGCATCGGATGTGCTGCATTGCGGGGCATCAACCACCGACAGACCGCTGCAAAACGAAGAGGAGGATTGCTCTCGTCGGTCCCCCATCGCCTCTGCTTTTTGACGAACCGATAGCCAATTTTCGATTGCGTCTGCACCAAAGGCTGTGATGCGAGTGGTCGTCAAGTTGACGGCGCAGATATGAGCGCCGCTGAGAAGGGCGACCCCGGTCGAAGCTACCAAAGCATTGGTGGCGGAGGCACCGTACGACATGACACGGTGATTCGCCGCTTCCGAAAACTGCAAAATAAAATGCGCGTTGTCGACGCTCAGGAATGCCAACACTCGAGAATTGATCGTCGCGCTTAAGACGAAAACGTTTCTGGCTTTCGGCGCTGGCGTTCGCAAAACTTGAACTGGTGCGGCGACGGCGATGAGCAATGCGTGGGAAACGATCACGACCGCATCCACAAGTTCGACCGAGCAGGAAGCAAAGCCCCCTTGAGACCACGCCATCAACTGCACATTAGTCGCATCACTTTGACTGAAACCCGATGTCATCGCGGTCAGCGACGAGTCATGCGCGACGTGCACGAGCAGCCTCTTCACGCGGAGGCGCACCGCGGCATCATACGCCGATACGAATGCAATAACGTTTCCAACAAGTGGCAAAATGGCGGACGCCGACGCCACGGGTTCGGCCGCTGTGTTGCTAGCCCAGAATTCCGCGAACTGATCAATGTGCACCGTCGCGTTCACGAGCACGACTTCGACGTCGCTGACGAACCCGACGTTAATGGCTGCTGCCTGATTCAACGAGACGGCGACCAGTCGGGGACCACTGCTACCGACCACACGTATGACGATGTCGCTGAGGAACAATTGCCGCCTCCCAGAACTCCAAAACAAATTGGTCGCCGCACCTCGGCGGCCCAACGTCTGAACCCGCGCACCATCAACAACAGAGAAACGGGAGCTCGTGCATTGCGTCAGAACTGACGCGGCTGCCACCGGGCTGGACAAATCCTCGAATGTGAGCACTGCTGCGGACTCGTCGCCCGAGACCGTGATCGCCGAGTCGTTTCCTGCCAGGGTCCACGACCACCGGGCCAGTCGCCGGACATCATAACCTGAAAACACCATCGCCCGACCATGGTTGGCAGATTTGGTCGCCGCCGCGACGACATCGACACGAATCACCGATTGCTGAACGATTTGCACCGTAACATCCTCAATGGACAAGGCCCCGTTGGCGCTGCCGCTGACGAAGAAAAACGCCAGCGCATATGTCGACGTGGCCAGCACCGTGATGTTGCTACGCCTGACCGTGATGCTCACGTCGCGGTAGCCGCCCCGGTTGCCGTCAGCGTGATGCATTGAAAAAAACGTCGCGTAGCCCGCCAACATCCCCGCGGACCAACCGGCGGCCATGTCATCGCGGCCGACGCACTGGATGACGGAGTCGCTGATGTTGACATGCACCCGCGACAGCAGCGCGCGAGTCCACAGCACAAAGGAACCCGGTTCCGCCGGGGCGGGATTCGCGTCGCTCGCGTTGCTGGTGGAAGGGGTCGTCGTGCGCACGGCCCATCCCCCCGCCACCTCGATGCGGCTGTTCACGATCGTGACCCACGTCGATAGCGGCGGCTGCAGGTCGCTCTCCACGGATCGCGGCGCCAGTTCCCCCGTCGCATCCCCCGACGAAAACGGTGGCGGCAGCGGCGACTCCATTGCGACGGTGCCGTCCGTCGTCTCGATGACCAGTTCCACAGCACCGTTGTACTTCAGCACGCAGTCAACAAGGACAACCTCGAACGCAGACCCACCGTCGGTGGGAAACCCATCGCGCTGCGCCCGGAGCGTCAGGGTCGGCATCACACCGCCGCTCCCAAGCGGTGCTTGAGCCTCAGCGGCAGCCGTCAGATCGGCACACGTGAGCCGCCCAACCACCGGCAGCCCATCGGCGGCCCTTGCCGCTGAGGAAGGCGAAGGAGGAAGAAAGGTCAAATCGACAGCGGCGCAGCCACGGAAGGGACCGCACCCCCAACACACGACCACGACAGCAACGACGAGCGCGTGAGTGGTGGCCGTTGACGAACGCTGCTGCCGCTGGGGTCTTGGAGGCGTCCGCTGACTTCCGTCCATACCCTAAAATGGACTCCTCTCCCACGAAACGTCCTCCAACTCTACTGAAGACGAGAGGCAAAGGAAAAGCAAACGACGGAGGTTTTGTGCGCGTGTCAGAGGGAAATGAGTGGCTGTGTATTCACTGTGGGGCGTTGTGTATTGTTGACAATACACCCGTAAAGCGTCGGACTGCGGCGGGGAGACTGTACAAAGGAGGATTCGGGGGAAGGAAGGAGGGATGAAGACGACGAGGGGAGAGCGAGAGAGAGCGAGAAACAGATCAAACCCGGGCGACGATTGAACCACTGACAAAAATCCCCAAATCAAACCGCTGAGTAGTCGCTCTCCGCCGAGGCGTCCGCTGCGCGGCGGGCCGGAGAAGACATCGACGCGTTGCTCGAGCCACGCCATTCCTCGAGGCCCGGAGGCGACACGAGGCGGCGATGCGCTCGATGCGGGAGCTGGATGGCCGTCGTCGCGGTTTTCAACGCCAGCTGCACGTCGTCACGGATGGCTTGATCGTCGTCCAACGTCGTCGTACGGGACGACATCAAGGCACCATTGGGCGACGCGACGAGTGGCCGTCTAGCGGCGACGCTGCCAACC
>ERZ1292633.5764-Hain-H41-02um-R1-5764-length-11056-cov-4_pt1 | contig 11056 bp, 6 predicted proteins | sample MGYA00564406_ERZ1292633 | MGnify/ENA primary metagenome ERZ1292633 (study PRJEB36523, sample SAMEA6512639) | groundwater metagenome | collected 2019-01-08 | study: AquaDiva: Metagenomics assemblies of 32 groundwater samples
CGGTTGAACTTGCCAGAAATCCAGCCGGTGAGCCAATTCGGGTAACCGTTCATCTAGAACATCAGCCGGTGGTTCTTCAGGTTTGGAAAGTGAATGTCGGAACTGTACCGCTTTACCTCCTCGACGCCAACATCCCCGAAAACTCCACTCGCGCCCGGGAAATAACAACAGTCCTCTACGGCGGCGACAAGGAAATGCGAATTCGCCAGGAAATTGTCCTTGGTATCGGTGGCGTGCGAGCGCTCAAGGCGCTCGGGGTTGATCCAAGCATTTACCACATCAACGAGGGACATGCCTGGTTTCTCACGATTGAACGAGTCAAAAACCTGATGCGCGACCACGGGCTAAGCTATCGCGAAGCCCTGCAATTCGTCTGGTCGACGACCGTTTTCACAACCCACACTCCAGTCCCAGCCGGCAATGAACGATTCGAGCCAGTGCAAGTACAACGCTATCTCGGTGATCATGTCGCCGAATTGGGTATCGACTGGAATGAGTTCATGTCTCTGGGTAGAATCTTCCCCGATCAGGAGAATGAGACTTTCTGCATGACCGTTGCCGCCCTAAAAACATCGGCCTACGCCAACGGCGTTTCCAAACTTCATGGAGAAGTGACACGGGCTATGTGGCACAATATCTGGCCGAGTGTCCCCAAGGACGAAGTGCCCATCGGTTCTGTGACCAACGGCGTTCATGTCCAGTCGTGGCTTTCTCATGATATGGCGGAGTTGTTTGAATCATATCTTGGAACCGCTTTCGCCGAGAATCCCGACGCTGTCAGTGTCTGGAAAAAGATTAACAAAATACCCGATCTCGAATTATGGCGGGTGCATGGACGGCGGCGTGAACGGCTTGTCTTTTTCGCGAGAAAATCTCTGAAACAGCATCTTGTCCGTCGTGGTGGAACCGAAACGAAGTTGATTCGCGCCGATCAGATTCTTGATCCACAAATATTGACAATTGGCTTCGCGCGACGATTCTCCACCTACAAACGTGGACAGTTGCTCTTCAGCGATCCCGACCGTCTTGACCGGATAATCAATAATCCGAAATGTCCCGTTCAAATAGTTCTTTCCGGTAAAGCCCACCCGCTGGATACGCCGGGCAAAGAAATCATCAAGCAGATTGTTAAAGTTGCTTCGGAAGAACGATTCCGCAACCGGATTGTTTTCATCGAGGACTATGATATCAACAGCGCCCGATATTTAGTGCAGGGATGCGACGTCTGGCTCAATAATCCGCGTCGTCCGCAGGAAGCATCAGGAACGTCGGGAATGAAAGCCGCCATAAACGGCGTGCTGAACCTGTCGATTCTTGATGGCTGGTGGTGCGAGGGATATAACGAGGAAACCGGATTCAAAATTGGAAGCGGCGAAGAATACGATAGTACCGAAATTCAGGATCAGCGCGACGGCGAAGAGCTGTATATGACCCTTGAGAACGAAGTGATTCCGCTCTTTTACGACCGCAATGGCTCCGATTACCCGGCGCGGTGGGTTGCCAAAATGAAGGGGGCGATCCGGATGGCTGGCGAACAGTTCGCCGCGCAACAGATGTTGAAGAATTACGCCGAGCAATTTTATGTACATGCCCTCGGCACAAGCTCGCAGTTGCGTCAGGATGGATTCGCAAGTACACGATCAGCAACGTCATGGATCAACAAACTCTCCCTGGCATGGGACAGAGTGCAGATTCAGCAACTTGAAGTCGGCACGACTGAATCCATGCTCTATGTCGGCCATGTTGTGCCGGTGAATGTGGTTGTCGAGCTGGGCGAATTGACTCCTGATGATATTGTTGTTGAGATCGTTTCAGGGCGGCTTGATTCGCAGGATCAAATGCGTCCTTTTGTCTCTGAGTCGGCCCGATTGGTACCGTCAGCTAATGGCCACGGTGCGCCATCTCCGAATGTTTTCGCGTTTTCCGGTTCGGTGCAGTGCCGCGAGTCGGGTAGATTTGGCATACGCGCCCGTGTTCGTCCAAAACACAACCTCTTCCCCCACACCTTTGTTCCCAAACTGATTAGCTGGTCGTAGGGGCGCATACCACAATTCCGCCCAAACCCCACCTGAGAGATTGCGCAGAGCTAAACAGTAGCATTGAGCTGACTTGTCACACTATTTGTGTACGACGTTCGTTGATTGAGAAGTCTTTGGTTTCCACTTCGAAACTGAGTCTTGCGCTTGAGAAATTTGTTCAAAAGTCATTTGTGCGGCGAGTTTACGCTGGTAGCGCTGAGACAATGTATCGCCTGAGGAACTAGCGAGACCATACCATATATATGCCTGCACAATATCTTGCGTCACACCGTTTCCAAATTGAAATGCAATTCCCAGTCTCCTTTGACTTGGAGCGTACCCGCTTTCTGCGGCCATGCGAGACCATTTAGCCGACTCTTTGAAATCTTGCGGAATGCCCATTCCTTTGTAGTACATCTCACCAAGTATACCCTGAGAAAAGGTTTCACCTTGCAATGCGGCCAATTGAAGCCAATGAATAGTCTCAACATAGTTCTGAGAAACACCCAAACCCATTGCATACATAGCACCTAGATTAGCCTGGGCAGAAGCGAACCCTTGTTCGGCCGCCTTCCGATACCATCTCACGGCTTCTGAATAATTTCTTTCAACCCCGTCGCCCGTCTTACATAGCCCCCCCAGATTATTTTGAGAAGGAGCATGTCCCTGCTCAGCTGCCTTTCGATACCATTTCACAGCCTCGACGGCATTTGGCTCTACGCCTTCGCCTTTCTGGTACATCACCGCGAGACGATACTGTGACACTGTATCGCCTTGTTCTGCTGCAGCTTTATACCACTTTACTGCTTCGGCATAATCGTGAGGTATGCAGTCGCCGTTATAGTACATGGCCCCCAGTTTCGATTGGGCATCAGCAAAACCCTTCTCTGCGGCCTTTCGAAACCAATTTAGTGCTGTTGAATAGTCGGCTAAAACAAGCGCCCCTAGAACGTACATCATACCCATGTTATATTGAGCTAACGTGTTTCCGTGATTTGCAGCCTCTAAATACAGATTGAAAGCTCTTTTGTCGTCAAATGGAACTCCCTGACCAGTAAGATAAAGGGAAGCGAGAGTACACTGCGCAGTATCGTTTCCGCTGTCTGCTCTTGATTGTAATCGGTGCAGACTATCGGGTGAAATGCCTGCAAAACTTAAAGATGGAATCAGCGCAAACAGAATCATGATCCTTGACAAGTGCACACCTCCACAGTGATTGTTCCAATGCGACAAATCAAATATATTGAACTTTTGAACGAAATAAAGTGAATAGTAGGACCAATTGTTTGCAGGAAATCGATGAAAGGGACACTACAGTACCCCGTCTCCATATTCCCCCCTCCCCTTGACCATCTGCAATCAAAATACGTTCACCTTTTCGGGCTCGGTACAATGTCGCGAGTCGGGTAGATTTGGCATACGCGCCCGTATTCGCCCGAAGCACAACCTCTTCCCCCACACGTTTGTCCCCAAATTGATTAGCTGGTCATAGAGATTCGCTACCATCCTCCGATGCGGAGGTCGCAGGTTGCGCATCTTTCAAAACTGGTAATCAATCTGCATCGCGGTGGGTCTCCTTCTGGTGGCCGGCAGACGTCCCGTCTGCCGAATTTATGGATGGGCTGACGAGACGTCTGCCGCGCACGTTACATCGGCCGGCGCTCCCCTTGGGGCTTGTTGAAAAAGTGGTAAAGTAACGAAATGATAGAAATGTTTTCACAGCGTGTCGCATCGAGCGCAGACGAGATGCGTTGTCTTTCAACCAATTAGCGAAGTCCTTAGAGGAAAAGTGTCTCGACTCCGCTCGACACGACGTACTATTGAGGTTTTTCAACAAGCCCGTTCCAGTGGGATACCAAGACGCGACAGCTTCAATATTGCCCAGCGCGCCCCTTGGGGCGCGTCCGGCTGGTCTCTGCTACTGACCCCAAGGGGTCGGCTGGACGACGCTATTGAATCGACATGAATTGAAGATGGATTCCGGCTCTGCCCCCGCCCTTCGGCGGGGTTGGCCGGAATGACAGAACAAGAAAAATGTCGGGTTTCTCGTCCCCGCCAAAAGCGGGAACTCGGAACACCGACCTACAAAATCAAACTATGAATTTTTCTCGTCATCCGAGATGTCGAGCATACTTGTTCCCTCGGTGTATTCGATCGATCTCACCTTTCGCAGGCGAAGAAGCTTCTGGGTAACGTCGCGAATTTTGAGGGCTGATTCTTCGATAGTCTTGAGTTTGGCGCGGAGTTCGTCGTCGAGATCGGTGCGTTTCATGAGTAAGAGTTGGGCATTGCCAAGGATAGCTGTTAGCGGATTGTTGACTTCATGGTTGACTGTAACGGCAGTTTGAAGCACCGCCTGCAGTTTTTCCTGTTCAATCAAATCTGCTCCGCCACCGGTGCTTGCTTCCACTGCGGCGACATAGAGACCGAGAAAGGCGGAGAGAGCATCGACAAAGCCATTCTCGGCTATTGGGGAGTTCTCCCCTATTTGCAATCCAATCACCGCACCGAATGTTTTCTTGTTGAAAACAAGCGGAACAGTGAAGGAATGAGTCGGTGGATCAGTGTCGAAGGAGAGCCATGCGCGTGACAGTTTTTTCTGGGTGCGAAGGGTGCGAAACAGTTCCCGCTCCATTTCCTGAAGGCGAGCGCTCGCAAGTTCGGATTCGGCGTTGGTGACACTGAGTGAAATCTCTCCCCCCTCTTTCCAGACCACCAGTGAAGCCGCGGCGAGACCAACGAGGTCACTGGCCTGACGCAAAGCCGCAGTAGCGACTTCATTAAGCGCCGTTCCTTTTCCGGCAAGCATAGCAATCTGCCGGAAAACCTCATAATGTTCGGTCGGTCTGTTTGTCATGCGCGATTCCGTAACAGGGGCTTTGCAAAACCAGTGCCCCAAAACTGTGCAGGTACAATAAGATTGACAATTTTGTAGTACGCCCTAAAGATAGTGGATTGCCATAGAGTTACACAAACGATTATGGCGACATTCCCACTCTATCTCATCGAGATATTCCTGCAATCCGGTGCATTGACGACTTCCGGTTGACATCTGGCCGCCAGCCCATACATTGTCCCCTTCCCGTCGGATTGACGGGATTGAGAAAATATGCTGGAAGACGCAATTCATGACCAGTGCGGCATTTTTGGGATTGTAGGCAATCCCAGCGCCGCCAAGCTTACCTACCTCGGACTCTACGCCCTGCAACACCGGGGACAGGAGTCGGCTGGAATTGTGACCTCAGATGAGGGCGTCTTTCGCCTTCACAAGGCGATGGGACAGGTTCGACAGGTGTTCCCCCGCGACGAAACCCTCGAAAAACTGAAAGGGAACTCGGCAATCGGCCACTCCCGCTATAGCACGACTGGCGCGTCGTCGCTTATCAACATCCAGCCCTTTCTGATGACGAACCGCAACCAGAGCCTGGCCGTTGCCCACAATGGCAATTTGACCAACGCCCTCGATCTGCGAACAAAGCTTGAGGGGCGCGGATCGATATTCCAGACTACTTCGGATACCGAGGTGATCATGCACCTCTGCGCTATGTCGAAAAAACGCGGAACTATTCAACGGGTCTGCGACGCCCTGTCTCACCTTAAAGGGGCCTTTTCGCTTGTCTTTCTCACCGAGGATTCGATTATTGCGGCCCGTGATTCATTTGGGTTTCGCCCTCTGGCAATTGGGAAGTATCACGATGCCTGGGTAGTGGCCTCGGAGACTTGCGCCTTTGACATCATCAAAGCCGACTATGTGCGGGATGTCCAGCCCGGCGAAGTAGTCGAAATCACCAAACATGGCCTCAAGTCACACTATCCGATGAAATCGACCAAACATGCCCATTGCATATTCGAGTATGTCTATTTTGCCCGCCCCGATTCGAAGGTCTTCGGCGATAACGTCGATAAGATCCGCCGCCGATTTGGACGCGCCCTTGCCAAAGAGCATCCGGTTGATGCCGACATTGTCATAGGCATTCCCGATTCAGCCAATACTGCCACCCTGGGATTTGCCGAGGAATCGGGGATTCCCTTTGAAATCGGACTCATTCGCAACCATTATGTCGGACGGACATTCATCGATCCTCAGCAGAATATTCGCGACCTGGATGTCCGTGTGAAGTTCAATCCAGTCAAAGGTGTGATTCATGGAAAACGGGTTGTGGTTGTCGACGATTCGATTGTTCGCGGGACGACATCGCGAAAACTTGTGAAGATGATCCGAGAGGCTGGCGCCAAAGAGGTCCATTTCCGGGTTTCCTCGCCGCCGATTATCTCCCCCTGCTTTTTCGGTATCGACATGCCTACCAAAGCTGAACTTGTCGCCGCCAATAAGACGCTTGAAGAAATTGAGAAATATCTCGAAGTCGATTCTCTCCGGTATTTGTCTCTCAAAGGGATGCTGGGGCTTCCCTATCTTCAAGGAGACAGCTTCTGCTCGGGCTGTTTTTCGGGAAAATATCCCACCAAGGTTCCTGAAATCAACGGCAAATTCAAATTCGACAAGCCTGAAAAAGAGAGCAAATCCGCCACGACAAGGCGGTTGGCCGCCGTCGATTGATCTGAGCTTCCCGCTCCCTTCTGCCGATAATTCTTATTGGATTGACAAAAAGCCGATTCCGGCTATATTAAAAGGGTCAACTAATTGTCATTCTTGAACGTAGCCCCGTTTCTAAAAGAAGATGCTCAAACGACTTTTTGCCATTCTCATCGCCGTATTTACCTGCGTCAACGTGGCTCACGGACGACCGGTTGGAATGTCCAATATCCCCGCTAAGACTTTCGACAAACAATCAGCCCAAATAGTCACTATTACGCGCCCGGTTCCCGTTAAGCCGAGTGACATGATTATTAGTGATAAAGCCAAACCTCTTCACGTTGTGGTCAAATTTCGCGATGATTTGGCGGTGCGGTTAGTCAACGGTCAGCTCCCGGTTCGCACAGACATTGCAGATGCGGTAACCAGATTGAATCCTTTCGTGAGCCAAGGGCGATTTCATCCCCTGATTACGCTCGCAAAGGTAGACCGCCTCGACCGACAGCGAGCCTCCCTCGCAGCAAAAGCCAACAAACCTCTTCCCGATATGGCCTCCTATTACAGAGTCATGGTCGACTCGCCTCGTGAAGCCTCTACTTTGGTCGCGGAACTGAACAGACTTCCTGAAATTGAAATCGCCTACTTTGAGCCTCAGCCAGAACCGGCGGGATGGCTTTCTTCGGCGTCCCCCAATTACCAGCCCAATCAGGATTATCGCGAGGCGGCGCCAACCGGTGTCGATGCTGATTTCGCCAACGGCCTCACCGGTGGTGATGGCGCCGGAGTCATGATTGTGGATATCGAAGGCGCCTGGCGCACTACCCACGAGGATTTAACCAAGGCGCTTAACGGAGTTATTGCCGGAGTACCAACTGGAGATCTGTCATTTCGCAATCATGGCACCGCCGTCCTCGGCGAGATGATTGCTGATAATAATGGATCCGGCGTCACCGGCATTTGCCCGGGAGCAGATATCGGCATGGCATCTGTCTCAACCATCTCATTCGCAGACGCCGTCATGGCGTCGCTCGACACTCTCAAGGCGGGAGATATTATTCTCATTGAACTACATTCTCCAGGACCGCGGTACAATTTTCAAACAAGATCGGATCAACTGGGGTATGTTTGCATGGAGTATTGGCAGGCTAACTTTGATGCACTCTTATACGCCTGGGCTAAAGGAGTAATCGTCGTTGAGGCCGCGGGCAATGGCGCCGAGAACTTTGACGACGTTATCTACAACGATGTCTTTGACACTACTTACCGCAATTCTCACGCAGTAATCGTTGGGGCGGGATGGGCGGCCGCAAGCGCAGGAAACCTGCAACGCATCAATTTCTCTAATTATGGTGAGCGGGTCAATCTTCAGGGATATGGGAACGGCGTTTACACCACCGGCTATGGCGATCTCTATAGCGCCGGAGGTGAGAACTTTTATTACACCGCGACTTTTAGCGGAACTTCCTCTGCCTCACCTATCATTGCCGGGTCGGTGGCATGCTTGCAGGGGCGGTACAAGAATCTCTATGGTGTGCCATTGAACTCAGACGAGGCACGTGAGCTTCTTGTATCAACAGGCACCGCTCAGCTCGGCAACACCTCACAACATATCGGCCCGCGGCCGAATCTTGCTGGAGCCTTCGCGGCGTTTTCGGCGCCTCCGTCGTTGTATACAACTCCAAGCTTGGTTGAGGATACCGTTAACGAAGGGGCATCCTCTAACCTGCCGTTATGGATTCACAACCGACACGCCAGCCAATCGTTCGATTTTACAATTGTCGATGCCGACTCGTTCACGAAATCAGTGATGGTTGATTCCAACTGGCTTGTCGCTGTGCCAACCTCTGGTACTATCGCCGCTCTTGATTCCATTCAGATAACAGTCACTCTTAATGCCACTATCGTACCTGATCGCATCGCCAGCTATCGAGGGATTCTTGATATCAGTTGGGGTCCCAGTGGTGGTGGGCTCGACTCTCTTACGCGAGTGCCCGCCTATATGAAAGTGCCGTGCAATGATGTAAGCTATGAAGTGCTGTCGTCAGCCGATGTCGGGGGTCCGACATTCAATTGGATATCGGCAAAGACTCTTGGCTTCAAGATTGCCAACGGCAACTTTTATAACACCGCGGCGAATCCACTTGATGACGGTAGCGCCGGACCCTGGCCATTCTATACCGGCATGCCTTTTTTCGATGCCTTTCAGGATTCATTCTATGTCGGCGTTAATGGAGGCATCTCGTATACCGACAATCATGTCAACTCCAATGGTTTTTTCGAGGCCTTTTCGATACCAGGCGCAACGATGAACACTTTTGTCGCCGCGCTTTGGAATGATCTGATAATCGATACTGCCGACCCCAACGAAGGCGTTTACATCTATTACTCTCCCAAGAAGGATACCACCGTTATCGAGTGGTACAAGATTGGCAGTTTCAATAACACCGCCGATACGACTATTCAGTTTGAAATGATTGTCTGCAAGAATGGCACCATCACTTTACAGTATCAGAATGTTGGCACCGTCGGACCAACAGGAACCGCGGCGACATCTGTCGTCGGTATTCAGCAGATAGAATGCAGGGCCAATCAGTATTTCAAAGGGAATGATATCCCTGCGAGAATTCCATCCCCCGGTTATGCTGTGCGATATCGGAATCTTCTTGGGCAGTATATCCAGTCCGGAAATATCAATGGTATGGGTGGGATAAACGTGGTCGATTTGACATCGCTTGTTGCGTATCTTTTCTCCGGAGGTCCGGCGCCAAATCCAATTGAGATGGGGAATGTCAATTGTACCGGTGCGGTTAATATAGTCGATCTGACCTATTTAGTCGCCTATCTCTTCCAGGGCGGCCCCGCACCGTGCTTTTTCTGGAAATTTAATTAAAGACAAGTTGGCGGGTTCGCGGACGGACCCGCCCTACAACAACAATAATACTTTATTTATGTAGGGCGGGTTTGTCTTCAGACCCGCTTTCTTTGCTACCTTGAAACAATTTCATTGTTCCCCTCGTTAGATGTAAGTAATCATACACCTCATTGCCAAAGGAACCCCAATGCGAATACTTGTCATCGGCGCGACCGGCGGAACCGGCAACGCTCTTGTTGCTGAAGCGCTCGAACGCGGCCATGAAGTAACAGCTTTCGTTCGCAACCCATCCTCATTCACTATGAAACACCATGGTCTCACGGTTGTTCAGGGAAACGTGCTCGACGGTATCTCGCTGGAGTCCGCGATGAAGGGACACTCGGCTGTCGTTTGCGCCCTTGGACACAAGCAGTGGTTCTGGCCGACGAGCATATTGTCGGAGGGTACCAGCAATATCATAGCCGCGATGGAAAAGAGCGGTGTGCATCGTTTCGTGTGTGAGACTTCGCTGGGCATTGGAAATAGTTGGGGCCGGATGGGACTTTATTACTCACTCTTCGTTGGCAACTTTATTTTGCCATTCTATTTTTATGACAAGGTTCGTCAGGAACGTATCATCCGCGCCAGTTCGCTAGAATGGGTCATCGTGCGACCGGGGCAACTAACGAATGGCAAGAAACGCGGGACATATAGACATGGCGACAAGATTGGGAATTATCTCTGGACTGTTTGTATCTCGCGAAAAGACGTCGCCGACTTCATGATCAATCAGATTTCGAGCGACCAGTATCTCCGCCAAACAGTCGGAGTGTGCGGGTAGTTCAGCAAATCGCTGTCACGGCTTCTTCCCCCGCTTGACCGGCGGCATTCAAACCATTTACTTGCCCGCCAGAATAATGGACATACATCAACAAGGAGTATTTTCATGAAACGATTCCTTACCGGACTGGCGATCACCGCGCTATTCGCAGTCGCCTCTTCGGTCATCGCATTCGACTTTTCAACCCTCGAAAAGTCAATCACCGAGCACACTCTTAAAAACGGACTAAAGTTGATCATTTTGGAGCGCCACGACGCTCCAGTCGCCTCATTCGTGACCGGCGCCAATGTCGGCTCGGTTGATGACCCCAAAGGCTACACCGGTCTCGCCCACATGTTCGAACATATGGCCTTCAAGGGGACTTCGACCCTCGGCTCCACTGATATCAAGAAAGAACTCGCCTCGATCAAAGTCGAAGACTCATTGTTCATGCTACTTAGGGCCGAGCGAAACAAGCTGAATCCTGACTCGACCAAAGTCGCCCAGCTGACCAAAGCCTACGAAGAGTCGCGTGAAGCTTCTTACAAACTCGTTATCCCAAATGAGTTTTCGCAGATATTAGAACGCGAAGGTGGCGCCAATGAAAACGCCTCTACATTCAGCGACTACACCCTCTACTACACCGACTATCCCTCAAATCGCCTCGAGCTCTGGATGTCGATGGAGTCAGAGCGCTTCCTCGACCCTGTCCTGCGCGAAATGTACAAGGAGCGGGATGTTGTGGCCGAAGAGCGCCGGATGCGCATCGAATCAAGCCCTGTCGGCCACCTGGTCGAGGAATTCCTTGGTCTCTCTTTCAAGGTTCACCCCTA
>ERZ1292633.5766-Hain-H41-02um-R1-5766-length-11053-cov-5_pt1 | contig 11053 bp, 8 predicted proteins | sample MGYA00564406_ERZ1292633 | MGnify/ENA primary metagenome ERZ1292633 (study PRJEB36523, sample SAMEA6512639) | groundwater metagenome | collected 2019-01-08 | study: AquaDiva: Metagenomics assemblies of 32 groundwater samples
CTCGTGACATCGGAACGGCTTCGCGAGATTGACAGCATTCTGACCGCGACCGGAAAAATTTCTGACATCTACTACAACGCCGACCGAATCGTTCGCAGTGAACAGACCCGAGCCATCATCCGGCGGGCGGGATTGGTGCTCGGCGGATTGATATTTCTAAGCGCTCTTCTCAATTTGACCAACAGCATTCGTCTTTCAACCCGCACCCGTACTGTCGGTCTTCGCCAGATGCGGCTCCTAGGGGCGGGGAAGATCTTTCTCTCCCTGCCATTTCTACTGGAAGGTTTCCTTCTCGGCGGCGTCTCAGCGGCTCTTGGCTGGGGAGCTGTATTTTATTGGAAAGACCGCCTCCCGCTTGGCGATCTGGCGCTGATAGTTCCACCCCTTCAGCATATCATTCTCGCGTGTTTGGCGGTGGCCTGTCTCGGTTTGATAAGCGGTTATCTGGGAGTGAGAAAGGCTATTCGTTGACGCGAACGGCTGTTCTCCTTGCGGTCATGGCTCTGCTCCTTACCACAGGCGCATCCGCCCAATCGGACAAAAAAAAGATGTCCGATCAAAAAAAAGAACTGCAAAAAATTCAAAAAGAAGTCGAACAGGGACAGCACAAACTTGATTCTCTGCGCAAAGAAGAAGTCCGGGCGCAGAAGCAGGTGAGCGAATCCGACGAGCGCCTCGCTGGCGGTAAAAAAGTTGTCACTCGTCTTTCGAGCCAGATGAACAATCTGAGAAGATCAATCGAGTCCACCTCTGCACAACTCGACTCCACCCGAGAGCAGTTCGATTTTTCGCAGAGGCGATTTCTCGGCAATGCCCGCCAGATATATTTCACTTCACGAACCCGCCGATCCCTTGAGGCCGACAATCCTCTTGCCGATGTCGAACTCAACCGTCAGATCACCTATCTTGCGAGCGTCGTTAACTATGAGTATGGAGCGGTAACCCAGACCTCGACTGTCCTCGGCGGAGCGGTTCAGCGGCTCGACAGTCTTTCGGTTCAGAACAAGCAGATAAAGCGGCTCAAAGAGAAGCGCGAAGTCGCCATGGCCCTTGAACGCAGTCGCAAAATCAAGCAGGAGAAACAACTCGACAAACTGCGCCGCGGCCAGACCGAAACCGCCGACCGTGTCCTCATGCTCCAGCAGTCGCTTGAGGAGATGGAAGGGATCATCGATCGGATTGAGCGCGCCCGCAGGGAGGAAGCGGAACGAGAGCGCAAAGCGCGGGCAGAGTCAATCACCCCAGCGGCACCACACACATCGGCATTCGCAATGATGAAAGGAAGACTCATCGCTCCCTGTCGCGGAAAAGTGGTGGAATCATTCGGCAATAAAGTAGACCCGATTAGGAAACTGAAGTCGTTCAACCCCGGCATCGTTGTTCAGGGGAGAGTGAGCGGCAATGTCGTGGCGGTTGGCTCCGGAAAAGTCGTCTATGCCGGCAGTTTGCGTGGCTATGGCAATTTTGTTATCATCGATCATGGAGACAGCTATTACAGTACCACCGCCGGTTTGGAGTCTATACAGGTGATCGAAAACCACCGCGTTGCCGCGGATCAAACCCTCGGGACGGCCTCTGCCGACGGCAAAATAAAATTCGAATTACGCCACGCTCGCGACTTGCTTGATCCCCTGGAATGGATAGCTCTCGATGCTTTTTGAGCCGCACTGCTATCAGACACAGGCTTGGGTTCTACTGAGCCGGTCATTTCAGTCCGGTAAGGTAGCTGGGACGTATCTGCTTTATGGTCCCGAAGGCGTTGGCCAATGGCCCCTGGCGCTCGCCTTTGCATCATTACTGAACTGCTCTGACCGCAAGCTCGATTCCCCTTCAGGAGTTCTTGTCCCCTGCGGAAAATGTCACTCCTGCCGGGCAATTGCCGGATTCAACTCTCCTCATCTTCTCTATGCCGTTCCTCTCAAACCAAAGACGGAGCGAAAAGATGAAAAGCTGGACGACAACGCCGCCGTTTTGGAAGTGCTCGCGCTTCAAAAGGAGGAACCCTTTCGCCTCCACACCCACGACAAGCAATTATCGATTCCGATTGAGCTGGCGCGCGATATTCAGCGACGTCTGTCGCTCAAAGCCGAAGAAGGGGCGATGCGGGTCGTCGTATTTTTTGAGATGGAAAAAATGCGTGGCGACGCCGCTGATTCACTTCTTAAACTGATTGAGGAACCTCCTCCCAATACAGTCATACTCCTGACATCGGCTAATGAACATGCCTTGCCGGTAACCATTCGTTCCCGTTCGCAGGAGATTCGCTTGAGACGTATCCCGGCCAAAATCATTCAGGAATATCTGCAGAAGCATAAGCAGTTATCCGAGGAACGCGCCGCTATCGTTGCTCGCACATCCGGCGGTTCTTTGGGGCGCGCCCTTGCCATTGCCGAAACCGACGAAGATGAAGGCTTCGATAGAAATGTCGGGTTCCGATTGTTCAAGTCACTTGTGGCGGATTCAAACGCCGAAACAGCGAGTCATCTCGCTGACATGGTGTCTGACAAAGATCGGGGGCAGGCTGAAGAGCTTTTGTACCTCTGGCAGACGCTCATTCGTGATTGTGCCGGATATTTTGCTACCGGTGATGGTGACTGTATCGTCAATGTCGATTTTCAGCAGGAAATCGTTCATTTTGCGCCGCGTTTTAGTGAGCCATCTGTCGTTTCCGGTTGTGCCGAGTCAATCAAGAATACTCTTGCCGACCTCAGGCGTAATGTCCATATTCATGGAGCGCTTGTGGCGTTATCGCTGAGTATGAAGGGGCATTTGGCTCAGCCCTCGATCGGACGTTAAAAGGACAACCACCATGGCAGAATTATATCTCGTTGAATTCAAAGGTTCTCGTAAGGAGTATTACTATAACTCCTACTATCACACCCTGTCGCTTGGCGAGCACGTCATCGTGCAGGCCGAACGGGGCGAGGATATTGGCGTACTTCATATCAAAGTTGAAAAAGATATTGATTTCGGTTCCAATCGCCCAAAATCAATCATGCGCCCCGCGATTGAATCCGATCTGATTAAACTCAAAGAAATCAGACAACAGGAAAGACAGTATCGCGGCGAAATCATAGACCTCACTCGCCGCCACGGATTGATAATGAAAATTGTCGACGCCGAGTGTCAGTTTGATGGCAACAAGATGACCGTTTTTTTCACCGCCGAACATCGCATCGATTTCCGCGAATTGGTCAAGGAGATTGCCACCCGCTATCGATCGCGAATCGAATTGCGGCAGATAGGCGTGCGCGATGAAGCCCGCCGCATTGGCGGTTACGGCATCTGCGGGAAACGGCAATGTTGTAACACCCACATAAAGGAATTCGCGCCGATATCAACTCAGCATGCCCGCGAGCAGGACCTTCCTCTCAATCCGTCGAAAATATCGGGTAACTGTGGTCGCCTCTTGTGCTGTCTTAAGTATGAGGCCGAAATGTACTCCAGTGTCAAGAAGCGCTTTCCTCGGGCTGGCATGTGGGTGCGTACGCTCCGCGGAGAGGGCATTATCGACCGCGTTGATTATTTCCGTGAAGAGGCGATACTCAAAACGAGCGAAACCGAATCAATCCGCGTTCGATCCGAGGAAATCCTCGAAAAGAGATCCGCGGATAGCGGCGCGGCGCCACAGCGAGCTCCTGAATATTTCGAGCAGGATGCAAACAACGCCAATAATTTGTCATCCCTTGACGACAACGAAACCCACCCCTAACCAGCGACCCTGTTCATGAGCCGCCCGTTTTATATTACCACCCCGATTTACTACGTCAATGACAAGCCGCATATCGGCCATGCCTATACGACGATAGTCGCTGATATCATTGCCCGGACCCATCGGTTGGCCGGACGCGAGGCATTCTTTCTCACCGGAACCGATGAGCATGGCTCCAAAGTTGCTGAGTCAGCCGCCGCGGCCGGACTGAGCGAAATTGCATTCTGTGACCAGACTTCGGGTTATTTTCGAACCTCGTGGAAGCATCTCTCGGTGGAATACAGCGACTTTATCCGCACGACTTCGGAGCGTCACGCCAAATCAGTGCGCAAGATTCTCGACGTGCTCCGAATCGCCAAGACCGACGATGGACGCGACGTCATCTATGTTGACTACTACGAAGGGCTATACTGCACTGGTTGTGAGAAGTTTATCACCGAGAAGGATTTGGTTGACGGCCTTTGCCCCGAACACAAACGAGCTCCTGAAAAACTTCGAGAGAAGAACTACTTTTTCCGTCTGAGCGCCTTTATTCCGAAAATTCGCCAGTTGATTCTTTCCGGTGAATTGAAAATCCTTCCCGAGGAGCGACGCAATGAAGTCCTCGGCCTTCTCGACCAAAACATCGGCGACTTCTCCCTTTCTCGGGAGCGGGTGACGTGGGGGATTCCTCTTTCATTCGACCCAACCCAACTCGCCTATGTCTGGGTTGACGCGCTCACCAATTACATCACCGGCGTTGGCTATGCCGACAACGAGACTTCGTTCCGAAAGTGGTGGCAGGACGGCGAGGTTGTTCATCTCATGGCCAAGGACATCATCAAGTTTCACTGTGTCTATTGGCCGGCGATGTTGATGGCGGCCGGGGTCAAAGTCCCTGATACGATTTTTGTGCATGGCTACTTCACCGTCGACAACGAGAAGATGTCGAAGACTCTTGGTAATGTCATTGACCCGAACTGGATGGCCGAGACATTTGGAGCCGATGCCAGTCGCTATCTTTTGGTAACGCAATTTCCTTTTGGCCTTGACGGCGATATTCAGGCGAAGCGCTTTCCAGCGCAGTACAACAGCGATCTCGCCAACGACCTCGGCAATCTTGTCTCCCGCGTAGGGAAAATGGTCATGGCAAATTTCGACGGCAAACTTCCGGCGGCGCAGGATGCTCCGGGTCTGTCGGAACTACGCTCGCTGTGCGAACGAACACCCGATATCGTGTATGAGCATATCTGCAATTTCCGGGTGAGCAATGCCATCGCCGAATCGATGTCCCTCGTCAAGGCGGCCAACAAGTTTTTCAATGATACCGCCCCGTGGATTCTCATGAAGAATGGCAAACGGGATGAGGCAGGCGCGGTGCTCAATGCCTGCTGTGAAGTTATTCGCATTGTGTCAGTGCTTTTGTATCCGGTTATGCCTTCCAAGATGCACCAGGTGCGTCAGTGCCTGTCTCTCGATGATTCTTCCCTAAACCTTGCCAATGCCCGCAAGTTTAATTGGTTGACCGCCGGTTCAGCGATTCGAGTGGAGGAATCAATTTTCCCACGAATCGAAAAAGCGGAAATAACATCCGATGCTGTTATTGTAAAGCCTGAAAAAGTGTCATCGGTTAAACCGGACAGTTCACCGGTCGGCGTTCTTCTCGACATCTCTGATTTCGGGAAAGTTGACCTTCGCGTGGCCAAAGTAATCGAGGCCGAGAGAGTCGAAGGAGCGAACAAGCTTCTTAAACTGCAGATCGATCTCGGTAGTGAGCGAAGACAGATCATAGCCGGCGTCGCCGAATATTACAGTCCCGAAAAAATCACTGGGATGAACATCGTTGTGGTCGCCAATCTCAAGCCCGCCAAGATCAGGGGCATCGAATCCAACGGCATGTTACTGGCGGCTAAAGTCGATGGCGCCCTGACTCTCATTACCCCCTCCGGCGATATCCCCGCTGGCGCCAAAGTCGGATGATAGATTCGCACTGCCATCTTCACTACGATTTCTACGACGACAACCGCGATGAAATCATAACCGAAGCCCGCGATTGCGGAGTGCATACGATGATTACGATCGGAGCCGATGTCGCGTCGTCCGAGCAGGCGGTTGCTCTTGCCTCCCAGTATGATTGCCTCTGGGCGACAGTCGGTATCCATCCCCACGACGCCTCCACCTGCGATGATCGCGCCATGAGTCGAATCCGCGAACTGGCTGGAAAGCCGCGCGTGGTGGCAATCGGCGAAATCGGTCTCGACTATTACCGCAACCTGTCGCCAAAACCAGCCCAGCGCAAAGCCTTCGAATCCCAACTCGCTTTAGCCGCCGAATTGAAGCTTCCTATTGTCATACATACCCGTGAATCTCTTGATGACACCGTTGAGATCGTGCGCGATTTCACCACCCATCTTGTTGGGGGAGTATTTCACTGTTTTCCGGGAACTCCTGATGAAGCCTTCACCGTCATTGACATGGGCTTTGTGATCTCGGTCGGAGGGGTAATAACTTACAAGAATGCCAGCATGGCCGTCACCGCCCAGGAGACCCCACTTGACAAAGTTCTTTTGGAAACCGACTCTCCCTATCTCACCCCCGTTCCGTTTCGGGGGGAGAAGAACAGCCCGGCGCATGTACGGCTGGTTGCGGAAAAGCTCGCTGAATTGAAGAACAAGACCATCGGCGAGATAGAACAGGTAACCGATCGTACTTGTCGAAAGGTTTTCCGGCTTTCTGAGGTATTTGAAGGGTAACACAATGTCTTATTTTCACCCCAAGCGCCGATTCGGACAAAACTTTTTGAAATCGGGCGCGATAATTGACAAAATTGTCGAGCGCCTCGCCCCACAAAAAGGGGAGCGGGTTATTGAAGTTGGCCCGGGCAAGGGAGACCTGACAATTGCCATCGCCAAAACCGGCGCTGATCTTCTGGCTATAGAAATCGACAGAGAATTGATGGGACATCTTGAAAGGCGATTCAGGGAAAAACCGAATGTGCAGATTCTCCAGCGCGACATTCTCACCGTCGACCCCGATATCCTCAATTTCGGCGAATTCGCTCTTGTCGGTAATCTTCCGTTCAATATCTCATCTCCGATGATTGAGTGGATCGTGCAGTATCGATCCCATATCACCCGCGCCGTTCTCATGTTCCAAAAGGAAGTTGCTCATCGCATTGCCGCCAAGCCTGGTGGCAAGGACTGGTCGCCGCTATCGATCTTCACTCAGCTCTATTTTGATATCACCGTTGCGTTCGATGTTCTTCCAAAACATTTCACGCCGGAGCCTGAGGTATCTGCCTCGGTCATAGTCCTTCAGCCGAAACCAGAGGTAAAAGTGCCGCATCCGACCCTCTTTGAACATCTCGTAAGAGGTTCATTCCGGCAGAGACGCAAACTCCTGCTCAATAATCTGGTTCCCGATTATATCTCCGACCTCACCGTCGGACGGGCGATTGTCAGTCGTCTCAACATGGGCCCGCATTGCCGTGCTGAGGAACTTTCCACTGAACAATTTATTGAGCTGACCGAGATGGTGGCTTCGTTTTCAAGTGAGTCGGATAATTGATAGTGGTTGGGGCGCTTGGTCGACCGGAAGACGGGCAGACGAGATCCCGCTTCAAGGCGGGACCGCGCACATGAATGTGGTAGCCCCAGCTTGCTGGGGGAGCTTTTGATGCACGACTCGCACAGTCCCGCCCGAAGCGGGGTGCGCTACCTCCTGATAGGGAAGAACCCGCAGGGTTCTGCCATCTTGAAAAGCCTTGAGAGGCGGAACCCTTTGGGTTCCACCCTACCCAAAACAGGGGAATGTGTGACATGATCTTGAATTCTGATATGCCCGGAGAAAAAAGGGAAGTCACTGTCCCTCGCGATATCACCCCTGAGCGAATTGACAAATACCTTGCCTCATTCCCCGAACTGGGGCTGACCCGCAGTCGCATACACACCCTCATCGATCAACAGCTGATTACTATTGATGGAATTCCAGTCGCGAAAAAGCTCGAACTGCGCGGCGGCGAGATTATTCACCTCGTCGTTCCCCGACCACGCGCACATGATATCACGCCAGAGAATATCCCACTATCGATTGTGTTTGAGGACGATTACCTGATGGTGCTTGATAAGCCAGCCGGGCTTGTCACTCATCCCGCCCCCGGCAACTATGAGGGGACACTTGTCCACGCACTGCTTTACCATCTAAAAGCCCGCCCGGGAGGCGGCCCCGCCGACCGCCCCGGCATCGTTCATCGCCTCGACAAAGACACAACCGGCCTTCTTGTCGTCGCCAAAACGCCGGAGGCCTTCGCCAAACTGCAGTCCGCACTGCAGAAACGAGAGATTGCCCGAGGCTATACCGCCCTTGTCTGCGGCCACATGAAGGAGAATGAAGGGACAATCGAATCGTTGATCGGCCGCTCACAAAAAGACCGTACAAAAATGGCCGTCCTGAAAAGCGGTGGACGAGAAGCCGTTACAAATTATCGCGTTGCAGATCGCTTTCGCTCCTATGACCTTATCGACGTCACTCTCGTCACCGGCCGAACCCACCAGATTCGCGTTCATCTCGCCCACCTTGGCCACCCGGTTTTTGGCGATCATGATTATGGCGGAAGGCTCTCCGCCCAACGCGGTCTTTTTGCACCCGAACGTCCTCTTGGCAAGCTTCTTTTATCGCAGATAGATCGGCAGGCTCTGCATGCCAAGACATTGCAGTTCAAGCATCCAATTACCGGAGTTGATTCACATTTCGAGGCTCCACTGCCTGACGACTTCGCCGGACTCATCCGGATTCTCAACGAACACGGGCGATAAAGGCCATGTTGAAAGACCCTTCAATTCACGCTGAACCCTCGCAAATGTCACTCCCGCGAAAGCGGGAGCCTATCTAAACTCTTTGTAAGACAAGATGGGTTCCCGCGTACGCGGGAATGACAGAAAAGAGCATTTCGCCAAGTCATACATTTTGAACAAGCCCCAAACGCCTTCGTTGACTTTGATTTTTCGCAGGGGTATACTTTTGCCATGAAATCGGACCGAAAAGAGCCTCTCACCTATGCCCAGAGTGGTGTCGATATTCATGCCGGTGACGAAGCGGTCGAGAGAATCAAACGTCTCGCCGCAAAAACTTTCAACTCGCAAGTCCTCACTGGAATCGGGGCATTCGGCGGCTTTTTCAAGCCCGATTTGAGCGGCATCGCACAGCCAGTGCTGGTGTCGTCGGCCGATGGTGTTGGCACCAAGCTGAAACTAGCCTTCATTACCGACATCCACGATACCGTAGGCGAAGATCTCGTCAATCACTGTGTCAACGACATATTGGTTCATGGCGCGCGCCCGCTCTTTTTTCTTGATTACATCGCTACCGGAAAAGTGAAACCGGAAGTGGTGGCGGATATTGTCGCCGGTATGAGTCGTGGATGCCAAAACGCCGGAATGGCTCTCGTTGGCGGAGAAACCGCCGAGATGCCGGATTTTTATTCCCCCAACGAGTATGACCTCGCCGGATTTATCGTCGGCATGGTCGACCAGTCTTCTATTGTCGATGGAAGCGCCATCCGCGAGGGAGATCTTTGCCTGGGACTTCCGTCAAATGGCCTTCATACCAACGGCTATTCGCTTGCGCGCAAAGCGGCATTCGACGTTGCCGGACTTTCCCCTCATTCAAAGATAGATGAACTTGGATGCACCATTGCCGAGGCGCTGATGAAAGTGCACACTTGCTATGCCCCCATAGTGCGTCCCTTACTTGAATCGTTCGATATTCACGGCATGGCACATATTACCGGCGGGGGCATCGAAGGAAACCTTAAGCGTGTCATTCCATCCGGATTGTGCGCCGAAATTATTCGCGGTTCCTGGCCGGTTCTTCCGATTTTTGATTTTCTCAGACGCGTTGGCTCACTTGATAGTGACGACGTCTACAACGCCTTCAATATGGGAATCGGCTACATTCTCGTCGTTCCACCCGATCAGGCAGGCAAGGTCATCGCATCATTGCATGCCGTCGGTCAGCCGGTCTATGAAATAGGCAAGACTGTGAAAGGTTCTCACCCCTTCGGCTGGATCAAACGGCTATGACGATGGTGCTGTTGTGTATCATGGATGGATTTGGTCTGCGCGAAGCGACCCCCGACAACGCCGTCGCCGCCGCACATAAACCGACCTACGACTGGCTCATTGCTAACTGTCCGCACACGAAGATCGATGGATCCGGTCCCGCGGTGGGGCTTCCTGAAGGGCAGATGGGGAACTCCGAGGTCGGGCATCTCAATCTTGGGTCAGGGCGCGTTGTCTATCAGGATATCAGTCGTATCGACAAGGCCATCGCCGACGGTGACTTCGCTTGCAATCCCGTTTTCAACGCATCCTTCGAAAGAATTGCCCAGGAAGGAAAAGCCCTTCATCTGATGGGTCTGCTCTCAGATGGATGCGTCCATTCTTCATTGGAACATCTCTACGCCCTGCTCCAGCTTGCCAAACAACAAAAAGTGCAGAATGTCTATATTCATGCCTTCATGGATGGACGAGACACGCCTCCCAATGCTGGCATTAAATACATGCGCCAACTAGTCGGACACTGCAATGAGATTGGCGTCGGTAAAGTGGCCACTGTCGGCGGACGCTACTATGCCATGGATCGCGACAAACGCTGGGAACGTACCGACAAAGCCTGGCGGGCGATGGTATTGCGCGAATCCCCGGCGCAGTTTTCCGACACCATCTCGGCTATTCAGGCCTCCTATGACGCTGGCGTGACCGATGAGTTTATGATTCCGGTTACTATCGATTGCGGCGAAGGAAATGGTCGATTGCAGGAGCGCGATCTGGCTGTCTATTTTAATTTTCGCGCTGATCGGGCGCGACAACTATCGTACATGTTGCTCGGCTATGACTTTGCCGGAGTCACCTACCAGAAGCCGCCGCATGTCGAGCTGATTACCATGACGACATATGATGTGAAAATGTTCGAGGCCAAAGTTGCCTTCGGGCCGGTGCGTCTGAAGAATATTCTCGGTGAGCAGATTGCTAAAGCCGGACTGAAACAACTCCGCACGGCAGAGACAGAAAAATATCCGCACGTCACCTTCTTCTTTAATGGTGGTGTCGAGCTTCAATTTGCCGGTGAAGATCGCGATATGATTCCATCTCCAAAAGTTGCTACCTATGATTTACAGCCCGAAATGTCCTCGGTGGCATTGACCGACAACGCTGTCAAAAAAATCGAGTCCGGCCGCTATCAGATGGTCATTCTCAATTACGCAAACCCCGATATGGTTGGCCACACCGGTGTTTTCTCAGCCGCAAAAGCGGCGGTAGAAGCAACCGACAGGGGAGTAGGAAGAGTCCTCGATGCGGTCAA
>ERZ1292633.5768-Hain-H41-02um-R1-5768-length-11051-cov-4_pt1 | contig 11051 bp, 7 predicted proteins | sample MGYA00564406_ERZ1292633 | MGnify/ENA primary metagenome ERZ1292633 (study PRJEB36523, sample SAMEA6512639) | groundwater metagenome | collected 2019-01-08 | study: AquaDiva: Metagenomics assemblies of 32 groundwater samples
CGGCAGCCGCGGCGTGCGAAGAGGTCACAGCACATCTGCCGCATGGCGGCGTCGAGACCCGGCGGCCTCGCGCCGTCTTTGGCGGCTTTTTGCCACCGTTGGTAAAGACGCTCGCTGCGTTCTTCGGATTCCCGTTCGAGTTCGGCCACCTCGGCGTCGGCTTCGACTTCTTTCGATTTGAGGTCCTGGATGAAGACGATGATCCGTTCTTTGAGATTGTCGAGATGGGCCTGCCCGATCAGGTGATGGATGGCATGTTGCTCCTCGTGCCGGTAGGTGCTCCAGCCGGCCAGAAAAGACGAGCTCGCGGCGTTTTCGGCGATAAGCGCGCCGTCGAGGCGATCGAGCAATCGAACCCGTTCACCGACCAGGCTGGAGTCGAGGATCCCGCCGCGCGTGTACATGTCGTAGTCATTTTCGACCGCCTTGTCATAGGCGCGGCTGGCGACGCCGGCGACGACTTTCGAGCGGTTTGCCAGTTCGCGTTCTTCGTCGCTGACTTTATCGCGGCCTTGGGCGTAGACGCCGGAGTGGATCAATGCGTAGTCCTCTAAATTGGCGCATCGAAAATAGACCGTCACCGGCCCCGGGATGATATCCACCCGACCGACCGGGCTGCGGCCGAAACAGATCCGGAAGACATTGTCCGGATTTTTTCCGAGACTCATCAGCTCGTCGATCGCCCGGCGGCGATCGAAAATTTTTTCGACCGCGCGTTCGACCCGATCCCGGGCGTCATCGTTCAGCCCGATCTCATAGGCGGAGCTCGAGACGAAGCCGGCCAGAGCATGTTCCGGAAGCTCCGATTTTTTTAGTTGCATGGCGGCGGCGTAAACATTTTCGGTCGCGCCGGCGCGTTTGTTGATTTCGGCGCCGTAGGCGGACAGGGCGGCTTGGGCTTCTTTGGCTTCGCCGGGGTTGCCGTAGATCATGGCCCGATCGAATGTGTCGACGACTTCGTTGAGTTTTTTTCCGCCGAGCGTTTCCATGGAAGCCATGATCCGCTCGCGTACGCCCTCGATGATTTTGGCGACGCCGCGGCGCTGCTCGAGCAGGGCTTCCTTGAATTTTTCCATGTCGGCGTGAAGCTGGCCGTAGAGGCGCCGCCCGGCGGCTTCGCGCTGATCCTCGGGCAGGGAGTTGAGGGTCGCCAGAATGCCTTTTGATTTTTTCCGCAGGGCAGCGAGACGGGCCTCGGGGTCGAACTGTTTTTTCGAGACTGCGGCAGCGGCGCGAACCGCGACCGGCGGCTCGATCTCGGGCGAGGTTTTTTCATCCCAGCCTTCCCGCTCGTCGTGAAGCTGCCTGATCTGCCGCAAGACGGAGCGGAGAGCGTATCGCCGCGCCTCCTGATCCGGATAGGGGAGCTCCTCGAAAGACGCCAGCAGGTCGGCGTCATCCCGGAGCAGCCAGGCGACGTCGATGCCCTCGGCGGCATATCGCTCGACGATTTCTTTGGCCAACGGAGCCGGTTCGGGCGCCTTCAATTCCGGGTCGATCAGGGGATCGGCCTTTTTTTCCGGTTCGATGGGCAGGTTTTCCGGAGGCTGTGGCGGTACGGGCGTCGGCGGCGTTTCGGGCGCTGCCATGGCCGGCGGCTGCTCAAAAGAAGGCATACGCCTTCAGTATATCTTAATTTTGCCTCGGACGCCTTAAAGTGTTTTGGCAGCGGGTACCGGGAGGATCGGAGAAAGACGGCTGCCCGGGGACGTCTTGCCGAGAGACATCTTGATCGATTGGAGCACCGTCCGTTCGACTTCGATCAGATTGGCGTTGGGGAAACAGAGCCTGGCCAAGCGGTGGGTGCCTTCGGGTTTGAGCGTCGAGACCAGGCCGAGAGCGTCCGCGTGTTTGAGGGCCGAGACCAGGCCGCAGACCGTCGGCTCGCCGGCGGGCGCTTCATACAACAGACAGACGATTTCGGCCTCGGGCGAGTTGGCGATGAGTTCGTCGATGACCTCGGGCAGGTAGGCCTCGTCGGCGCCGGCCTGGACGAAATCCTGGCGGGTCAGCGCCGTCCAGGCCAGGTTGGCCGAGGGATCGAATTTGATGCGGGCTAACGCCCGGCCCCAGAGTTTCAATGTTGAAAGCGTTCGTGTGCGGTACAGACTGCGCACAACTTGGTCGTGTTTGCCGCCGGCGGTCACCAGATCGGCCGCCATCTCCAATGTTTTCGGCGTCACGTTCTCGGTTTTGAAACTGCGGGTTTTGGAGATGACGCCGGCCAAGAGGCCGGTGGCGATCTCTTCGTTCAAAAAGGCGGCGCCGGAATCTTTGAACACGCGATACACCAGCTCGGCGCAAGACGTGGCGGTGATGTCGATGACGTTGACGTTGCCGAAATGCTCGCTGGACGGTTCGTGGGCGAAGTGGACCACCGGCCGGTGATAAAAGAAATCGGTGTGACGGGAGAAGACTTGTCCGAGCGAGGCGTAGTCGCGGGCATCGAGGGTCACGATGGCGTCGTAGCGGTAATCGCTGGCTGCGGTCCGGACGTCGCGGGCCTGGTACTGACCTGATTTCGGCGTGACGATGATCCGGAGTTCGTCGCCGACCATGTCGTAGGAGAGTTCGTCGACTTTGGCTTTGGCGGCGTTCAGGGCGATGGTGAAGCTCTGGAGTTTGCGGATTTCGGGCGCGATCCGGTCGATGCCCGGGAGAAAGTTCAGCATCTCGGGCGCGCTGAAGCCGTCGCAGACGATCTCGACCTTCTTGCCGCGGCGCTCAAGGATCCGGCCGAGCGCCAGCGCCGAGGCGACCGCGTCCACGGTCCAGGACTTGGGGCAGGCGATCAGGATATTCTTGCCGCAGTCGAGGGTTTCGACGATTTGATTTGTCGGTGACAGCGCCATGCGATTCAAAAGTTGTTGAAGGGGGAGACCATATCGCGCGGAGCAATCATTGTCAAATGGGCAACTATGCCTATAATTGAAGGGTTATGAAGAAGGAGTCGAAGAAAACCGAGCCTATCGAGCTTCCCAAAGCCTACGACCCCAAGGCCGTGGAGGACGGCATCTACGCCGCCTGGGAAAAGAGCGGATTTTTCAATCCGGATAATTTGCCGGGCTGGCGCGCCGAATCTTTCACCGTGATGATGCCGCCGCCGAACGCCACCGGCACCCTGCACATCGGCCACGCCATGTTCATGACGCTCGAGGATCTGATGATCCGTTTCGCCCGGATGCGCGGCAAGGCGGCGCTCTGGATTCCCGGCACCGATCACGCGGCCATCGCCACTAACACCAAGGTCGAGAAGATTCTGGCGACCCAGGGAAAAACTAAATACGACCTGGGCCGCGAAAAATTCATCGGGAAAGTCGAAGAGTTCATCGCCGGATCGCAAGGCGTCATTCGGAGGCAGATCCGCAAGATGGGTTCGTCGTGCGACTGGTCGCGCGAAGCGTATACGATGGACGAGCCGCGTTCGCTGGCGGTACGCCGGATGTTCGCTCGCATGTACCAGGACGGCCTGATCTATCGCGGCTACCGCATCGTCAACTGGTGCCCGCGCTGCGAATCGACCCTGGCCGATGACGAGGTCGAGTATAAGGAAGAGAAGGCCAAGCTGTATTTCATGAAGTACGGCCCGTTCACCGTGGCGACGACCCGGCCCGAGACGAAACTCGGCGACGCCGCCGTGGCCGTGCATCCGGACGACCGACGCTACAAGTCCCGGATCGGCAAAACTTTTCAAGTCGATTTCGGCATCGGGCCGCAGGATATCCGGGTCATCGCCGACTCGGGCGTCGATCCGAACTTCGGCAGCGGCGCGATCGGCGTCACGCCGGCCCATTCGGCCGTCGACTACGCCATGGCCGAGCGGAACGGGCTGCCGATCAAAAAGGTGATCGGCGAAGACGGCAAGATGACGAAGCTGGCCGGAAAATACGCCGGCCTTACGGTCGCCGAAGCGCGGGCAAAATTCGTCGCCGACCTCGAATCCAAAGGCCTGATCGAGAAAGTCGAAGAGATCGATCACAATCTATCGATCTGCTATCGCTGCGGCACCGCCGTCGAACCGCTGACTTCGCGCCAGTGGTTCGTCGACGTCAACAAGCCGGTGCCCGGCCGCGGCAAATCGTTGAAACTGATGGCCATCGAAGCGGTGCGCGGCGGCAAAATCGAAATCATCCCGGAGCGTTTCGAAAAAGTGTATTACCACTGGATGGAAAATCTGCGCGACTGGTGCATCTCGCGCCAGATCTGGTTCGGTCATCGGGTGCCGGTGTGGTATTGCGAATCCTGTTACGTCGAAGAGGATGAAGTGCCGCGGGCCGGAACCGGCGAGCGCGAGTCTCGCCGGCATGTCGGCCTGATCGTTTCGGTCGAACCGCCGACGATCTGTCCGACTTGCGAACGTCCGGCCGGCCTGACTAATTTGGTGCAGGATCCGGACACCCTCGACACCTGGTTTTCTTCCGGCACCTGGACGTTTTCGACCTTGGGCTGGCCCGAAAAATCCAAAGACCTCAAAAAATTCCATCCGACGCAGGTTCTCGAAACCGGCTATGACATTTTATTTTTCTGGGTGGCCCGGATGATCATGATGACGCTGTACGCGGTCAAGGAAATTCCGTTCGAGCGCGTCTATCTGCACGGCCTGGTGCGCGACGAGCAAGGCAGGAAGATGTCCAAGTCGCTCGAGAACATCATCGATCCTTTGGACGTGGCCGAGAAATTCGGCACCGACGCGGTCCGATTGTCCTTGACCATCGGCAACAGCGCCGGCAACGATCTCAAGCTTTCGGAAGAGAAGATCGCTTACTTCCGCAACTTCACCAACAAGCTTTGGAACATCGGCCGGTTCGCGGCCATGCAGATCGGCTCCGCGCCGCTTTCACGCAAACGGCCCATGCCCGAGACCCTGGCCGACCGCTGGATTCTGGCGCGCCTCGACGAAACGGCGCGCTCGATGACCAAGGCTTTGGACGAGCTCGAGTTTTCGCGTCCCGGCGAGGAGCTTCGTGATTTCACCTGGGGCGATCTGGCCGACTGGTATCTCGAAATTTCCAAGATCGAAAAGGGCAAAGAGGCGATGCTGTCCTACGTCCTCGAAACCGTCTTGGCTCTGTGGCATCCGTTCATGCCGTTCGTGACCGAGGAATTGTATCGGACGATCTTCGCCCGCGATGACAAAGATTTCCTGATGATCGCTTCCTGGCCCAAGGCGCCGGCAAAGAAAGATAAAAAATCCGGCGCGGAGTTCGCTCTGGTTCGCGACATCGTCGTGGCCGTCCGCAACATGCGCTCGACCTATCACGTCGAGCCGGGCAAGACCATCGACGCCGTCATTGTCGCCGGCAAACGCGTCAAGTTTTTGACCGCCCAGTCGGCGGTGATTTCCGGATTGGCCCGGGTCGGTTCGTTGCAGATCGTCGTCAAAGCGGCACAACCGCCGCAGTCGGCGGCTGCGGTCGTCTCCGGCATGAGCATCTTCGTGCCGATGGGTTCGCTGGTCGATCTCGGCGCGGAGAAAGATCGGATCGCCAAGGAAATCGCCGAGGCCGGGCGCTACATGGCTTCGCTCGACGGCAAACTCGCCAACAAGGATTTCATCGCCCGGGCTCCCGCCGCGGTCGTCGATGCTGAAAAGAAAAAACGAGCCGATGCCGCCGAGCGCATCGCCAAGCTCCAAGAACAACTGCGATCATTGGGCTGACATATTGACGTTTCAAGCCGGAGATGATTCCATTTTCCGAGCCCTCAACCAAGGAGGAAGTCATGGGCAAACCCAAGGACGAGAATCTTGAAGCGGAAGACATCGAGGCGCAAGAAAATGAGCTTGGCCAGGAAGTGGCGCCTGAAGAGGAAGAGACCGAGGAGGATGGCAACGACGAGGAAGAGGCTGACGATCCGGACGAGGAGGAGGAAGAGGCTGACGATCCGGACGACGGCGAGTCGGACAACGACGCCGACGACGGCAACCCCAACCACAACCGTGATCCCGAGGGCGGGGAGGCCTGACCGGCCGCCGCAGTTCCGTCGGGTTTCCGACCGCGGGTCTTCAGCGATGCCATGCGGCGTCGCTTTTTCAATCGCGCGCCCCTTCCTTATATATGAAGAATAAGCTACGATTTTTCCGTTATGGCCGTCATCACCGATAAAGCGAAAATTGACGCCCTGCTCTCGAGGCGCGTCGCCGAAGTCATCGTCGAACGGAACCTGCGCGAGAAATTGCTCTCGGGCAGACGTTTGCGCGTCAAACTCGGCGTCGACCCGACCGCTCCGGACCTGCACTTGGGCCACGCCATCGCCCTCAAGAAGCTCAAGGAGTTCCAGGGCCTGGGCCACCAGGTCGTCCTGATCATCGGCGATTACACCTCGATGATCGGCGACCCGACCGGCAAGTCCAAGACCCGGCCGACGCTTTCCGAGAGCGAGATCAAAAAAAACGCCAAGACCTACATGGCCCAGGTCGGCAAGATTCTCGACCTCAAGAAAACCGAAATTCGCTGGAACAGCGAGTGGTTCGCCAAGATGCGTTTCAAGGATGTCATCGGGCTGGCCAGCAAGTTCACCGTGGCCCGGATGATCGAACGCGACGATTTCGCCGACCGCATCAAAGAGGGGACCGACGGCCACATGCATGAGCTTTTGTATCCGATGATGCAGGCCTACGACTCGGTGATGATCCAAGCCGACGTCGAGATCGGCGGCACCGACCAGAAGTTCAATATCCTGGCCGGCCGCGATCTCCAAAGGAAGATGGCTTTGCCGGAACAGGACGCGCTTTTCCTCGGACCGACCCTGGTCGGCACCGACGGCATCCACAAAATGTCGAAATCGCTCGGCAATTACGTCGGCATCGCCGAAGCGCCCGAGGAAATGTACGGAAAAATCATGTCGGTGCCCGACGCGGCCATGTGGGATTATTTCACCATGGCGACCGACGTATCGGAAAAAGAAATCGCCGCGCTGCGCCAGGAATGCGAACGGGGAAAAATGAATCCGCGCGACGCCAAGGCGCGGCTGGCGCGCGAGATCATCACGATATATCACTCGGCCGCCAAGGCCGGCGCCGCCGAACGGCAATTCACGGCCATGTTCCGTGAAAAGCAGACGCCCGATGAAATGGCGGAGGTTGCCATGAAGCGCGGTTCGCATCTCTTGGGCGACGCCTTGGTCGCCGCCGGACTGGCGGCTTCGAAAGGCGATGCCAGGCGATTGGTCACGCAGGGAGGCGTCAAGGTGAATGGCGCGGTCGCGGCCGATCCCATGGCAGCCGTTGAAATCGGCTCCGAACCGGTCGTGATACAGAAAGGCAAGCGGCATTTCGTCCGGCTGATAGAGAAGAAACAATGACCGTTCTGCAACGCGCAACCGAAGAAGCGCTCGCCGCCGTCGGCGCGGCGCTGCCCGGCGTCGCGGTCGGCCCCGATGATATCGGCGCGCCGCCGAAGCCGGAGATGGGCGACCTGGCGTTCGCCTGTTTCGGCGCGGCCAAGGCGCTCAAAAAAGCCCCGTCGGCAATCGCCAAAGAAATCGCCGCCGCGCTCAAGCCATCGGGCCTGATCGCCGGGGCGGAAGCGGTCGGTCCGTACGTAAATGTTTTTTTTGATCGCGCCGTTTTCGCCGCGACGGTGATCGAGGACGTGCTGGCGGCGCCCGGCGCCTACGGCAATATGCCTTCGCGCGGCCAGAAAATCATGATCGAGTACGGCTCGGTCAACACCCATAAGGAAGTCCACGTCGGTCATCTGCGGAACATCTGTCTCGGTTTGGCCGCCGCGAATTTGCAGCGTGCCGCCGGCTTCGAAGTTTTGTCGGCTGACTACATCGGCGACATCGGGGCGCATGTCGCCAAATGGCTGTGGTATTTCGACCGGACTCATCCCGGCCGAATGGGGACTGACCCCGCGGGATCCGTCCCCTTTGACCGGGATTTCGGAAAAATCTACACCGAAGCGACGCAACTGGCCGAATCCGACGAGAAGTATAAGGAAGAGATCGCCACCGTCCAACGCAAGCTCGAAGGCCACGACCCGGTTTGGGAATCGTTCTGGCTCAAGACCCGGGACATTTGTCTCGAAGAGATCAATCGGATATTCGCCGAACTCGGCGTGCATTTCGATCGTGATTATTTGGAATCGCAGGTCGAGGAGCCGGGCAAGGAGCTCGTGGCCGCGCTTTTGGCCCAAGGCGTCGCCAAAAAAGGGGAGCGCGGCGCGATCATCGTCGATCTCGAAGCCGAAGGCCTGGGCATTTTTTTGCTGCTCAAAGGCGACGGCAGTTCGCTGTATTCGACCAAGGACCTGGCCTTGGCGAAAAAGAAATTCGCCGAGTTTCCGGATCTGGCCGCCAGCGTCCACGTGGTCGACACCCGCCAGTCGCTTTACTTCAAGCAGCTCTTCGCGACGCTGAAACGGATGGGTTTCGACAAGCCGATGCTCCATCTCGGCTATGAATTCGTGACCCTCAAGGAAGGAGCGATGTCGTCGCGCATCGGCAACATCGTCACTTACGAAGACTTCCGCGATGAGATGAGGGCGCAAACCGCCAAAGAAACCGCCAAGCGCCACGCCGACTGGGACGAGGGCAAGGTGAAAAAAACTTCTTGGGCGATCGCCGACGGGGCGATGAAGTTCGGCATGCTCAAGCAGGACAACGACCGTCCGATCGTCTTCGACATCGAAGCGGCGCTTTCGTTCGACGGTTTCACCGGGCCGTACATCCAGTACGCTCACGCCCGGATGGCTTCGATTCTGGCTAAGGCGGGGAAGGTGCCGTCGAAAAAATCGTCGGCCGCGGATTTCACCGGCGCCGAATACGCCGTCCTGCGCGTCGCCGCCGATTTTCCTGAAATCGCCGCCAAAGCCGCGGCCGCCTACCGGCCGTCGCTGCTCTGCCAGTATCTTTTCGATCTGGCCCAAGCCGTCAACGACTTCTATCGCGATGTGCCGATATTATCCGCCGCCGAAGCCGATCGCGAGCGCCGCCTGATCATCACCCAAGCTGTCAAAGCCGCCCTGGCCCGCGGTTTGGCGCTTCTCGGCATCTCGGCGCCCGACGAAATGTAATCGGGGCGGCGTTGACCGTCCCGAGAAAAAGTGATAAGTTCGCCGCATCAATCACGGTCGCTCTTTCGACGCGACGGAGGTGTTTCCATGAGCAGCGCGCAAACCGACGGTTTCATCACCCTTCCCCGCCAGGACCTGCTGGCGCAGCCCGACCTTGCCGACGAATTGGTTGACTGCTACATCCGCATCTTCAACGCCACCGGCCAGGGGGAGTGGGCGGAAAATTGGACGCCGGAGCAAGTCCGCGCCAAGTTTTTCGGCGACACTTCGGATGCCGACGCGGCCTTCTTCACGCTGATGCGGGCCGGAGGCGAGTTGGCCGGACTCTCGATGGTCACGGTCGAGTCCGTCGAGCGGATGCTGGCGGCAAGGGATCTGCCTCCGGGTTTGCAGACCGAGGAACATCTCGCCAATCTTAAGAACCGACTGCGCTGGTTCGCGGGCGGCGGATCGGTCGCATTCCATCGGGAGTTCGGCATCCGCAAGGAATTCCGCAACGGTCTCGAATACGTTTTGCCGCTGATGTGCCATCCGCAGGCGGCGGCGCGGAACAGCGGAGCGGCCTTCTCCTACTGCTGGACCTCCAAGAAGTTGGGCCGCCTCTACAACATCACCATGGGCCTCGATTTCAGGGTGATCTACGCGTTCAACGACCCGATGGAACACGTGGTCATCGGAGAGAGCGCCGATCTCATGGTCCGCCGGCTGCGCCTGCCCGTCGCCGACATCCAGGTCGAATTCGCGGCCAAGACGGCAGCCAGACAGCGCAAGCAACCCTGATCCTCCCGCAAGGAGGATTTTTTTGCTACCATGGAGATATCTATGCCAGTCTTGTCCCAAACGCGGACCCTCCCGCTTATTCTTTCTCGGGAAATCAGCAGCGCTCATCTTACCGAGGGCGGCCGATGTTCGGGTGCCAGCGATCCGGAGCGGTACTTTACGGCTCTTAACGTCGCCGCTTCCAAGGTCAAAAAACTTTTCTCCGATGCCGGCGCACCGGGCCTCGATGCCATCAACGCCTTCGATGCCGCCGAAGTCAGCCGGGCCCACATGGGACAGCTCAATTTGATCGAAGTTTCGTCGTTCTGCGGTCCCAAGGGATTTTTGTGGGGCGAGCACGTCGCCGCCGTCGGAGATTCGGCGCCGATGTTCATTGTCCGGCAATGGGACGGAAAAGTCGTTCCCGTGCATGACGGCACGCCGCTGGTCGATGCCGCGGTCGAACTTTTCGGCGACCGCGACGTTTCGCGTTTCCGCATCGCCCCGGGCTCGCTTTGCCCGTCGGCCTACAAGTCGGTCACGCTCGACCGTCCGGGCATCGCCTATGCCGCCTGCGGCATCGGCGTGCCGGCGCATGGCGGCGCCGAGCCGGTCGTCTTCATGGAAAATGCGGCGACGCTGGAGACTCCTGCCGGCACCGGCCGCGAGCATCGCGAAGCGGCCTCGCACCGGGCGCTGGCGGAAAGCGTCATGGCCATCGCCGAAAATCAGGGATTGCATGTCGAGAAAATTCATGTCGTTTACGACGAAGTCGAAGTCGGCATCGGCGAAGTCGGCTGCGCTTTGGCGATCATCCCGTATTTTTCGCTGGCCATGAACGCCCTTCCCGCCGGAGATCCCTCGGAACTTTTTTCAATGTCGATCGAGAGTTGGTGCCGTGATTTGCGTCTGCCCCGCCTATGTCCTTCCTCTATCAATCCATCTACTTCAGCACCACGTTCCTAAGCATCGCGCTGGCGGCGCTGATTTTTTTCAAGCGCCCCGACGAGCCGCTGATCCAGGCGTTCACCGGCTTCATCCTTTCGATCGCCGGCTGGATCGTGACGCTGTATGTTTATTACGTCGTCGTCGATCCGGTGCCGGTTTTGCTCATCGGGCGGCTGAATTTCGTCTTCGCCGAATGCATCGCGCTGACTTCGCTGGTATTCGTATTTTTTTTGACGGAGCAACAAGGACGCGTCGCCAGAAAGTGGCTGATCGCCACCGGCCTCCTTACGGCGGTACTCGCGATCATGACGCTTGTCACCGACCTTC
>ERZ1292633.5772-Hain-H41-02um-R1-5772-length-11048-cov-6_pt1 | contig 11048 bp, 8 predicted proteins | sample MGYA00564406_ERZ1292633 | MGnify/ENA primary metagenome ERZ1292633 (study PRJEB36523, sample SAMEA6512639) | groundwater metagenome | collected 2019-01-08 | study: AquaDiva: Metagenomics assemblies of 32 groundwater samples
TCGGAGTCCAATCCGACCTTCGCCCGTTGCCGCCGACACGATTCAACATCGCTCTTGCATATCCGCATGTTCGGTGGTGGAGGAATAAGCGAGCCCTTACCCTTCGCATCCGGGCTTTCTTCCAGTATGACATCTCGATGCAGTTTGCAGAGAGCGATAATCCTATCGCTGTCTCTAATTAGAGTACCGAAGTTGTACGACACCCCGCCCCTACCGGCCCATTCCTGAACCACATACTTCCGGAATACTCGCGACACCAATGACATGCGGGATGGGTCGGTGCACGCGCGCACGTTCTCAAACCGCGTCACAAACGGCACGTGGGGGAGCAGCTTTTTCGCGATTGTCGGAGCAAATGTGATCATCGGATGATAGTGGTACATCACTCCCAGATACATAAGATAAATCGCATCGGGGGCACAACGTTTGAGAAAGGCTTTGAATCTCGGAATCTCAGCCCAGGACCACTGGTTCATAATGGGGTGAACTGTAATTCCAGGCTCGCCGTTCCCTGTATTTCCTTGGGAAGTGAGAACATGCACCTCTAACTTTCGGTCTGCCAGATGCTTGCATAGAAAGAACGTGTTCGTTGCCTCCCCTGCATGGAAAGGAGGATAGGCCGCTGATATAACAAGAACCTTCATGTCTCTTTCTCCCGAGCCATCGGGCCTAGGCATAATTATGTCGGTGAGAACGGCCAACGAAACTCAACTTTCCTTCTCGACTGTTTACTCATTCCCCGCCAGGAAGGGAGCAAGGGAGCTATTTCAGAATTAGGCTCCCAACTGAGAGGCGAAGGTAGGACCCTGCGGCGGAAATTTCAACTGCGAACAAACTCCCGACCGAGCCACGCATGAAAGATCTCTTCAAAAATCTTACCGAGATCTTTCGTGATACCCCAATCCGGATAGTGCGCTTTGATCTTGCTTAGATCGCTGATGTAACAGATATGATCCCCTTCACGATTCTTGTCCACATAGTCGTACAGCATGTTCTTTCCCGAAATAGCCTTTATCAGATCAAATGCTTCAAGTATCGAACAGCTATTTCCTCGACCGCCGCCAAGATTATACACTTCCCCACACCGTGGAGCCTTAATAAAGGCCTCGATAAGCCTGGCCACATCGAAAGAATGGATATTGTCGCGAACCTGTTTGCCTTTGTATCCATATATTGAGTATCTCTTCCCCCCGACATTGCACTTCACGAGATAACTGAGAAAACCGTGCAACTCGACACCTGAATGGTTGGGTCCGGTTAAACAACCTCCGCGCAGGCAGCACGTCTTCATCCCGAAGTATCGGCCGTACTCCTGCACCATGACGTCCGCTGCGACCTTCGAGGCTCCGAACAACGAATGTTTAGAACGATCTATTCTCATAGTTTCTGTAATGCCGTTAACATCCTCTGACGAGGCATATTCCCAACGAGTGGCCTGTTCAACCAGAGGGAGCTCATTCGGTGCATCTCCATAAACCTTATTGGTGGACATATGCACAAATGGCGCATCAGGCACGGACTGCCTAGCAGCTTCCAGCAGGTTCATCGTGCCGACAGCGTTCGTGTCGAAATCCTCGAACGGCATCTTCGCCGCTAGATCGTGGGAAGGTTGCGCCGCAGTATGCACGATGGCATCCGGCCGTAGTTCAGCAAGGAGCATGAGGACGCCCTTGCGGTCTCGAATATCGAGTTCATGGTGTACAAAGTTCGGAAGCTCTGCCTGAAGACGCCGCTGATTCCAACGCGTGTCACCGCTGGGACCAAAGAACTCACTCCGTGCGTTATTGTCTACGCCGTGAACTGTCCATCCATCGGCCGCGAAGTACGTACACACCTCAGACCCAATTAAGCCCGAGGACCCTGTCACGAGCATGCGTCTCATCTGGCGACTCCTCCTTCCCTCGTCTTGCTTGATTTCAAAAATCTTCATAGGATGGAAGCCCCTCCAAACTCCACCGGGGTCCGCTTCCCTAATTCAACAGGAGCAATCTTGAACGAGAAATGACATCTGATTCAGAAACGGTCGCCGCACAGGTGTTCGATGCTCGCGCTGGTCTTCGCCCAGGTAGCTTGCCGATATCTAAGCCCTCTACCATGTATACAGCCAGCCTATCATGACATGTGTTTGATTCATACAGATTCCCCCCGCTTTTACAAGCATAGTTACCAATCAATCTTGAGGAAGTGGTAGCAGCCGCCGAGATGACCAGAGCTTTCATGCCTGAATTCCTCAGCTCAGATCCACATTACTTCTCTTTGGCCATTGCTTGTCCACGATTTCATGGGGGGCAACCCCAAAAGGTTCAAACCAGAGACTGATACAGTTCACTGTACCGCTTGGCCTGTACAGCGAGCGAATGCTCCTGAAGGGCCACTCTGCGACTGTTGATTCTCATCTCCTCTCGTTTTGATGGATTTAATAAAAGATCCTCGATCGCGGCCCTCAGCGCAGCCACATCATTGCATGGAGCCAACAGGCCTGTCACTCCGTCACGCACCATGTCAGGAACTCCACCAGTCTCAAATCCCACAACCGGTATCCCGCAGGCCATTGCCTCCAACACCGTGTTAGGCGAATTGTCGTGCAAGGACGGGATAACAAACAGATCTGCAGCATTGTAAGTCAGCGCGAGTAAACGGTCATCGTTGATTTGTCCCAGGTGCGCATAGGGGGTCCCAAGGTTCAACCCCGGCTTTTTTCCTACGGATATCAGGAGAAGATTGTCCTGTCCCTTCAGACCCGACAACGCTTCGGTCAGCGGCAGAAAACCCTTGTACCGAATCTGAACGTTAACAGCAACAAACAAGATAATCGTGGCATCTTGGGGAAGTCCAAGAATCTCTCGTGCGAACTTGCGATTCCGGGGGGCAAACACATCCGTATCCAGACCGTTGGGAATAATCGTGACAGGGAACCGGTTGAGAAACGGGTGCTGCGCCAGATTGGATGCCATCCATCTGTTGAGAGCGACAAAATGCAATCGGCGAGGGTCAACGCCGCCAAAAATCCCTTGCTTTCGTTTCCACACTTGCCGAGAAAGATCGTTGGCACCATCTGAGCCTAATTGCGGGCACGATCCGCAGCCGCTTCGGAAACGCCCGCACCCTTCGTCGTAATGGCATCCGCCGGTAATCGGGTTCATGTCGGCGATTCGCCAAACGATGGGAGTTCGCTTCGGCATCGCCGAGAAAAAAGCTCCATAGTCGACATACCGCGCAACCCAGTGAAGGTTGATCACATCGCAGTGGGGCAAGTGTTTCACCAAGTCGTCGCCATACTCGCTGCGATCATCACTGAAGATTTCGAACCCGGGGGGCCGCGAGGCGCTGTGACGCGCAAAGTCTCGGGTGATTCGTTCACGGCGGAAGCGGCGGCGGATTCGACTGGCCCAATCCATCGACGCATCAAAGGCGGTCACAAGCGGATCTTTACTGCGGCGATTCGCCACAAACATTAAAGAATCGTGACCAAGCTGGTTCAAAGCCGTATGAAGGCGATAGGCGGCGCGAGCCGCGCCTCCCGTAATATCCTCTGTGCTGACATGCACGATCTTCATTCCTGCCCTATGACTCCTCTCTCCTCTTGGCTATACGGAGAATCCTCGAAACAGATGGCCCATAAGAAGACATCCCAACTGGTAACGCGAGTTATCGGGCACCCCCAGGCGAAGTAAGACGAGAAAACACTATCGGTAAACCACCAGACACCTTGCGATGTGGCCGCTCTTGTTGAGTATACATATGAATTTATCACGGCTGGAGGGGTGTCGCGGGGCCGATAGTAGCATACGCCCGATCAATTCCTGCATTGGCTCTGATAACTTCAGGATCAGGATAGCCATTTTGGATGAAGTCGTTGTAAGAAGACCCTCCACGTCCTTGATATGAAGCCATATTATTAGTCACAGTGTTATATTCCGCACGATGAAAATCGATGCCAATAGGCACATTTTCAAGCAGATTGTTAGTGAGTTTAATCAGACTGCTTCCCTCATCCAGATAAATGCCTGAAACAGGAAAGTCTCCGGCCCACGGCGACCGGACAATATTGAAAATATAATTCTCAGCTATGCGCGTTCCAGGCTGCTTTGACAAGGTGTAGATTCCACCTCCATCGGATAACAGACTCATCACATGATGTACGCGATTCCGCTTGATCAGATTATTTTTCAGTGCGGTCTCTTCAAGTGTCCATCCCCAGCCAACGCTTATTCCTGTATACGGCAAGTCCGCCAATTCGTTATTTTCAATAACGAGCCCTTCGGTATAGCCCGCAAAAATTCCGACGCTGCTATGATAATCACGCCCGACTTTTGTGATGAAATTGTTCTTGATCACGTTGTCGCGACAAACCTGCGATGGATCTGTCGGATGTTTTTCGAGATCCATCCCGACTGAAATACCGGAGGCGCTGATATTTTGAAAGGTATTGCCCACGACGACACTGTTGCGCACACCTGACCAAAGGGTGACAGCAGTCGCACCGAGATGGCGAAATATATTGTTCTCGAACCGTATGCTCTCGGCATTCTGGACGTGTACTGCGCCGGGAATTTGATACTCCCGATGAGTCCGTTCGGTTCCTTTAAAAATGTTGTCCGCCTGGCCAGTTGCAAATCCCTCCTCACTCGGCTCCAGCCATGTCGAATTCTCAAGGACAATGCCGCGAAAGTCGATGTTCTTTACAGGAGCATCGGGAGTGCCTTGCAGGCGAATAAGCTGAACGAGCTTGGGCGCGACAGCGACTATGCTTGACATATTCTCTTCGGCACGTGGCTTGTAGAAGACTTCATTGCTTGCAGCTCTCAGATACCATTCTCCCTCTGCATCCAAGAATTCATAGGCATTCTCTAGATAGTACGCTTGCCCCTTCTTTCTAAGATAACCGTGACTCCTGAACGCCTTTGTTCGATCCGGCTCCAATGGTATGAGGTGAGCCTCGGAATCACTCAGATGAAAAGATGCAAGCCGTAGGTTATTTTGGGTCCATTCCTTATGAATGACTATTTCGATGCCGCTCACGTCAGAAAGATTCTGAAGCTCCGAACTCCTCACCACAATCGTTCGATCTGGCTCATCCCAATTGATGAGCCTGTTAAAATTGCCCTCATTCGGAGTCCTTGCCCGGATTCCAGGTTCTCCGTTGACATACAGCTGACGAAATTGAAGGCCATTGGTGTTGGCCTGATAAATGCCATTGCCAACAGGGATCCATCCGGATATGCGCTTCCCACCGGTGATGACAGGATGTTCCCCAGGGTACGCCATATAAATCACCCGGTAACCGTTTTGACCAGAATCATGAGCTTGGAAAACAAGCGGCTCCTCAAGCTCGTAGGTACCATCTCTCAAATACACGATGACATCGGCAGTCATGTCCTTGTTGATGTTCCGGACCTCCTTCCTTGCCCTCTCCAGGGTTAAGAATGGCTCGCTTCTTGTCCCGAGATTGCTATCAGAACCACCCATGGAGGAAGGAGCTACGTAGAAAGCAGTTTGAACATAGCCTTCATGGTTTGCGGCGTGATGCAAAGGCGAACAGCCCATTATTAACAAACTAAGAAGGGGAACAATTCGTCCCGCATATCTATTCCATAGAACTCGCACTCCTTACCTCCCTGCCATTCAATTACTGTCTTCGATGTAGAGTCACTGCGACCGGAAAGACCTCTGAGATTTGCAAGCGGTCTTTGCGTTCACCATGGCAATGAAATCAAGTAAGATCCTCCACAAAGTAGACACTCTTGACGGAGAACTTCGAGCTTCAAGCTGGACATAATAATTGGCGGAGGGCCTACACGACCTGCTCCTCGGACAACTTTGGTCGCTTCAAGGGTCCGGTCCTTTCGTGCGAGACCGCCGAAACCGCCATCGTACTCCAGGTTCAAGCTGCCGTCGTTTTCCGGGGAGACGTCAATACTAGACTAGCTCGTTGTACCAAATGTCGTTTCATATATTAAGTATTGCCGAGGGAGATCGGGATCAGCGTATGCAAAACTCCATTCTTCTATTGGACGAGTCGTTGTGAGGCCGATAACGTCATCGTAACGGAAACGATTGGCGAGTCCCTTAGATTGTTGGAGATCATCCTTATGAACTACGACGTATCGCCTCCCCTTCGCCAAAGGATTCTTGAGAAGCTCGTCCAAGTATGATAATGAATTCTTATCGAACCCCTTTATTTCTATATCCGTCGTCCAGTGAACAATTTTTCCGTTCAGCCCAACAAACCATGAGTGCGTTGCATATGGGTTATACACGTTTAACAGAAGCAAATCCTGATGTTTGACCTTCTGGGTAACCCAAATTGAGAAAGTCTCTTCATCCTTCCCGAAAGCGGCAGCACGCGGTATGCCAACATCCTGAGTTGTCATCCCATAGATGCCCATAATAGCCAATACACCCACGACACCCGTGGGCACCCATCCGAGAAGGTCTTTATCCGCCAAGGGGCCTCGCAGTGTAGTGGTCAGCTTAGCGAAAATCCAAACAACGCCTCCAGCGGAATAAAGGCAGAGTATCGGGACAAGCGGAGCGAGATATCTGGACGTAGGAGCTACTTGATAGAACCACGAAAAAGGCAAGAAGAAAGATGCGAATAGGACAACGACAAATGCGGCCCGCTCCCTTTTCGCCTCCGTTGCTAATCCAATCGCGGAGAGTATCAGCATGATGGCCCCAAGGGACGGGCCCGGTAACATCGGGTCCAAGCTATGCACAAGCAACCGGAATTCCCCTCTGAGACCGGATGCAAGCCTCACAATAACGTCGCTGATCGAATGCGATTGCAGGTAGGTCGACATTGAGGGTGGGTTGACGAATTGCCACACCACTTCTGGATATTGGACAATCGTTCCCATTGTTGGGTTGTACGAATCCCACCACGTATCCATCCAAAGCGCCACGCTATTTGGCCCTCCGTAAATTGGCGGCCCGTAGACAATCATATTTCGCATCAGTAGCGGCGATGCAACGATAAGGAACATCCCTGCGAACATCCAGAAATGCCGAGATTTTCCAACTGCCCATCCGTATTGGAGACAGGCCAGCAGCATGATACTGGGAATAAGGAGAAGTCCTGTCCCCTTCGTGAGGTATGCCAACCCTGCCAGCACACCAACCCAGGTCCAATAACGAGCTTGTTCGGCACATTTAAAGCCCGCATACATGCTAAGCAGTACAAACAGCATCAGAAATGTTTCGCACGCGACGTGAGAGGCCATGCGAAGAAAGGTCGTATTCAGAATAAGAAATGTTCCTGCAAGAATCGCAATGGCATCTCCGTAGAGGCTCCTAGCGACGAGAAAAAGTGCCACGGCCAACAACAGTCCTCCCACTAGACTCACCAGTTTGGAATGGACAAAGTACATAGGCTCTCTTGAAGCGATCATTGAAAGTAGAAGGGGGTAAAAGGGATGTTGATTGTTTGATGTATACCGACCTGACAATGAGAGAGGGAGAAATCCAGGAACTCCGCCGTTATCCTGGAGAAACATGCCCATCTGAAGATATGCTCTTGTATCCTCGAAGCCTTCATCGAAAGCCTCATTCACCTTATCCATGCCGATAACAGCGCAAACAATCACGAGCAGTGCAACCTGAATCCATACCGAAATCTTCACTTCAGCCCCCTCTGATGGAATTTACGAAAATCGCATCTGACTCATGATCATGTTTTTTCAGGAAAGCGTAAAAGAATGTTCATCGACCCTTTGTGCGGTGTCCTTCGATCCAGTTCTTCCTGGCCGCCCGAAATGAGCTTGCCGGACGAGCCGTCAAACAGGCAATACCCCATCTCCAACAACCGTGACAGAGCGAGGCGCATCGCGTCAGGACGTTCGGCGAAGAGGTTAGGCGACCACTCCATCAAGATCGTCGGGTGAAAGCGCTGCAAACTGAGCCAAGCACCTGTCAGCACGTCGGGCTCATGCCCATCTACATCCAACTTGATGAAGTCGATTCTTGTGATCCCGCGCATACGAACGAAAGAGTCGAGCGAACACGCCTATGCACTTGATGTGCTTTTGAGTCGCCCCCGATGGTCCGCATGAAGGCAGATCTCGTTTCCGAGAGGCCAACTCGAATAGATTTCCTGCTCTACGGCAATGCCGTCTTTAGCCACCAGCATGACTTGTACAGCCTCTACCCCACCCCCGATCGACGGATTCAAAGCGATATTCTCCAACAATTTCCCATAGGCATAGACGGTGGGCTCAAACGCGTAGACCTTGCCGCCCTTGGGAACAACCAATTGCGCCAATGGCAAGGTATGCGCTCCAATGTTGGCGCCAATGTCCAAGACAACCTCGCAACGCTCCCGGCCCAGCAGTTGTGTATAAAGACGCAGAGTTCCCGGCTCGAATCCACCAAGCAGAAAGATTGAAAAATCAATCCCCTCATGCAGGTCAAGATTCCATGTGACACCTCCGCGCTTAGCTTCAACATGGTCATCCTTGCCGAAGCAGCGGCGGGCAAAGGAAACAACCTTATACGCCGCGGTTGCAAGCTGAATTTTTTGCGGGTATCCATCTTCATTCTCTTAATCCCCATGTCAGCGCGAAGTGTATAGTGCTCGACGGCACATACTCCAAGCCCGCAGCAAGGAAGGCGGCACATCCGAGAAGCGCGCCATACCGCATCGAAGAAAAAGCCGATCGCATGCCCTCGCCATCTACATGGCGCAAGGCCAGCTACAAGAATACGGCACTCGGACAACGCCAGTACGAGCAAGGCCCCGTTGTTTCCAGTGTAAGCTATTCACGCTTGGCGCTTCAAAGTGATCATGGCAAACATGGCTCGGGATGCTTCATTGCAGCGCTGCTCCAGCAATCTGACGGGTTGGTACATCCATCCAGGCAAAAAACTTCTCAGCGACACACCTCCGGAAAGCAGGTAGGCAAAAGGCATGATTGGAAGAATACGCACAATGTGCCACTGCGGGTACTTTGCTTCAAACAAGGCCCGATCTCGCTGAAAGATAATCCAGGGAAGGGCGCCATTCGCACCAGAGAGCGGGCCGGAGATCGGAATCCGCCACTCCCGGGCATCCGGCTCGAAGGGCTCATGGTGCAGGTGCTGATATACCCACCGGGACCAAGTTGTATTCCACGGCTCAATCATCACGACCCCCCCTGGCCGAATGACACGGGCGGCTTCGTGAAAGAAGGAGCTGCAATCGGGTATATGATGCAACACATCCGTCATCACGATGCCATCAAGTGAGGCTTCGGCCATCGCAATCGCCTGCGCATCGATAACCCGCTCCACGCCCGGTGTTGAGAACAGCTCGCTCGTAATGAGCTGAGGGATAAATTCCTTCAGGAAACCTGCCCCAGACCCCAATTCCAAAACCAGTGCATCGGACGGAAAGTGTGTTGCAATGTCACGGTACCATTCTTCATAGAGTTTTCTGAGAAAGGGTTTGGAGCGGATGATTTGCAGCCGCAGTGCCGTGGTGTGCGGATCATCAATATCCATCCCTCGCGTCAGAGGGTGAGCAAGCCATCGGTAAAATACACCTGTCATGATGTCAGAAAAACTTGATACGCCGTGAAGCGAAAATCACCATTCTCAATAGTAAAACACCATGGCTCCAGCGGGAAATATTAGTTTCCCCATAGCGGCGAGAGTGGTAACGAATGGGCAATTCGAGAATCTTTAGGTTGAGTTTTGCCGCGCCAAATAAAAGATCGAAGTCGCCGAACGGGTCAAAGTTGCCAAAATACGCTCGATTCGCGACCAAACGCTCATAGTCTTTGCGCCAAATCACCTTGGTGCCGCAAAGTGTATCCCGTATTGGCTGGCCCAAGAGCCAGCTAAATGCCACAGCAAAAAACTTGTTCCCAACAAGATTAAAGAACCGCATCGCTTCATCTTCCATGGGATAGACCAGACGCACACCGTTGATGAATTCACCTTTCCCGGAGACTATCGCCTCATAAAAACGGGGCAAGTCTTCGGGAAGAACGGTCATGTCTGCATCCAGAATCATCAAGATATCCCCGGTCGCGGCCGCAAAACCTACGCGAACAGCATCCCCCTTCCCTTTTCCAGGTTGCTTTAGCACACGACAGTTGCGCTCCGGATGAGCCGCTATTGCCCGCTCAATTGCTCCATAGGTATCGTCCTTTGAATTCCCTTCAACAAAGATGATCTCTGTTTGGGGGCCCAGTTCTGGGATTCGGTCAAACAACTCGTCAATGTGCCCCTCCTCATTGCGAGCGGCCACCACGACGGTGCAGGTTGGCTCACCCGCAGCCGGCTTCCCGACCGGTCGCCCAACCACGAAATTGGCCAGCGCAAACCAGCGAAATGGAATGACCTTTGCCAGAAAGCGATTGAACCAGTTCGCTCCGGGCACGGGGAGCGGCACAACCATCTCAGACCAGCCGCGCAGCAGTTCAAAGCCTTCGAGCGTGAGTAAGTTGCGCATATCTGCAGGGGTAAGCCAGTTTTGAGATAGCATCGGAGTTGCTGCTCGAAGCCTTTGTGCCATTTGTAGCGGGATCTGCCAAAGGTGGCTGTAAAAGTTCAGGACCAGACGCGTCCCCGGATGACAGTATGGCCGAAGGCCTGCCAGCGTGGTTTGGACATCCCAAAGATCGTTTACAAGGTCTGACAGAATAATAAAGTCGAACCGTTCGTCGCCAAGCTCAAGTGCTTCGGCAGCCATCACCTCAAAGCGCAGGCCTGGGTGCCTGGTGCGCGCCTTTTTTATGGCGGAAGGCGCAAAATCAATTCCAAACCCATACTCTGGCTGCAATGAGGCAAGAAGGTCGCCGCTTCCACAACCGAGTTCAAGAACTCGTGCACCCTTGGGAATTACGAATCCATACACTCGCTGCAGCCAGCGATGATAGTAGCTCCCCCAGGATGGCGGGGAATCTCGCCAAATCTGTTCCCAATGCTCAGAGTGACTATGTTTACGAGGTTGTTTCAGAGATATTTTATTCGAGTGAATCATCGCTTCCTTGACAGTAATATCCGTCTGGTATGAAAAATTCGGTTCAACCGACGTGATCTCTTCGAGCAACTCTTTTCCAGAATGC
>ERZ1292633.5773-Hain-H41-02um-R1-5773-length-11047-cov-7_pt1 | contig 11047 bp, 11 predicted proteins | sample MGYA00564406_ERZ1292633 | MGnify/ENA primary metagenome ERZ1292633 (study PRJEB36523, sample SAMEA6512639) | groundwater metagenome | collected 2019-01-08 | study: AquaDiva: Metagenomics assemblies of 32 groundwater samples
TTTCATCTCCTTTCATTTTAGATGAATGTGTCCAAGATGTTCGATGCCTTAAGATTATATAAACATTTTCGGTTGACATTTTTTGTATAAAGAGATATAATTATATATTCTCCAAAGATCAAATACTTTCATTTCATAACAATACGATCAAGGGAGGTGCACCATGTCACGAGTAGAACACTTCACAACCATCGGAGGATGGTGGAAGTTCTCAAGTGCGGCAAATGCCTGGGTATATAAGGTGAAAACTCTAAAGGGAGAGGCCTTTCAGGCCGCCCTTGGCATAGTTATCAAGTCTATGCCCAAGATTCCCGGAAGGAAATCAACGGACAAGCTGAATGAAAAACAGCTTGCAGACATCAAGGACGTGCTCAGGCTGGGCATCGCCCTCGGCATCCTGCCAGTCAAGGTTCCGTCGAGTTGGAAAGAATGTAACACCTTCTTTCGTGAACTAGAGACGTCTAAACATAATGCTTCGGGCGGATTCATAACTCGAGCGGTATGGAGACATGCAGACCATTGGTATAGTCATAGCACCAGACTGCTTGAGTTATCCAAGACGGAGCGAGCAACAAGACCTCTTGGGGAAGTGTGGGAAGACTTCCCGCAGTGCCTCGAGACTATAGCCCGAATCCTTGTCAATCAGGGCGTCTTGAACCCATTCAAGGTCCTTGACTTCAAGACCCTATATTCACGCTAATAGCCCTGACGGGCTCTTCAAAGGAGAGCCCTTCGGGGCTCCTCTTTTTTTAAATTATAAAAACCTTCAAAAACTCTGCTTTTTAGTGTATACTCTTTTAGTTTTGGGGCGCACATCCAGCAACCGAGAGGTGGTGACATAAGTGAGTAAGTTTTTGGACATGTTTAGGATTTTGCAAAAGCATGACTTCTCTGCAGGTCAAGTATACGAGTTCGGCAGATGTGCATACGGCGGAGGTACTGCCGGCTGTACAAGGATACTGGATTTTTTGAGAGGGCTGGACTTTACCGACAAAGAAATTATCGGTTTCGGTCAGTGGGTATACTGTCAAGATATAGCCGATGACCACGATCTAACCCTCGCAGAAATCCTCGAACTTACTACTAGCGGGTTCAGTACCCGCGTCGTACCCGCTTTGGCTAAAAAGTATAAAAAGTCGGAAAATGCCGACGAAACTATTAAGGCTTTCTTCTATCTCCAGATTCTCGGCGTAGATGGTAGGCTTAAGGACGGCAGTCAAATACTGCTGTCAGCGGCCAAACACGCTTGCTCCTATGAGCTGAACGATAAACAGCGAGCAGTCGTTAAAAGCATCTTGAGTATGGCACTGGAAAGGGCCGTGAAGTCTTTCGACGAGTGTGATGTCTGGGCAGCCAAAAGACTTCTCGGTAAAATATAAAAGGAGAGTTACCCTCGGGCGGCCCTCCTTTTTTACTTTATAACAAACTAACCCTACTACTTCCCTACTACCACCGGTTCTTTATCTTCTTTTGCATCTTCTTTTATTTTCTCATCCATCACCTTTATGGCTTTATCTATCGGTGTTGCTAGTGGAATACTGGGATCAAAAGGAGATGTACTCTCTTGAGCAACTTTAGATACCTTGGGCATACGGAACCCAAAGGTGGAACCTTTACCTTCAACTGAACGAAAGATTATCTCACCATGATGCTCCTCTATGACCTTTTTCGCCATGAAGAGGCCCAGTCCCGTACCATCAGGTCTGGTACTTCGGGCATTTGCAGCGCGGTAGAACTTCGTAAAAAGGTGTTTCTGTTGTTCCTTCGGCACCCCGATACCATTATCAGACACTTCAAAACGGACATTTTTTCCTTCATCATAAAGATTCACTATAACTTTCCCATTCAACGTATAGTAGATAGCATTATCTATGAAGTTCATCACCACTTGCCTTACCTTCATCTCATCAGCACACAAGCTGACATGACCATGTTTTTGATATACAAGTTTTATCCCTTTATCTTTAGAAACTTTTTCTAGCTGTTTGACTTCCTCTTCTACGGTTTTAGTCAGATCAAACTCTGTCACTTCAAGGAAGAATCGCCCCGTTTCCATACGCGAAACATTCAAAAGGTCATTTATCAAGGATACCATCCTCGTTGCGCCATAATAAGCCTCCTGAACGAACTCATACTGCCCAACCTTGATTTCCCCCGCATCACCCTCTAAAAGCATGGAGAGATAGCCTTTGATGGCCGTCAGTGGTGTCCTCAACTGATGGGAGGCCATAGATATAAACTCATCCTTTGCTTTATCCAGCTCCCGCAGGTTGTGGTTCGCGCTTTCCAGGTCTTTCGTAGCTTTTTGTATCTCTGTTCTCAAGACCGCATTAAACTGCTGGATTTCCTCATATGACTTAGCGTTCTCTATGGCCACTGTCACCTCAGGACCCAGTATCTCAAATATGCTGATATCCTGTGCGCTGTACATATCTCCCGAACTCTTCTCGCCTAGGAGAAGAACGCCCGAAAACTTGTTATTAGTCCTCAGCGGGATAGATATAGAGGCATCATGTTTTCTTAATATCGGTTTTTTCTTTGAATTCTCATCCAACTCATCATAGATAGTGACCCCTTCCTTACACAAAATTTCTATCTCTTTCAAAGTTAGGCTTGGACTTCTCTTATAACCAACACCTTGAGTGGTATCTATAGTTTTCTCATCCTTCAAAATGACGAAAAACCCTCTGGAGACTTTCATTTCTTCGGTCAAAATACTAAGTACTTTATATAAAAGTTCAATCAACACTATACTTGAACCCATAGTACGAGATAACTCCTCCAGGAGCTCATCCGGCTCATAAGATTGTTTGAAAAATATCTTGTCTGTTTTCTTAATAATAAACTTCCGAAGCGGTTGAAAGCTGAAAATAACTATCAGTGCTACGGCTATTCTAAATGCAATCTGCCCCCAACTTATGGACCCCTCAGAACCAAAGATAATCTTTTCCAGCCATATAGTTGTAAAGGTGTAAAATGCACCTATTAAAGCTAAGAGAATAATGAATGCCACCGACCGCGCAACCACTGTGCGGATATCCATCAAGCGATGCTTCACAATGGCGTAGGCAGTGAAGATAAAAAATATAATTATAGAATAGTCACCCAAATAACTGAATTGGTCTAAGTGGAATATTGGCAATAATAATATACATATGGCCTCAGCTATTATAAATACCATTATTCCATACAGAAAAACTTGTATTTTCCGCTTATTCATTCTTGATTGCATGCTATAACGTCTAAAAATAGACAAGATAATTGCAATAACTGCCAAAACTGATAAAGTGCTGAAAAATAATTCTAGTTGACCCCCAATTATTTCAATACCCCAATTATTTCTTTTTACATCAGCAATTATGGTATCACTAAACAATGATAGAGCAGAGAAAGATACGACATAAAATGCAATTATTGATGATGCGAATATATTATGTTTAATTTTTTCTGGGAAATTTAAAGAAACAAGATAAAGAGCACCTACGCTGATGGGCAAGAAACCATACACGACACGCTCGATTTGAATTACATTTTTTAGAGGCGCAAAAAAGGTAGTGAAATCTAATAATATTATTAGAACACCAACAATAATAAGGAAGGACAAATATATATTTGCTTTAGATCTCCTGTTGGCGCTGAATACCATGAGAGATGTTGATACCCCAACAAGAATCACAAATATTGCAAAGGTGCTTTGAATAATTATATTTATAGACATTTTATAGTATCTTTAGATTATTTTTGAGCAATAAATACCCCATAAACTATAACTCCATCTTTAAACATATGATACTGTCCCTGACACGCTAGTTCTGCCAAAACATTAGTTTCGGAAGTTAAGTGTAATTTTTCCAGTAAGATTACTAAAGGATGAATCCACCTTGATGATTTATATACCTCTTCCGAAGATTTCATGATTTTTTTGGTAACATCTATAAACTCAATATTGTGATAGCCTAGTTTTTTCAAATTATTATTAAAATCTTCATAGGAAGAAAAGTTGTCAAGGACCCAACCATTATATGTGTTCTGAACATATTTTGTTTCTTTTTCGGTCAGCTCATCTTTCACCATATATCCATCACACACCGCAAGTTTACCGCCTTTTTTTAATAAACGGTGGGCTTCTTTAAGAAAATCATACTTATCTATAGCATAACAAATACTTTCTATTCCATAGATTTTGTTAAATGATCCCGACGGAAGTCTAGTATCGCAAAAGTCCTTTAACTCAATTTTGACCAGATTAGACACACCTCTACCTTTTGCATATTTTTCTGCTAATTTCACATGATCTTCCACAATCGTGATACCAGTAATCTTAGCTCCGTAATTCTCCGCAATCCAAATAGCAGATCCACCAATACCGCACCCCGCGTCTAGTACAGTGTCACTTTTTTTTATTCCCAGGATCTCAGCCACATATCTATTTTCGTTAATTAATGCATCGTTTAGGTTTTTTGTATTTTTGTCCCAAAAGCCAAAATGCATTGCCAAATTTTTTTTATTTGCCCATAAATGTCTGTAAAAAAAGGTACTATGATTATAATATTTTTTTATCTTCTCGTTGTAATCTTCTTTCATAACAAATACCCCCCAATCAGTACATATGGTAGCCAAAAAATGAACTCACTATCTATGATTACATTATACATAAAAGATTTGTTAATATCACTACTCTTAATCTTTTTAAGATAGTAGAAGGCATAAAGTATAGTGAAAAGTATAGCTATGGAGAACAAGGGCAAGACCCCCGTATATACGCCATAAATAATTGGCGCTACTGACAACACATTGAGCAAGACAAGTAATTTCAGTGTTTTATCTTTGCCCAAAACTATGGCAAAGGTCTTCAAGCCCGCCCCCTTGTCGCTTATGATATCCCTAATATCAAAAAGTGCTGTGTTTAAAAACATTCTCATAAAGTAGAACAAAAGAATGAGAATTCCCCCTATTGTAAAAGAAACATCATAATATATGAAAAGAAAAACTACGAGCAGTGCATAAGGTAACGTGGTCATAAGGTTTTTGAAGCCAATTATTTTATTTGTAAGACGCTTCAGAAAAACTGTATATAGTATCCCGAAAAGGAAAAGAAAAATCATAAAAAGAAGAGCCTTTTGTGAGGCATTCTGTGAAACAACTAGAACCATTATCAAAAAAAACGAGACAACAACTAAGGGAAGAAATTTCTTATATTTGCTTAACTCTTTGGATCTTTCTGGACTTGTTAAAATGTCTTGGTCAAATTCTTTATAGCGATTGAAGTAATTTATAGACATAACACCGAGATATACAACTAAAAGAAATGTCCATGCTATATTTATCCCTAAAATAAGGGAGAAAGCGTAGATAGCAGAGATATCTCCAACTGCCACAAGATGCCCTCCATACACAAACTCATCCCAGATTTTCTGTAGGATTTTCATATATTTATTTTAGCACAATCGTAAGGATTATTCCGCTTGTTTCTTGGTGTCAGTGACTTTAGAGCGAAGGGTTTGTACAAAAAATATACCCATGACGGCTACGAATCCCGCAAAGGCTATCCATCCTTTTACAGGTAGCTTCCCCCAAAATACAACATAAATATAGGGAAACACCCAAGCAGCACTAGCGATAAATACGCCCCGTTTGAGCATAACTGTATCTATTTTCTTCCTTTTGATTTTATGCTCCTCGATAGTTATGGCCGATCTGCCTACCGTATAGTAGCCAAAGTACAGGGGTAGAGCGCTTCCAAAAAAGAGGAACATAAAAAGCCAAGGATTGACATGATAGTTTTGCTCTATAAAGGTAGCAAAACGTTGGATATGCGCTATGACATTTTCTATCATCTTAGTGTTTTCTTTCTATAATGAACTCTGCGAGATCTTTCAGGGCTTGATTTGACTCATTCTGAGGTAATTTTTGCAAGGATTTGAGCGCATCATCCACATACTTCCTGCTCAGGTCATAGGCCTTATCTTCTGCATTTGTTTTCTTGATAATATCGATGGCTTCAGATATATCCTCGTCTTTTATATCTCCTTCGCTGGTTAAAATATTCAAAAGTGCCTTTTTATCTTCTTTTTTCAGCTCTTCTAGAGCCAAGATAACTATAATGTTGCCCATCTTTTTTTTGATGATGTCCTTGCCTATCTTCTTGCCAAATGATTTCTCGTCTCCGAAGATGTCCAGTATATCGTCTCTAAGCTGGAAAGAAATCCCTATACCCCAACCGTAGTCCATGAGAGCGTCTAGCTGTTCTTTGCTTCCTCCGGCACATATACCGCCAACTTGACAGCTTGCTTGGATAAGCGTGGCTGTCTTTTTGCCCACCATATCAAAATAGTCTTTTTTCGAAATGATGTCATATCTGTGTTCTACAACAAAGGGCTCATCTTCTCTGCCCGAACGTTCAAAAAGTATATCTGCCACCTCTCCGTCAACTATGGCTTTCAAGGTTTTTGCAAAGATTTCCGTGAGCGCTTCCCTTTCCGAAGATTTGTTAGCCCCCTGAAAGATAGACACGACATAGTCCATGGAGAAACACTCTGCCATGGAGGTCCCATATTTCTTCCAAACAGTAGGGTCGTTTCTCCTGAAGTCACTATTATCAATAATATCATCAATAATGAGCGTGGCGTTATGAAGTATCTCTAGCGATGCTGCCGGATATAGAACATCTTCAAGTTTTCCGCCCAACATATCAGAGCTCATGATGGCTAGCGCCGGTCTAAGTCTTTTACCGCCACAAGATATCTGATATTTAGCAATCTCCTGACACTTTTCTTCAACTGAAGAGGTCAAAAGCTCATATATAGCAGGGTCAACCTTTCCCGTAATCTCTGTGAGTACCTCTTTTATCTCTTTTGTGTCATCTTTCATAAACTATTCTCCCATAATCTGTATCTGGACTTTTCTAGGCCTTGATCTATCAAGTTCTCTGATAAAAATCCTCTGCCATTGTCCTAGTTGAAGCTTGCCATCTATGAGATTCATGGTAACGCTTGTCGGGAGCACTATGGCTTTGCAGTGGGAATGCCCATTTTTACACTCGTCATCGCACATATTGACAGTCCTTATCTTAAAGTTATCATGGTTGTACTCACACTTGTTGGGAGATAGGTTCTCCAAGAACTTTTCCAAGTCTTTTATGAGAAGCGGTTCGTTTTCGTTCACTATCACGGCCATCGTAGTGTGAAGCGACTGAATATTTACAAGACCGTCTTTTATTTTGCTATCGGCAACAAACTTCTCAACCTTTTCTGTTATGTCGATGTGGTCGGCTTCTTTTTTTGTCTTATACTCAAATGTTTTGTTTTTGATTTTCATTTTGCCTTTCTAATTTCCCTAAATCTTTTGTTTTTATTCAATATTTTTGCCTGTTCCATGCACCAGGGAGAGTATTTACCCGGGTAGATATTGGTTTCTCTCAAGAAATCCTCCCATCTGATCCATTGAGTGTTTTCAACTTCATTGTCATTAATCTTTGGATTGTCCTTTGTGAAACCTACAAGTATGGGACAGATTTCATTTTCCATTATACCATTTTGCACAAACTGATACCTATAGGGACTCACTTCTTCAAGTTCTTCTACGCCAATCCCAAGTTCCTCCTCTAGCCTTCTGGTTGCCGCTTCTATATTGTTTTCATCTAGACTTGGGTGACCGCAACAGGTATTTGACCACACCATAGGCCAGGTTTTTTTCTTGTGGCTCCTTTGTTGGATGAGAAGGTCGCCATTCCCGTTAAAAATAAAAGAGGAAAAAGCCCTATGTAGGGGAGTATCTTCGCTATGAACCTCTGACTTAAGCACTGTTTTTAAGACGTTATTTTCTTCGTCTACAAGAACTACTTCTTCTTTCTTTATTTTTACCTCACTAAGCATAACATTTAAAGTTTATTTGCTATATATATTAACATATATTTCGGTATAAAAAACGGTTTTGTATAAAATGTTCTTGCTTAAAAATAAATTCATATGGATTGAAACAGTTAAGGCGCCATAAACCCATAGCCAAGTAGCCACCTTAACGAGTCAATTATTTTTCTTGAAAGCCTGATAATGCTCGTTCTATCATGAAGAGAACATTTTCGTTGGCATTTTTATAGGTGAGCTTTGTCTCGGGATTCCTTTTCTGCCAAACACGAAAGACCTCATCGGCGAATCCCTGCCCCACAGTATCAACCTTATCGAAATCCAGAAGCACCGACTTGAACTTCTCAAGACCTACAGTCACTCTGCGTGCCTGAGAACGAGATATATACCCGACATCCATCTTATAAAGACGGATGATAACTTCGGTTTTACTGAACTCATAGGAACCTTTCTCTGTATATTTTTTGAAAACATCCTCAGTTTTCTTTTTTGAATTTAAGGCAATCTCAAAGTGGACCCTCGTTCCTTTTCTTACCGGAGAATCTTTCAAAAAAACATCGCCAATTTCATTATCAAAGATAAGTTTCTTCTTTGAACTGTAAATGATAAATTTGTCGGCAATTCTTGCAGTAAAGAAAATGCCCTGTCCAGTATGGGACTCTGGCTCTGTTGTCTCCTTTCCCTTTAAAAGGTCCTGAATGGCTTCGAGATCACTCTTTAAACCTTTCTTCTTCATGATGCTCACAAATACACCAATCCCCGAGTCAAAAATATCAAAAATAAGTTTATTTTCGAATCGTGACATCGTAACTCGTATGCTTTTACTTTTTGAGTGTTCAATGGCGTTGTTTAGCATTTCCAAAAAAGCAAAGTTTACTATTCCTTTTACATTTTTGGTTAAATCAAAGAATATACCGGTTTCTTCCCTGATTTTGTCCTCTATAACATCCTCATTTAAGCCTGTGTTTTTGATAGGGAGGTCAATTTTTGTTATACCTTTTTTTGCTTGAGCAATATCTTTAGGATTTGAAAAGACATATCTGGCAACCTTGGTAGTCCCAATTTTAGTAATTTTGCCCTCTTTTTGGAGTTCATCAAAAAAGCGATGAATATATTTTCGGGAAAATGATGTTTCCTCAACAATATCAACAACCCTAGCTTCACCTTTTTCTTCTATTCTGTTTGTAATTAAATTTTTTATATCCATGGTTTAGTAGACAATTTTACTATATTGTCCATTTTATACAATTGTCTTCTATTTGTCAACTGTTTTCTTCCCCTCTAAAAATTTTGTATAATTGGCGGGAAATTTATGAACCTTTACATCGGGAGCTGATTATAATGCAAGTTTCGAAACATCTGGAAGTTATTGAGTTTAACGAATACGCCCTTTGTTTTCATTCTCTTCTGGGCAACCTCAATTTTCTTGAGCCATCATATTTATCAATGCTCAAGAAGTTTGATGCAAACGTAAAGCATCAAAGCAACGAACTTATCATAGTAGAAGAACTAAGAGAGGCTCACTACTTAGAGGAGGGTGAGGAGAATGCGCGTACTGTTATAGCAAATTGTAACAAAGAATGGATGAAGCTAATCCCAGGTGGAGGCCAGTTAAGACTTTTGAACCTCGTAATTTCTGAAGCCTGTAACTTCGGTTGCAAACACTGCCTACACAGCTGCTCCGTGAAGAACAGCGAAACCCATGGCTCCAAAAAAATCATGGGCTGGGAAACGGCAAAGTTAGCAATTGATAGCTACACCCAAATTATTAGGAATGCGGGTAATGGTCCGTTATCAGTTCATTTTGGTTCCGCTGAACCACTTTTGAATTGGGATGTAATGCAACGGTCCATTGTATACACCAAAGACCTTGACTCAGAAGCGAGTCTATCCGTGAACACAAATCTATCACTTATGACTCTTTCGCAAGCTTCTTTTCTTAAGGAATATGGTGTCTACATTGCAACATCGCTAGATGGTCCCCCTGAGGGAAATGATGCCATCAGAACCTACCGAAATGGCAAAGGTACCCATAAGGACATATTGAGAGCAATCGATATCATGTCTGAAGTAGGGTACCCACTCGACGGGTTTAGCATAACAATCAATGATCTAAACTTCGATTTCATCGATGAAAATTTCATTGATTGGGCCTCGAAAAGGGGGTTCGAAGGCATCGCCACTGACATTGATCTAATTAATGTCAAAAACGCAAATCGCTCAATAGATGAATGCCTCGAAAAGCTGTTAGATTTACGCCATGCTTGCCAGGAAAGGGGGATTGAAAACACCGGATCATGGACCACCATTTACGATTCGCTAGTAAATGGTGTTGAAGATGGTATGACAACTTTCTGTAAAGCCGCGAAAGGACGCAATATATCAGTGAATCCAGAGGGTCAACTGTTCATTTGCGGACATACGACAAGCCTTCTTGGCACACTAGATCGGTTCGAAGAGGCTTTTGAGAAAAACGGTCCATACTATGAACTGGTAGAAAGCCGCTTACCGGGTAATGACCCTCAGTGTTTCGGTTGCTCAATCGAGGGTATTTGCGCGGGGCAATGTCAGATAACGCGCGAAGTAGCAGAAGCAACTGGAAACGGGCGTGCTAACTACCTGTGCAAGTTCTTACGTCAAGCAACCTTTCAACTACTGAAAGAAAAGCTCGATTCAGAAATACAACAAGAGCTCACCAGGAGGTGAAAAATGCGTAAGGTTACTCCCGAAACAACAAACGCTATGCCCGGCAAGAGGACAAACTGCAAATAGTGCAGCCACGTCTTGTCGAGGTAGAATATGCCGGTGCTCTGCACCGGCATATTTTTTATATTCTAATTTTTTCTATATCCTCTTCTCTAACTTTTCTTATCTTTATTTTCCGATAACCGAGATTTTTTGCCTTAGCAAGACGATGAACACCATCAAGAATAATCCAATTATCCCTAAAGTAATATATATCTATTGGATATTTTAGGTCAGATTTTTCCATTTTTTCTGAATGTGTCACCTCTCTTTTCAAATTTTCAAGTAACTGGTTTATACTCAGATTCCAATCATCTGTATTCTCCATTTCTAAATATGGGATACTAAAATTATAACTTAACTCTGAGATATTAATTTCTTCTGTTCTGGAAGAGGACCTCTTGGACAGTAGGCCGGTCTTCTCGGCGCACTGGAGA
>ERZ1292633.5774-Hain-H41-02um-R1-5774-length-11046-cov-5_pt1 | contig 11046 bp, 7 predicted proteins | sample MGYA00564406_ERZ1292633 | MGnify/ENA primary metagenome ERZ1292633 (study PRJEB36523, sample SAMEA6512639) | groundwater metagenome | collected 2019-01-08 | study: AquaDiva: Metagenomics assemblies of 32 groundwater samples
CCTTTTGCGATAAGCGCCGCGAGGATCATAGCGGCTCCGGCTCGTATATCCCAGCTTTTAACCTCACTCCCGATCAACTTAACCGGCCCCGATACTTGAGCTTCATGAGCATTTATTTTTTCGAGAGATGCTCCCATCTTTATTAAATCCGGAAAATAAGCAAAACGATTTTCAAAAAGCGCTTCATGAATATAACTTTTCCCTTTTGCTTGCGTTAATAAAATTGTAAACGGAGGCTGTAAATCCGTCGGAAAACCCGGGAAAACATTGGTTTGCAAACGTCTGCATGAATCCCATTGTTTTGTAGGCCGAATACGCACCGCATTTTTTTCAAGCGTAAAATTAACCTTCATTTCTCTCAATAAATTCCACAAAGCATCCAAATCTCTATGTACGACATTGTTAATTAAAACATTTCCGCGCGTTATTACAGCCGCAATAATAAGAGTTCCAGCTTCAAGATAGTCCGGTCGGATGGAATATCTTGCGCCGCGCAAAGTTTTGCTCCCGCGTATGCGTAAATTGTGAGTCCCGATTCCTCGTACATCCGCGCCTATGCATTCCAAAAAATCGCACAAATCCTGAACATGCGGTTCAAGCGAAGCAAGACGAATATTCGTTTCTCCTTTTGTACGAGCCGCGGCCATTATCGCATTTTCGGTGGCTGTAACGCTGAATTCCGGCAAAATAACTTCCGCGGCTTTAGGCTTCCCTTGAAAAATAATTTCGTTTTCTTTGCTCGGCATTTTTTTTACGCCCAACTTAGATAAAACATTAGTATGAGTATCAATCGGTCTTGCCCCAAGCACACAGCCTCCCGGATAAGGCAATTGCGCATAGCCTGTCCTTGCCAAAAGCGGTCCCAGTAACAAAATAGAAGCTCTCATATGGCATCCCAGTTCAGACGGAATATGCCCCTGTTTGATTTTTGCCGTTTGAATCGTAACCGTATGATTTTTAAATTCAACTTCACTGCCGAGCGAATGAAGAATCTTTAACATGGTGTGCACATCCTCAATGTCGGGAACATTTTTAAGAACGCATTTTTTATCAGTTAAAAGAGTTGCCGCCAAAATAGGAAGCGCCGCGTTCTTGCTTCCGCCTACTTTTACACGTCCGCTTAATGTTTTTCCGCCGCGTATTATGAACTGGGACATTTGTTGAGAATGTGGAATATAGAAGGTAGAATGTGTATATAGAATACCATAATTTATGATAAATGTACGTTTCCTAGCGGCGAAGGCTTACGAAGCCAGTAAAAGACTTGCTCTTTTTTCGTCTGACATGAAAAATGAAATTTTGGAGAGGGTAGCGGAGGCTATAGCGTTCAGCACGCCCGCAATATTAAAAGCAAATAAAATTGATGTAAATAATGCTTTAAAGAAAAAGATGCCTGCCGGTTTTATAGACAGACTTATTTTAAACGAAGAACGGCTGAAAAATATGATTTCCGAAATTCGTAAAGTTGAATCTCTAAAAGATCCTGTTGGAGAAATAATTGAATCGCGCGAACTTCAAAACGGGCTTTTTTTAAAGCGTGTACGCGTACCTCTCGGGGTTATCGGTATGATTTACGAATCGCGTCCGAATGTTACGGTGGATAGCGCTGTTTTGGCTTTAAAAAGCGGAAATGCCGTTATTCTAAAAGGCGGCTCCGACTCCATAAACACAAACCGCACATTGGTAAAATTGATGCAGACCGTCCTAAAGGAAGTAAGTTTTCTTGAACCGTCCGCGCGATTACAGGATTCCATACAATTCATAGATTCTTCCGATCATGCGGTTATTGAAGAGCTTTTAAAATTAAACAAATTTATAGATGTGGTAATCCCAAGAGGCGGGAAAAATCTAATTAAATTCGTGCGCGAAAATTCCACAATACCGATTATTGAAACCGGCGCATCGGTCGTTCACACTTACGTTCACGAAGATGCTGATATAAATAAAGCCGTAGAAATAGCTATGAATGCAAAATTACGCAGAGTTTCCATCTGTAATGCGTTAGATGTTCTTTTGCTACATAAGGATATTGCGGCAAAATTTTTGGGCGCTTTTGCTTTAGCCCTCCCTGGAAATCAGTACAAAATAGACCACCTTGAAATCCGCGCAGATAGCGTGAGTTTTGATATTTTGCGCAAAATGAAAAAACCGAAAAGATTTGATTTGCGTCTTAAAAAATCCAAAGAATCCGATTACGATACGGAATTTCTTGACTACATTATGGCGATAAAAACCGTGAAAAATTTAGATTCGGCGCTGGAACACATCGCCAGTCACAGCCTTAAACATTCGGAAGCGATTATTACGAAAAATGCAAAAACAGCCCAAAGATTTTTACAAACTGTAGATGCCGCATGCGTTTATTGGAATACATCAACTCAATTTTCAGATGGCGCGCAATTCGGGCTTGGCGCGGAAATCGGCGTATCAACGCAAAAACTGCATGTAAGAGGACCATTTGCGCTTGAAGGGCTAACAAGTTATAAATGGGTAATAGAAGGAAACGGGCAGATACGTAATCCATAATTTGCAGAATGAGCAGTGTTATAAAAAAATCGGAAGTCGCAAAAATTTTTCCACACCGCAATCCAAAGTCCCACAAAGGCGATAACGGACGCGTGCTTATTATAGGTGGATCCATAAATTATTTCGGCGCTCCGGTTCTTGCCGGGCTTGGCGCTCTAAACAGCGGAGCTGATCTTGTTTATCTTCTTGTTCCGGAATGCAATTTTGATGTCAGTAGAAGTTTTTATCCGGATTTTATCGTTCGCAAATATCCGGGAAATTTTTTAAATTCGCGCGTACTTGATAATATTTCCGAACTTTTAGACAATGTTGATGCAGTTCTAATCGGTCCGGGGTTGGCCGAAGAAACTGAAATATTACGCACCGTTACTTTAATTATTAAAAAGGCAAAATGTCCCGTTATTCTGGATGCTGAAGCTATTCCTGCGATTGCACAGCTTGGACTTATTGGAGACAAAACCGGACATCACGAAAATCTGCCGGAAATAATAATCACTCCTCATCGCAATGAAATGAATGAACTGCTGGAGGGCGAAACTTTGCCGGAAAACATAGAGCAACAAATTAAAGCCGTTGAAGATTTCGCGAAAAAATGGAACGTAACCGTTTTATTAAAAGGCCATACGGATATTATAGCCTCGCCTAATCGCGAAACCCGCACAAATCTCACGGGTAATGCCGGAATGACGGTTGGAGGTAGCGGAGATGTGCTGGCCGGTTTTGTAACTTCTCTAATTGCGCAACATGCAAGACCGTATGAAGCCTGTAAGTGCTCTGCTTTCTTAATGGGGTTGGCGGGCGATAATCTTTATAAAAGCAAAGGATACAATTTTATTGCGACGGATCTTGCCCAAGAATTGCCGTATACAATTTACAGCGTAATAAATTAATGTCATTGCGAGCCCCGCTTGGCGGGACGAAGCAATCTATATGATTTCTAAATCAAAGTACTCCATTCCATTTTTTGAATTTGAAATTTTCCGCGATTTCCGCGGCGTTTTACGCCATGCTGTTTTTACTCGCAAGACAAAACCGGAGAATACCCGATCAATCCAGAAAATCCTTAATACAAAAGCGAAACCGATATTTTTCAAAAACCAATTACATGGAATTGAAACTGTCGCGATAAAAAAAGGGTCAACACTCGCTTCTCTCGATCGGGGCATTAATTGCCTGGGCGATATTTTTATGACAAACCTAAAAGAAATCCCTCTTGGGATTAGAATCGCAGACTGTGCAAGCATTTTACTTTTTGACCCGATGAAACGCGTTATTGCGAATATTCATGCCGGCTGGAAAGGGCTGGCAAAACGCATAATCCGCCATGCGATTAAACAAATGGCGGAAAAATTCGACTCTAAACCGGAAAATATTTTTGCAGGAATAAGTCCGATGCTCGGCGTTTGCTGCAGCAGTTTTTCGAATCCGGAAATTGAACTTCCGAAATTTCTGCACAATTATATCGCCGAAGAAAACCATGTGAATTTATGGGCGATTGCGGAAAGCCACTTGCGCGAATGCGGCGTAAAACAAGCGCATATTGAAAATCCGCGCATCTGCACTTTTTGCAATCCGGAACATTTTAATTCTTTCCGCCGCGACAAAACGGACGAAAGATTTTGTACCGTAATTATGTTACGATAATGTCATGAGGATCGGAATTATCGGCTGTGGTCACATGGGAAGCGCAATCGCAAAAGCCCTCTTGGAAAAAGGCGTGGGCAAAGTTTCCGTAAGCAATCTAAAAAAACCGCCGTTTAAAATAAATTGGACAACCGACAATAAAATTCTCGCGCAAAATGCGGATATTATTTTAATCGCCGTCTTACCGGACGCTGTAAAATCGGTGATTAACGAAATAAAACCCGTTTTAAAAAACAACACAATAATAATCTCCATAGCCGCCGGCGTTCCGCTTAAACGCCTAGCCAGTTGGACAAAAAACCACAAAAAAATCGTACGCGTAATGCCAAATTTGCCTGCACAGGTTTTAGAAGGAATTTCAGTTTGGAAAGCGTCATCCGGCATTAATAAACAAGAGAAACAAACCGTAGCGCAACTTTTAAATTCATTTGGAAAATCCATTGAAGTGAAAAATGAAGATTTAATTAACATAGCGACCGCTGTTTCCGGTGGTGGTCCCGCTTACACTGCGGCATTTTTAGAAAGTCTTGCAGATGCCGCGCAAAAAATCGGATTTTCAAAAACTGATGCGCGTTCACTGGCGTTGCAATCCGCGTACGGTTCAATATTATATATGGAAAAAACCGGCTTGGACTTCGCGGAAGTAAAAAATGTAGTCCAAACAAAAGGCGGCACAACCTCTGCCGGATTTAAAATTTTAAAAAAGAAAAATTGGCAAAAAACTTTAGAAAAAGCCTTATTTGCGGGATATAAAAGGGCGAGAGAAATAAGTAATTAGCAATAGCGTGATTTTGGTCATGTGTCTAAACTGACCTCGCAACCAACGGCAGAAACCGCGCCTTTAGTAAAACCACTTCCCCATCTCTCTTGCATTAACTTTCACCCGCGCCATAATCTCGCGCCTTTTCATTAGCGCGCCCGGCAATTGCCATAAAAATTTAAAAAAGGATTTTATCAAAAATTGTTCTCTCAATAAAATCCAACCTGTCATTAAAATTTCCTTCCATAAAATCGACAAAAAATCTCGCGCCACAAGCGTCAAAAACTCATTTTTCACTCGCATCAACCTTTCGTTTTTATATGAATAAAATTTTGAGAATTTTGAAAGTTTACTGCGTCCGGCGGCCACTTCCAAAACTCCTGCGCGGCTCAAAACTCCCGTTCCGCGGCCATGATTCGCAACGGCTTTAGGCTCATAAAAACATTTCCACCCAAAAAGCCGCATCCTCCACGAAATATCTACATCTTCTTTGTACATAAAAAAATCGCTATCAAAATATTCTCCGTTCACTCCGCCAATCTTACAATCCTCAAGCGCAGTTCGTCTATACAGCGGACACGCGCCCGTCACTCCAAAAACCTCCGTAGCACGATCATATTGCCCGCAGTCCTCTTCTCCCTGCCCCCTATCAACACACCGTCTATTTCTAAGCATCTCTAATCCCGCACTATCAATTAAATTTGTTTTTTTGCCATGCTCAAAATCATATTTTCTCAATTTCCCAATAATCGCGCCGATTCCGGAATCAGCCTTCAGCCGCCGCACCAAAGCCTCCAAATAATCCGGCTCAAAAACAATATCCGGATTTAAAATCATTACAAACTCACCGCTGGAAACGCGCACAGCCTGATTCGCCCCGCCCGCATAGCCTGAATTTTTTTTATTCGCAATCACCCGCACTGGCGGCTTGCCGTTATTTCTCGATGAATAATGTTTCAACACAAATTCAACCGAATCGTCGCTTGAAGCATTATCAATAAAAATGACCTCCTTATCTTTATAATTCAGCCGCGCGATGGAATCCAAACAAGTTTTAATTAAACGCTTGCCGTTGTAATTCAAAACAACCAATGAAATCATACTTACTTTTTAGGCTGAAAAAATACAAGCCGAAAACTCCTCAATAAAATTTCCAAATCAAGCAACATGGATCTATGCTTAATATAATACAAATCATACTGCAACTTTTTTAGCGCATCTTCCGCCGTTTCTCCATACGGATAATTCAACTGCGCCCACCCGGAAAGCCCCGGCTTAACCAAAAATCTTTGATAATAAAAAGGTATTTCTTTGCGCAAACTTTCAACAAATTCCGGACGTTCCGGTCTCGGTCCGATAAAACTCATATCGCCTTTTATAATATTAATTAGCTGTGGCAATTCATCAAAATGCAGTCTGCGTATTACTCGCCCGACTTTCGTCACGCGTTCATCTCCTTTAGTCTTAGCCCATTTCGGTCCATCTTTTTCGGCATCCGGACGCATTGAAGTAAACTTGTACATTCTAAAAATTCCGCCGGCGCGTTTCATTCTGTTTTGTATGTAAAAAATCTTTGTCTTTCCTTCCATTGCAAGCGCAATAATTACAATTATAGAAATAAAAATCGCCGGAATGGCCAATATAAGCGCTACAACAATATCAAACCATCGCTTTACCAAATCATAAAAAAAATGCGCGGTGCCATCCAAATTTTCCAAAAACCACGCGCTTCCTATATTTTGCACAGGCACTTTTTGCAAAACTTCTTCAAAAAAATTATTAAATCTCTCAATTTTTATATTTAAAGGGAAAAGCTCGCGAAAGAAAAAATCAGCCCAAGTCGCGTTAATATGATCTTCGGCCGTAACGACATAATCAATGTCCTTATTTATAAAAACCTCCCGCGAAATATCGTTAACATTCAAGTTTTCAACATCCTTAATCAGCAAAGCGCATTCAAACGCACGCGTTTTTTTACTGCGCAACTCGGATAAAAATTCTTCAATTTGAGGATTATTTCCGAACAAAGCGAATTTAACCGCCCCGCGCGAAAAAATCTTATAAAAAAACCACCGCCAAAATGCAAATGAAAAATATAAAACACCGGCATCAATTGCAAGCGTCATCTTGGGCGTAACTTTAAAATACGGAGAAAGATAAAATATGGCGAAAGACAAAAACAGCCAAATAATCCACACAAAAGTCAGATTCCCGAATGCCGCAAGGGTCGAAAATGTCCTGCGCGGATTATAAAAATCGCCTGCAAGCAATAAAAACAGCCAAACAACACCCAATATCATAAAAGGAATACGGTGAGGCTCCCAAATTTCATATGTAAAATTAAAATTATTTCTTATATATAAAGCAAAAATAAGACTTAATATAAAAATCAACACATCGCCGGCGAGCAGAAGCAAAACATAAAACTGTGAACGTTTTTGGGCTTTCATCAGAGACAAGTATATCACACGATACGATTTCGGACTCTTTACGCAGAGCCCTTTTTGGTGTAGTTTTTCATCTGTCTTCCATTAGGTTGCCCCGCCTTGGCGGGGCATTAATTACTTATTATAATCGCCTATGCAGGCGATATGATGCTGAGGCATCATTGCTTCGCTCGCGCTTATTATGAAAACTGTTGCTGTACTGGGCTTGGGTTATGTCGGATTTCCGCTTGCGGAACTTCTTGTAAAAAGCAAAAAATACCGAGTTATAGGACTTGATATTTCGCCTGAAAAAATCGCGTGGGCAAATTCAACCCTAAAATCAAATCTTTTCACGGCAACTCAAGATTTCGCCCAAATAAAACAAGCGGATATATCGGTCGTTTGTGTTCCGACGCCGGTCTTTAAAAATTACATGCCGGATTACGGACCTGTTAAAAACGCATGCCTTTCAATAATAAAAAACCTAAAACCCGGCCAACTTATAATAATAGAATCAACAATAAATCCGGGAACATGCGAAGAAGTGGTTTTGCCGATTCTGGAGCGCTTTGGTGCGGTAGCGGGCAAAGATTTTTTACTCGCCCATTGTCCTGAACGCATAGATCCGGGAAATAAAAAATGGACGCTTATAAATATTCCGCGAAATGTCGGAGGAATTGATGAACGGAGCGCTTCTGAAGCCGCCACATTCTACCGCTCATTTTTAAAAAGCGAAGTAAAAGTATTAAATTCCATAAAAGCGGCAGAGGCCACAAAAATAGTTGAAAACACTTTCCGCGATATCAATATCGCGTATGTTAACGAACTCGCAATGTCTTTTGATAAACTCGGCATCGATATTTTGGAAGTAATAGAAGGTGCTAAAACAAAACCTTTTGCATTTATGCCGCATTATCCGGGAGCCGGGGTAGGAGGGCACTGTTTTGAAAAAACTCAAATTGTATTCCTTAAAACTAAAAACGGCATAGAAACGCTTACGTTTGAAGAATTATTTAAACACATTGAAAACGCCCCTAAAACAGACAAGGAAAACATGGAAATCCTTTCTTTTGATCTTAAAACGCAAAAATCGTGTTTTAAAAAATTACTTCTAGTTACAAAAAGATCGTGCGATACGATAACCAGATTACGCACAAAATACGGGTTTGAAATTAAAGTCACCGATAAACACCCTATAGTCGTCTATCGCAACGGCGTGATGGCAGTATGTCTCGCAAAAGATATTCAATTAAACGATACACTTGTTATTAATAAAACTATTCCCTCATTCAGTTCAAAATACGACATAAATACAATAGAAAGCATTAAAAACACTCCTCTTTCTCAAAAGGTACGCGTTGGATTAAAAAAATCATCGTGGAAAAATTGGGCAAATAGCCTTTCGCCGTTATTTAATGATACTAAACGCGCCGTGGACACCTATTATCGCTATAACTTCTTGCCCTTACCCATATATTTACAGGCTAAAGAAAGGCATCTTGTAAGCGTAAGCGAAAAACAATTGGTTCTTAAAACGGGCCGCGGTCCTTCATACCATTCCATGCCGGCGACTATTAAAACCGATAAAAACCTATGCAGGCTTATAGGATATTATTTAAGCGAAGGCTGTTTAACGAAAGACAAAAGTTCACGCGTCCGTTTTAGCTTCCATAGCAAAGAATATGAATACTTAAATGATGTAAAAAACATATTAAAAAGCTTTAACATACCTTTTTCGGAATATCATTCTAAACAACATCGCGCCTCTTATATCAAAGTCTCCTCGGATATATTCGGAAATATAATACAAAATATACTTGGATGCGGTACAAATTGTTATTCTATGAATATCCCCGCTCAATTGTTAGCTTTGCCTGCCACATCAAGAAAAGAGATCATAAAAGGCATGTTGAGAGGCGATGGAGGGGTAGAAGTAACAGAAGGAAAAAGATTTTACAAAAAAAATGGCACTGACTATTTTCATGAAAACAATTCTGCCGGTGTTAATTATTTTTCATCAAGTAAAAAACTATTTCAACAAATGATCGCATTGCTTCTTGATCAAAATATCTTTCCGAGAATCCAAAAAAGAGAAGGATTATTGCGAATAAGCGCTAATAACGATATTGAAAAAATGCGCGATTATTTTGACGGCGAAAAACAAAATTTGCTAATACGCTCTTTAAATAATAAAAAGAAAATTATTAATCACGATACATTGTTACGCCATAAAACTTTTTTTCTGGCTCCGGTTACATCCATAGAAACATTGCCGACAGATACGGTATATTCAGCCGAAGTGGAAGACACTCATACTATAGTTACGTCTTACGGAATAGTTGCGCATAATTGCATTCCGGTTGACCCCTATTATTTAATAGAACGCGCTCTCCACAGCGGTTTTGAACATCGTTTTTTGGAAATGGCGCGCAAAGTTAATAACGGCATGCCGGAATACACGGTCAGTTTGCTTGAAAATGAAGCCGAAAAATTAAAATTGTCGCTTAAAAAAATGACAATCGGATTACTGGGGTTGGCTTATAAAAAAGATATTGCCGATATCCGCGAATCCCCTTCTCTGCAAATTTTAAAGACTTTAAAATCAAAAAGGCTTAAAATTGAAATTTTTGATCCTTTCCTGCCAGCGAAATCCACGGTAAAAGATTTAAAAACTTTTGTAAAAAAATGCTCTGCAGTTATTTTGGCCACCAACCATAGCGTATTTGAACAAAATCTGGTAAATATGCTAAAGAACTCCAATGTAAAAATATTTATAGACGGCAGGAACTGCATCCCAAAAGACAAAGTAACAGCACTTGGAATCGCCTATAAAGGCATCGGGCACTAGAAAATAACCAATGACTAATTCTTAATTTCTAATAACCTTAATATGCAAGATTTTCTTTTTACATCGGAATCCGTTACGGAAGGTCATCCCGACAAAATCTGCGATCAAGTTTCAGACTCAATTCTTGACGCAATGATCGCAAAAGATCCGCATAGTCGCGTTGCCGTTGAGTGCTTAACGACAACCGGCATGATTATGGTTGCGGGCGAAGTCACAACAAACTGCTATGTGGATATTCCAACAACCGTACGCACAACACTAAAAGAAATCGGCTACACAAATCCGGAATACGGCTTGGACAGCTCCGATTGTGCGGTTTTAACGGCGATCCACGAGCAAAGTCACAATATCGCGGTTGGCGTTAATACGACAAAAGTTCGCGAACAAGGAGCCGGCGACCAAGGATTAATGTTCGGTTTTGCATGCGACGAAACGGAAACTTTGATGCCCCTTCCTATCACGCTTGCTCACCGACTAGCCATGCGACTAGCCGAAGTCAGAAAGAAAGGAATTTTAAAATGGGTCAGACCGGATGGAAAATCACAAGTGACTATCCAATATGAAAATGGCTTGCCTAAGCGCATAGACGCGGTCGTCATCGCAGTACACCATAGCCCGTCCGTCACACGCAAAAAATTACGCAGTGATATTATAGAAAAAGTTATAATGCCGGTTTGCGGGAAGATGATGGATAAACACACAAAAATTTTCATAAATGAAACCGGAATATTCACGGTCGGCGGACCGGAAGCCGATACCGGCGTTACCGGAAGAAAAATAATTGTTGACACATACGGCGGCTATGCTCCTCACGGCGGTGGCGCATTTTCCGGCAAAGATCC
>ERZ1292633.5775-Hain-H41-02um-R1-5775-length-11043-cov-8_pt1 | contig 11043 bp, 11 predicted proteins | sample MGYA00564406_ERZ1292633 | MGnify/ENA primary metagenome ERZ1292633 (study PRJEB36523, sample SAMEA6512639) | groundwater metagenome | collected 2019-01-08 | study: AquaDiva: Metagenomics assemblies of 32 groundwater samples
AGCTATTCGCCAACTTGCTCGTCAAGTGGCGGGAAACCAATCCCGCGTGCGTGTTTTCGGCTCCAGACTTGATGACACCGCGCACGGAGGGGACCTTGACCTCATGCTTGAATTAACGGAACCCGTGGACAATCCCGCACTCATGGCCGCGCAAATGTCTGCCCAAGTATCACGCGCCATGCACGGACGCAAAGTGGACGTATTGCTCAGCGCGCCAAACCTCATGCGTCTGCCCATCCACGACATTGCATTCAAAGAAGGACAATTGCTATGACAGTGGAACCCAAGATCGCACTACGTCTGCAGTTTTTGACCCGGGTTGTACGCAAAGAATGCCAGCACCTCGTCACTACAGACCAGCGTCTGTTTGCCGGCATGTTTACTCTAAAGCAGGCAGCCCAGCTCGAAGCAGACCCCGATTTGGCAGAGCGGGTGGAAGCTTTTGTGGGCAGGTTTGGCCGCCTACAAGACACAGTGGGCGACAAACTGTTGCCCATACTCCTGACTGCCCTGGGTGAAAAAACATCTGCCGCCATCGATAATCTTGATCGTGCCGAACGCTTGGGGCTGCTCAAGTCTGCTGACGAATGGATGGTCATGCGCAACCTCAGAAACCAGATGATCCACGAATACGTTGAAGACCCAGCCATACTCATCAACGCCCTGCAATCTGGTCATGCTTTTGTGCCGACGCTCATTGCCGGAGCCGACAGGATGATTGCCGAAATCGAGCTGCGGGGCTGGGCGTGATGCCAGTTGGTGAAGTTGGCCCCTTCGCGCCTGAAGGCACCCCTACCGAATGATGAGGTTGAAATGCGGCTGTAGGAGCCCCTTCAGGAGCCATGTGAGCTTGATTAATTTCCAAAAAGGTCGGTATGGGAACCGGTGCGCGATAGCCACAAATCCTTATCGTCGGCTTTGTAGATCAACAGCCAATCGGGCTCAATGTGCAGGTCGCGATAACCTTTGAATTCGCCGCGCAGAGGGTGATCATTCAGTTCTCGGGGCAAAGGCCGACGATGCACCAGCAATTCGATGATGGCACGCATCTTTTTAGTATCCTTGCCCCGATGTCTTGCAAGCTCAACCTCCTTTTCAAATCTGTTTGTGGTGTTGAGCCTGCGCGGTTCCATCAGATACCCATCTTGTTATAGAAATCGTTGGTGCTGGCGTAAGTATTTACTTCGCCGCGCTCAACGGCTTCAATAGCAGCAATAGTTTCAGCATTGGGCAATTCTTGATGGGCAATGTAAGAGCGCATCAACTCGCGCACAATCTGCGCCGCCGGGCGATGCATTGCAGCGGCTGCAGCCATGAACTGCTCGTGCAATTCCGGCTCCATTTTTATCGACATTTGCACTTCTTTAGGCATGATCGTCACTCCGGTTGGTTACTGACAGGGCAGCCTAAAAGATACCTTACGAATAGTCAATAGATACCTAATTAACATTCTATGATCTATGGTTAGTTCTTTCGCGCCTGAAGGCACTCCTACCGAATGATGAGGTTGGAATGCGTCTGTAGGAGCCCCTTTAGGGGCGATTGGTTGGTTCTTTCGCGCGTAAACGCACTCCTACAAAACGGTAGGTTAATCCTTTCGCGCCTGAAGGCGCTCCAATCACGATGCTGGTGCGGCCTTGCATCAGGGTTGCCAGCGCCGCCTGCACCTGCTGTTCGGATTCGGCGTCCAGTTCCGGGGCAATTTCGTCCAGGATCAGGATGGATGGATTTTTCAGCAGCACCCGGGCAATGGCGATGCGCAGCCGCTGGCCATCAGAAAGCTGCACGCCCTGTTCGCCCACCATGGTTTGCAGCCCTTGCGGCAATTCCCGGATAAATTCCGCCGCGTGCGCGGCATGCATTGCGGTGATGATCTCCGCTTCGGTGGCATGCCCCTTGGCGCCATAAGCGATGTTGGCCGCCACTGTATCGTTGAACAGCGTCATCTCCCGCGATACCAGTGCGATGTTGGCGCGCAGGCTGGCTAATGTGAGGGTCGCCAGATCCTGACCGTCGAGCAAAATTTTCCCGCTATCAGGCTGGAAGAAACGCGGCACCAGATTGGCCAGCGCAGAATCCATCAGCGCCAGCGTCTCACCCGGCTGCAGCGTCAGCGTAATCTCTTCCGGCGCAGTGTCCGCCTGCGACTGGCAGCGAAAGCCGATCTGTTCGAAGCGCAACTCCCCGCGCGCGCGACCAATGACGACCGTACCGGTATCCGCCTCGGCCTCCTGCTCCAGCAGCGAGAATACGCTTACGGCGGTGGCCAGTCCTTGCTGCCGAGACAGGTGAGCAACGGTGATGCGTTTCACCGGCAGGATCAGCAGCAGCATGGCCACGCTGAGCGAAACGAAACTGCCGGTGGCTCCATCAGTAGCAGCCTGCTGAGCGGCGGGATAGATGGCAACCGCCAGCACCACACCAACAGCCATATGCATCAGCGCTGTACTGAAAGCTTTGGCAGTAGCCTGTTTCATAGTGGCGCGATGCACCCGGTCGACTTCACTCCGGAGGCGTTGGCTTTGGTACTGCTGGCCGCCGTCAAGCTTGATTACTCTGTAGTTCCTGATCGACTCCTGTAATACCTGGGTCATGCCGTCCAGCATTGGTGACGTTTCCCGATCGCCTTTCTGTAGCTGTCCATTGCTCAACCGCACAATCAGCATGATCGCCGGAATCATCGACAACGCCAGCAACGCGGGTTTCCAGTCGAGATAAAACATCCATGCCAGCAGTGCGATGATGGTCAGCACATCCCGCGCCAGCACGGTTACCGCAGCGGCAGCGGTGGCAACGGTTCGGTTCGTGTCGGCGGTGATTGTGGCAACAAGGTCGTCACTGGCGTGATCGGCATAATAACGGGCAGGCAGCGTCAACAGCCTGTCGAACATGCTCATGCGTAAATCCACCACCAGCCTGCCGCTCACCCAGTCAAGCGCATAGATGCTGAGGTGGCTCGCCACTCCGCGCATTGCAAAAAATGCAATGACCACCAGCGGCACCAGTTGCACCAATTCATGCTTCGGGTTGACAAGCGTTCCGTCCAGCATCAGCTTCAGCAATAGCGGCAGCGCCGGTTCGGTGGCTGCCAGCACCAGCATGCCTGGCAGCGCCAGTGCAAGCATTCCCCAATAAGGCGCGACATAGCCTGCCAAGCGCGTGTACAACTGACAGCCGGTCATGGTTTGTGCGTTTTGCATGCGCGCACAATAGCAGAACCAGGGAAGAAATGAAAAAGCGGTGCTGCCGGCAATTCCGGCAGCAGCATTCAGAAGGTGTGCGTGACGCTTGCCCAGACAGTTCGTGGGATGCCGTTAAAACCAACCGCTGGCTGATACCTCTTGTCGAGCAGGTTGTCGATCTGGACCCGCACAGTAGGTCCCCGGTTGATCTTGTACGCCGCGCTGAAGCCCGCAATCACCATCGCTGGCAGCTTGTGGGTATTCTCCGTATCGTCGTAGCGCAGTCCCTCTCCTCTTGCTATCGCCTCGGCGGAGAAATTCCCGGAGGCATAACGCAGCACTGTCGTCCCAAACACCTTGGACCTGCGCGCCAGAGTGGTGTGGGTCTGTTCATTCTGAGGATTCTGACCGGTCACGTTGGTTCGTACCGTCCAGTTCTTGCCGATCGGCTGGATTCCGCTAAATTCGACCCCGTCGATCCGGGCGTGAGAAATATTCTCCATCTGCGAAAATATCCCGTTAATTACGATGGCATCCTGAATGTTATTAATGAAATAACCCAGTCGATAGCTGGCACCGTTCTGGTCATACGATATGAACGCCTCATGCATCCGGCCACGTTCGGGTCTGAGATTGGTGTTGCCGCCGAATCCCCAAGCCATCGGCCAGTAAAGATCGTTGAAGGTTGGCGCCTTGAACGACGAAGAGGTGACCGCACCTATCCGCCAGGCATCACCCAGCTTGCGCGCGAGTGAGAATGAGTAAGTGTTGTAGCCCCCGAACTGGCTGTTGTCATCGTGGCGGAACATACCCTCTGCCACATGCCGCCCGGTATTCAATTGCGATCCGATGAACCCTGCTACGTTGGTCCGGTTGGTAGTAGTGAATTGCGTGGTGCTGGTCACCTTCTGAATCTCGTGATCCATCCCGGTAAATATCCGTCCGAAACTCAGTTTCTTCTCCAGTTGTACCGTTGCCTGGAGCGATTGGGTATTAAATATGGCCGGGTAGGCTCCGCGCACCGTCGATCTATCGAGAGAACCTCCGTATGTCGCCATGATGCTGAAATTCTGCGGCAGCGAATAGATTCCTCTGAGATTCGCCATCGAAATCGACTGTAGGTTTACATCGCTGGTTGTAGGAGAAGCGTCGAATGAGGTTCTGACTGCGGAAGTCAGCGCAGTGGCTTCCACCTGGAAGTCCGGCGTTATCCAGCCGCCTGCCTTGGCCACGATCCCCACGCGTTTGCGCGGATCGTTGTCCGGATTAAAAGAGCCAAAAGTATCATTTCTATTCATTGCAGACCCCTGCCGAATAATATCCTGCACCATCCGAACCCCAGCGTAATACGAGTCCCCGCGCGTCCCCAGGCTCGCGGCTGTCCTCTCCGAGAATCTCGAACCGCTCCCGGCTGATACCATCAATCCCGTCGGGATATCAATGTTGCCGCGAATCACCCCTCCCACCGCATTGGATCCAAAAGCTGCCGACGTCCCACCCTGAATCACATCAACCGAAGACAGCAAACCTGGGGCAATTGCAGCAAAGTTTGGCGCTCCGGTAGTTGCCGACGACATTCTCACGCCGTCTATCAGAAACAGCGTCTGGTTCGAATTGGAACCCCGCATAAACAGAGAGACCGGGCCGCCTGGTCCGGTCTCGTTTATCTGCACCTGCTCCTGCAACACGGTCTTCCAGTCATTGTCCTCGACCTTCAGCTTAACCGTGTTGATGCGAAGATTCGTTAATTCTTTGGATGTGGGAATGCGGTTCCCACCATAGATGGTGAGCTCTGGAAGTATCTTTGGCGAGTTGCCGCTCGCCATCGCTAAAGTAACCTGGGATGTTATCAACCCCAAAGCCAACAGCCGTCCTAATTTCATGCGTCATTCCTCGCAGTAATTCACCAAAAGAAGACCTCTGGATAGCGCCATGGAGTTTCTTTAGGCTGAGCAGGCCCGCCGTCTGCTATTGAATAAGGGGAAATACCGCAGGGAGAATTGCTTGAACGAAGAAAAGACGTCGATCAGGATACCGCCCCACGCGATATTTCCATCCGCGTTAAAGGCCGGTATCCGGGCTCACAAGATTTGACATATCGCCTTCCCATGAATTGGAGAATTCACAGTGGCATTAGTGGATATGTCCACGCTTGCTTACCGTTGCGGGGGCAGCCCAGGTATTTCACCTGGTTCCCGTTTAACTCGACTAAGCAACCTCAATTAGTCGAGCACCTCAAACGTGGCACGGATTTTACCAGAATCGGCCAAACCGGTCTGAAAGATTAATCGTATGTCTTATCTCAACGAACCAGGTTACTGGAAATAACATTTAAAAAATCCCGTTAGCAGTTGACTCAATAAGGATTTTCAAACTATAGTGCGCCGATGGAAGCAGAACTGAAATCGCTGGAAGAGAAAATCAGCCAATTCGTGCAATTGTGCCGGCGCCTGCGCTCGGAAAATATCCAGTTGCGCCAGCAGCTCGCTGGTGCCACCAGTGAAAACAAACACCTGACGGAAAAAATAAGCACTGCAACCAGCCGCCTGGAAACCCTCCTGACCCAAATCCCTGAAAACGAACAATGAGTGCCAGCAAAACCATGAACGTTACCATCATGGGGCGCGAATTCCGCGTCGCCTGCCCTGACGAGGAACGCGAGGAACTGCTTCAGTCGGTGTCCTATCTTGACAAAAAGATGCGGGAAATCAGGGATAGCGGCAAGGTCGTCGGTTCCGAACGCATCGCCATCATGGCGGCGCTCAACATTACCCATGAACTGCTCACCACCAAAATCAGGGGGGGGTTTGACATGGGTGAATTCAAGCGTAGAATCGACCGCATGCAGGCAGCACTTGATGCGGCGATGCCGGAACAGGACAAGTTGTTTTAGCCAGAGTTACACGGTTCCCAAGCCAGCCCCACCCGATTTCCAGTTTGTATTCGGCCAGATTCTCTGCTTGAATACAGAGTGGATTACAGTTGTTCCCTGCGGTGTTCGTTTAGGCTCATATTCTTTGAACCATTCTTTGAGAACTGGTTGCTAACCATAGTGATGCTGTTGTGCGCGTCCCATGCGGAAGCGCCTGATGCGTCCGGCAAGCGACCACCTTGGACCTTAAGGTTCAAGATAATGGCCTGACGGCATTTGCGGGGGACTTTATTTGCAGAGTACAAAAAAAGCGGCATGGCCGCTTTTTTTGTCCCTTCGAGTTTATTGCGACTAACCACTCTCTCCAGAACCATGCGCTACTGGCTGATGAAATCAGAGCCTTCCGATGTGAGCATCGACGACCTTGCGGCGATGCCCGGGCAAACCATTGCGTGGTATGGCGTGCGCAACTATCAGGCACGCAATTTCATGCGCGACCAGATGCGCGTCGGCGACCAGGTTTTTTTCTACCACTCAAGTTGCGCTGAACCGGGCATCGCTGGCATCGCCGAGGTCTGCAAGCTCGCCTACCCCGATGCCACCCAGTTCGATCCCGCCAGCAAATATTTCGACCTGAAAGCCACTTCACAGAATCCGCGCTGGTTCAACGTGGAGGTGAAGTTCATCAAGAAAACCCGCCTGGTGGGCATCAAGGAACTGCGTAATTATCCCGACCTGGCCAGCCTGCGCATTCTGCAGACAGGCAATCGTCTGTCCATCACGCCAGTCGATCCGGCGGAGTGGGCATTCATCATGGGAATTTTGTGATGACCAGCCCGCAGTGCTGAACCGGAATATCGACCGGGGCAAAACGTAGCATGGAATGGTGGCCGGCTTATTTGCTGCTGGGTGCAATGGTCGGCTTCTTTGCCGGGCTGTTGGGTATTGGCGGCGGGTTGATTATAGTGCCGGTGCTCACTTTCATTTTCAGCGCCCAGCATTTCCCCGTTGACCGCATTCTGCATCTCGCCCTTGGCACCACCATGGCGGCAATCATTTTTACTTCCGTCTCCAGCCTGCGCACCCATCACGCCCACGGCGCGGTGAACTGGCAGGTGGTGCGGTACATGACGCCGGGAATCATCGTCGGCACCCTGGGTGGGGCAACGCTGGCAGGCGCGCTATCCAGCCAGTTTCTGAGCGTGTTTTTTGTCGTGTTCATTTTTTATGCCGCCACCCAGATGCTGCTCAGAATTGTCCCCCAGCCCAGCCGCCAGCTTCCTGGCAAGGCCGGAATGTTCGTGGCCGGCAATGTGATCGGTGCAGTCTCCAGCCTGGTCGCGATCGGCGGCGGCTTGCTGACTGTGCCGTTCCTTTCCGTCTGCAATGTCAGACTGCAACAGGCCATTGGCACTGCCGCCGCAGTGGGTTTTCCCATCGCTGTGGCAGGAACCATCGGCTATATCGTCAACGGCATGGCGCAATCGCAACCATTGCCAGAATACAGTCTGGGGTACGTCCATTTACCGGCACTGGGATGGATCGTGCTGGCCAGCATGCTAACCGCACCGCTGGGTGCAAAGGCCACCCATGCCGTGCAGACCGACACGCTCAGAAAGATTTTCGTGGTGCTGCTTTATCTGCTGGGAATCAAGATGCTGATCGGGCTTTTTTAGCAGCACCTGCAGGCACAAAGATTTCAAGCGCGAAGCATTAAATCCTCGCGCCTGAAGGCGCTCCTAAGGCTGAAGGGTTAAGGTAACGAGTGTAGGAGCCCCTTTAGGGGCGATACGGATGAGAACGGTGCGACGGTTTCGGGGACGAAATAATCGCGCCTAAAGGCACTCCTACGAAGGCGAGATGTAGGGATCTCCGGATATTCTCACGCCTGAAGGCGCTCCTTCCCCTGATAATTATCCTGTCAGCCGCCGCAAGGCTTCCTGATATTTTTCCGTGGTTCGGGCGAGCACCTCGGCGGGCAATGCGGGCGCAGGCGCTTTCTTGTTCCAGTCCTGCGTTTCCAGCCAGTCGCGCACAAACTGCTTGTCGTAGCTGGGCGGATTTTTTCCCGGCGCATACTGCTCGGCCGGCCAGAAGCGGGACGAATCCGGAGTGAGTGCCTCGTCGATCAGATAAAGCCTGCCTGCCTCATCCCGACCGAATTCGAACTTGGTGTCGGCGATGATAATACCTTTGGTCGCAGCAAAATCCGCCGCCTCGGTGTAGAGGGCAATGGCCTTGTCGCGCAAGTGCGCGGCCAACTCTCTGCCCAGTAGTTTCTCTGCCTCGGCAAACGGAATATTTTCATCATGCGCCCCCATGGCCGCTTTGGTCGAAGGCGTGAAAATCGCGCCACCCGGCAGCTTGGCGGCTTCCTGCAGTCCGGTAGGGAGCGTGATGCCACAGATCGCGCCGGTTTTTTGATAATCCTTCCAGCCGGAACCGACTACGTAGCCGCGCACGATCGCTTCTAGCGGCAGTGGCTGCAGTCGCTTCACCACAAATGCTCGGCCAGCCACTTGCTCACGCTCCGCTGCCGCCACCACCGATTCGGGCGCAATGCCAGTGAGATGATTGGGCATGATGTGACCAAGCTTCTCGAACCAGAAGTTGGACATGGCGGTGAGCACACTACCTTTGCCCGGCACCGGGGTCGGCAGGATCACGTCGAATGCCGACAGCCGATCGGTCTGGACGATCAGCAGTTTGTCTGCATCCACCGCGTAGATGTCGCGCACCTTGCCGCGATGCAGAAATTCGAGGCTGGCAAGACTGGATTCAAATAATGCCGTTTTGGCTGGATTCATATTAAACCTACTCAAGTTCAGGAAGGGTCATCGCCCTGACTTTTTCTGTCTGCATTGTGCGGAAGGCTTCAAGCGCCCGGCCATTGCAGGGAGTGCCAGCGATAATTCAGTCACGAAGCTCGGTGCCCCTCGAAGGAATATGCTCCGGGCAGGAATAAGAGGTGACAGGTAGTGCATTGATTCTGCAATATCCTGTCAGGAGCAGACAACTGCTGATTTTACCTGTTCCGGGTGACAATTCCATCACAAATGCGGCATTGAAGGCAAGACGATGGCCGTCGCGTTCAGTATCAGCCAAGGTACCGTCAACGTCGAACAACACCGCGTGCAATTGATTGTATCTGTCTGTTTTCATCTGGGTTGCAACTTGTCAAATGGCATGCAACTGGCGCGCTGCAACCGGTCTGCAACCGCCAGCCACGCCGGATCAGCAGGCGGCGCTTCCACCAGCAGACGATCAAAGCGCCCATGATCGAAGCGGCGCAGGGTTGCATACAACTGGCTGCCATAGGCGAATGCTTCACTCGGCATGGGAAAATAAAGAATGCTGCTGTTTTCCGGGCTGACCGGTTCCGGCTCTGACCACTCTAGCACCACCACCTGCAGCCCTTGTGCTGCCAGTTCACGCACACGCTGCCACAGCGCTTCGGTCGGCCACACCTCGAGCGGCGTTAGCGGAGCGTAATGAGAAGCCAGCGTGCCCGGCACCCGCACGGTGGAATCCTTTGCTTGCGGCAAGACCACTTTGCCATGCAGCACTTCTGCCAGTGCGGCCAGCGAAATGCCGCCGGGCCGCAGGATCGTGGCAGTTTGGCCACTGAAACCGACTATCGTGCTCTCCAGACCGACCTTGCACGCGCCGCCATCCAGAATCATGTCTACGGCATGCCCCAGCTCCTCCTGTACATGCGCTGCCGTGGTCGGACTGACGCGCCCGAAGCGATTGGCCGAGGGTGCGGCCAGCGCCTTTTCAGCTCCCAGTTCATGCAACAAGGCGAGCGCGATGGGATGATTCGGTATCCGCAGTCCCACCAGGTCTTGCCCGCCGGTGACATCCGGCGGCACATGGCGACTGCGCGGCAATATCAGTGTCAGCGGCCCCGGCCAGAAATGTTCGGCCAGTTGCCAGGCTGCTTCCGGCACCTCCTGTGCCCAATGCTGCAGCCGCGCGGCATCAGCGAAATGCACGATCAGCGGATGATCGACCGGCCGGCCCTTGATTTCGAATATGCGCCGCACTGCGGACGGATTGGAGATATCCGCTCCCAGACCGTAGACGGTTTCTGTCGGGAAAGCCACCACTCCGCCCGCCCGCAACCGGGCAGCGGCAGCAACAATCTGGTCATGCATTTCCAGTGTGATCACGAAGTCTGTCCGGTGATTAATCGGTGATTCCATACTGCATCATTTCCCATACTCGGGCCGGTCGTTTTCCCGGCCATAACCCACCAAACCCTGCAAATAGCGTACTACGTAGTAGCTCACCCAACTCATGGTGCGGATAAACCAGGACTGCTTTTTCCAGCTCTCCCGCAGCACCTGTGCCGATCCCTCGGCCATTGCCTGCTCCAGGCTCAAGCGCAATTCAGCCGCGAACGATGCATCGGCCACCACCACGTTGGCCTCCCGCGCCAGCAACAGGCTGAAGGGGTCAATATTGGAAGAGCCAACGGTAGCCCAATGCCGGTCTATCACCGCCACCTTGGCGTGCAAATAACTCTTGTGATATTCGTGGATTTCGATGCCGGCATCAAGCAGGCTCCCATAGAGCGCATGCGTGGCGTAATGCAGCAAGCGGTGCTCTACTCTGCCCTGTAACAGCAATACCACGCGGACGCCGCGCCGGACGGCGGCGCTCAGCGCATGGCGGAAATTGCCGCCAGGCAGGAAATAGGCACTGGCGATGATGATTTCACTGCCTGCATTGGCGATGGCATGCAGATAAGCCTGTTCGATATCGTGCCGGTGACGCAAATTGTCGCGCATCACGAACGCCGCCAGTTGACTGCCGCAGGGCTTGCCGACCGGGCGTAATGTTGGATAGTCTGTGCGGCGCTGGTTGAAGTGCGCCCATGCCGCCAGCATCCATAAATGCCTAGCTGCCGGATGAATCTCGCTCAGCAGCGGACCTTCGATCGAAACTGCGTAATCGAAACGCGGCGGCAGCGGCTCGGGATTGTGC
>ERZ1292633.5776-Hain-H41-02um-R1-5776-length-11042-cov-11_pt1 | contig 11042 bp, 11 predicted proteins | sample MGYA00564406_ERZ1292633 | MGnify/ENA primary metagenome ERZ1292633 (study PRJEB36523, sample SAMEA6512639) | groundwater metagenome | collected 2019-01-08 | study: AquaDiva: Metagenomics assemblies of 32 groundwater samples
GCCGAGCGCCGCATGGACCGGGACGGGACGGACGGCACGATCGTCCTGGTGGGGCCCGATCTCTCGGGCGTTCCCACGATCCGGGAGAGGAATCTCGTGCAGGTCTTCCAGTCGATGCTGCGCCCCGCGGTGGCGACCGAGGCCATGGAGCGCGCGTTGATGCGAAAGGCGAAAACCGAGGGAACCGCCCCCGGTCCCGTGGCGGACGTGAATATCGGGCTCGTCCTCCCCGGCCGCACCGACGGCAGGAACCGGCAGGCCCGCCCCGAAGCGACCGCCTCCTCCGTGCTCTGGTTCCTCGACGAAGGCAAGCGCGTCTCCGGGGCGGTTCTCCTGCCCGACGAGCAGAACGCCATCGCGGCCCTGCCCCCGGACCCCGTGGAATTACCGGGCACGGCGTCGGGCAAGGTGGCCGTCGTCACCGGGGGGATCCGCAACCTCGGGAAGGAGATCTCCCTTCGGCTGGCGGCGGAGAGGGCGACGGTCGTCATCGGAAGCCGGTATCCGCCGACGGGTTCGCAGGACCCCGGGGAAGCCGAAAAGGCCCGTGGAGAGCTCGCGGCGGCCGACGTCGTCCTGACGAGGATGCGCCGCTCCGGCGGGCGCGCCCTGTGGGTGCACACGGATGTCGCGCGGCCCGGGAGCGTGCGCGCGCTCCTCTCGGAGGCGAGAAACCGGTTCGGCCGCGTCGACCTGCTGGTGAACAACGCCGGCGCGGGGGGAAACTTCTCGCGGGTCGGGGAAGTGATGCGGGATCATCGTGAGAATTTTTCCGCGGTTCTCGCGGCGAACTTTCTTGGGCCCTGGGAGGCGATCGTCGCCGCGCGCGAGATCCTTCGAACCCAGCCGGGCGGAGGGTCGATCGTCAACGTCTCCACCCACTACGCCGATCACCCGTACCTCTTCCGGACGATCTACACGGTATCGAAGATTTTATTGAAAGCGCTGACAAAGGCCGCGCGCGCGGACCTGGCGGCCGACGGGATCTCCATCGCCGATGTAGCGCCGACGCTCATCGCCGGTCCGAGGATGGAATGGGTGATGCGGAACTACGCCACGAAGTTCTCCGCCGGTTTCGACGATTTCACCGGCCTTTCCCCCGCGGCCCGCAAGGTCCTCACGGAGCCTTTCCTTCGATCGTTCGACGGCTCCCTTTCCGCGGGGGAGCGGGGTGCGGCCTCGGTAGCGTTCCTCGTCGCCCTCCGGGCGCAGAAGATGTCGAAAGGCGCTCGCGAGCGGATCGAGGCGTGGTACGGCCGGATCGGGGAGTGGTTCCGCTCGACGGTTCCCGCGGCCCCGCCGGGGAACGAGGAGGTGGCGGAGGCGGTGCTGTTCGCCGCCAAGGACGGGCGATTCCTCGAAAACCCCTTCCTCGCGATCACCACCCTGCCCCCCTTCTCTTCGTTCCCGCCGTCGCCGGGTACCAGGAGGGTCCTCTCCGGCGGCGAACCGGGGACGATGGTGTCGACCGGAGACGCCGGAGCGCTGCACCGCCGCCTGCACGAGGCCCTCTCCGAAAAAGGGGCCCGGGTGACGTCGCTCACCGACGCGGAGTTGCCCGACGGTCAGGCGCGGATCAGCCGGCCCGCCGCGGATCGTGCCGAAAAGGGCGCCCGGGGCCGCGCGCAGGAGACGCAGCAGCGCGCCCTGGACCTGTCCGATCCCCGCGTCATCGAGCCGTGGCTGGACAACGCGCTCGTCGGCGCGCCGTCGCCCGCGTTCATCGTCGTGATCGTCGGCGCCGCGGCGGGAGGAAAAGGGGTCCTCGATGGCTCCGGGGAAGACCGCCTGCGCTTCCTCGGAAACGTCAGAAAAGCGGTCACCCTGTTCGCCGAGTCCGCGCGCGCGGTGCGGGACGGCGGTCACCTCGTGGTCGTCGGGCCTCCGGAAACGACCGGCGAGGGCCAACTGATGCTGGCCGCCTTGCGGCAGACCGTCCGGACGTTCCTCGCCGAGCAGCATTTCCTCCCCGCGGCGAAAACGGTCCGCGTCTCCCTCCTCGCCGGCCCCGCTTCCGGGGCGGAGCGGGAAACGGAGCGCGAGGCGATCGCGATCCTCGAAGGAGCGCAGCCCCCGCGGGTCACGCCGGTGCCGGTGGGATACGTCAGGCCTTGACCCGTTGGAGGAACCTCTCACACAGCACCGGGTCGGCAAGCCGTCCCTCCTCCTCGACCGGAAGATGGGGGAACCGCTCGATGAACATGCGCGTGAAGACCCCCACCGGTTCCATCCCGCAGCTCGGGGAGTCCTTCTTGCAGATGTACCCGCACAGGTCGAGGCCGGACAGCTCTTCGAGCCGGGCCTTCGCCCACCGCTCCATCCGTTCCGTGTGGTCGATCCCGGTCCTGTTCGTGACCAGGCGCGGGTGCTTCGGATCCCCCACGAGTCGCATCGCCTCCCGCGGGACGGGAAGCCCGCAGTCGACCTCCGGGCAGACCCGCAACCACTCGACGAAGGGACCCAGCGTCTCGTTCAGGAAGAGGTCCCGCTTGTGCCCGCCGTCGTAGCGTACCTTCTCCCCCAGCAGGCAGGCGCTGACGAGGATCTTGATCCGTTCCGTCATATTTCCACTCCTTCGTCCGCTCCCCGTCGGAATCAACGGGAAGAAGAGAGTTTACCCGGTCACGTCGCCGAGGTAGGCGGCCCGGACCTTCGGGTTCTCCCGCAGATCGGACGCCTTCCCTTCGAGGACGATCTCCCCCGTCTCGAGAACGTAGGCGCGGTCGGCGACGGCGAGGGCCATGGAGGCGTTCTGCTCGACGAGGAGGATCGTCGTTCCCGCCCGGTTGATCTCCACGATCATCCGGAAGATCTCGCCCACCAGCAGGGGGGACAACCCCATGGACGGCTCGTCGAGAAGGAGCAGGTCGGGTCGCTGCACGAGGCCCCTCCCGATGGCCAGCATCTGCTGCTCCCCTCCGGAAAGGGTCCCTGCCAGCTGGCCCGCGCGCTCGGCCAGGCGAGGAAAGAGACCGAAGACCCGCTCGAAGCTCTCCTCCACCTCGTTCCGGGACGAGCGGGTGTACGCCCCCATCTCGAGGTTCTCCCGGACGCTCATGTTGGCGAAGACGCCGCGACCCTCCGGGACATGTGCGATCCCAAGGCGCGCGATCCGGTGGGACGGCAACCCCGCGATCGGCTTCCCGGCGTGGACGATGCTCCCGGCGGAAGGGCGGACCACCCCGGAGAGGGCCCGCAGGGTGGTGCTCTTTCCCGCCCCGTTCGCCCCGATGAGGGAGACGATCTCCCCTTCCGCGACGGTGAGCGAAACATCCCGGAGCGCCTGTGCTGGACCATAATATACAGATAATTTATCAACCGTTAAGAGCAATATCTCACCTGTCGCCTGATTTGATCCCCCGGGCGCCGTCGACCGGCTTTCCGAGGTACGCCTCGATCACCTTCGGGTCCCTCTGGATCTCCGCGGGGAGACCCCGGGCGATCACCTGTCCGAAGTCCATCACGATCAGCCGCTCGCAGATCCCCATCACCAGGCGCATCTGGTGCTCGATCAGCAGTACGGTCAGGGAGAACCGCTCCCGGATCCCGAGAATGAACTCCATGAGCGTTCCCACCTCGGAAGGGTTCATCCCGGCGGCGGGCTCGTCCAGCAGGAGAACCTTGGGGCACGACGCGAGGGCGCGGGCGATCTCCAGCTTCCGCTGGTCGCCGTACGGCAGGTTTTTCGCAAGCTCCTTCCGACGGTCCTGGAGGGAAAAGATCGAGAGGTATTCCTCGACCTGCTCCCGTGTCCGCCGCTCCTCCCGGTAGAACGCACCGGTCCGGAGAAGGGCGTCGGCGGGTCCGTACCGGACGTGCGGGTGGTGCGCGATCCGCACGTTGTCCACCACCGTCAGATCCCGGAAGAGGCGGATGTTCTGGAAGGTCCGCGCGATCCCCCGGCGGGTGATCTCGTGCGGCGGAAGACCCGTGATCTCCCCCTCCCCCATGGAGACGGAGCCGCGGTCCGGGCGGTAGATTCCGGTGATCACGTTGAACAGCGTGGTCTTCCCGGAACCGTTGGGGCCGATGATCCCCGCGAGCTCGCCTTGCCCGAGGCGGAAATCGACCCCGTCCAGGGCCCTGATCCCCCCGAAGTGCCGGGTGAGCCCCCGGACCTCGAGGATCACCGGTACACCTTGCTTCGCAGGAACGGGAACTCCCGAACGCCGAACAGACCCCGGGGCCGGACCAGCATGGTGACGATCAGCAGCAGGGGAATGAGGACCCAGCGGAACTCGATATATTCGGGCGGGAGCGCGACGCGCATCCCCTCCAGCAGGAAGACCCAGGCGAAGGAGGCCACCAGCGTCCCGCTGATGTTCCCCAGGCCTCCAAGCACCACGATCATCAGGACGTCGAACGATTTCAGGAAATCGAAGGTGCTCGGGTGGAGAAACGTGTAGAGGTGCGCGTACAGGCCTCCCGCCACCCCGGCGAAGGCGCACCCCGCGGTGAAGCCGATCACCTTGTACCGGAAGGTGTCGACCCCCATCGCCGCGGCAGCGACCTCGTCCTCGCGGATGGCGACGAGTGCGCGCCCGTACGTCGAGTGGACGAGATTGCGGATCACCAGGATCGCGGCGACGAGCGCGGCGACGGCCCACGGGATCCCCGTCATTCGGGCGATGCCGGTCATCCCGCGGGCGCCTCCCAGCTGCGGCACGAGGGAGTCCGCGTTGTCGAAGAGGACCTTCATGATGACCCCGAACCCCAGCGTGGCGATGCCGAGGTAGTCCGACGTCAGCCGGAGGGTGGGCAGGCCGACGAGGAACGCAAGCAGCGCCGCGGCGAACCCTCCCGCCAGGAGGGAACCGAGGAAAACCGCCCCGGTCGCGAGCAGCGCCTCGTCCCCGTACGCTCCCACGTAGAGCTTCGTCAGCAGCGCCGCCGTGTACGCCCCCACGCCGTAGAAGGCGGCGTGCCCCAGGGAGAACAGCCCCGTGAACCCGTAGATGAGGTTCAGGCCCAGCGCGGACACCGCCACGATGCACGACAGCAGGAAGATCTGCACCCAGTACGGGTTGAGGATCTCGTGGGCGGAGAGGAACAGGAGCAGGCCCGAGAGGGCGGCGAACGGCAGGACCGCCTTGGCGATGTTTTTAAGGAAGGTCATCGCCCCGCCGTCACACCTTCTCCGTCCGGGCCTTCCCCAGGATCCCGGTGGGCTTCCACAGGAGGACGGCGACGAGGAGGACGAAGGCGATCCCGTCCCGGTAGGTGGAGGACAGATACGCCGTGGTCATCGTCTCCGATTCCGCCATGATGAGGGCGCCCAGCACCGCCCCCGGGATGCTCCCGATGCCGCCGAGAACGGCGGCGGTGAACGCCTTCAGCCCGGGCATCACCCCCATGAAGGTGTTGATCTGCGGGTAGGCGATCCCGTAGAGCACTCCCCCCACCCCCGCGAGCGCGGCTCCGAGGCCGAAGGTGAAGGAGATCACGGCGTTGACGTTGACCCCCATCAATCCGGCGGTGACGTAGTCGTGGGAGACGGCGCGCATCCCCCGGCCCACCTTCGTCCGGTAGACGACATATTGCAGCGCCCCCAGGGAGACGAGGGTGACGAGGAGAATGATCCCCTGGATGTTGGTGACCGTGATCCCGCCGATCTCGAGGGACACCACGTGGAAGGGACGCGGGAAGGCGTAATAGTTCGGCCCGAACACCTGGTGGAGCGCGGTGAAATACTCCAGGAACAGGGAAACGCCGATGGCGGTGATCAGCGCCGCGATCTTCGGGGCGTTTCGCAGCGGACGGTACGCCAACCGCTCGATGACCACCGCGAGGATGGCGGACCCTCCCGCGGCGAGTGCGAACACGGCGGGCAGGGGCAGGTGGAACTTCTCGACGGCGTAGAACGCCAGGAACGCCCCGACCATGAAGACGTCGCCGTGCGCGAAGTTGATGAGGCGCACGATACCGTAGACCATCGTGTACCCCAGGGCGATCAGGGCGTACACGAAGCCCAGTTGTAGGCCATTCAGCGCCTGCTGGAGAAAATACTCTACGGTTTCACCCCTATGGGTTCACCATCTTCACGAATTTCTGCTTGCCGCCCTCGATCTTGAGGATCGCGGCGCTCTTGATGCTGTCCCCGTTCCCGTCCAGCGTGGACTTTCCGGAGACCGCCTTGAAGTCCTTGATCGAGGCGAGGGCCTCCCGGATCTTCTTCGGGTCGTCACTCCCCGCCTTGCGGATCGCCTCGAGGAGAAGGTTCGTCGCGTCGTACGCCAGCGTCCCGAGGGCGTCGGGGACCTGGCCGTGCTTCTCCCTGTACTTCTTCACCCACGCCACCACTTCCGGCCGCAGGTCGTCCGGGGAGTAGTGGTTGGAGAAGTAGCCTCCCTCGATCGCGCTACCGGCGATCTTCACCAGGTCGGGGGAGTCCCACCCGTCCGGCCCGACCAGCAGGACCTTGAGCCCCTTCTCCTGGACCTGTTTTGCGATCAGGCCGACCTTGTTGTAGTAGTCCGGCAGGAAGAGCACGTCGGCGCCGGAGGCCTTCACCTTCGTAAGGAGAGCGGAGAAGTCCACGTCGTCCTTCCCGTACGACTCGAAGGCCGCCACCTTGCCGCCCTGCTTCCGGAACGCGTCGCGGAAGACCTCGGCGATTCCCTTCGAGTAGTCGTTCGACGCGTCGAACAGGACCGCGGCGCTCTTCCCTTTCAACGTCTCCCGCGAGAACTTCGCCATCACGGCCCCCTGGAACGGGTCGATGAAGCAGGCGCGGAACATGTAATCCTTCCGCTTCCCGTCGGCCACCGTCACCTTCGGGTTGGTCGCCGTGGGGGAGATCGTCGGGACCTTGGCGGCCTGGATGATGTCGGAGACCGGGATCGTCGCCTTGGAGGTGACCGACCCCACGATCGCCTTCACCCGCTGCTGGTTCACGAGGAGGTTCGCCACGTTCGCCGCCTCCGTGGCGTCGTTCTTGTCGTCCTGGATGGAGTACGTGATCTTCATCCCGGCGACGCCGCCCCTGGCGTTCGCCTCCTCGACGGCGATCAGGAAGGAGTTCCGGACCGACTCGCCGAACGTCTTGACGTCGCCGGAAAGCGGCGTGATCAGGCCGATCCTGATCTCTTTCGCGTGGGAGGGGACGACCGCCACCAGGGCCGGGAAAAGAACGGCGAGGACAATCCGACAACGCTTCATCGTGCCTCCTTTCCATAACGTCGAGGAGGGGGGGGGGACCCCGTCGCGTTATTCTACCTGAACACACGCCCGGGGAGCACCCCAGCACGAGCTTCGCGCTGCCGGGTACCCCCGCTGTAGGAAAAACGGGGGGCACATCTCCCCTCACGGTTATACGAGGGGTCGGGTTTCGACCACCTTGAAGTACGCGACATGTTTCACCGCCTCCGGGCTCCCGGGGCTCACCATGCCGGTCCGCTCCCGGATCTTCGCCAGCATCTTCCCGGAGTCCTCCGTCCGCGTGAGCGACAGCGTGAGACGTGCCCCGCGGAACCCCTCGCCGGGGGCGAAGTACGTGTACGACGCGTTCGGATTTTCCCGGACGTTGTTCCACGTCCTGCCGTCCGTCATCCCCCACGCGACCGTTTCGTCGTCCACGACGTGGGGAACCGCGTACACCGCCATGTTGACCACCCCGGCCTTCGACGCGGTGCCGATCACGCCGCGTCCTCCCGGCTTCAGAACGTCCCCGATCTTCATCTTTCTTCCTCCCGATGGATGAATTCGACCAGCTTCCGGTCCGCCCGGGGAAGGGCGAACGTCCCTTCCCCGTGCCCTGGGAGCCACCCCGTCCCCTCTCCCGCCGGCAACACACCCCGCGACGTCTCGCAAAGAAAACCGTGAAGGGTGATCCGGTAGTGGGAATAGGCATGTCGTACGGCTCCCACTTCCCTTTGAATCACCGCGCGCACCTGAAGTTTCTCCCGAAGCGAACGCCGCAGCGCATCCTCAAGGGTCTCCTCCGGGTCGCGCCTCCCCGAGGGGAAGGCCCACAATCCCCCCAGAAGCCCGTCGGACGGGCGACGCATCAGGAACAGCGCGCCGTCCGTCCGGCGGAACACCGCCGCCACGACGTCGTGATGCGGGACGACTTTCTTCGCGCGCTTCGGGGGGATCGAATCCTGGAGGCCATGGAGAAAGGTGGAACAGCGGGTTCTAACGGGGCACTCCTTGCAGCGCGGGGCCTTCGGCAGGCAAACGACGGCCCCCAGGTCCATCACCGCGAGGGCCGTGTCCCGCCCCTTCCCCGTTCGCACCAGGCTGGAGGATCGCTTCCAGAGGATTCTCTCCACCTCGCCGGACCGGGGATCCCCTTCGACGGCGAAGAGACGGGCGACGACCCGACGGGCGTTCGCGTCGAGGATCGGGACGTCCGCCCCGAAGGCGATCGCGGCGATCGCCCCGGCCGTCGATCGGCCGATCCCGGGGAGCGCCTCGAGCGCCTCCACCGTGCGCGGCAGCTTGCCGCCGTGTCGCGCGACGAGGATCCCGGCGGCCCGGTGGAGGTTTCTCGCGCGGGAATAGTACCCGAGTCCCTCCCACGCCTTCAGGACGTCGTCCTGCATCGCCATGGCAATGGATCGCACATCGGGGAATTTCAGGAGAAAGCGGTCGTAGTAGGGAGCGACGGTTTCGACCCGGGTCTGCTGGAGCATGATCTCCGAGACCCAGATGCGATACGGATCCCGGGTCTCCCGCCACGCCATCGGACGGGCCGCCGTCCGGAACCACCGCAGGAGCGCGGCGGAGATCCACGCCGCGGTGCGCAGATCCTCCTTGAAAAAAAACGGCCGGCTCCCAAGGTGGGATACCGGCCGTTCCGATGCGATCCGCGGCGTTCGGGAAGGAACTCTCCTCAATCCTTTTCGAGGAGAGAGGTGAAGAGGTCGTGGTGCTCCTCCTCGTCCGAGAGGATCTTGTTGAAGAGGAACTCCGTGGTCTCGTCCCCCTCCTTCCGGGCGACCAGAATGATCTTCTTGTACATCGCGATCGCCTCCTCCTCGTCCTTCTTGTCGGTCTCGATCATCTGCTTCAGCGTGGTGCCGATGAAGATCGGCGTCGGCTTCGTGGTGGGGATTCCCCCGAGGTAATTCAGCCGCTCCGCGATCGCCTCGGCGTGCTTCATCTCCGCGATGGCGGTCATCTTGAAGGCGTCCTTCACCGCGTACCCCTGAACCCCTTTCCAGAGGACGTGCTGCCACATGTATTGCACGGAGACCTGGATCTCCCGGGCAATCGCCTGGTTCAGAAGGTCGAGCAGCTCCGCGGACGGTTTTTTGATGGCCATCGGTCGTTCCTCCTTCGTTCGTTGTGGATATTCCATCCTGTCGGGAGGTATTCTTACACAGGGTGGCACGGGATGTCATCCCCCAATGGAGGAACCCACCGCATGATCCGCGACGTCGTCATCCTCGGTTCCGGCTGCGCGGGCTCGACCGCCGCCATCTACGCCGCGCGCGCCAACCTCGCCCCGCTGGTGCTGGATGGCCGCGAACCGGGGGGACAGCTGACGCTGACCACCGATGTCGAGAACTTCCCCGGATTCCCCGCGGGGATCCAGGGACCGGAGCTCGTGGACCTCATGCGGAAGCAGGCGGAACGGTTCGGAGCCGCGTACCTCGCGGAAACGGTCATCGGCGTGGACCTCTCGAAACGCCCCTTCGCGGTGAACACGGAGGAGAACACCTACATGGCGCGCACCCTCATCGTCGCCACCGGCGCCTCGGCCAGGCTCCTGGGCCTGGAATCGGAGAAGAAGCTGATGGGGCGGGGCGTATCCACCTGCGCCACCTGCGACGGCGCGTTTTTCCGGGATCGCGAGACCGTCGTGGTCGGCGGGGGCGACACCGCGCTGGAGGAGGCGATCTTCCTCACCCGGTTCGCGTCGAAGGTGCTCCTTGTCCATCGAAGGGACCAGTTCCGCGCCTCGAAGATCATGATCGACCGGGCCCGGACCCTCCCGAAGATCGAGTTCGTCCTCGACACCGTGATCGCGGACATCCTCGACCCGGCGAAGAACGAGGTCTCCGCGGTCCGGCTGAAGAGCACAAAGGACGGGTCGGAGACGGTCCGAAAGGTCGACGGCGTCTTCGTCGCCATCGGCCACGACCCGAACACGAAGATCTTCGAGGGGCAGTTGGCCCTCGACAACGGGTACGTCGTCCTGCGCGGCGGCGCGAAAACGAGCGTCGAGGGGGTCTTCGCCGCCGGAGACGTGCACGACAAGGTCTACCGGCAGGCGGTCACCGCGGCGGGGGCCGGCTGCCGCGCCGCCATCGAGGCGGAGCGGTTCCTCGAGTCGGAAGGCCGGTAAGACCGACCATGCGGATCTATCTCGTTCGCCATTCGGATTCGGTGGACCGTGTTCCCTCGATGCCGGACGCGGGCCGATACCTGAGCGCGCGGGGACGCGTGTCCTTCCGGGAAATGGCCCTCCGTTTCCGTGATGCCGGGGGACTTCCCACCCGGATTCTCACCAGCCCATTCATCCGGGCGGTGCAGACGGCGGAGATCCTGTCGGAAACGCTTCGGTACGACGGCGAAATCGTCGTGGATCCGAGGCTTTCCCCCGGGTTCGACGTTGCGAAGCTGAACGCCGTGCTGGACGGCTGTCCCTGCGAACGGGAGATCGCCTTCGTCGGACACGAGCCGGACCTGGGCGGCATTCTCTCCCGCCTGCTCTCCCTCCCCCAAAGGTACGCGATGCGCAAAGGCGCCATCGCCGCCCTCGATCTCCCGATCGCCGGGGACCCGCGCCGTGCCGGGCTCGCCTGGCTCCTTACCGGGGATCGCCGGATCGAGGACCCCGCGATACTGGTGACGTAGGACGAGGGATTTACCTGAACTCCTCGACGAAGGGTGTTGCAACACCCGGCACGGTGTGGTACGTTGTCCTTGATTTGAGTCCCCGCGATCTCCAACCCCCCCCAAGCGTTCCAGGTACCCTCAACACGTGTCGGCCCGTAGACCCTTCGTCCGTCAACCATCTCTCAACCGATCCTCAGGAGAAAAAGAAAAACGATGCCGTTTCAACAATTCGGTTTATCCCCGGAGATCCTCCGGGC
>ERZ1292633.5777-Hain-H41-02um-R1-5777-length-11041-cov-4_pt1 | contig 11041 bp, 7 predicted proteins | sample MGYA00564406_ERZ1292633 | MGnify/ENA primary metagenome ERZ1292633 (study PRJEB36523, sample SAMEA6512639) | groundwater metagenome | collected 2019-01-08 | study: AquaDiva: Metagenomics assemblies of 32 groundwater samples
CGCTCTGGTAACTGGGGTGGTGAGCAAGGGTGCGTGAAATTGCCTCTGTAACCGAATAACGCGACACATCCTCCGGCACAAAGTAGCCAAACTTCAGCGCTTCTCTGAGCGCCTCAGCGGGGATTGGTTTCTTAATAGCGCCGAGAGTTTTCAGATTGATGGTCAGACCAATCGTCGGCGCAAAACCGGTCGGCAGATCGCTGGGGCGTTCCTTGTTGATTATCTGAATCAACTTGTGAGCGTTGAATCGCGCTTCGGCAATGTGGGTGTAACCGGCATTCGACACCAGTGCGCCGAACTGAATGGTGGGGTTGGCGTCGTATGTCAGAAAGGGAATTCCAGCAACGGCAAGGCGATCGAAAAATGCCGACATCTTTTGCTCATCAAGCCCCCACAACGGTCCTATGTAGAAGGCCTCGATGTCCTTGGGGAGTTTATCCAGAGCACGGAAAAAAGCGAAGGTGCCGAAATTGTCCGCTTCGTTGGCTGATACAAGCTCCATATTAAGTCTTTGTGCGAGAAATGCCGCTCCGCTCACGACGCTGTCGTACTCGCTTCCTGAAGGGAAGAAAAGAAAGCCTACTTTTTTCGGATGGAACAACCCCGCCAATGCCGTGAGATCGCTTTCAATTTTGTTGGTCTTGCCATGAATAGTAAGGTTTGGCCACTTTGGATTGCCGCCATTGTCAACAAGTCCCTCGGCCATCGGTTCGAATCGATACATAGCAAGAATCGGTTTTTTGTATCCGGCCTCAATAAGATCTTCGACCACCCACGGTCCCATCGTGATCATCACGTCTACTTTGTCGACTCCAGCCAACTGGCGGGCAAATATATGAGAGGAATCCCGTTTCCATCCCGCCGATCGATATCCCTGTGGAATAAAAATGAACTCGATGCCTTCAGGGGCGAGAAGTTGCGCCTGCCGCTCAAACTCCTCCCGAAGTGCCGAATGAACCGTATATCGACCGGCCTCAAAATAGCCGAGAAAGATCTTCTTTGTCTCTCCGGCCCTGACGGTCGGGGTGGTAGTCGCCGCGAGACAAATGGCAAGCAGTAATCCAACAATTGCATTCTTCATAATAGATGGCACAACATTCCTCACATATTCCAAAGTAGTCCAGAAGGAATGATAGGGGATTGGAGCAGAGAGTTAAAGCGGAAATCGGGATGTGTTATGTAACGATGGACTCTTATTTCGAGATCAGGCTGAGGGCAAGTTCGGAGAGTTGATTGGCCCGATAGGGCTTTTGCAAAAAATGAACTTCCGCCGTAAAGTCGCCCGGTAAATCTTCATGACCAAGAATGTGCCCGCTGGAAACTACAAAAGTCAAATGCGGGGCAATTTTTTGAAGTTCCTGGATTGTTTCGACTCCGGTCATGCCTGACATGGAGTAATCAACGATTGCAAGAGTCGTTTCTTCCCCCCACACCCTCATCGCCTCGACCGCGGCGGAACCGCTGGAAACAGCGATAGTGCTCAGGCCGGCCCGTTTGAGGATTTTTTCGGCCAGCGAGCGGATCATTTCTTCGTCGTCAACGATGAGAACTCTGGTCCTTTTTGCCGTCGAGGAGAAAGTTTGGTTCTGAGTGTTAATCAATTCTGCCATTTGCGATGTCTCCGATTGCAATAGTATCGGCAAAACATGACCAAAGGATTAGCCTGTCAGGCAAGTTTAAGCGATTATAAGACAATGACTTAATGGGCGATAAGGACTTCATACCAAAGCGCTTTTTGGGTTGTGCCTTTCAGTAAAATCGACTAAGCGAGGCTTTTCGGGCTTCCAATTGCTGAAAAACAGGCAAGAGTTGACAGCGAAATCGCTTGACCTGTAGCCGTAAACATTGGTATACTAACTGACTAAGCTCGATGCAGGCTTTTGCGGGCCCTTAGCTCAGCCGGTTAGAGCAGCTGACTCATAATCAGCGGGTCGCAGGTTCGAACCCTGCAGGGCCCAGTAAAAACATGAGGACTACATTTTGGGCAATTAGCTCAGCTGGTTAGAGCGTTCGGTTCACATCCGAAAGGTCACTGGTTCGAGTCCAGTATTGCCCAGTTATTTGACATGATTGTACTGATAAATACACAACGCGCGGCAACGCGCACGCACGGAATGAAAAAATTCTGCGGCATAAAAAGCCGAGCGGTAAAAACATGCGAAACGCATTCTCGCCTATATAAACGAGAATGCGTTTTTTGTTTGGAGGTCCTGCGGTGAATAGTAGCGGCGTGACGAAGGAGGTCCTGATGCAACCGGATATCGATATGTTGCTAAAGCTTCAAATGATCGATTATGACATTGGCGAGCTGGAGCGCTCAAAGGAATATCTTCCCGATATGATGGAAAATCTCAGACGGGAGATAATCGAGGCAAAGGAAAAGGTCGACACAACAACGACCCTCCTCACCCATGTCAAAGTCGACCAAAAGGCGTTGGAACTGGAAGTAAGCTCCCGTGAAGCCAGTCTGGCCAAACTGCAACAGCAGATGATGTCGATTAAGACCAACAAAGAATACGATGCTCTCGTTGCCGAAATCGACTCGGTCAAGGGAGCAATCTCGCAGGCCGAAACGAAGATTGTCGAGTTAATGGACAAAGTAACGGCATTCGAAAAAGAGCTTCCCGAGCATCAGGAACGCTCCGCTCAGATTGCCGAGAACAACGGCCGCCAGCTTCAGATTCTTCAGGAAAAAGTCAGCTCTATCGGTGATAAGATGTCGGCAAAGGACGTCGAGCGAAAGGTCAGCCTCAGCACGATACCGCCCCCAATTCTGTCCGTTTATGAGCGGGTTCGCAAAGGTAAAGGCGGTAGCGCCGTTATCGTGATTCGCCGTCGCGCCTGCGGCGCCTGCCAGAGTTCACTGACGCCCAAAAAAGTTCAGGAAATAAAGCGCGCCGACAAGATTCACACCTGCGATGTGTGCGGGAGAATTCTTTACTGGGATAACGACCAGTCCAATTAGAGTGAGAGAGAAGCGAACTAACCGAGTTAAGAGACTGTTATTGTTGCACATATGGCCACACTCCTTCCCGATTCCGCACTAACCTTTGATGATATTCTGCTGATGCCTGCCCATTCGGCGGTGCTTCCGCGCGACGTCAATGTAGCAACCAGTATCGCCCCCGATATTCAGCTGAATATTCCGCTCGTGTCGGCCGCGATGGACACCGTTACCGAATCCCGCCTCGCCATCGCATTGGCCCGTCTGGGAGGAATGGGTGTCATCCATAAAAACATGCCTCCCGACATGCAGGCGGTTGAGGTCGACAAGGTCAAAAGGTCCGAATCTGGGATGATTGTCGATCCCATCACTCTTTCTCCCGACAAGACCATCGGCGACGCTTTGGCGGTGATGGCGCGATTTTCGATATCAGGTATCCCTATCACTCGCGATGGCAAACTGGTCGGCATCCTCACCAATCGTGATCTGAGATTCCAAAAAGACCTCGGGCAATCGATTCAGGATGTGATGACCAAGGAGAATCTCGTGACGGTGAAAGAAGGGACCAACTTCGATACCGCCAAAGAAATTCTCCACAAACACCGCATTGAAAAATTACTGATTGTTGACGACAGCTACATGCTCAAGGGGATGATTACTGTCAAAGATATCATGAAACGGATTCAGTTCCCTCTCGCGAGCAAGGATTCACGCGGACGCCTTCGCGTTGCGGCGGCGGTTGGCGTCGGGCAGGATATCGATGAACGAGCTGAAAAATTAGTGGCCGCTGGCGTTGATATGCTCTGTGTTGACAGTTCGCATGGCCATAGCGAAGGGGTACTTCGGGCAGTGAAGCACATCAAAAAGAAATTTCCCAAGACCGCGTTGATGGCAGGCAATGTCGCCACCACCGCCGGTGCGCAGGCTCTTATCGATGCCGGTGCCGATTGCGTGAAAGTTGGAATCGGACCGGGTTCTATCTGCACGACTCGTGTGGTGACCGGTGTCGGCGTGCCGCAAGTGACGGCTGTGATGAATGCCGTTCAGGCCGCACAAAAGGCAAATATTCCGGTTATAGCCGATGGCGGCATTCGATTTTCCGGCGATATCGCCAAGGCCCTGGCCGTTGGTGCGCAGGGAGTAATGATTGGCTCTCTCTTTGCCGGTGTCGAAGAATCACCGGGGGAGACGCTTCTGTATGAGGGTCGCTCGTATAAAGTCTATCGTGGCATGGGGTCTGTTGCCGCTATGAAACAAGGAAGCAAGGACCGCTATTTTCAGGAAGACCAGGAAGATATGTCGAAATTTGTCCCCGAAGGAATAGAGGGACGTGTCCCGGCCAAAGGTCCGCTGGCCGAATTGGTCTACCAACTGGTTGGCGGTCTGAAAGCCGGAATGGGACTTTGTGGCGCGGCCACACTAACCGATCTTCGCGAGAAGTCGACCGTGGCGAGAATAACTTCGGCTGGAATCGTCGAGTCGCATCCCCACTCGGTGTCGGTGACCAAAGAGGCGCCGAACTACCGCCGGATGTACTGACATTTTTTGTAGCTGTGACGTTAGTTGTTTTTGATATATTGAATCGATGATTGCTTGAGAAAGCAGGAGGAACAGTCGCGCTCTGAATGATTTTCATTTAGAGTGAGGAAAGTCCGAGCTCCGGCGAATCAGAGCGCCCGATAACTTCGGGGCGGCGTGAGCCGACGGAAAGTGCCACAGAAAATAAACCGCTCTGTCGAAAGGCAGAGTAAGGGTGAAACCGCGGTGTAAGAGACCACGGCAGATGTCAGAGATGATGTCTGCGGTAAACCCCGCTCGGAGCAAGGCCAAATAAGGGAAGAGGGGCGATTCCCCCCGCTATTATTCCCGGGTAGGCCGCATAGAGCAGTCGGGCAACCGCCTGCCAAGAGAAATGACTGTTATCCCGCCTGAGGCGGGACACAGAACTCGGCTTATTTCCTGCTTTTTCAAGCCTTCATGAAACATTGGAGGCACTGCTTATGGCGTGGGACTATCGTTCTGTGCCGCTGAAATGGGTTGTAAGTGAATCGCCAGAGGCGAACATTCTTGCAACTCTTGTCGACGCGACCCGGCTTCCGGCCGAGGTTGTCGGCATCCTTGTTAACCGCGGCCTTGATACCGCCGAGAAAATTGAATCGTTCATTCGTCCGAAGATGAACGAGCTTCGCGATCCCTTCGAGATGAAAGGGATGCGTGATGGCATCGAGCGTGTCTCGAAGGCCTTCATGGATAACGAGAAGATTATTATTTACGGCGATTACGACGTCGACGGCATCACCGCGACCGCCCTTCTCTACATGACCCTCAACAAGCTTGGCGCGCAGGTTGATTTCTACCTGCCGAATCGCCTCGTTGAAGGGTACGGTCTCAGTAAGGATGGGATCGACGAGGCCAAGTCGAACGGTGCATCCTTGATCATCACCGTGGATACCGGTATTACGGCGGTGGCGGAAGTCGAGTATGCCCGGTCGGTTGGCATTGAGATTATCATCACCGACCATCATGAACCCGGACCGACGATTCCGCTGGCCCATGCGATTGTCAATCCGAAACAGCCGGGATGCACCTTCGGCGGTGAACTCTCCGGAGTGGGTGTGGCGTTCAAATTTGCCCAGGCGTTGTACACCCAGTTGGATCAGGATCAGCGCGACCTTGACGAACATCTTGACCTCGTTGCGCTGGGAACGGCCGCGGATATCGTGCCGCTTGTCGGCGAGAACCGCATCCTTACAAAGTTCGGCATCCGTCAGATCGCCCGCACCACCAAGCCGGGACTGAAATCGCTGGCGTTCGTGTCGGGGCTTATTGGAAAAGATATTAGCACGGGGCAGGTTGTTTTCATTCTTGCTCCCCGCATCAATGCCCTCGGTCGTCTCGGCGATGCCAGGCAGGCGATACGACTGCTCTCGACAAAGGATGAGAAAATGGCCTCCGAGATCGCGCGTGTTCTCGACAGCGAGAACAAACGGCGAAAAGAGATCGACGAAACCACCCTTCAGGAGGCGCTCGCGCAGATGAGCGAAGAGGTTGATCTGGATGCCGATCGCGCCATTGTACTTGCCGGCGAAGGCTGGCATCAGGGAGTAATTGGAATCGTGGCCTCGCGCCTTGTTGAAAAATATCACTTGCCGACCGTCATGATTTCTATTTCAAACGGCGAAGCCAAGGGTTCGGCGCGTTCAATTCCCGGATTCCATCTCTGTGAAGCGCTGAAAGAATGTGAGCCGATGCTTCTAAAATACGGCGGTCACAAATATGCCGCAGGGCTTTCCATCAAACCGGAAAACATCCCGGCCTTCCGCGAAAAATTCAAGGAAGTGTCGATGCGCTACTTATCGCAGGAAGACATCACCCCCAAACTCCACATTGATCTCGAACTGGAACTTTCGGCTATTGATGACGACCTGATGAACGCCATCGAGGAGTTTTCTCCATTCGGTCCGCAGAACATGCGTCCGGTTTTCATGACTCGCAATTGCGAAGTGGTTGGCCAGCCGTATGCCGTTGGTAACAATCATCTCAAGATGAAAGTCCGCAAAGGGGACACGGTGATGGATGTGATCGGATTCGGATTTGGTGACCTGGCCCGCACGATATCCGGACGCGGCTCGCTCGTCGATGTAGTCTATGTACTTGAATACAACACCTACAACGACGTTACTCGGAAGCAGTTGCGTCTGAAAGACCTGAAACTTACAGTCGGAAGTATTCCCGCCGGCGCCCGTTAGTCATGAAACTGCCTGACTCCTTTTTCGCAGGAGATATCCGCGCTTTGTCGCGGACGATTTCTCTCGTAGAAGATGGTGGTGAAGGATATCAGGCAGTACTCGGCTCGCTCTATGAAAGGCGCGGGAAGTCGATCCGTATCGGAATCACCGGCCCACCCGGCGCCGGAAAATCAAGCCTCGTCAATTGTCTTGCATCCCTCTTTCTTGCGCAAAAGAAGAAAGTCGGGATCATTGCGGTCGATCCGACCTCGCCGTTTACCGGTGGAGCGCTCCTCGGCGATCGTGTCCGCATGAACGATTATCCAATAGACGGTTCGATTTTCTTCCGTTCCATGGCCACTCGAGGCGCCACTGGCGGCCTGGCTGATTCCACCAACGATGTCACTGTAATTTATGAAGCCTACGGATTCGACGTCACGATGATAGAAACCGTCGGCGTGGGACAAGTTGAACTCGACATCATCGACAATTGCGATGTTGTCGTAGTTGTAATGGTGCCGGAATCCGGCGACAGCGTTCAGACCATGAAAGCCGGCCTCATGGAAATCGCCAATGTCTTTGCGGTCAATAAAGTCGATCGACCCGGATCGGAGCGGCTCGTCTCGGAGCTTCAGCATACCCTGAGCCTTCGGAAAAAGAGCGATAATTGGATTATTCCGGTCATAGGAACCGACGCCGTCAATCGCACCAATGTCGACACGCTATTCACGGCGATCAACGACTATGTGGCTCACGCCGAATCAACGGGCATCTTTGAATCGCGTCGGAGAGATCAGATGCGCCACAAGGTGCTGAATGTGCTGAAGCATCGCTTTCAGGCCGAGTTTTTGAACGGCATGGCCGAGAAGATTGAGTTTGAGAAGCGGATTGACGAGATTCTTCTCGGGAAGTCTAACCCGTTTGTGCTTTCGGATGAATTGTATGCCAGATTTATCAGGCTTCAAGAGTAACCGGCCTGAACGGATTGACAAAATATACAAAACGCTTCAACCTTCTGCGTCGAATCCCCCCATTGGGAGTTGCATTGAAAAAGCCCATCGCGGAAATGCCTACCACCTCATATCCACTTGCACGGCTTGCTTTTGACCACCGCCTGTGCTATCCTTCACAAGCACTACGGAGAATACGAAATGTACAGCAAAAAACTGCAATCTGATCTGAGCGACCGCAAAAAGAAGTGGAACGCCGTCGCCGAAAAAAACCGCAAGAGCCGCTCTATGCCCCGTTTCTTCACCGTCTCAGGGGTCGATATCGACGAGCTCTACACTCCCGATTCCATCAAGGGGGCGTTCGACGACAACCACTATTTTGACAAGATAGGCCTCCCCGGCGAATACCCCTTTACTCGAGGCGTCCACCACACGATGTATCGCACGCGACTGTGGACCATGCGGCAGTTTGCCGGTATGGGGACTCCGAAACAGACCAACGAACGATTCAAATATATTCTGGCTCAGGGGGGGACCGGCCTCTCGACCGCCTTCGATCTCCCGACTCTGATGGGTTACGACAGTGACCATCCCCGCTCACTGGGGGAGGTTGGCAAATGCGGCGTGGCAGTAGACACTCTCGCCGACATGGAAATCATCTACGGTGATATCGATTTATCGAAGGTGTCGACGTCGATGACGATTAATTCTCCGGCCTCGATTCTGTTGGCAATGTATCTTGCCGTAGCCGAAAAGCAGGGAGTCCCTTTCGATCAAGTGAGAGGGACGCTTCAGAATGACATTCTCAAAGAGTATATCGCGCAAAAAGAATTCATCTTCCCCCCGCGACCATCGATTCGTCTCGTGACCGACATGATGAAATACTGCGCCCGCCATGTACCGCAGTACAACACGATTTCGATTTCCGGCTATCACATTCGCGAAGCTGGCGCCACGGCGGTGCAGGAACTGGCATTTACCCTCGCCGACGGATTTTGCTATATCGAATCGGCCATAGCGGCCGGGATGGATGTCGACGAGTTCACCCCTCGGTTATCGTACTTTTTCAATGCCCATTCTGATTTCTTTGAAGAAATCGCCAAATATCGCGCCGCCCGCCGCATCTTTGCCCGCCATATGCGCGACAAATACAAGGCCAAAGACCAAAAAAGCTGGCTCCTTCGGTTCCACACCCAGACGGCAGGATGCTCCCTTACGGCGCAACAGCCCGAAAACAATATCACCCGCACGGCCATTCAAGCCTTGTCGGCGGTGCTTGGCGGGACGCAGTCACTTCATACTAATTCGATGGATGAGACGCTGGCGCTTCCGTCTGAAAGGGCCGCACTCATCGCTCTTCGCACCCAGCAGGTTATCGCCTACGAAACCGGCGTCGCCAACACGATTGATCCGCTGGCAGGTTCCTATTTCGTGGAGGCCCTCACCGACAAGATGGAAGCCGAAGCCGAAGCCTATTTCGCCGAGATCGAACGCCGCGGCGGGGTGCTTCAGTGTATCGAAGAAGGCTTCTTCCAGCGGGAGCTGGCGCGTTCAGCCTATCGGCATCAGCAGGAGCTTGAGCGGAAAGAGCGCATCATTGTGGGCGTGAATGAATTTGTTCTCGAAGATGAAAAGGTTCAGATACCGATTTTGAAAATCGATCGTCAGGTCGAAAAAGATCAGTTGGCATTTCTCCAGCTGGTAAAAGCCCGCCGCGACAACGGCGCGGTGCAGGCTTCGCTGGCGCATCTGGGCGAAGTCGCCCGTGGTAACGGCAATACCTTTGAGGCTATTTACGATTGCGCCAAATGTTATGCGACGGTTGGCGAGATGTGCGATGTCCTCCGCACCAGCTGGGGTGAATGGGTGGAGTCAGCCTCGGCGATGGCGGCTTCGTAAGATCGAAACGCATCAATTTGCGTTGATTGGAAAGAATAGAAACTATGGCAGAAAAAATACGAGTCCTGTTAGCAAAGCCCGGCCTTGATGGTCACGATAGGGGTATCAAAGTAATCGCGGCGGCTTTTCGCGATGCCGGGATGGAAGTTATCTACACCGGTCTGCGCCAGACGCCGCAGATGATTGTCGACGCCGCCATTCAGGAGGACGTCGACGCCATCGGCATTTCGATACTGTCCGGCGCTCACATGACCCTTTTCCCCGCCATTCTCGACGAACTGAAGGCCAAGAATTCATTGGATATTCTTCTCTTCGGCGGCGGAATTATCCCCGACGATGATAAAGCGACACTTGAAAAGATGGGCGTGGCGAAGATTTTCACCCCCGGTGCGCCGACCGAGGAAGCGATTAAGTTTCTTCGCGGCGCTATCGAAGGCCGCCGCACCCAAGAGAAATAGCGTAGAAACACAAGACAGCAAGTCGCTGAATTGCCGCCACAGCCGGGAACCAGCGACAGGAACAACATACAGAGGATAGTATCGTGCCCTATAATGCCGACCCCCGCCAACAGGCCATCCGTGACAAAGTCAAAATTTTCGCGGAAAAAGAAATTCTTCCAGTAAGCCAGCAACTTGATCGCCAGGACGATCCTCCGCAATTCCCCCGTCAACTCTACCGCAAACTTGGTCAGGCCGGTTTCAATGGCATTGCCTACCCGAAAGAATATGGCGGCCGCGGCGGATCATTCATTGAATATTGCACCGCTATTGAGGAACTCTGCTACTGGGATCCGGCGATAGGTCTTTTGTGTGCTGTTGGTGAACTTGCCACCCAACCAATTTTCAATTTTGCCAGCGAGGAACACAAGCACACATATGTGCCGTCCTCATTGAGCGGTGAACGGGTGCTGGCGTTTGCCTTAACTGAGCCGGAAGCTGGCTCCGATGCCGCCAACCAAAAGACAACTGCTGTCGAAAAAGGGGACGAGTACATCGTCAACGGCGAAAAGATTTTCATCATGCACGGGGACGCCGCCGATCTGGCGGTTCTCTTCTGCAAAATCGAAGGGCACGCCAAGATATCGGTACTACTTGTCGACACCGACCAACCGGGCTGGCAGAAGCGCGGACTGAAATACAAAATGGGAATGCGCGCCGCCACGACCGGACATATCATCCTCAAGGATGTACGCGTGCCAAAAGCAAACCTGATGGGCGAGATGGGGCGTGGTTTCCGCTATGCCCTTCAGACTCTCGATGCCGCTCGCATTGGCGTTGCCGCACAGGGAGTCGGAATTGCCCAGCGAGCCTTGGATGAAGCGGTATCCTACGCCAACAAGCGCGTGACATTCGGTCAGGCGATTGGAAAGTTTCAGGCGATTCAATGGATGATCGCCGATATGTCGACCCAGCTCGAAGCGGCCCGTTGTCTCACCTACAAGGCCGCTCAGCTCAAAGATGCCGGTTTGAAATACGGACTTGAGGCGTCACAGGCAAAACTCCATGCCTCCGAGACCTCGC
>ERZ1292633.4643-Hain-H41-02um-R1-4643-length-12666-cov-31_pt1 | contig 11040 bp, 9 predicted proteins | sample MGYA00564406_ERZ1292633 | MGnify/ENA primary metagenome ERZ1292633 (study PRJEB36523, sample SAMEA6512639) | groundwater metagenome | collected 2019-01-08 | study: AquaDiva: Metagenomics assemblies of 32 groundwater samples
TGATAGCACCCCTCCTATATAAAGTTGAAGACGATCAGTTAGAGCAGATCGTGGAGAACTAATAAATTCTATCCGCCAACACCAAGTATTCTTCTATTTCGTCTTTCCCTTTTTCCCCTTCTCGCTTTCGTATATCTTATTCGCCTCACTTGCCGAGGCATTCTCGTGGATAATCGCATGAATGGCCTTTATCATTGGCACCGGGTGGGAGTTCTGCCAGATGTTCCTTCCCAGGTTCACGCCTATGGCACCCCTCTTCATACCGTCTGCAATGAATTCAAACGCCTCCATCTCCGTATCTGTCTTTGGCCCCCCAGCTACGACCACCGGCACTGGACAGCTGTTGACAACCTTATCAAAATCTTCACACCAGTAAGTCTTTACAACCTTTGCGCCGAGCTCTGCTGCGATCCTGCAACATAGGGAGAGGTAACGGGCATCCCGCTTCTCCAACTCCTTACCAACCGCAGTAACCGCCATAACAGGGATACCGTACTCCTCAGCCTCATTCACAAGGTTTGACAGATTCATCAAGGTCTGATGCTCATAATCACTACCCACAAAGATAGAGAGGCCCACAGCAGAGACATTCAGGCGGATAGCCTCCTTTATGGATGTGGTAAGCCCCTCATTAGCCAGGTCCTTACCTACAATGCTGGTTCCGCCGGATACGCGGAGTATAATCGGTATATTGCTGTCTGGCGGCACACATGAGCGCAACACCCCTCTCGTGACAAACAGGGCGTCACTGTATGGAAGCAGCGGTTTAATGGTCTCTCCGGGCCTTTCCAGTTTTGACGTTGGACCCAGAAAATAGCCGTGATCAATAGGCATAAGCAGGCACTTCCCGTCCGCTTTGATTATCCGCGACAAACGGTTTTTCATTCCCCAATCCATGACTGTACCCTCCTTTTATACCCGGATGGGTATTATTTATTACTGTATTCCTTCTCACACTCCTTACTGCAAAAGTAATGAGACTTCCCCTTTATATTGCCCACTATGGCCGATTTAAGAGGAATATAGGTATTGCAGTTAGGGTCCTTAACCATGTCCGTTCCGATAGGAGTCCTGGCATTATCATGGTCGCTGGCCGAAGGGGCAATGAGATATCTGATCAGCCTGTAACAAAAATAAATAAATGTGAATATAATTAAATATCTGATCAAGGCTACTTTACCCACCCGCTCGCCGGTGATTTTGGTTCAGACGTCTGCGGATTCTTTGCCTGGCTGATAATCTGCTTCAACCCTTCTGCGTCAGGATAATTAGGATTTACGTTGAGTAATTTCTCCCAGGCATCGGCTGCACCCTTGAGGTCTTTTTTGTCATAATAAAACGTGATCCCAAGATTATACCAGGACATTTCGTGTTTAGGATTTATGGTTGTGGACTTTCTGAATTCCTCTATTGCCTTGTCAGGGTTACCCATCTTCCTGTACATTGTCCCCATGTCAGTCCGTACATCCACATCATTCGGGTCTATCACCAGGGCTTTTTGATACATCTCTATAGACTTCTCAGTCCGGCCGGTGTCAAAATAGAGGTTGCCAAGGGAAACTATGGCATCATAATTCTTCGGGTCCCTCGCAATAACTTCCTTAAATTGCGCCTCCATCTGGCTGGTGTCCTGAAGGGCATTTACAGCACCCTCTGTGCCCTGGTATTCAACGCCTTCTTCCTTCTTTTTGCATCCAGTGCCTGCAATTGATAGACATAGAAATAATAGCAGCAGTGTTGTTTTCATTATGACATACCTCCTATCTTCTCTATATTTTTGTTGTCGTGAATCCCTCTCATAAGTTCCGACATACTTTTTTTCAACTTCGGATGTATCACCTTCGGCGCTATCTCAGCCAACGGCACCAAGACAAATCCTCTTTTGTGCAGGTAGGGGTGAGGTATGGAAAGCCCTTCTTCGTCCATTACCAGGTCATCATAAAGAAGGATGTCGAGGTCTATTACACGAGGTCCCCACTTTACGTCCCTTACCCGCCCAAGATTCTTTTCAATATAAAGCAATTTATTTAAAAGCTCTCTGGGGGTAAGGCTTGTTTCAATCTCAGCCGCTGCATTTACAAACCAGTCCTGCTCTGCCCCTCCCACAGGCTCGGTCTTATAGAGGGATGATAGTTTCAGTACCTTAGTTCCCTGCATCTTCTCAAGCTCTTCAATAGCCTTTTTCAGGTTGGCAAACTTATCGCCCATATTGGAGCCAAGACCTATAAAAGCAATATGCATTTAATTCTCTTTAGACACAGATTATCACAGATTTATTATGATTTTCACAGATAGAAAGACTCTTTGCAGTGTAAATCATAGTCTTTGATCAGTGAAAATCTGTGTCAAAAATTAAAATTCCAGATTCAGTCCCGAAAGCCTATTTTTGACCTCTGATATGACCCTCTTTTCTTCCGCCTCTCCTTTGGCGATAAATGTGGCGGAAAACCTGATAAAGCTTCCTGCATCGTCCCAAGGCACAGTAGATATAAGCTTTTCAGTAATCAGGAACTCCGAGAAGTCTTCGGCAGTAGCAAATCTTCTCCCGCCCTTTATCCCCTTTGGCGCCTTGACATACAGGTAGAACGAACCCTTTGGCTGTCTTGCACTGAAGCCGGCGGAATTCAATGCATCAACCAGAAGGTCAAGCCTCCTCTTGTACTTCGCGCAAATCTCTTCAGTAATATCAGGGTGTTCAAGGGCATATATCCCGGCCTTCTGTATGGCTATAAACTGACCTGAGTCATAGTTGTCCTTCACATTGGCAAAGCCAGCAACAACCAGCGGGTTCCCGACAACAAAGGCAAGCCTCCATCCGGTCATGTTGTAGGCCTTTGACATGGAGTGTATCTCTACACCAACCTCTTTGGCGCCTGGAACAGAGAGGAACGAAAAAGGCTTCCCATTATATGTAAGTGCCCCATAGGCCGCATCCTGAACTACTATTATGTTGTTTTCCTTTGCAAAATCCACGACCTTCCTGAAAAACTCCGGCGTCGCCACTGCCCCGGTAGGGTTGTTAGGATAGTTGAGATAGAGGAGCTTCGCCCTCTTCCTGATATCTGCTGGGATGTTTTCGAGGTTCGGGAGGAAGTTGTTTTCTTCAAGGAGCGGCAGATTAAAAACCTCCCCGCCGTACCAGCGGGTATGCGTTGCAATTACGGGATAACCCGGGACTGTCATGAGGGTCACGTCCCCTGGGTTGATAAATACGGAAGGGAACATGGCAAGGGCGGGCTTTGAACCTATCGAATGCAGTACCTCAGTCGCATGGTCAAGTCCCTTTACTCCGTACACCCTGTCCATATACCGGACAGCAGCGTCCTTGAACTCCTGGATGCCGTTATCGGCATATCCCCTGTTCTCAGGCTTCCCTGCCTCAACCCGGAGGGTGTCCACAACACCAGAGAACGCCATCTCGTCTGGCTCTCCGACCCCGAGGTCTATGAGTTCAACCCCGGGATGTGCTGCAATGGCCGCCCTCTTTGCCCTCTTTATCTTCTCGAACTTGTAAATCTTTGTGTCCTTGCCGAAGTTCTTCCCCCCAAGCCTATCAGCAAATAGGGACTGGATAAAACTCTCTCCCATAATACTCACTCCTTCTTCAACCTTATCTTCGCAAACTTCCTCTTTCCGACCTTAACAAGATACTCTTTACTTAGATAAAGTTTTGATTTTATATCCGTGACTTTATTTCCGTCAACAGTCACGCCTCCTTGCTCTACAAGCCTTCTTGCCTCCGAGTTGCTGGATGCCAAGCCTGATGCTGCAATTGTATAAGTTAGCAAGGCTTCATCACCGGGGCAGACAACTTCCTTTTCCTCTATCTCATCCGGCAGTCCGCCGGCCTTGAATATATTGCTGAACTCCTCTGCTGCCTGCCCAGCCGCTGACTCACCGTGGAACCTCGCCACCATCTCCTTTGCAAGGGTTACCTTGGCGTCTTTTGGATGAACGGTCCCGTTCTTTACCCCTTCCTTCAATGAAGTCAGCTCCTGGGTTGATATATGGCTAAGGAGTTCATAATAACGGAACATCAGTTCGTCTGAGATAGACATAACCTTGCCGAATATCTCCTTCGGAGGCTCGGTTATACCTATGTAGTTACCAAGGGACTTGCTCATCTTGTTGACACCGTCTGTCCCTTCCAGAAGAGGCATGGTCAGTATAACCTGTGGCTCCTGACCATAATCCCTCTGGAGTTCACGCCCTACAAGGAGGTTGAACTTCTGGTCTGTCCCGCCGATCTCCACGTCAGCCTTCAAGGCCACGGAATCATAACCCTGGATCAGCGGATAGAGGAACTCATGGATCGATATGGACTGGCCGCTTTTGTATCTCTTGTGAAAATCGTCCCTCTCCAGCATCCTTGCCACATTGTATCTTGCAGCCAGGCTTATCAAATCAACAGCAGTCATCCTGTCCATCCACTCGCTGTTGAACCTGACCTCAGTCTTTTCAGGGTCAAGTATCTTGAAGACCTGCTCTTTATAGGACTCTGAGTTTTTAATGACATCATCTCTGGTCAGGGCCTTCCTGGTCTCAGATTTTCCTGTAGGGTCTCCGATCATACCGGTAAAGTCACCGATGAGAAAGACAACCTTGTGACCAAGCTCCTGGAACTGCCTCAGTTTATGTATAAGGACTGTATGCCCGAGATGAAGGTCCGGGGCGGTAGGGTCAAACCCGGCCTTTATAAGAAGGGGCTTCCCCTTGTTAAGCTTCTTTACAAGCTCATCCTCGGAGATGACCTCTACAGAGCCCCTCTTTATGATCTCCAATTGCTCATTAACATTAAGCATTGAGCTTCACCTTTACCCTTGTGATATCCCGGCTCAGGCCGCTTTCTGCATCTATATCCAGAATAACACCGTTCAGCTCAATATCCTTACTGGGGATGTCGAACTTCCTCGGCATCTGGGTCAGGAACTTTCCTACAGCCTGGGTCTTGTCTATCCCTATAACGGAATCGAGGGGGCCTGTCATCCCTGCATCTGATATGAAGGCCGTCCCTTTCGGGAGTATCCTCTCATCAGCTGTCTGGACATGGGTGTGAGTGCCGACTACAGCGCTCACCCTGCCGTCAAGGTACCACCCCATCGTCATCTTCTCAGATGTTGCCTCCGCATGAAAGTCGACAAAGACAGCCTTTGTCTTGCCCTTCATTTTCTCAAGTTCCGCATCCACCCCCCTGAATGGGCAGTCCAGCAGGGCATCCATGAAGACCCTGCCGTTGACGTTTATAACCCCCAGCGTCTCACCTGAAGGCGCAGATACAACCGCAGAACCGAACCCTGGAACTCCTGGGGGGTAATTGGCTGGCCTTAACAGCATCTTCTGCGTCGGGATGTAGGGGATTATCTCTTTCTTGTCCCAGATATGGTTTCCGGTGGTTATTACATTGATACCCAGACCGAAAAGCTCCTCTGCAATATCAGGGGTTATGCCAAAGCCGCCGGCAGCATTTTCGCCGTTGGCAATGATGAGGTCAAGATTGTTCCTGTCTATAAGGCCGTTTAAAAGCTCTCTGACGGCCTTCCTTCCAGGATTGCCTATTATGTCGCCTATAAAAAGTACCTTCATTACTTACTTTGCTACCTCTACCGCCCTGGTCTCCCTGACCACAGTCACCTTTATCTGGCCCGGATATGTCATCTCGCTCTCTATCTTCCTCGCTATATCCCTTGCCAGCATAAGGGATGCCTCATCGTTTATCTCTGTAGGCTCCACCAGCACCCTTATCTCTCTTCCAGCCTGGATGGCGTATGACTTGTTGACCCCCTTGAACGATGTGGAGATCCTTTCCAGGTCTTCAAGTCTCTTTATATAGGTCTCCACCATCTCCCTTCTGGCCCCTGGTCTTGCAGCTGAAAGGGCGTCGGCAGCCGCCACAATGAAGGCAAGGACTGTAGACGGCTTCTCCTCCTCATGGTGAGCCATGATCGCATGGACAACCCTTGGGTGCTCGCCATATTTTTTAGCAAGCTCCGCCCCTATTACCGCATGAGAACCTTCAACCTCGTGGTCAACTGCCTTGCCTATGTCGTGGAGAAGGCCTGCCCTCTTTGCCTGTTTCTGGTTAATCCCAAGCTCCGCAGCCATAACACCGCAGATAAAGGCAACCTCCATGGAATGGGCATAAACATTCTGGGCGTAGCTACTCCTGTACTTAAGCTTCCCTATAAGTTTGACCAGTTCGGGATGTATCCCGTGAAGGCCCGTATCAAAGGTCGCTTGCTCCCCTGCCACCTTGATGGAGTTTTCAATCTCCAGTGAAACTTTGGCAACTACCTCCTCGATCCTGGCGGGGTGAATCCTGCCATCAGTGACAAGCTTTTCTATGGACTGCCTTGCAACCTCGCGCCTCACAGGATTGTGACCTGATATTATGATAGCCTCGGGTGTATCATCAATAATAAAATCCACTCCAGTTGCCGCCTCCAGAGCCCTGATGTTCCTACCCTCCCGGCCTATGATCCTTCCCTTCATCTCATCGCTCGGCAGGTGAACGACAGAGGTTGTCCTCTCAGCGACATATTCACCGGCATACCTCTGGATTGCAGTAGCGATTATCTCCTTCGCCTTGCCGTCAGCGACCTCCCTGGTCTCGTCCTCAATCTTCTTTATGATCTTAGCCGCATCTTGCCTGGCCTCGCTCTCCATGTCGGCGATCAGGAGCTGCTTTGCCTCTTCCGAGGAAATACCTGATATGCTCTCCAGTTTTTTCCTTTCTTCCTCTATCATATCAGTATACTTCTTTTCTTTCTCCTGTACCTGCAACTCTGCAAAGGCAAGACCCTTTTCCTTTTTGACAGCCTCATTCTCCCTCTTCTCAAGAAGGTCATGCTTCTTATCAAGGTTTTCCTCTTTGCTGACAAGCCTTTTTTCTATACCCTGGAGCTCCAGCCTCTTGTCCTTGCTTTCCTTCTCAAAGTCTCCCCTCGCCTGATAAAGGTAGTCTTTAGCCTGGAGCATGGCCTCCTTTTTTATAGTATCGGCCTCCCTCTTTGCATCATTCAAAACCTTTTCAGCAAACTTTTCGTCTGCCTGAATCCTTGTCCCTGCCACCAACTTCCTGAGAAGAAAGCCGCCGGCAAGACCTACTACTACGGCAATTATTGCTATCAACAATGTTTCCAATTTTATTACCTCCTATGCTATTTACAGATTATCCTTAAAAAATCATTCAGCCACGAATTTCCAATGAGTTATACAACAGATACTAATCACCCGCTCAGTGATAACCCGCATAAAAGAGTAGGTACTTAAGAGCGTTAGTATTTATTCGTGTATATTCGTGTTCATTCGTGGCCAACTGCGGGTTTTAGGATTATTACCCTTTGCTCCGTAACAACGGCATTTACCCTTACATCATGCGGAAGCATCGGCACTTCATCCAATACCTGGAACTCATAAGCCAGGGCTACGATAAAGGGAAGCTTTGCAAGTTTATGTAAAGTCCTGTCATAGAATCCTCCGCCATAACCAATCCGTCCGCCCTTTAAATCATAGGAAACGCCCGGTATTAAAAGAAGCTCTATATCTGCTATATAATCGTCTTTCCCCCCTCCAAAAGGAGGCATCATTATCCCGAACTGCCCCAACTCCAGCTCATCCAATCCACGAACAGGGAGAAAGGCGAGCTCCCTGTCTGCCTTTCTTATATAAGGGAACAATACTTTTTTCCCATCCTCAAGCGCCTTATCAAAGATATTAGAAGTTGAAACCTCATTATTGAAGCTGGCATAAAGCCCTATCGTTTTTGAATCCAGATAGACGGGAAGCTCCAGTAATCTTTTCTGAATTACAGAGCTCTTCTCCATTACCTCTTCGCGAGAAATCGAGTTCCGCCTTGCAATCATCTCTCGTCGGATCTTTGCCTTCATAATTCCATTAATTGAACTTTCTATCCCGTAAAGTCACAAAGGTCACAAAGATCTATTTTTGACACTGATTTACACTGATCAAATTATGATTTTCACTGTGAAAATCATAATTTGTCTGCGTCGCTTAGAAGCGCCTACTTTCGGTAATCTGCGTCCGATTAAGCTTTTCTCTGCGTCTCAGTGCATCTGTGGCTAATTTTGACTTTTTTGTAATTTGCTTACGATAAAACTGGAGGGTAACTGGATAGGAAAATCAAGAGGAATAGATTAAATCTGCGGGGAATAGGGAGAATGGAGCCGCCTGGCTCTACTCATATTTAAAACCCTGGTTCCCTTTAGATATTGGATGGAGGAGTGCCCGTTAAATACATTAAGAGGCATGACAACATATAGAACACCCATTCTGGGCTCAGTTAAATGCAGATAGCCGCATGCCCTTACAACAATGGATGCCAAACTAATAATTGTCAATAAAACCAGAAACATCAATCCTCACCCTGACCTTAATCCTTTTTTAGTATCTCGATTTTCATATGCCTTGTGGATAAACTCACAAAAAATCCCCCACGACTGCCGTGTGGATAACAGATTTGAACCTTTTCGATTCAAGTGGGCGCTTTATTACTGCTTAAGGCGTCCTCCTCTTTCGTGGAGGCTTGCACACTACAGTGAGAGAAAGCTCCCGTACTGTTACTGTTGGCTCAAATTTTTAATCCAATCACGAACATCGCAGGGGAAATGTAACCCTCTGTATTATAGATATCACTTTCAACATTAAAAAACAAGAAGAAAATAGAAAATCAGCTACTTATCATGAGGCTGTGCATTCACAATCTTAACGGCTGTTATATCAACCTCCCGTCCGGTTCCAAGAGTAACGCTCACCCTATTCCTGCCAGTTCAAGCCTTCCCTTCCACCTGTCCCTCAAGACCTCTCTTAAAATAGAATTCTCAGGCCTTGCCAGTTCGGGATCATCCTCAACTAAACTGAAAGCGGCGGTCTTGGCCTCATCCAGTATCCTCGCATCCCTGATGATGCTTCCAACTCTGAAATCAGGAATCCCCGACTGGCGGGTCCCAAGGAAGTCGCCAGGCCCGCGTATCTCCAAGTCTACCTCAGCTATCCTGAAGCCGTCAGTGCTACCCTCCATAACCTTGAGCCTCTTCCAGGCATCTTCTGATCTCTTATACTGGGCAAGGAGAAGACAGCGGGACTTATGGGAACCTCGCCCTACTCTACCCCTTAACTGATGAAGCTGGGAAAGACCGAACCTCTCTGCATGCTCTATGACCATGACAGAGGCATTCGGGACATCTATCCCGACTTCAATGACTGTAGTTGCAACAAGGATATCTATCTCCCTGTCCTTGAATCCCTTCATCACCCCCTCTTTCTCCTCTGCCTTCATCCTTCCATGCAATAAAGCTATCCTGAAATCAGGAAAGGCGACCTTAATATTCTCAGCCATATTTGTGGCATCCATGAGGTCGCTCTTTTCAGACTCCTCCACAAGGGGGTAGACTACATATGCCTGCCTTCCGGCCTCCACCTCTTTTTTGATGACTGCATAAACCTTTTCCCTCTCTTTTTCGTTGTAAATCCTGGTCTCCACAGGGCTTCTTCCTGGAGGCATCTCATCTATCACAGAGATATCCAGGTCCCCGTAGACCGTCATGGCCAGAGTCCTTGGAATAGGAGTGGCCGTCATGACCAGGACATGGGGGTTGTCCCCTTTCTTCTTTATTACCCCCCTCTGAATAACGCCAAACCTGTGCTGTTCATCAATTACCGCAAGGCCCAGGGACTTGAACTCCACGGCCCCTTGGATAACCGAATGGGTTCCTATAACAATCCCGACCACGCCATTCCTTATCCCTGAGAGGATCGCCTCCCGCTCTTTACCCTTGACCCCGCTGGTAAGTAATATCGCCTTGACGCCGAGAGATTCTGCAAAACGGTGAATATTAAGGAAATGTTGCTCCGCAAGGAGTTCGGTAGGAGCCATGATAGCTGCCTGGTATCCGTTTTCAACAGCAATCAGGAGAGATATAAAGGCCACTATGGTCTTGCCGCACCCAACATCCCCCTGAACCAGCCTGTTCATAGGATGTGCCGATGCCATATCACTCTTTATCTCCCCTATCACCCTCTCTTGCGCCACGGTCAGAGCAAATGGAAGGAGCTTTCTGAGTCTCCCTGTAAGCTCACCCGTATCGATCATTGGAATCCCCTTCTCCATGGCAACCCCTTTATGCCTTAGCGCCATCCCAAGTTCCAGGAAAAAAAACTCGTCAAATACAAGTCTCCTGCGGGCAGGAGACCTGCCAGCCATTAGAACGCCTATATCTTCCGTGCTACCAGGGAAGTGGACCTTCTCCAGCGCCTCCTTCAGAGGCATTAACCCCCTGTCTCTCACTATTCCCTGCGGCAAGCCGTCTTTCACATTATCCGCATACCCTGCAATAACCTGGCTTATTATCTTCCTTAACGTCTTCTCTCCAAGCCCTTCAGTCAAGGGATATACCGGCACTATCCTGCCGAAGTTCAGCTTGTCCGTATCATCAAAAGGCTCAATATCGGGGTGGTGCATCTCCCTCTGTCCGCCAAAGGCCCTTACCTCTCCTGTCATTATGACCCTGTCGCCTTGCTTAAAGCGGTCCTTCATAAACCTGAGATTAAAGTGAAACCATTTTCCTACGATAACTCCGCTCCCGTCCCCGACCATAATCTCGAAAACTTTTTTCTTTCCACCCCTGAACCCGACAATATCAACAGCCAGGACCTCCCCTGTTACAGTCTCCACCTTGCCGATCTCAACCCTCGATATCTTCCTTATCTCCCTCCTGTCCTGATACTCCCTGGGGATAAAGTACAGCGCATCCTCCACTGTTCTTATCCCTTTCTTCTCCAGGAGGGAAGCCAGCTTGGGGCCGACCCCCTTAATGAACTGGATAGGGGTTGAAAGGGCTTTTTGAGAAGCAGGGAGGTCAAATTCCGAAGGCACATCAGATGTTGAGAGGTTGAGAGTTTCTGGGTTTTTCCGCAATTCCCCAACTATCCCCATGGCCCTGATTACACTCTCCTTCTTGTCAGAGAGGGGCATAGAATCAAAACCTTCAAGAGCCTCTGTTATCCACTGGAGTTTCTCTCTCT
>ERZ1292633.5779-Hain-H41-02um-R1-5779-length-11038-cov-6_pt1 | contig 11038 bp, 4 predicted proteins | sample MGYA00564406_ERZ1292633 | MGnify/ENA primary metagenome ERZ1292633 (study PRJEB36523, sample SAMEA6512639) | groundwater metagenome | collected 2019-01-08 | study: AquaDiva: Metagenomics assemblies of 32 groundwater samples
GGAACACTCTTTTGGGATTGTTGGTCTGGGAAGGAGGGGGGGGAGTGGGTTGGGTGTTTTGATAAAGGAACATGGCCCCCCCTCTCCTCCCCTGTACGGTGTCGATGGTCAACCCATACGTTCCCTCGCGCACCGTTGAGTGGGATGTCGCCGAGTTCCGCTTCGACTATGGATTCTTCGGCTACCATGATCCGCGGATCGACACCGAGTACAACCGCTTCCTGTTTCGCGACCTCACCGGCGCATTGTTGTGTTCGGCCCTCGCGATTGGCGATGTGATTTTCCCCTGGCTAATCATGCGCTTCCAGCTGAATTGGCTCATCCTCAGCCTCACGGAAGGGGCCTTGGCGTTGTCCATGGCCACGGGCGACGTCATCCTGCACGTCGTTGGCAGCCGGACGTCGCTTCGAGTCACCCGCATGCGTCATCTACTCACGCTTTTGTTGACGTTCATTTGCATTTTCAACAACTCTTTGCCCGTGGTGTCTCAAGTGCCCCGGTGCGCGTCGTTCACGGACTTGGTTTACCTGCTCGGCGGTCCGACGTTCGATGCGGCTCCAATGTCGGTAGCGAAGCGCTGCCGCGACGTCACGCACACCTTCGTCGTATGTGTGTACATGATCGTGTTCGTCTTCATCCGCTTGAGGTTCCATGAGGTGGTATTTTTCTGCCCGATTGCCATTGGCGCGTACTACCTAGGCTACGTCGACTACCCACCGCCGGTCTTCGATCAATCCCCGTTGGTCAAGGGCGTGGTGTTCTTTCTGACTCACGTCGTGGGCTGCACCCTCGCCATCTCAATCGCATGGGTGACGGACCATATGAGGCGGGGATCGTTTGAGCAGTCTATCTTGCTGACGCAAGCCACGATGGCCGCGCAGCGGCGTCAGCGCGAAGTCGAGTCGCTACTCGGCACGATGGTCGCTGAGAGTGTGCTCGAAAAGCTGGCCGGCGGCCAGTCGACCTTCTCGGCCGTGGAATCCGCCACCGTTTTGTTTAGTGACATTGTCATGTTCACCCAGTGGTCCTCCACGCGATCGCCGCAACAGGTGGTCGCGATGTTGAACGTCCTCGTCCCAGCGTTTGACACGCTTGCAGAAACGGGGGCCATCGAGAAGGTAAAAACCATTGGCGACGCTTACTGGGCCGTGTCGGGGTTGCCGGACGCTGTCCACGACCATCCCACGCGAATGCTGCGCTTCGCCTTCGGCATGCTCGTCATCGTCAAACGACAGAATGGGTTGCACCGCGAATGGGCCGACATTAGCATCCGGGTCGGCGTTCACTCGGGACCGCTATGTGGAGCGGTGCTAGGCTCACACGCGATCTCCTACGAAGTATTTGGTGCCACGAGTGCGCTGGCGGAAGAAGTGGAAAAGGCAGGAATCGGGGGGCATGTGTGCTGCTCCAGCGACACCGCCGACTTGATTTCACCGCAGGACGGCTTTCTTTTCGCGCCTCATTCACGGATGGCGCTGCCGTCTTTGTCAACGGTGGACGGGTCGCTCGCCGATCCTTCCGCCGCTGCCGCCACTGGTGGACGTCAACAGCACCTTGTCATCTTGCACGTCACGCGAGCAACCCTCGACGTGGCCGCTGAGGACGCTCGTGCCAGCAGCTCTCTGGGGCTGCCGGGGACGCCCCGTAGCCAGAATTCCTCATCCGTTCGTAGCAAGTGTGAGTCGAGTCATTCCGTGCAACAGCGCTTTCTCGAAAACCGGCAGCAACAGCGACTTACCAACAAGCCACTTCTAAGAGACCAAGTAGCCAGAGTGGGAGGAGGGGACGCCACCCCTGATCCGACGAGTGATTCTGCGTGCCCTAAACCAGCGTCGAAGTGGGTCGTCGGTGAGGACGAGGCCGCCATCGAGGCGCGCTTCGTTGAGCGACGCTTCTCTTGGATCCTGCCCACCTTCGCGAGCGCTCAACTCGAGGATGATTTTCTTTTCTGGGCTCGACAGCGGCATATCCGGACACGTCGCGTGGTTCGGGGTCTCGCGGTGGGCGCGTTCGCCGCGATGATGACCGCGTTGGCCATGGAGCGACCTGCCGCTATGCCCGGAGCATCGATTGCGCTGTTCGTGATCGGTGGGGCAGTCCTCCTCCTTTCATTAAATCTGGCCGTGTGGGACACGGGCCATCATTTGGACGAGTGCCTCAGCGTTGCCGGTGGTGTCTGCACGATCGTCGCGGCCGGCCTCATCCCATACAGCGTCGTCGGAAACGACGTCCTGTACGCCGCCATTTGGTTTTCGATTCTTTTTAGCTGCGGCTCCGCGACTCTTCCGGCGGTCGTGCGAGCTGGTTTTGTGGAACTGATATTCTCCGTTCCTGCCGTCGTGTTCGCCGTGGGATCCCCCGTGTTCTCATTCGTGGTCGCCCTGTGTGTTTTCCTGGCGGCAGGGGCGACACTGTTTGCCTTTTTCAACGATCGCAGCATCCGGCAGCAGTTCAAGGAGGAGACCAAAGCCGAATATTATCGAGCCCAAGTGGTCACGGCGGCCGCGCAGCAGCGACTCCTGCTGGAAACGCTGGTGCCGACGCACGTCATCCCGGAGTTGCTCGAGTGGCTGCAGCACTCCCTCAACCCGGAGCACTCCATCGTACGTGTCGTACCTGAAGTGTGCGTCGCCTTCGTCACCCTAAAGCAGCGGCATCATGTTCACTCTGCCGCGTGCGAGGAAAGTGCGTCGTCATCGTGGCTGATGGCCGCTCACACGCAGGTGGACCAACATCTGAGCGATCGTAAGGCCTTCACGTTAATTGAAAAGGTCAAAACGGTTGGCGACATCGTGTTGCTAGCAGGGCCCCTCAACTCGGCTCCTATGATGCGAGACGAAGCAGACGACAAACATCCACCACTGGCAGCCGTCGCCTGCCGAGAGCTCTGTTGCGCGGTCGCGCGAATTCGAGAAAGCAACGACTTGCTCGTCGGATTCCACGTTGGCGAAGTGGTTGGCGCCGTCGTCGGGCGCACTCGGCTGACGTTCGACATCTTCGGTGACTGCGTCAACGTCGCGTCACGAATGATGACGATGGCAAAGATGGAGGGCGACGGAGCTTCGTCGTCGTCGTCGTCATCTGATGGTGGCCGGTCAACGGGCTTCGCGTCGGCACCATTCGTTCGCTGTTACACGGAGGCCGCCTGCGACGTTATGCAGCCGGAAGCAGCGTTGACATGCATTGGGGACGCATTGTCGCCCCGTCTTCGTCACCCGTCGTTCGCGGTACCGGCGACGGCCGACGGTCTTCTCGTCTTTGGCGCGCCGGAGGAACGCGTAGCTAAGGGCAAAGGCCTCCTCCGAGTGCACAGAGTCGTCCGGTGGGGAACCTCATCCGAATCCGCTCCATCGATGACGGTCGCCATTCGCTACGAGGACGCCTGATGTAATGAGCCGCAACAAACGGCGACGGAGACGCAGTCCTCCGACCTCCACTTTCCTTCTACCTGCCTTCCCTCACGGGAAGGAACCCGCATATTCGACGATGCTGTGTCAAACCAACTTTTTTTCACTTCGCACTTTCCTTGGAGGTCGTCGAAGGTCTTTACCCACAAGCACAAAAACAGGGTTGGAATAGAGGCCACTCTCGCGCCACCAGTCCACACGAGATGAGGCAGTCAGCTGTCTTCTTCCTCTCTCTCGCCGAATACATTGTTTCCGGGTCATCAACAAAACGTCATCAAAAACATTCAGCGAACTTTGTGGTATGTAAAAAATTCAACTTTGTCGTATGATATCCTTTCTTTTTTTCCCGGGGCATTTGTCGCGCCGCAGTGTTTCTTCTCCAGAGTAGTGAATTGACGTCATGATTGGCAGAGTGTCGCCCCGAGTCGCTATCAAAAAAAATCGCTGTGGATGTGCCTTTTTTACTTTTCACTTTCGTGCTGTTGTCAACCGTTGAATTTTTCGCGTCATTGTTACTAATAGGACTAGAAAAAAAGGAGGACGATTTCCCCCGCTCTCATTCCTCATTGTCGTTCTTTCTGGCGCACGCAACGGCCGCGCGATTGCCGTCGCCGACTCGACGCTGATCGGCGCTATCGTCGCGTTTGTGCTGTACAAGCGCCGTCGGCCTGTCGACCGCTTTCCCTTAGGGCCGATTCTCGCAGACACTTCCAATGACGTCCGTGGCGAAGCTCGTCGTGGTTCACGGCCGCAAGCCGGCCGCACGGTTCGTTTGTTGGTACGCGGTGGTGGTGCTGTTGGCCGCAACGTTTCTCGCTGTCCCGACACTGGCATGGTGGCAACGATGGCAGCTGAACCGACACAGCATCCAACCGACGACGGTTCGTTCGGGCGGCGCCACGTCAAACCAACAAGGAAAGGTGGTGGTTCGTCTTCCCTTAACCGAAGGGGAGACAACGACGACGGCGTCGAGGTTAACGGGTCACCTCCCCTCGATTCGTCCCGTCCAACCAGTCGATGGCGACGATCGGACTAAGGTGCTGGTTAGGTTGTCGGATCCAGCCGGCAGCGTTGACCACTCCTCCTCCCCTTCGGTACCCACGACGACATCGTTGCAGCCTTCTCCAAGCGGTCCTGGTGTTGTTGCCGAGAGTACAATCGAGAGTACTTCTACGAGCGCAACGATGGAGTCCTTCGATTCCCTGTCGCCGAGTAGCACTATCACGAGCGAAGCTGCCATCAACGGCACGATGGTCGCAGTGGCGCTCCTGGCGGACGCGCTGAAGGGTGGGGATAGCGATAGTCGGGTAGGGGCCATCCCATCGCCCCCGCCGTGCTCCGATGAGGGAATGGTCGAAATCAAACAGCGAGTGACCACCATTGTTGCGGTGTTGAGGAAAGGGCTGGACCTGAAAAGCAAAAGCGCGGGTTGGACGCGCAAAGTCGCCACGATGCTGAGCGCATCGGGTCGCTTCTTCGACACGGGGACGGGTAACGCCGTCGACGCTTCTCCCTCCTCCACGGCAAAGAAGACTCTGTCTCACTGTGAGTGGAGGTTATGGGTGCTTCGGAACGTGTCCGTGGTGCTTTTCAGCGGCCACGTGCACTTCAACTTGTCGAGTGTGAGGTGGCAGCCGCCCGCCTCACCTGGGGGTGGCGTGGGAGAAGAGGTTGAAGTTCAATCGACGACGTCGCAGCTTCGGACGGCATCGACTTCCGCTTTGCGGCTGCACCAAGCGGATCAGCAACATTCAATCGGCATTCGCGTCGCTGAAATGGCAACGCTCGGGGGTGGCATCGACCACCGAACTCTAGCGCCAGTTTTCTTCCGCGACATCCCCGCCGATCGACGTGCACCGCCGCCGTTATCACGGAAAAGTGCCGCCGCCGAACCATCGAGCGATCCGCCTCCTTTACCGACTCATGCGAAGGGGCAGGGAGATGCTGACGATGGTCGGCCCTCCGTCGCGGATCTGACCGCCCCGCCGCCTCCCGCGGTGTTTGACATGTGCGTCACGGGCATGATTCGCTTCCCTCTCTTCGCGGACACATGGCCCGTCCTCTATCGCAACGTCATCTATCCCTTCCGCGTGCGGCAGCTGCACCTGGTGCAGTTCGACACGGCACTCGTGCGAGCAGCCGGGTCATCCGACGACGGCGTTCGACGGCTGGATGGGCCCGAGCTTGGAAAGTACTTACGCGACGTCCGCGCGGTGATGGATCCAGCGTCCACGCGCACGATGCCTTCATCGTGGTTGATGCTGGAGTATAAGGACGCGGCGCGAGTCATGTCAACCATCGCGCGGCACATATGGATTGTGTGGTTCACGCGATTTGTCTGTCAAGAGTTGGTGTCGGACCTCAGCCGCCAGTCTGACGCGAAGCGTCTCCGATTGATCGCCGCTGAATTCGTCATTTTCACGCGGCCAGATGTCTGGGTGTGGTCCGCCCTGCAGTTCACGGCGCCGCTGTCGACGTCGAATGTCCAGGCGGCGCCGTCAAATCCTTCCTCAAACTCATCCGCGACCGATGCCGAGGCACCACGAAGGACGCAAACCTCCTCCTTTCGAATGTTCACGAGGCCCATGTACTCGACGATGATTTCCCGCGGGTTTGCGCTGGTGCCGATTGAAAACAATGTCACGTTGGATCCCAGCCTTACTTTGAGCGCCGTGCTATGCCCCACGCGATTTCACAAACCGGTCGTGTCGGACACTTTTTATTTATTGAGTTTTACGGCGGCGGCTCGGGTGCACGAGTGGATCGTACCTAGAGTCTTCGCCGCCGTGCAGCGAAAGCAAGATCACTTCAAGTACAACGAGGAGCTCATTACATCTGGTGTCGCGGCGCAACGGGTGCCCTGGGTGATGTTCGACGTCCATCAAGCACTGCTGCGAGAGGGTAAACTGTCCAACTACGAGGTGATCCCCGTCAAGCACCGGAGCTCGGCGTACCGTGGGTGCTTGCCTTGGACGGGCTGTTTGCCCGAAGCGCAAAATTTTTTTAGGAGACCGCGGATTCTGCGCGTCAATGGCAAAGATATTTGGTCCGATGACGACTGATGATGCTGCCTGCTGGTGCACACGTTGGTCCCGAGGTGGATCGAAAAACCTTCTTGGTGGCAAGGCAGCGTCTGGTATGTTTGGTTGGACCATAGACAGGCGCCCGACCACCATCCTTTTTTTGACCTTCCCACCGCGCGTTTCAAAAAACGTCGCGTTGCGCACACTATGGATAGCGCGGAGGTAGAGGATGACCTTCACTCGTCCGATCCCGCGCCGCCGCCATTTCAGGAGCCAGAAGACGCCGCTCCCTCGCGACAACAGCGTCCCCCCAGCGACATTTTCGGTCGGTTCATCGCGCCTGATCGAGAGGCAGCGTTCGTCCGCTTCTACATCAATTCCACGCTCCTCACGCCAGGCTTCGGTGCCATCATCGCGGCGACCATCGTCTTGACCGTCCCGCTCATCTCCAACGGGTTGGGATACCGCGCGCTCGTTGCGGATACCGTGGCGGCATTCGCGTTCGCGACGGTGTTGTTCGTGCTCGGAACGGTTCTGTTGGTTCAGCATTGTCGCGCGAAGTGGTCGGATTCCCTATCAGTGGAGCGATGCAATGCCGTCGTTTGCATCGCCGCGGTGTCCAGTCTGTCAACCGGCTCATATCTGTGGAACTGCGTTCCTTTTGCGCGGGTCGCTGCGAGTCCGCTCTCTTCGCCGCATGGCTGCAACGAGCCGGGGCAAAATATTTTTATTTGCTTTCAAGTTTGCCTCATCGTGAACTGCCGTATCATTTGGCTGCCCTTCTTCTTCGCGGCCACGGCGGTCGGATACGTCTTGATCGCGACGGTGCCCCCCGGGCGATACTACTCTTCCATCTCCGAGCTGCTCGATATTGTGTTTCTAGCCGTCGTGGCGGGAATCGCGTGGTCACTGGAGAGCCGGGCAAGACGACGGTTTCTGAAATGGGAGGAAACCCTCAACGAAGTGCACCGCCACCGAGCGGCGCGGCGGCGTGTGGACACGATTCTTGCCGCCATGGTCAGCAATCATGTTTTGCAATCGTTTCAGACCATCGCGTCGGAAGAGGCCACGACATTGCATGGAAGCCATCGTCATCCGCTGACCCCTGACACACACGGCGAGGAGGTCGCTCAACAGGAGGAACTGTCCATGCGCGGACGGGTATCTGTTAAGACCTTCTTGCTCATCACATTCACGTCTCGTGGTCGTCTATCATATGGGGCACGACAGCCAGTCGACGGCGACGATGACGAGGATGTTGCGACGACGGACAGAATGCGCTCCCTGCCTGAGGGGGTCATGGCGGTGATGTACGCATACGCGTTGTCTAAAATTTGGACCCAACTGGACGAGCATCTGGCTGTCGGCGAAAGGCTTGCCGTGCCCTGCTTAGGCGGTGTCTATGCACTCGGCTTTGGTTCCATTGCGTCTGGCACGACAACCCGGTCATCGGGGAGCCATGCGGCCCAGGCCTGCTCGACGGCCTGCGTCTTGCGCGACATCTTACGAGACATGACGCTGGACGTCTCGCCGGTCATGAAGGCATGCGACGTCGTGGGCCGAGAGAGGGATTCCGCGAGCGAGCCGAATAGCCCGGTTCAGAGTCCCTTATCGCCTGGACGCCGCAGCCCCAGCAGCAGCCCCAACGTTCCTCGCTCGTCGTCAGGACGTTGTACTTCGTCACCACCGATGCGTCCGATTACCGAATTTGTTAGCTGGAGCATCGCTGTTTTTACCGGCCCAGCGTCAACGGTGTTCATTCCGGCCCAAATGTTCGCCGTGCAGCTGTGCGGGCCTTTCGTTGACGATGCTCTGCGGCGTGCGTTCTCCGCGACGCCGTTGTCGTCGAGTTCGCCCCATCCCGCTTATGGTTCTGCTTCGGCATCAGATGGAGCGTTCGTTCGTCGGGGACCTGCTGGGAGTTGCTTGCAACAGCAGGTGTTGGTGTGTAACTCGACCTTGGCGGCGCTGCCGCAGTGCAACGCGCAGTTTCAGCCACTCGGCCAAAACCGCCTCAACTTGCTGAGTTCCATTGACGTCGTGAACTCCGTTGACCTCGCGCATGAGATGATGTTGGACCTCTACAATGACAACGCGTCGTCGGCGGCAAGATCGAGCGCGTTGGGCACTGGGGCATCGCATCGTCGCCGCCGGGAACTCGAAGAGCGGCGTCGACGCGTATTGCGCCGTCGCGCTCGCTCGTATCGCACCGCTGTGGGCGGTGGCGAAACTCCAAAGCTGCGTTCCACCTCCGCTTCGCCGCCCGCGGCGTCGGCGGGCGGGGATGATGATGCCACGGTGGCTATCGATCTCTTCTATCTGAGAAATCGCCTGGTGAGGCGATCGAGTGGGATGCTGTTGTCCTTTTCGGACGCCACGCTTGAGGCGCAGTATCGCGCGTCCATGTCTCGTTCCTTTCCACGTGACATTCGGCCCGCGACCATCGCGCTTGGGTGCTGGAACCTTGCGCTGCTGACCATGGCGGCAGTGCTCGACGGTTCACGGGCCCCGGCCGCGTACTATGCGATTATTGTCTGGTGTTGCGTCGACGCCTTTGTGTTCGCATTTCTTCTACCGAGGCTTCATATGTTCTTCAGCTGCGTGCATCTGGTGTGGAACTTCGGCTTGCTGACGATCGCGTTTGCCATATTTCCTGGATCGCTCACTGTTTCTCCCGGGTACCTTCTGACGTGCTGGTGTGTCATTTTTAGCGCTCGTGGAGTTCCCGGCCGTATCACGTATGTGATTGATGCCTTATGCAGCCTACTATGTGCCACTCTTCTTAGTGCCGTCCATTACTACGTGCAGAATCGCATCGGTTACCAAATGCTGGTCTTGTATCCGCTCGTGAGGGTAGGGGCGCAGCTCGTGACGAGTCACCGCCACGAATGCTATTCTCGTGGAGCTTTTTTGGATGAAACCTTATGCCTGGCTTGCCGCAATGGCATTGTGGAAGAAACGGACAATCTGAAGGAATTACTATCGCGGTCCGCCCCGAAGCATGTGATTCCATCCCTGCGATCCCGGGTCATGAACCTATGGGCCGTCGCCGGCGAAGGAGAAGAGGAGACGGTCGTGGGAAATACGGCCACGACGACTCATCGGCTGAGCCAAGAGGGGTTAATGCCCACGACCACTTCAATCGCATCGCCACCCTCCTGGGTGAAGAACCGACGCGCCCAGCGGGTTCTACGTCGTTTCGGCATTGATATCTGTGACAACGTTGTCGCGCCGTCTCGACGCATGTCTCGAGGAAAAAAGGAGGATAGGTTTACAAAAGAGGAGGAAGTGGCTGCCTCCTCGACCACCACCTCGCACTCCGATAGCGGCTGTGACCCGCCGCCGACGCCGACGACGGTGCCGGATGAAACTGCGGCACTCGTTGGCCATCGTCGCTTGCTGTCGACGTCGGGCCCCACCTCCGTCGCCGCCGACGCTGCTTCCACGGGAAGGACCATAGTGGCATCGTCCTCAGCCCCTTCGATGGGACGCGGCGGGGCATCGAGTGGTGACGCGTCCGATGCCTTGGAATATGAAGTGCGTCCTCCCCCTCCTCCTCGTGGTGCCCCCGGCGAGGGCAGCGTGAATCACGGACGCATCGGAGAGTTCAAGTGGCTCCTCGTGCTATGTCACGTACCGTTCTTAGGTGCCCCGCCGAGAGAGTCCACCACGGAGTTACAACCGTCCACCGATTGGCGCACAGTCAGCGAACAGTTAGGTCTCGAATTAATCCGCATCGCCGACGAAGAAACCACATGCGCCACGGCTGCGGCATCCATCGACGACGGCTCTGCCGTCACGAGTAAGCGCTAAGTGGTGCTGGACAGTTTTGTCGTGAAGGCGGCAGCAACATTTTTTGCTTTAGCAGTGCGGCTGTTTGACACACACAACCAGCCTCGCGGCGACCCAGTGGTGACTGTCATAGGTGAACATCGTGCAGAAGACACCTCGACGATGGTGCTTTCTCCCACCCCCCTGCGGGATGACCCATCCAACCTAGTCGCCGCTGCACCCATCTCCACGGCCGCTCCGCCTCGGCACCCCTCCTCGCCGCGCAGTTTGGACTTGCTCCACCCAGCGCCACCGCAATCCGAGTCTCATCTTCCGGCGTCCACTTCAGAACCGCCACGTTCGGTTCTGCACGAAGACTTGTCTCCTTTTCTTGCGCGGGTACGACAGACGTGCGTCGACGTCCTGAACGGTGACTACCCCGTCAACATCGTCGCTCGCATCGTTCACTCCTGCGACTGTGCTGGCTGTGTTCCGGGGGACAATCGACTCGCGTACGATATGATCGGCGATGGCGCAACCATGGCGATGATTCAGCTCCTTTCGCCGGTGGGGAAACGACTTTGACCGCACTGACGAGGAAAAGAAGAGGGCGCCAAGAGTATTTGTACTTCGAGTACCGCGTAACCATTGTACTTTGCGACCACCCCCGCTGAGTCAATGTTGTGGTCCATTTTCTCCCCCGATGTTGCGGAAGGTGGCGGGCCGAGGCAGAGAGGGGGGAGCTTACCCGTGTCGTCTATATCAGCTCTCACACGCACTGTGTTTCTTTGATGATTCAACAGACGAACGAGGGGGGGAGAGAGAAAGAGAGAGAGA